>Ga0315904_10004790_pt1 | contig 19070 bp, 15 predicted proteins | sample LakEriMetagenome_6_FD_203529 | JGI IMG/M metagenome (GOLD analysis project Ga0315904, IMG submission 203529) | Freshwater fungal communities from buoy surface, Lake Erie, Ohio, United States - Buoy 12 MA120 | ecosystem: Environmental > Aquatic > Freshwater > Lake | place: USA: Lake Erie, Ohio...
TGGACAAGGCAACACCCAGCAGGCCCCAGCGCCAGAAGAACAAGCCGGTGTCCCCGCCCCTCTCAGCTGAGGATCGGGAACTCTTTGATGAGTCCGGTAACAAATACGCACCTCGTACCAAGATTGGGAAGCCGACCATTGGCGTACCCAACCGTATTGAACGGGTAGGTCTTGGGAATCTAAAAGTAATTACTACTAATGGCTACACTGACAATTGATCCCACAGAACAACAAGACGGTGAGTTTTCAGCTGAAGAACTTGATTCACTTCAAGTAGGTGAAGCGCTACAGCAACAACAGGAACAGCTACTTGCTGGCAAATTCAAAGATGCTGAGGATCTAGAGCAAGCTTATATAGAGCTGCAAAAAAAGCTTGGTAGCCCTGAAGAACGTGAAGCTGAACCAGAACCTGAGGTAGATGAAGATCCTCAAGATCAAGTAGATATTGATTTCCTTGATCGACTGTGGGAAGAATCCCAGACTGAGTTTAGTGATGAAACACTGGCACAGCTGGAGAAGATGGATCCAGCAGAGATTGCTCAGATGTACCTCAACTTCCGTGAGCGCACTGAGCAAGAACCAAATGCTGCTCCTCTGTCCAGTGAGGATGTCGCACAACTGCAAAACGTAGTTGGTGGGCCTGATGCATATGCACAGATGATGACTTGGGCACAAGATGCCCTGAGTGATCAAGAGATTGCTATGTACGATCAGGTTATGGATAATGGTGATCCTGCTTCCTGCTTCTTTGCTATCCAAGCTCTTGCTGGTCGGTATCGGGATCTTGCTGGTTATGACGGTCAGATGTTGACCGGTAAAGCACCTACTAGTCAGGTTCAAGGTTTCCGTAGTCAGGCTGAACTCGTGCGTGCCATGAGTGATCCTCGCTACGACTCTGATCCTGCCTACCGTGCAGATGTAGCTGCAAAGCTTGAGATCTCTGATCTTAGCTTCTAATTGATGTTGGAAGAGTAAGCAATATAAAAGTCCTTTGCAATGAACTCATGCTTACTCTGACACTCACTCTCGCTTCTCTTGCATCGTGGTATGGCCATCCGTATCACGGCAATCGCACCGCTTCTGGTGAGATTTACAACATGCATTCCATGACTGCAGCACACCGCACTCTTCCATTTGGAACCAAAGTGCGGGTCTGCAACACCTCAAATAAACGCTGCGTTACTGTCCGTATCAATGATCGTGGACCTTTTGTTCACGGTAGAGATATTGACCTTAGTCGTGCTGCTGCTGAGGTGATTGGATTGAGAAGTGCGGGTGTTGGTCAAGTCACCATTCAACGAATTAACTGACATGGCAAACGCAAATCCCTTTGATCCGAAGGTGTCTTCGGTGACTGTGCAGTATGTAACTACTGCTTCTGACGCTCGGGCATTCATTAGTGCCTACGGCGAGACTGCTCAAACCCTGACTGAACTGAGCCCGAAAGGTACGAAGGTTCAAGCCGGTGGTGCTGCCTGGACCTGATGATCATGAAAGGTAAAGGCGGTAAGGGCAACGGCGGCAAGAAAGGCTGCTGATAAATGGAGCAGGGCACCTCAGAGTCGGACCCTGTTCCTATTGACTATTGGCCTCTACGGAGACAACCTTTAGTCATGACAGTCGGAGAGACGACACAACAACAAAATCTAATGAACACATGTTTATTCATGTGATTCTCTAAGCGCTTAGGGAGAACGAACACAAACTTCTCTCTTTACTATTGTGGCTAACACTACCGTAACTTCTATTGGTCGCGTAAATAATACGTCGGCCACTCCTCTTGCTCTTGGTACTGCTTACGATACCAAGTACGCAACTTATCTGAAACTGTTCTCTGGCGAGATGTTCAAGGCGTATGAAAGCGCCACTATCGCCAAAGGCACTGTGCAAAGCCGTACCCTGAAAAATGGAAAGGCTATGCAGTTCATCTTCACAGGCCGCATGGAAGCTGCCTACCACGAGCCCGGTACTCCGATCCTGGGTTCTGGTGATCCTCCGGTGGCTGAGAAGACCATCGTCTGTGATGACCTTCTCGTGAGTTCTGCCTTTGTGTATGACCTCGATGAGACCCTGGCTCACTACAGCCTGCGTTCGGAGATTGCCGCTAAGATCGGCCACGCTCTGGCTGAAGCTTACGACAAGAAGATCTTCCGCACTATTGCGAAGGCTGCTCGTGAAGCTCACCCGATTACCGCTGCTCCTGGCCCTGAGCCCGGCGGTAGCATCATCCAGCTGGGTGTGCAGAAAGAGTATGACGCTCAAGCCCTGGTGGACGCCTTCTTTGAGGCTGCTTCCATCATGGATGAGAAGAACCTGCCCAAGCAGGGTCGTCATGCTGTGCTGTCTCCTCGTCAGTACTACGCACTGGTAAGCCAGGTTGATAGCAACATCCTGAACCGTGACTTCGGTAACAATCAGGGTAACCTGAACTCTGGTGAAGGTCTCTATGAGATTGCTGGTATCAGCATCAAGCGTTCCAACAACTTGCCTTTCCTGGCTGGCAACATTGCTGCTGTGAACGGTGAGAACAACAACTATGCTGGTGACTTCAGCACCCACTGCGGTCTGATCTACCAGAAGGATGCTGCTGGTGTGGTTGAGGCAATTGGCCCTCAAGTGCAGACCACTGGTTCTGACGTTCGCACCATGTATCAAGGCGACATCATCGTTGGTCGTCTTGCCATGGGTTGTGGCACCCTGAATCCTGCTGCTGCGATTGAACTGCAGTCGGCTCGTTCCTGATAACGGAGGTAACTCTTAATGGCTAACCTCTCTACTGCTGCTGGTAATAACGGTGCTGCTGGTACTGTTAACTTTGCTACCCGCACTGTGACTGGTGCTTATGGCACCACCTACACCGACAACGGTAACCTGGCTATCTCTGATAACCATGCTGTCCGTCGTTCGGTTGCAAAGACTCAGCGTGGCTGGGGCTCTGCTGTGAACGCCTCTGGTGTGTTCTCGGAGACCCAAGGTCTGCGCTTTGCATACTCTGGTGTGGAGTCGGATTCTCCGGCCCTTGACGCTAGCCGTACTGCTGTCTGATTTATTTGTGGGGAGGCTCCGGTCTCCCCCTTTCTTTTTATCCATTGCATATAACATCTCTGTTATGTCGTCCTATACCACTAACGCTCAGACTGAGCTTCAAGCTGTTAATGAAATTCTGGCGTCAGTTGGTCAGGCGCCTGTAACCACTCTCGATCAAACCAACCCGGACGTTGCGATTGCATACAACACCCTTCAACAGGTGTCACGGGAGATACAGGCAGAAGGGTGGACATTTAACCGTGAGTATGAGTATCCCTTCACGCCGGATACCAATAAGAATATCGTCATCCCTAATAACATCCTTCAACTTGATCTCACTCCCTCCTATCGAGATCAGGATGTAGTGCGTAGAGACGGTAAACTCTACGACCGCACTGCTCATTCTTACGAGTTTGAGAATGAAGTTAAGTGTGATGTCGTATGGTATTTCGATTGGGTTGACCTCCCAACCCCGATTAAGGACTACATTGTTGCAAGAGCAGCAAGCGTTGTCTCAACACGTATTGTTGGTGACGCAACTCAATTCCAAATGCTACAGCAGCGCGAAGCTTATGCTAGAGCTGTTGCACTTGAATATGAATGCAACCAAGGTGACTATACGTTCTTTGGACATCCCCGTGGCGCTAACTATTACAACAGCTATGAACCCTTTAAGGCATTGTACCGCTGATGGCAAGTGTAACTCAATCTATCCCTAGCTTATTGGGTGGTGTTTCAAAACAGCCCGATGACAAGAAGCTCCCAGGACAGGTACGTGAAGCAATTAACTCTTTTCCTGACCCAACCTTTGGTCTTACCAAAAGGCCAGGAACAGAATGGTTGGCTACAATATCCTCAACGCCAAACCAGTTCAATAATGCAAAGTGGTTCTACATTAATAGATCCCTAACTGAACGCTATATTGGCTGTTTCTATGGGAGCAGTATCAAGATATGGAACGTTGCAAATCCGTCTGCAACTGTCACTGTCACGAATAGCGGAAGCTCTTACCTTAATTACGGCAGCTCAACGGCTGATGCTTCCCTTCAGGTTCTGTCTGTTCAAGACACTACGATTGTAGTAAACAATGCAAAGACAGTAACTGCAAAGGCAACACCAGCACCGTTTGGGAATAAGAACGCAACACTAAAGCTATTGAGTGTTGAATATGGCTCCGAGTACAAAGTCACAATCAACGGCTTTACCACAAGCTTTACCACAAGAAATGCTGACAACGGCACTTGGGATCACACAACAACGAACAGGTTCCTGAATGTCCAAGAAGTGCTGGATACACTATTTACCAATATCCAGACCTTAAACACTTCCAACAGTCTTGGTCTAACAGTAACAAAACTGCAAGGCTCTATTGAGATCTCTAGGTCAAGTGACTTTACAATCTCAGCAAGTGGTGGTCTTAGCACAACAGCACTGCAAGTAAATCAGACTACATTTAAGAATATCTCAGAGTTACCTGCTCAGTCCATCCAGAATAGGACTGCACGCATTGATTCTACTACAGGTAAAGAGGACGTTTATTGGGTCAGATTTGTAGCTGAGAATGGTGTATCAGGCCGTGGTATTTGGGAAGAGACTGTAGATCCAAATGTCTCACCGGGTCTTAATGCATCCACAATGCCCCACAGGCTATCAAATCCCAGTCTTAATACATTTGTCTTTGAACCCATTCCTTGGGAAGATCGCCTTGTCGGTGATGATGACACAAATACACATCCAAGTTTCGTAGGGAAGAGCATCGAACGTGCATTCTTCCATAACAACCGCCTGGGCTTCCTAACAGAAGATAATGTGTCACTCAGTCAAAGCGGTGAGTTCTTTAACTTCTACCACGCTTCTGCGTTGACCCAAGTTAGCAGTGATCCTATTGACATCAATTGCTCAAGTCTGAGACCTGCTGTTCTTCACTCGGTCATCCCAGCAGCCCAAGGTCTTATTCTGTTTAGTCGGCAGGAACAGTTCCTCCTTTATTCGGATGACGGCATCCTTACACCTACTACAGCCACAATCCGAACAATTAGCAATTACGATAACGATAAGCTGGTCAGACCAACGGACGTAGGTTCCAGTATTGTTTTCACGAGTAAGTCACCAGGGTACACGAGAATCTTTGCAATGATTACTCGTGGTCAACAGGAGAACCCTGATGTACAAGATATTGGCCGGATTGTGTCGGAGTGGATTCCTGATACTGTTACGCAGTTGGTTGCCTCTCCACAAACATCCTACTTTGCATTGTACGGTCCATCCTCTGAGTACGCATACTTCTTCAGGAACTATGTTGTCGGTGAAGATACAGTCATGCAGGCATGGTTCAACTGGAAACTACCTGGTCAGATCCAGTTTATGGTTCCTGATAATGATGATGTCTTTATAGTCACTTACAGCAACGGTAGGTACTCACTGCTGCAGACCAATCTTACACAGTCACCCTCAACTCCAATTCTGAGAACTGATGAAGGTCAGGTGGTGCAGCTGTGTCTAGACATGTATGCAAACCCATCGTCAATCGTCTATGATGCTACTAGCAAAGTATCAAAGTGCTATCTACCTTATTCGGATATAACAACACTAAACCCAGCAATTGTTATTGCTGATCCACTTAATACTGGTCAGTCTGGCTTCTTCCTTACTCCAGAACGTGGCTCAGATGGTGGGGGTGCATATCTTATTGTTCCAGGTGAAAACCTTACTGGACAGGCATCTAAGGTCTATCTGGGATATAAGTACGAATTTGATGTCTATCTTCCCAAGATCTTCTACAGACCATCTGAGAATCTTACGGACTATACCGCGAATCTAACTATCGCCAGAATTAAAGTATCAGTTGGGTTGTCAAGTAATGTAGGTTTCAAGCTGAAAGCAGCAAACATGAATGAGTGGTACGACATTCAACTTGCACAGAAAGCTGACTATTATCTTTCTGATGATGTACCACTTGCCAACGAGACGGTCTATACACTGCCCATTCATCAGAAGAACACGAACTACTCGTTGAGGATATACAGCGACTCACCATTTCCGTTGTCGCTTACGTCAATGACATGGGAGGGTAACTATTCCCCACGATTCTACAGGAGGGCCTAATGGCAGCAGCATGGATTGGATTAGGGCTAAGTGGTATCTCATCGATCTTTGGTATTGCTGGACAAAATCAGCAGAACAAAGCACAACAAGACTACTACGACAAGCTCTATAAACAACAGCAAAAACAGAACCGCATTAATGAGCGGCAGATCAACCGCGATAATAAATACAATAATACCCTATGGCAGTTTGAAAATTCTCAAGGTCAGAGGCAAACTGACTGGGCAAAGCAGGACGCTCGCACCCAATATAATAATCTTGTTGCTCAGAACCGTTATGCGGATTCCATTGACAAGGCGCAGTGGGACTATTCCAACAAGATGCTTACCTTTGATTACAACAATCAGGTAAGGCAGTATGCCAAGTCAGAGCAGAATTACAAGAAGCAACTGAGCTTTAATAATCTAGCAGCAGCCCAGGCGTATGAGTCTGAGCAGAATGCCCGGATGGAGATCAGTATTGCAGACTCCTTTCAACGACTTGATCTTGCTATTGATCAACTTCAGGATGCTGGAGCTGTGAAGGCACGAGGTGCTGCGGGTAGAAGCGTTCAGAAGGCTGTTCAAACTACTCTTGCTGCATATGGCAGGAATATGGCGAAGATGGATGAGAGCCTCAAGAGTGCTGATCGACAACATGCACTTAATCTTCGTTCAATTGATCTGAAGAAGCTTGAGGCTGATCTAGCAGCTGATGCTGCCCGTCTGCTCAAACCAATGATGCCTCCGCAGATGCCACCCCCGCAGGCACGTCCGCTGCCTGAACTTAATCTACCAATGGATTGGGTCAAGACGCCTAAGCCTCCCAAGAGGATCTCCACACAGGTTGCACCTGTACGTCAGACAACTGGTGGAGGTGGCTTTACTACGGCTTCTAGTGCGCTTGCTGGTCTGGGATCTATCGCAACTGGTGCTTATAACATCTATAGCAAAAAGTAAACCATTTCTGGTTAATCAATGAAAGAGGTACAGTATCAAGGGCACGCCCGTGCTATGCCATTTGATCCTGTTCGGGTGTCAAATGCCAATGTAGAACAGATTGCTCGCCAAGGCGCGCAGACCCTGAAATACATGCAGATGGCTGCAGAACAGGATATTAATAATCGCAAAACTCAGTTGGACGCAATGCGTACCAATTCAGAGTTTGAGCGTCAGCAACGTAACACCAATGAGCGGTTAGCGTCTGAAAATCGTCAGGCACGTATGAATGCTCGTAGTCGTGGGATGGATATCCGGCGACAAAATACTGAGCAGAGGCTGTCTGATACTCAACGAGAGATCGAGAATCAACGAGTCTCCTCAGAGATCAGGACTGCTAACGCCCAACAGATCTATACGAATCTTTCTAACTTCAGTGCTACAGCTAGTAAGTTAGTTGGTGAGATCGCCAAAGATAAATACGAGACCGACCTTACTGATGAGTACACAAAGACTCTGATGTATGGCCTGCCTCCTGAGCAGGCTCTAGAGCAGCTTAAGGGTGAGCATGAACTTGCTATCAAGGGTGAGATGTATGAACAGAAGGCGGATGTCCTTGAAGCTCAAGGTGCTGATCCCCATTCTGTTAGCTATCTCCGTAGTCTAAACCCAGCACGTAAGGTTGGTCGAGAGAAAGCATTAGCCCAGATGGCTAGTGCCAACTATAACTCTTGGCTTGATAGCCAGTTCCAAGCCAACAACGAGTTTAAGCTTGTACTCCCTGGTCCTGAGGGAAACCGTGAATTAACACCTGCTCAAGCGGAGACAAGTGCAGACAAGGCAGCATTTATGACTGCTTTGATGCCAGAGTATCTCAAGCAAGTTGGTCTCTTTGGTAAGTCCTCACAGTTCCTTGGTGAAGCACTCCTCAACATGCGTAGAGCGCATGATGATATCCTTGCTAAAACCAAGAAGTTTGAGGCTGAAGAATACAACAACCAAATTCGTGATCAAGCTAGGGATTCTTACTTCGATAACCCATCCGATCCATTTGCTGGTCTGCAGTACTTCCGTACACTTGCACGTAGTAAGCAGAACGGTGTACCCCTTGGCTTTGCTGCAGCTCGTCAGCAGCTCTTTAAGGATGTCTTCCTAGCTACTGATGGACAGGGTAATCCCCGTTTCTCTGAGGAAGATATCGAACTCCTCCTTGCTCAACCATTCGATGGACAAGACCGTACACCGATTGGAGATCGCTTCAGTGCTGAGGTCGCTGCTTTCAGGCGTGAACGGAGCAACCTTGAGACGACGCTGTACCGTGAGAAGAAAGCCCAAGAGGAGCAGGATCACAGCGAGTGGAATGATCGTACTCGTGAGTGGCTCAACGATAACTGGCAAGGCGATCCAGCAGAACTAGATCCCCTTATTGAGACGGCTCAAAAGGCTGGTAATGAAGCTGGAGTCAAGATGCTCCAGATGTACTCCCAAGACCTCAGCAACACCGGAAGGAACGACAAGTTTTACAGTGAACTCTTTGCAGAGAAGGAGTTAATGGGTGTCCTCTCTGTAGATGAAGTCCTTCGATCTGACACTTCTACTAAATTCAAACTTGCTTGGAAGGAACGTGCAGCTAATGCTGAGCAGAATGCTGTCCCCAAACAAGTTCGTGAGGATGCTGAAGCAACAATCAAGTCAGCTCTTGCAAGAAAGCTTGGCGAGCTTGATACTTCAAAGATTAAGCATGAAAGCTATGGACGTGCTGTAAGTTCTGCCATGCGTCAGTACATGTCAGATGTACGGAATTACATGCTACGCCCAAATGCAACGCTTGGAGAGGCTGATGAGTACGCCTTAGGGAGATTCCAAAAGGAAATCGAACGTCAAGGTGGTAGCTACGAAGTATCTAGAATTGGCAAAGACAACCTATCTAAAGGCAACTTCTTTGCACGGCACGTCCTTAAGCCAACTTCTGCTATTACGTTCCCGCTCACCCAAGCTCGTGAGCAGCTCAAAGCTGATAACAATCCTCAGTGGAGCCTCCAGAACCGTGGATTGTTGGATCGAGCAGAGCTTGAAAAGCTAAGCCAGCGAGCATCTACAGGACAGCCCATTCGTCTTCCTGAGTCATCACGTTACATCGCCAACATGACTGGTGTTAGCCCACTGGATGTTGTCAATGCACAGTTGAAGTACTACCAGCTTGATCAGATACCTGTGAAGGCGATGCAGCGTACTGTTGCTTCTCTTGATCCTGAGTATCAACGACTCCTTGCTTATCAACCTAACCAAACACGAGTTGAGATTGCAGGACTTGGTAGTGGCAATGTTGCAGCTGTACCAGCTAAGCGGATTCGTGGCAGGGTTAACTCACCATCAGAAATCCTTTCAACATTCATTGCCGCAGGTGGTGACAGTAAGGAAGCAGTGTTGATGACTGCAATTGCAATGGCTGAGTCCAGCGGTCGTCAGGATGCAGCGCGTAGCGATACTGATGTCCATGGTTGGTTCCAGGTTCGTTACCCAGTTCATGTTGATAAGCTGCGTGCATTAGGTATTACCTCTCGGGCTCAACTGCTTGACCCGATGAACAATACGAAAGCTGCACTAGCTATCCGCCGGTCACAAGGTCTAGGAGCTTGGGAAGCTTATACCAATGGTGCATACAAACGCTTTTTACCACAAGCAGAAGCTGCTATGCGTAGCTTTGGTGAGACTACATGGCGTCAGGGTTCAACGATGAACTTTAACGTTGTTCAATACCTCACTGGTGATACAGCTTATAGGCACCCCAAGAATAATCCGCAGTTCTACTACGCAGCAGATCACGGCGGTAGTAACTACCACGAACATGTCGGATTCCGGTCACGTCAAGACCGAGATCGGGCTATTGCTGTGCTCAAGAAGCACGGTGTAAAGATCGGCTCTATGAACGACGGAGTACATGCTGACGGCAGTCTTCACTATGAAGATCGTGCTGTTGACCTCCCAATGCCATTCAATATTGCTCCTGGTAGTCGTGAGGAGCAAGCTTATTCCCGCCGTGTACGACAAATCTTAGGTATTCCCGGATGACAGACTATTTTGACCTTTCAAACGCCCAGGTAATTACTGACCCTGATGAAGAGCGTTATATCCATGATGTAAATACGCGAGCTATCATTGAAGGTCAAGAGGACTCTCTCCAACGCGTACAGTCTCAGCAACCTCAACGGCCTCCAACAGCTCCTACATCAGCAACACCTAAACCTGAATCTGAGCAGCCAGGTGGACCTAGGGACATTGCTCCCCTGAAAGCTGCTGCTGACTTTGCTGACTCCATTACTGATGTAGCAGTCCAAGCCCCCTTATTGGGTGTTGGTGACTTTGTATCTGATGTAGCTGGACTGCTTCCTCTTACCAAAGGTATTGATGAGTGGTGGGATAAAACTGCCACTCGTTCTGAGAGCCAGGTCGAGAATGCAGTTCGTGATGCATCCTCCATTATTATTCCCACTCTTATCGGCACAAAGCTTGCTATTAAGGGTGGTAACCTAGCAGCTCAGTCCGCAAACCTATCTAAACGCCAGCAGTTGCTTGGGAAGCTTGCAGCTGGTGTTGGTGTTGACACTGCCGTAACTGCTATTGCTAGTACCAGTGAGCGTGATGACAACGTTGCTGGTGCTCTTAACAAATGGCTTGGTTGGGATATCCCGTGGGCTACTCGTGATGGTGATAGTCCTGATGTTATCCGTGCTAAGAACGTCCTTGAAGCTGCTGGTCTAGCTGGTGCTACATCAGTCCTTGAAGGTTTCTTTGCCTTACGTAAAGGGGCTACACAGCTCAAGCCGAAGGATGCTCTTGCTGCAGAAGCTATCGAGGCACGACAAGCCGCCAAAGCTGTTGATGAGGATGAAGTTGTAGCAGCTGTAGCTAACCGTGAACTCCTTCGTGAGGATGCAATCACTCAGGAGGCTATCCGTAAGCTGGAAGCTGATCCTCAGGGTATGTACGACCCGTTCGTCAACAACATCTATGAAGCTCAGAAGCGTGGTATCAATAATGTAGATGTTGACCCTTTTCAGGCCAAGATTGACCACGCCTTAATTCAGCAGGATCTTGGTACTACAAATGGTCGTGCAACCTCAGTTGCTACAGACAACGTGATGGAAGGCCTGATGAACGCACAGCGTGGTAGTGAACGTGCTAACTACTTAGATGACCTGTGGCTTCGTGCTGCACCATCTGCCGATGCACGCATCAATATCATGCGTGAAGGCCGTGTGGAAGCTGTTGAGATCTCTGCCAAGGATATCAACAAATCTATTGATAATCTCTTTAACGCTACTACCAACAGCGATATCACCATTGAACAATTCAAGGGTATCGTCAAAGAAATGCGTAGGGATGTCTTCAATTCCCACAAGGTACTTGATGAGGCTGGCTGGGTAACAACCAGCAGAGCCTTCAAGCAGGCTTTTGACACTATCTACAACCCCAACAATCTTCGTGCATCTGCATTGATCACGCAGAATGCTGCAGATAACGTTGCTGATACCATCAAAGCAGAACGTCTCATTAGTGATGTAGCTGATACTTCGCGTCAACAGGAACTCATCATCAAGAAGCTTGAGGTGATGGCTGGTGAGATGAAGGTTCGTAGCTGGACAATGGGTAGTGGTCTTGAGTTTCTCAAGTTTAAACAAGGTAAGAAGTCTCCTGAAGAAATTGCAGCTTGGATGAACACCAGAAACCAGGCTTTTGATGAAGTCATGGCTGCCAAATCAGAGAAGGGGCGTGAGTTTGTCCAGACATACACCAAGATCGCTAAGGAGAACCCTGAATTCCTCAAGCCCCTTTGGGAAATCTACGACTACACCAACGGCAAGGTTGACGATCTACAGAAGCTTCACCGCTACATGGAGCATCGTGTCGGAGTCCTAGGGAAAGCTGTGTACGACGGAGCCACTGAGATCCCCAGCACCGTGATCCAAGGCGCTCAAGCCGCTCGGTATAACAACGTTCTTCTTGGTCGTGCCCCCATTCGTGCTGCTGCTGGTAACGCTATTGCATTGATCACGAAACCTGTCTCAATCCTCGCTGGCTCCAAGATCATCGGAGACGGAGGTGATGAGGTCTTTAGGCGTGCTCTCTACGGCTTTGGAGGTATCGCTGAGAACCTCCAGCGTGCTTGGAAGCATGTGGGTGATGAATGGCGTGCTGTTAACGTTAATCCTGAAGCTGTAGCCAGTCGTGGTCGTGCTGATGAGATCAGCTCTATCTACGATGATTTCACTGCAATTGAGTCTTATGTCCAGACTAAATGGGCCAACTCTGCTAATCCTGGTGATCTTGGGCGTGTAGCAGCTTGGAATCTTGCAAAGATCTTCCATGCTTACAACGGAAACAAGCTTGTACGTCTAGGTGTTAATGCTCTGCATTCACTAGATGGTTTTGTGAATTCCATGATGGCTAGCATGGGTTCACGGTTCAAAGCATACGATGAGGTTTTCTCGCAAACAAAGGGTTCTTTTGATCAAGAACTCTTCCAAGCCAAACAACGGGAACTCTACAGTCAGGCCTTTGATGAGTCTGGTCTTATTAAAGACGAAGCTATCCGTTTTGCTTCAAAGGAGTTAACGCTTCAACTTGATTACAAGATGGTTGATGGTCTTGAGAATCTGATGAAGCATGTTCCAGTTGCCAAGGGACTGTTCATGTTTCCCAAGACTGGCCTTAATGGTGTGGAGTTTGCGTGGTCATTTAACCCACTCAGCTCGATGGGTCTTGCCGTTGGACGTGTACGGCGAACGTTTAGTGCGTCAACCCCAGACCAGGTTGCTGCTGTTCTTCGTGAACACGGAATTGATCCAAAGGCTAATGATGCTGAGATTGCATTCAAAACCTTGAAGTCTGAGTATCTCGGTAGGCAGCTGATGGGCTCAACCGTCGTCATGGCTGCTGGAATGTATGCCTTTGCAGGTAACCTGACGGGTAATGGTCCTCAAGACGGTGCTGAAAGGCGTCGAATGATTGAAATGGGCTTTAAGCCTAACTCTATTCGTAACCCCGTTACAGGTGAATGGCGTTCATACAAGGGTATGGAACCCTTTTCCGACCTTCTTTCACTGGTTGGTGATATTGTTTATCAATCCAACCGTGTTGATCAGCCAATTTCTGAAGACTGGTTCCGTAAGCTTTCATTTGCCATCAGCATGAATGTCGCTAATAAGACATTCCTCAGTGGCTTTGAGCCGTTGGTCTCTATGTTGTCTGGTGATGAAGCAGGCTGGAATCGGTTTGTTGCTATGCAGGCTGACTCACTCCTCCCTGGTACAGGTATCCGTAGCATCCTGAGTGCTGCTATCACACCTCAACTCAAAGATGTTGAGAATGACATCGGTGCTTATCTGCAGAACCGTAATAAGTTCCTCTACAACGGTAATGAGCGCCTCAAGGATCTGCTTGATGTCTATACAGGTGAGCGTATTCGTCACGAAGAGCCGCTGACAGCAGCGATTAACTCACTGCTCCCCTTCCTCAACACCAATGGCGGTACTGAACCTTGGCGTCAATGGCTTCTTAAGACAGGCTGGGATGGTCTTCAAACAGTCCGTACTAATCCCGTTACTAAGCAACCGTTGACTGCTGAGGAACGTCAGTACATCAATAACTGGATTGGCAAGAACTCTGGCCTTGCTGCACAGATTGATCAACTCCGTCAACAAGATGAGAAGTGGTGGGATAAGAAGATCAAAGAATTCCAGAAAAAACGTGGAAACCTGGATAACTCTGTCCTTCCTGTCAAAGAGTTAGCGACCTACGACATGCTTGATCGTATTCACAACGAAGCATTCAAGCAAGCCTGGTCTGCCTATGAGTCTGAGAACAGCTCGATAAGTAACATCCCCGCCTACCGTGCTGCCATCAAAGGTCAGCTCAATCAAGGCAATGTTACTGGTGCTGTCCAAAGTGCCCAAGAGTTACAGCAAATTCTCCAAATACGCAAATAAAGCGCTATGGCCGTTACTCAGAATACTTACACAGGGAACGGTTCTACCGTTCTCTTTTCTTTTACTTTCCCATATCTTGAAACCGCTGATATCAAAGTTAGTGTCAACGGTACAAATACAACTGCATACACTCTTGCCAACGCAACTACGGTTCAGTTCAATACAGCTCCAGCCAATGGGGCTGCTATTCGGATTTACCGTCAAACCGATGACTCCCAACTGAGTGCCAACTTCTATGCTGGTTCTGCTATACGTTCTCAGGATCTGAATGATAACTTCACTCAGAACCTGTATGTGACGCAGGAGTCCAATAGGGATGCTACGTCTGCTATTGCCACTGCTAATAGTGCTACGACAACGGCTAACACCGCTCTGAGCACCGCTAATGCAGCTACCACCACAGCTAATACTGCCTCCACCAATGCCTCTGCTGCTGTAACCACCGCCAATACTGCTAGCACCAACGCGAGTGCTGCAGTGTCTACGGCCAACACGGCAAGTAGCAATGCATCAACAGCACTCAGCACTGCAAATAGTGCTGCCAGTGATGCTGCTAATGCCCTTAGCACAGCCAATACGGCACTGAGTACAGCTAACACTGCCTCCACCAACGCCACAACTGCTCTCAACACCGCCAATAGCGCGTCAAGTGCAGCAACATCCGCTGTGACCACCGCAAATACTGCGTCTACTAATGCCAGTAATGCTGTAACCACAGCAAATACAGCTAGTACAAATGCTAGTACAGCTGTCACAACAGCCAACACAGCTAACGCCAAAGCTGATTCAGCAATTACTGCAATCAGTTCGTCTGCTGTCTTCACACCTGTTGTCAATGTCGCAGCTATTCCTAGCAGCCCAACGAATGGTCAGAACATTCAAGTCACCGATTCAACAGGAATTGAAAGCTTCACACCACTCACAGGTCTCCCTGTTGGATTTGTAGGTGATAGCGGTATTGCCGCTCGTATTCAATACAGCAGTGGTACGTGGAACTGGTTTGGTTATTTTGCTACCAATTCAGACACTCGCTATCTAAAGCTTTCCGGTGGCACTCTAACTGGCCAACTGAAGGCCGATGACAGTACTAGTACTACTTCGCCTGTTTACTCTTTTGATGGAGATACCAATACAGGTATTGCCCATACAGGTGCTGATGAGCTTGCTCTGGTTACTGGTGGTACGGCTCGCGTCACTATTGACGGTTCAGGTAGTGTCAATGTACCTGGATCCATTTCTACACCAGCACTTAGTGTCACCACAGTTGCTGGTATCGAAGGTAGCTTAGCTTTTATTGATCAGACTGATCCTCAGTATGCAGTCAGTATCGCTCCATCGACTGCTGCCACTGCAAACACAACTTACACCTTGCCAAGTGCAGACGGCACTAACGGTCAGCTCTTAAAGACTAACGGCTCTGGTGCTCTGTCGTGGACAAGTCCAGTCGATATAAGCGGAAAGTTAGATTCTTCCACTGCTGCTAGCACCTACGCACCTCTTGCTAGCCCCACCTTTACCGGAACCGTCACCATTCCTGCCGGTGCCAGTATCAGCGGCTATGCACCAACCGCAACACCAACATTCACAGGTCAACCGTATATCAACGGCAGCTACCGGGCCAACATCACTGCTGTAGCTGCTCTTAATATTGACTGCTCTCTTGGCAACTTCTTCACCAAGACGATCAACGGTGCAAGCACTTTCACCGTCAGCAACGTCCCCGCCTCCCGCTCCTACGCCTTCACGCTGGAGCTGACGCACACCAGCGGCACGATTACTTGGTTCAGCGGCGTCGTGTGGCCCGGCGGTACAGCACCAACTCTCACTACTGGCAAGGTGCATTTGTTCATGTTCTTCACCGATGACGGTGGTACAACATGGCGTGCATCCAGCCTGATCAACTACTGAGGATAGAACGATGGATCCTGTTACTCAGAGATTGATGATGGGTGCGTCCGGCAGTGGTGGTCCGAAGACCTACGTTGAGGATGTCTTCAGCACTTGGCTCTATACCGGCAACAGCAGCACGCAGACGATCACGAATGGGATTGATCTGAGTGGCAAGGGGGGGTTGGTTTGGATAAAGGGCAGGAGCAACGCAAATACAAATCACCGTCTATTTGACACGGATCGTGGTGCTACAAAGAATATCATAAGCAATACGGATGGCCAAGAGTTAACTAACTCTGACAGTTTAACAGCATTCAGCTCAACTGGATTCTCTCTTGGCGCTGACACAATTAGTCAGCAAATGAACGCCAGCGGGCACACCTACGCCTCCTGGACCTTCCGCAAGGCGGCGAAGTTCTTCGATATATGCACATGGACTGGTTCGGGCGCTAACCGCACCATTAGCCACAACCTAGGCAGCGTGCCCGGCTGCGTCATCGTCAAGCGCACCGATACCACAGGCGACTGGCAGGTGTATCACCGTAGCCTCGCCAACACCGAATACATGGTGCTGAACAGCACCGCTGCTAAAGCAACAGGCGCTACTCGCTGGAACAGCACCACACCGACCAGCACAGTCTTCAGCCTTGGCACTGATGCCACGGTGAATGCCTCCGGTGGCACCTACGTCGCCTACCTGTTCGCGCACGACGCTGGCGGGTTTGGCGATAGCGGCAATGACAGTGTGGTGAGTTGTGGGACTTTTACGACAGACGGAAGTGGCACTGCCACAGTCACGCTGGGCTGGGAACCGCAGTGGTTGCTAATAAAAAGTCCTAGTATCGCAGGGAATTGGTTATTAATAGATAACATGCGCGGATGGAGTGCCGGTAACGACGCATTTTCGTTTGCAAATACTTCCGGCGCTGAAGCAACAGGAAGCGATCTTGGTGAATGCAACTCTACGGGGTTTAGCATGAAAAGTATTGGGGCTAACCTCAGTGTGGTCTACATCGCCATCCGCCGTGGGCCGATGAAGACGCCTACGAGTGGGACGGAGGTGTTTAACGTAAACAAATCAACTAACGCTACTGCTGCGTGGACGACTGGATTCCCGGTTGATCTACTGTTCAATTCAGTTCTAAGCAGCGCGTCTCCTTATGTTGCCTCACGAATGACAGGCAGTAAGCCTTGGACGCGAACATCAAGTACAAATGCTGAAGCCAGCGATGTTAATAACTATTTTGCGTTTGACGCCACTACAAACACAATGTCGCAGACTTTTCTTCAAGGGACTGGAGACTATCTGCGTTACTCATTCCGCCGCGCCCCCGGCTTCTTCGACGTGGTGGCTTATACGGGCACGGGGGTTCCAATGATAGTCAACCACAATCTTGGCGTGGTGCCAGACCTAACAATAATTAAGCCAAGAAGCGCAACTGGCGACTGGAAGGTTGCTGTTCGCATTAGCCCGACACAATACGATGTTGGGCAAAGTACGGATCAGTTGCGATTAAATCAAGCATCAACAACTTCTGACCCGCAATTAATATCAACTAATTTTACCTCCACCACGTTTAGAACAACTGCATTTTGGAGCCCAACGCCTAACGCTTCCGCTACCACTTACATTGCTTATTTATTTGCAACATGCCCAGGTGTTAGTAAGGTGGGAATCTACACAGGAACTGGTACTACGCTTAATGTCGATTGCGGGTTTACCTCAGGTGCTCGTTTTGTAATGATTAAGCGTCGAGATACGACAGGTGACTGGTACGTGTGGGACACCGCACGCGGCATTGTTAGCGGTAACGATCCCTACCTGCTTCTCAATTCCGCTGCTGCAGAAGTCACCGGTACCGACTACATCGATCCGCTGAGTTCTGGCTTCCAGATCAGCTCCACCGCCCCTGCCGCCATTAATGCAAACGGTGGCTCTTTTATCTTCCTTGCTATTGCTTAATTATGGAACTCCGAAACAGAACGACTGGAGCTGTCATCACTGATCGGCAGTTCCGTGATGAATACCCTAATACCAGCTTTCCACAAACCTTAACCCCTGAGATCATTGATAGCTTCGGCTACGATCCAATTCTTGAAGGTCCTCAAGCTACAACCACCCCTCCCTACGAAACAAGCATCCGTAGCGGTATTGAGGAAGTAAACGGTCAATGGTTCACTAAATATGTTGTTGGACCGACCTTCACAGATACCACTGATGAAGACGGCGTTGTAACCACCGCTGCTGAGAACGAAGCTGCCTACCGTCAACGTATTGATGATGAAGCAGCAAAGCGTGTTCGTGAAGAGCGTACCAAGCTTCTCTCCAACACTGACTGGACACAACTTGTTGATGCACCAGTAGATGCCTCACCTTGGGCTATATATCGCCAAGCTCTTCGTGACATTACCTCTCAATCTGGCTTCCCACACGACGTGACCTGGCCAGAAGAACCTTCTACCTAACTCTAGTCATGATCACTATTCTTGGTATTAAAGTGTCCTACGAGGCACTTGCTTTTTTTGCACTCTTTATTGGCTCCGAGATCATCGGTGCTTCTAAGCTTAAAGAGAACAGCATTGTCCAGATCCTCCTGCGTGGTGTAGAGGCAGTCAAGCCTCATCGCACTGAGGATGACAAGATCCAACGTGTTAAAGATACATTTAAGTAAACATCATGGTACTGCTAGACGTTAAGCAGTACTACCCCCAAACCGACAGTGCAACAGGTCACGGAGATCGGATGTGCTTTAGCTCTACGTGTGCTATGGCCATCAAGTATCTCCGTCCTGATGCTCTGAAGGGTAGTAATGCAGATGATGATTACTTGAGAACTGTTCTCAAATACGGTGATACAACTCAATCCACCAGTCAGATCAAAGCCTGTCAGCAGTACGGTGTTTTTGCTTCCTTCTATCAGAAAGGGACAAGACAAACACTCCTCAACGAACTAAAAGCAGGCTATCCAGTAGCTGTTGGTATCCTCCACAAAGGTCACGTTTCTAATCCCGTTGGTGGTGGCCACTGGATGCTTCTGATTGGTGATGATGGAGCACACGGTATCTTCCACGATCCATACGGTGAGATGGATAACGTCAACGGTGGCTACGTCACAGTTGGCTCCGGTGGTAAGAGTGTCAAA
>Ga0315904_10004791_pt1 | contig 19057 bp, 8 predicted proteins | sample LakEriMetagenome_6_FD_203529 | JGI IMG/M metagenome (GOLD analysis project Ga0315904, IMG submission 203529) | Freshwater fungal communities from buoy surface, Lake Erie, Ohio, United States - Buoy 12 MA120 | ecosystem: Environmental > Aquatic > Freshwater > Lake | place: USA: Lake Erie, Ohio...
CCGATCCGCGGGTCGGGGCCACCGGCTTCACCGGCGGCCGCGAGGCCGGGCAGAAGTTGTTCGCGGCGGCCAGTGCCGCCGGCCGCGTGATCTGGGTGGAGATGGGCAGCGTGAACCCCGTGGTGCTTCTGCCGGGCGCGCTCGCCGAGCGCGGCAGCGAGATCGCCGGCGAACTCACCGCGAGTGTGACCGGTTCGGCGGGGCAGTTCTGCACGAAGCCGGGGCTGGCATTCTTCGTGGACGACGCGGCTGGCAAGGCGTTTGTGACGGCGGCCGTGACCGCCTTCGACGGGATCGGCGTGCAGGTGCTTCTCGGTCCGACGGGTCGCGACCGGCTCCGCGCGGCGCTCGGCCGGCTGCGAGCCGCGGGGGCGCGGCTGCTCGGCGGCGACGGGGCCGACGCGGTCGATGCCGGCGGGCCGTGCATGCAGCGGCCGACGCTGCTGGAGGTGACGGCCGAGGAGCTCGTCGCCAATCCGGATCGCCTGATCGTCGAAGCCTTCGGCAATGCGACCGTGCTCGTGCGCTGCGGGGCGCTGGAGGAACTGATCCGGGCGGTGGGGTGTGTCGGCGGCGCGCTGGGAGCGAGTGTCTACCTCGCCCGCAGCGGCGCCGACGACGCGGCCTGGGCCACGGTCGGGCCCTTGGTCGCCGCCCGGGCCGGCCGCGTGATCGAGAATCGGATGCCGACGGGATTGGCCGTCGTGCCGCCGATGCAGCACGGCGGTCCGTGGCCCTCGGCCGGGCCGCCCTTCTTCTCGGCCGTCGGCTTTCCGTGGACGCTCCTGCGGTTCGCGCGCCGCGTCTGTTTCGACGGCGTGGCGCAGATGCGGCTGCCGGAGGTGCTGCGCGACCCGCCGCCCCCGGGGCGGCCGTGGCGGTTCGTCGACGGCGGCTGGACCCGGGGGTGACACTGCGGCCGAATCCGGGATTGGCGGTCTGGGCCGCACGTGTCACGTTTGCCACGTGCTGATCTTCGGCACCGGCCTCCAAACCCTCGATGCGTCCGCGAGCCTGCGGGTGCAGGGCGCGGCGGGCGTGGACCTTGCGAGCTACACGCCGACGGCCATCGGGGCGGCGACCGCGTCGCTCGGGGCCGCGGCGGCGGAGTCCGATCGGGCCGCCTGACGCTGCGGCGCCACGATGCGGAAGCACAGCCCCAACAGCGCGGGTACGAGCACGAGCGTGACCAGCGTGGCGAACAGCAGCCCGCCCAGGAGGACGGCGCCGAGGCCCCGGTACAGCTCGCTGCCGGCGCCGGGGAAGAGCACCAGCGGCAGCAGCCCGAGCACGGTGGTGAGCGTGGTCATGAAGATCGGCCGGAGGCGGCTGCGAACCGCGTCCAGCACGGCCTCGACGGGGGGCATGCCGTGGTCGCGCACCAGTTGCAAGGCCCGCTCGACGATCAGGATCGGATTGTTGACGACCGTGCCGATGAGGATCACGAAGCCCAGCATGGTGAGCACGTCGAGCGGCTGGAAGATGCCGAACGGCCTGCCCAGGACGTTGAGCGCCGCCAGGCCGACGAGTCCACCGGCGGCTCCGAGCGGCACGGAGGCGATGATCACCGCCGGATAGAACCACGACTCGAAGAGCGCGGCCATCAGCAGGTAGGTGATCAGGCCCGCGAGGACGAGGTTGAACCACAACGCCCGCCAGGTGGCCCGCAGCTTGTCGGCCGTGCCGCCGAGGGTGATCGCGTAGCCGCCGTCGAGTGCGCCCGACTCCACCAGCGGCGCGACCACCATCTGCTGGATTCGTTCCTGGGCTTCCTCCAGCGGCATCCGCGGCGGCGGCGACACTTGCACCGTGATCGCCCGCTGCCGCTCGCGGTGCAGGATTTGCTCGGGGCCGCTGGAGAACTCACGAACCTCGGCCACGCTCTCCAGCGGCACGAGCTGCCCGCCCGGAGTCACGACCGGCAGGGAGCGGAGGTCCTGGGTGCGGCGCACGAATCGGTCCTCGCCCTTGATCACGAGGTCGATGCGGTCGCTGTCGAGGAAGTAGTCGGTCGCATAGCCGCCGTCGACGAGGCAATCGACCATGTAGCCGAGCTGGCGGGCGTCGAGCCGCATGTCGGCGGCCTGCTCGAGTCGAGGGATGAGTTGCACCTCGGGGCTCGACAGGTCGAGCGAAGGCTTGGGCAGGTTCTGGCTGCCCGGGGTCGCTTCGGCCAGCCGCCCCATCACCTGGAGGCCGAGCTGGACGAGCTTGCCCAGGTCGGGGCCGGTGATCTCCACGTCCACGGTGCGGCCGGCGCCGATGCCGCTCTCGAACAGGCTCGATTGCTTGGCGATGGCGAACGTGCCCGGAAGCCCGGTGGAAGCCCGCTTCACGAGCGGCACCAGCCGCGCCGCCTGCGTGGGATCGAGCGCCCGGACGCCGATGAACACGCTCTTGCCCCGCGCGGTGAAGAACAGGTCGCCGAGAATCGGGGCGTCGAGGGCCGCGGCTTCCGGCGTGCCGGGATCGACGTCCCAGTAGGGCAGCAGCCGATCCTCGACCAGGTCGCCCATGCGCAGCAGCTCGTCGAGGTTGTAGCCGGGGGGCGGCAGGAGGATGCCGAACACCAGGTTGCGGTTGCCGTCGGGCAGGTATTCGACCTTGGGGAGCAGGGCCCATGCCGCCGCGGTCGCCAGGGCCACGATCGCCGTCGCCGCCCCGAGCTGCCGGGCCGGGGTCGCGAGCAGAAAGCGGTCGATGCCGAGCACCGTGGCGGTAAAGCCGCGGCCGAGGCGGACGGAGAGGGGAGGGGCCGCCGTCGGATCGGGCCGCCGGGCGGTCCGCAGCAGCAGGGCCGAGGCCATGGGGACGACGAGCACCGACACCACCAGCGAGAGGAAGACCGCGGCGCTGATCGCCAGGGCGATGTCGCCGAACAGCTGCCCCGCCTCCTCGCGGACGAAGAGCACGGGCAGGAAGACGGCCACCGTCGTGAGCGTGCTGGCCAGCACCGCGCCCCACACCTCGCCGCTGCCCCGGACGGCTGCCGTGCGGGCGTCTTCGCCGTCCGTCCAGCGGGTGTAGATGTTCTCCAGCACGACCACCGCGTTGTCCACGAGCATGCCCACCGCGAAGGCCATGCCGGCCAGGCTGATCACGTTGAGCGTCCGGCCGGCGGCCGCGAGCACCAGGAACGTGCCCACGACGCTGATCGGGATCGCCAGGGCGACGACCAGCGTCGAGCGGACGTTGCGCAGGAACACCAGCAGCGTGACCACCGTCAGCAGGCCGCCGACGACGATGTTGTCACGGACGAGGCTGATGGCCGAGTCGATGTAGGTCGTCTCGTCGTAGACGAGCTCGAGCGCCAGGCCGCGGGGCCGGAGACCGCGGTCGATGTCGGCCGTGACCGCCCGCACGCCGCGCATCATCTCGAGCACGTTCGCCCCTTGCTCGCGGCCGATGCGAATGCCGATGTTGCTGGTGCCGAACCGGCGCAGGAGCCCGTCGGGCTTCTTCTTGCCGAGTCGGACCTGAGCGACGTCGCGGACGTAGACCGGCTTGCCGTCGCGACGCGTGATGATCACGCCCTCGACCTGCGCGGGGGAACGAAACTGGCCCAGCGTGCGGATCACGTACCGGCGTTTTCCTTCCCACACGTCGCCCCCGGAGGTGTCCTGGTTCTGGTTGACGAGCGCCACGCGGAGGTCCTCGATCGTCAGCCCGCGGGCGGCCAGCCGCTGGGGATCGATGATGACCTGCAACTCGTCGGCCCTGCCGCCCACCAGGTCGGCGGTCGCGACGCCCTCGATCCGCTCGAGGCGGGCTTCGACTTCGTCCTCGGCCATGCGGCGCATCGACTCGACCTCCTGTTCCAGCGGACAGAAGGGGGCAAGCTCCGGATGCGCGGCGACGAGACGCCGCATGCGGTAGAGGGCAAGGTTCGGAGATCGGGCCCGCAGCACCCGGTCGAGGTCGGCGGCCAACGCCGGATGCAGCCGCTTGGCCTCGGCCAGGCGGTCCGGGTCGGGCGGTGCCTGGCCGAGGATCAGCCAGGCGGCGGGCCTGTCATTCACGTTGGCGGTCTTGATCACCGGCCGGTCCGCATCGATCGGCCAGTCGCGCACCTGCTGAACCCGCGTGTTCACCTTCACCAGGGCCTGCGACATGTCGGTGCCCACGGCGAACTCGAGCGTGATCGAGCCGCTCGAGTCGGCGCTCTCGCTGGACAGCTTCACGAGCCCTTCCACGCTGCGGAGCTGCTCCTCCAGCGGCTGGACAAGTTCCCGCTCCACCTCCTGCGGGCTGGCACCGCGCCAGCGGGATTCCACGGTGATCGTGGGAATCTCCACCTCCGGGGTCAGCTGCACCGGCATGGAGACCAGTGCGAGGCTGCCGAACAGGACCAGCAGCAGGACGCCGACGGCGACTTTCACCGGGTTGGCGACGCAGGCCGCAATCAGGTTCATGGCCGTTCCTGCCGTCCCGGGCGTTCAGTTTCGTGGCGGCTCGAACGCCACGGCCATACCGGGTCGCAGCCGTTCGTTGCCACGGACCACCACGAGGCGGCCTGGAACGAGGTCGCTGCGCACCGCGACGTTGCCGCCGACGGCGGCGCCGAGTTCGACCGGCACCCCGCGCACGGTGCCGATCGAACTCGGCGCCGCGGGGTTCTGGCCATCGACCACGAAGACCATCGGCGCGGAACCCCCGAGCACGAGTGCGTCCTTCGGCACGACCGTGACGCTCTCCGATCGGCCGACAGGCAGCCAGGCGCGGGCCAGCATGCCGCCACGCAGCACCGGCGCGCCATCGACGATGGTGTTCTCCAGGGCGATCTGCACGGGAAAGCTGCGGCTCAGCACGTCGGCCTGGGGCACGATTCGCGCGACGCGGCCGATCCACGTGTGATGCGGGGCGGCGTCGAACTCGAGCCGCACGTCCGCGCCGGCCTCGAGGCCGGCCACGGAGATCTCCGGCACGCGGACCTCGACCTCCACGGTGTCGAGCTCGGCGATCCGCGCCACGAGTCCGCCGCGGGCGATCCACTGGCCTTTCTCGGTGAACCGCTCGATCACCCAGCCTTCGAAGGGCGCCCGGATGGTGTGCTTGGCCAACTGATCGTCGATCCGCTCGACGGCCGCCTCTTGCACCGCGACGGCGGCCGCGGCCTGGGCCACCTGTTCGGCCCGCGGTCCGGCCTCGACGAGGGCCAGGGCTGCCCGGCTGCCGCGCAGCTGGGCCTCGATCTGCTGGAGTTCGGTCTGCGCGTCCTGCAGTTCGTCGACGGTGCTCGTGCCCCGTTCAGCGAGCCGGCCCAGCCTGGTGAGCCGGCTGCGGGCGTAGGCGACCCGGGCCTCGAAGCCCGCCACCAATGCTTTCGACTGCTCGATCTCCTCCGGGCGCGAGCCGGCCCGCAATTCGGCCAGCACTTGTCGCAGCCGTTGCAGTTCCGCGACGGCGCCTTCACGCTCGATTTCCAGGAGCCCGCGCAGGAGCTCGGCCAGCGGTTGGCCCGCGGTCACGCGTTGGCCGTCGACGATGGGAAGCTCGGTGATTCGGCCGTCCACCGCGCTGCCCACGTCACTGATTCGGGCGGGCATGACGGTGCCCACGAAAGACTGTCCGGCGGCCTGCTCGGCCATCGTCACACGCGCCACGACCACCGGCACGGCGGCCTGTTCTGGAGCGGCCCAAGCCAGGGTCGCCCAGACAGCGATGGCGCATGACGTGAGCCCCGATTCGGGGCCGGCAAACTGGGGTCGACTTCGGCACGAAACAGGCGGCATGGTGGGCTTGATAGGGCGGGAGGCGGGCCGAACATCCCCGTTATATCCTCGATCTTGGCCGGAAAGACCATTTTTTTCGGTTCTTTTTTCAGCCGCTTGACGGTGCCAGAGCCTTCCGTTAATTTTCCCTCCAGATGCGGCCGATCCCAGTCTCTCGGGAATCGGTTCCCGCTTCGCCGCTCGTGGCTCCATCGAGTCGGCTGGCTCCGCCAAATAAGCGGCGGTGTCGGCAGGCTTGGCGGGGGTCGTGGGTCGAGGCCCGGTCCGGACGACCGCCATGTGGTCGCCGGGGCGAACCTCTGTCCATGACAGTCACGGGCCGCCGGTGTGCCGTGCACGGATGTGCGCGTCGCTTCGTCGGCTCGTTTTGTTCTTTGACAATTTGGTCGTGGTAATTGGCATCTTGAAAGAATGCCGAAGGGGAGCTGTCTCAAGCGGCTCTCTGGAAGCGTTCTCCCAAGGCTCAAGAGTCTTGTCCTGCGGCTTGTCCGTAGGGCAGGGCTCCTGAAAAGAGCGAGAATCGTTATGTCGGGCCGAGTCTTCTGCTTCTGCAGAAGGCAATTCGATGGTCCGGCAGTAGTGCATCCGACATCGGGCTCGTTCGCGAGCACTCGATTCGGGTGGTCAAGCTACAAAGGGCGCATGGGGGATGACTAGGCATCAAGAGGCTTTGAAGGGCGCGGAAGACTGCGATAAGCCCGGGGTAACCGTCAAACAGGTGATGATCCCGGGATGCCCGAACAGACTGCATCTGAATCCATAGGCTGCAGTAGCAAACGCGGAGAACTGAAACATCTCAGTACCCGCAGGAACAGAAAGAAAAATCGATTTCCTCAGTAGCGGCGAGCGAAAGGGAAACAGCCCAAACCGAGGTGGTTTCCACCTCGGGGTTGTAGGGCCCTCCACCGGAGTTATCAAACAATCGACTAGCGGAACGATCTGGAAAGGTCGTCCACAGAGGGTGACAGACCCGTACGCGAAAGTCAGTTGTCTCTGGAGGGTACCCTGAGTAGGTCGAGTCACGTGGAACCTCGACTGAATCCACGGGGACCATCCCGTAAGGCTAAATACTCCTTGATGACCGATAGTGAACTAGTAGCGCGAGCGAAAGTTGAGAAGAACCCCTGCTAGGGGAGGAATGTGAACCTGAAACCATGTGCCTACAAGCGGTCGGAGCGCTATGGCGGGTAACCGCAATGCGTGACGGCGTGCCTTTTGCATAATGATCCGGCGAGTTACCGTCAGCGGCTCGGTTAAGGCTCTCAGGGCCGTAGCCAAAGGGAAACCGAGTCTGAATAGGGCGACAATTGGTCGCTGGTGGTAGACGCGAAACTGCACGAACTACCCATGAGCAGGTTGAACCGCGGGTCAAACCGCGTGGAGGACCGAACCCACTTGGGTTGAAAACCGAGGGGATGACTTGTGGGGAGGAGTGAAAGTCTAATCAAGCGCAGAGATAGCTCGTTCTCTCCGAAATAGCTTTAGGGCTAGCCTCGGACCATTGCACGGCGGGGGTAGAGAGACTGAATTGGATAAGGGCGCTTCCCGCGTACCTTGCCGAACCAAACTCCGAATACCGTTGTGTTTACTCCGGGAGTCAGTCCGCGAGGGATAAGCTTCGCGGTCAAAAGGGAAACAACCCAGACCACCTGCTAAGGTCCCCAAGCAGAACTCAGTCACTAAGGAAGTGGAGTTGCTAAGACAGCCAGGATGTTGGCTTAGAAGCAGCCATCATTTAAAAAGTGCGTAACAGCTTACTGGTCGAGCAATTCCGCGCCGATAATGAACGGGAGTAAGTTCTGCACCGAAGCAGTGGAATCCACGCAAGTGGATTGGTAGGAGAGCGCTGTACGTCAGATACAAGTCGCACCGTAAGGAGCGATGCCGGGGCGTACAGGTGATTATGCCGGAATGAGTAACGATTAAGCAGGTGAGAATCCTGCTCGCCGAAAGCCTAAGGTTTCCTGGGGAAGGTAAATCCGCCCAGGGTTAGCCGGTACCTTAGTCGAGGCCGAAAGGCGTAGACGATGGACAGCAGGTCAACATTCCTGCGCCACATGCTGGACCGATGGAGGGACGGCGTCTGGAAGGTGAGGGGACGGATAGAAATGTCCCTCGCCGGTGTGGAAGGTAGCTGTAGGTAAATCCGCAGCGACATCCGGAAGCATCGGACAAAGACGCTTATGTTTCGATAGTCATCCGAAGGACGTCCAAGAAAAGCTTCTAGGGTTGAAGGCATGTGACCGTACTAAAACTGACACAGGTAGGCGGGACGAGAAGTCCTAGGCGCTCGGGAGAACACTGGTTAAGGAACTCTGCAAAATGGCCCCGTAAGTTCGCGATAAGGGGTACCCCCTTTGGTTAACGCCGGTGGGGGTCACAGTAAATCGGCATCAGCGACTGTTTATCAAAAACACAGGACTCTGCTAACTCGCAAGAGGATGTATAGAGTCTGACGCCTGCCCGGTGTTGGTAGGTTAAGGAAGAGGGTTCGCCGCAAGGCAAAGCCCGCGACCGAAGCCCCAATAAACGGCGGCCGTAACTATGACGGTCCTAAGGTAGCGAAGTTCCTTGTCGGGTAAGTTCCGACCTGCATGAATGGCGTAACGACTGATGCACTGTCTCAACCAGTGACCCGGTGAAATTGTAGCCGTGGTGAAGATGCCACGTACCCGCAGTGTGACGGAAAGACCCCGTGAACCTTTACTGTAGGCTGATATTGGTCTCGGACGTGTTCTGTGTAGGATAGGTGGGAGGCTTTGAAGCGGTGGCGCAAGCCATCGTGGAGCCAACGTTGAAATACCACCCTGAATTCGTTTGAGTTCTAACTCTGATTCCCGTGAATCCGGGCAGAGGACAGTGTCAGTTGGGCAGTTTGACTGGGGCGGTCTCCTCCAAAAGAGTAACGGAGGAGTTCAAAGGTACCCTCAGCCTGGTTGGCAATCAGGCATCGAGCGTAAAGGTAGAAGGGTGCTTGACTGCGAGACCCATAAGTCGAGCAGATACGAAAGTAGGACTTAGTGATCCGGCGGTGCTGGATGGAAAGGCCGTCGCTCATCAGATAAAAGGTACTCCGGGGATAACAGGCTTATCGCTTCCGAGCGTCCATAGCGGCGAAGCGGTTTGGCACCTCGATGTCGGCTCATCACATCCTGGGGGTGGAGAAGCTCCCAAGGGTTTGGCTGTTCGCCAATGAAAGTGGTACGTGAGCTGGGTTCAGACCGTCGTGAGACAGGTCGGTCCCTATCTGCTGTGGGCGCACGAAACTTGAGGGGATTCTTCTTTAGTACGAGAGGATTTGGAAGGACGTTCCTCTGGTGTCCCAGTTGTCGCGCTAGCGGCACGGCTGGATAGCTATGAACGGAACGGATAAACGCTGAAAGCATATAAGCGTGAAGCCCGCCCCAAGATGAGGTTTCGTAGGGTTTAACCCGAAAGTCCCCTGGAAGACGACCAGGTTGATAGGCCGGACGTGTACGTGCAGCGATGCACTTAGCTTACCGGTACTAACGGACGAACGCTTGACCACTCGTATCCAGTGCTTGCGAGCTCGATGCTCGCGGCATGCCAATTACCACGACCTTCCGCCGCGAAAGCGGCGGTACAACCTTTCGCCGCTTCGGCGGCGTCACGGTATTTCCGGTGAACATATCTGGAAGGTCACACCCGTTCCCATCCCGAACACGGTAGTTAAGCTTCCAGAGCCGATGGTAGTGCCAAAAGTGCGAGAGTAGGTATTGCCGGAATCTTTCAAGAACTGCCCGCACGGCCGCAAGGTCGTGCGGGCAGTTTGTTTTTTGGGATCCTGAGGCGCCACGGGCTCGGGGCTGCCCGTGCCCTCTCGCCCGGACGTTCGCTGCGGGCATCCATGCCCTTCGCTCACTCGGAGGTGTCTGCGCTCTCGCCCTCCGGGCTTCGCTGGCCACCTACGCCGGCTCGAGGGCACGGGCAGCCCCGAGCTGGTCACTCTGTCTGGGCACGGTGCGCACCATATTCAAGGCTGCCGAGGATCTGGCGGACGAGTTCCAGAGGCAGGCCCACGACGTTCGATTCACTGCCCGCGACCAGCCGCAGCGGGAGCCGCTCGTCCTGGTAGCCGCAGGCGCCGGCCTTGCCCTCCCACAGGCCGCTCGCCAGGTACCAGTCGAGGAACTCGTCGGTGAGCGGCTCCATGGCCAGGAGGCTTTCACAGTGTGCGAAGATGGGCTCGCCGTGGGGACGCTGCCAGAGGCACACGCCCGTGACGACTCGGTGCTCGCGCCCGGACAGCGCCAGCAGCATGCGGCGGGCGTCGAGGCGGTCGGTCGGCTTGCCGAGCACGGCCCCATCCACCTCGGAGAGCGTGTCGCAGGCCAGGATAGTGCCCGTGACCCCGGTGGCCACCACGGCGGCGGCCTTGGCGGCGGCCAGGCGTCGGACGTAGGCGGCGAGTGACTCGGTCGGGCTCCGTGGCGGGGCGTCGGCTTCGGCGGTTTCGGGCGGCTCGACGACGGTGACGTGCCAGCCTTCCCGGCGGGCGAGTTCCAGCCGGCGCGGCGATCGGCTTGCAAGCACGATCGACCGAGGCGACGCTGCATGCATGAGCGACATGTCCGACGGTATCGAGATCATCTTCGAGGACGACCAGGTGATCGGGCTGGTGAAGCCGGCCGGGCTGCCCACGGCCAATGCCCCCAAGGGGGCCGCGAGCGTCTACGACTGGCTCCGCCGCCGGCTGGGGCCGGCGGCCTTCGTGGGCATTGTAAGCCGACTCGACGCGCCGGTTTCGGGAGTGCTGGTCGTGGCCAAGACGGCGGCGGCGGCGGCGGAACTGGCCGGTCAATTCCGGGAGCGGTCCGTGCGCAAGGAATACGTGGCGGTGGTCACGGGGCGATTTCCGGCCCCGCTTGGGCAATGGGTGGATTGGCACGATCTGATCGCCCGCCGGCCGAACGAGCAGCGTTCGACCATCCGGCTTGCGGCTGCCGCAGCCGGCGGGGCGGACGCTGCCGATGACGACGAGAGCGATCCGGCCGGGTTCACCGCCCGGCCAGCCCACGTCCGGGCCCGCGTCGTCCGCCGGGCCGGCGAGGTGTCGCTGGTCGAACTCGAGCCGTCGACCGGGAGGCGGCACCAGCTACGGCTGCAAGTGGCCGGGCGCGGGTGTCCGATCGTCGGCGACCGGCTGTATGGATCCCGCCTACCGCACCCCCAGGGGATCGCCTTGCACGCCCGCAGCCTGCGGTTCGAGCATCCCCAGAGCGGCGCTGCGATGCGGCTGGCGGCCGACTGGCCGGTGCTGTGGACGACGCGATTCCCGGCGCTGTGTCGCCCGGCCCGCTGACTGCCGCCCGTGCCGATGTGGTTGGTACACTCGGCATCTTCCGCTTCGACGCTGCCCATCGGCGTTTCCATGTCGTCATCCGCTCCGGATCCTTCGACCGCCCCGCCCACGGCCCGCTTTCGCGAGACGGCGCTGGCCAGCGGCCTGGTGCAGCCCGGGCAGGTGGAGGCGGCCGAGCGGGAAGTTCGGCTCGTGCTCGACGAGGCCGCGGCGGAGCCCGGCGTGTGGGATCAGGCGCTGGCCGACAAACTGGTCGCCCAGGGGCTGCTGACGAAGTTCCAAGCCCGCGAGATGCTCGCGGGCCGGCGCCGGTTCCGGCTTGGGCAGTACACCGTGCTCGACGAGCTCGGTCGGGGTGGCATGGGGCAGGTGTTCCGGGCCGAGCATGCGATGATGGGCCGCGAGGTGGCCCTCAAGGTGCTGCCCCGCGCGAAGTCGACGCCGGAGTACGAGGCCGCCTTCCAACGCGAAATCCGTGTGCTTGCCCGACTGGACCACGAACATCTCGTCCGGGCGCTCGACGCGGGGCACGACGCCAAGGTGTATTACCTCGTCACCGAGCTCGTGCCGGGGCTCGACCTGCGGCGGCAGGTGCTCAAATACGGTCCGCTCGACGAACTGGAAGCCGCGTCGGTGATCACCCAGGCGGCCCAGGGCCTCGCCTATGCCCATGAGCAGGGACTGGTGCACCGCGACGTGAAGCCGGGCAATCTGCTGGTCACGCAGGACGGTCGGGTGAAGGTGCTCGACCTGGGGCTCGCCGGCTCGATGCTGGACGCCGAGAACACTACCGCGGGCCGGGTCGTCGGCACCATGGACTACATGGCGCCCGAGCAGATTCGCTCTCCTGACACGGTCGGGCCCGCGGCCGACGTCTACGGCCTCGGCTGCACGCTCTACTTCGCGCTCACCGGGCAGGTTCCATTTCCGGGCGGCACCCGCAAGGAGAAGGCGCAGCGGCAGCTCACGGAATCCCCGACCCCACTGGCGCAGCTCGCCCCCCACATCGACGCTGAATTGCGACGGGTGGTCGAGGACATGATGAAGAAAGCACCTGCCGAGCGGATTGGCACGGCCCAGGAAGTGGTGCAACGCCTGCGGCCGTGGACGCCGCGATCGGCCGTGCCGATGCCTCGCACGCCCGTCTCGGCCGGCGATCGCCGGCCCGCGGCCGTGGACCGCCCGCTGCCGCCCCCGCTGCCCGCCGTATCACCCTGGCGGGGCGAGTCCTCAGCCACCGACTTTTTGTCGGGCCCGTCAGGCCAGGCCGCCGGAGTGACGGTGGTCGGCGGTTGGCCGATCGTGGTCGAGCCGCGAGGCAACGATTGGAAAGCACTGGCCGGTTTTGCGAACGGCCCCGGTGCGGCGACGGCCGGTCGCGGCGGCGCTGGTTCGCTGCCGGCGCTCGTCGCCGCGGTCGCCGGGCGCCGCAAGATCATGGCCTGGGCACGCGTCACGGGGATCGCCGCTGCGGCCGGCATCGCGGTGGGGTGGGGGCTGCGGGTGCTCCATGCCATCGATAGGGAGCGGTTTGCCGTGGTGTTCGACCTGTCGCCGTGGGCGGTGGGCTGGCTCGCGTTTTTCATCCTCGTCGGCGTGCAGGCGGCGGCACTCGCCGCGGGCGGTGCGCGGCGGTGACCTGCGTCGGCCCCGCACGCGGCGCCCGCGCGTTGACACCGGACCGGCCGCATCCTACGAAAGAGGCTGATGGAAGCCCTGTTTTGCGGGGCGGTTGGCTCCGGACGGGTAGCTCAGTTGGTAGAGCAACGGACTGAAAATCCGTGTGTCGCCGGTTCGATTCCGGCCCCGTCCACTTGCTATCGGGCGCGGCAGCGGCGTCCTCGTTCATGAAAAAAGGCGGGCGGTGTCGGATGACACCGCCCGCCTGATGCTTTTCGGGATCGGGGCAGCCGGTCGGCCGATCAGCCCGAAACCATGGCCTTGAGGTTCTTGAGGGCCCGGACGCGGACCTTCACGCTCGCCGGCTTGGCCGGGCGATCCTGCAGCTCGCCGGTGAAGGGATTCTTCACGCCCTTCTGAGCCGGACGGGCCGGAACCTTGCGACGCTCGATCTTCACCAGACCGGGGATCGAGAACACGCCGATGCCCGAACCCTTGAGGGCCCTGGTGATCTCGTGGGTCAGGGCCTCCATTACGGCCACGACGTCCTTCTTCTGCAGGCCGGTCGTCTCCGAGATGCTGCGCATGATCTCGGTCTTCGTCATGGGCTTGCTACCCGACTTCTTCGCCATCGCCGACTCCTCCAAAAACGGAAAGGAAAATTGTGTGCGGTAGGACCCCCACCGCGCCTCGAAAACTCGGCTGAAAACGCCGAACGCGAGCGTGATTAGACTTTCGGAAAAAGAAAATGCAAGGCAAAAAGTTTGGTTTGCAGGCCGGAAACCGGCCTTTTTGCCGGCGGGACCGGCTGTTTTTGGCCTCCAGCCCGGTTTGTCGGCTGGCCAAGAGCCGCCGTAAGATAAGGGCGGATGGCGGATTGAGAGCCACAAAAGGGGCACGAATCGCCCGGCCCGGCGACGGGGGTGGGCCGTGCCCCGGTCGTTCGCCAAGCCCGGAAACAATCGATGTCTGAACGTCTTGCCGGGACAGTTTCACGTCGGAAAACACCGGTCTGCGGTCGGGCGTTGGCATGGCTGGCGGCGAGCATCGGCACGTTCGCCGTCGTTCTCGCCGTGCTCGGTCCGTCCGTCGTCCGTGGCGAAGAGGACGGCGAGTCGGCCGCTGAATCGGCCGACGGCCTGGAGATCGACAGAGGCGTCGATCTCCCGACCGATCGTCAGCAGGAGCGATTGCTCGATCGGGCCCGCCGCCTCGTGGCCGACAGTGGGTGGAGCGACGCCGCGACGTTGCTCGACGAGATTCTCGGCGCGGAGCAGGATTTTTTCGTCAGGTTGCGCGACCCGCGCGCCGGCGGCGCCTGGAGCAGCGTGAAGGCGGAGGCGGCGCGGTTGATCCGGTCGCTGCCGCCGGCCGGGCGGACGGCATACGAGCTCCAGTTCCGCGCCCGCGCGGAGCGGCTGCTCGCGGACGCGATCGCAGCCGACGACTCCGCGGCGATCGTGGCCGTCGCCCGCCGCTGGTTCGCCACGCCGGCCGGGCAGCGAGCGGCGCTGCTGGCGGCGGTCGAAGCGCTCGAGTCCGGCCAGTCACTGGCGGCCACGGCCTGGCTCGAACGGCTGGCCGAAGGCGATGCCGCGAGCGCGGCGTCCGTCGCCTTCATGCGGGCCTACGCGCGGGACCGCGCCGGCGATGCGACCGCTGCGGCGGCCATTCTGGAGCGCGCGCGGGCGGGCGGACGCGGGACCGCGCGGATCGCCGGCCGGGAGGTCGCGATTTCCTTTCCGCAGGGGCGTGGCCTCGAGTGGCTGCGGGAACTCGGTGGCATCGGCGGCCGGCCGAGCGGTGAAGCCGAATGGCGGCAGCCCCGTGGCGATGCCGGCCGCAATGCCTTGGCGGTCGCCTCGCGGCCGTTGCTCGTGCCCCGGTATCGCGTGCCGTTGACGCGACATCCCGAGGAGAGCCGGCGGCTCGACCGGATCCGTCGCGAGTTGGCCGACCAGGGGATTGCCCAGTGGCCCGCGGCCGCGCCGCTGGCAGTCGGCGGGACGATCCTCGCCCGCGCGCCACTCGGCCTGCTGGCCGTCGATTTCCTGACCGGAAAGCGAATCTGGCTCCAGGCGGGCCCGCGGGGTGGAGTCGACGTGACGGCGGAAGAGGGCCGCGAATTTCTCGGCCGCACCTTCGACGACTTCACCAGCGGAGGCATCTCCAGCGATGGCCGGCTGGTGTTCGCCGTCGAGGCGTATCCGGCGGCGTTCGCCAGCCGACCGTTGCCAGGTGATCCATTCATGGCCGCGCCACGGGAACCATCCTGGCGGGGAGGCAACACGCTGTCGGCGTACGAGATCGGCGCCGGCGGCCGACTCGCCTGGCGGCTGCCCGCCCGTCACGGCGATGGGGCTGGCCATGCCGGCGGCCAGACTGCCGGGGCGATCGATTCAGCGTCGTGGTTCGCTGGGGCGCCGCTCGTGGCCGGAGACCGGCTGTACGTGCTCGTCGAGCAGGCTGCGGAACTGCGGCTCGACGTGCTCCATGCGGCGGATGGGCGGTTGATCTGGTCGCAGCCGCTGGCGGCATTGGACGAGGAGCATGCGATCACGGGCCGCGAGGCCTTCGGTCGTCGACTCGGTGGGGCGACGCCGGCGCTGGGCGACGGCGTGCTCGTCTGTCCGCTCGGAGCGGGGGCGGTGGTCGCCGTCGACGTGTCGAACCGGACGTTGCTGTGGGCCTACGATTACGCCCGCAGTTCGGGGGAGGCTGATCACGCGGCGGCCCTCAACGGTCGCCTGCGGGGATTCCCGGCCGGGCTCCGCGGGGCGGCGCTGGCCGCTGGTCAACCCCGCCGGCATCGCGGCGGATGGGGCGACGATGCGGCCATCATCGCGGCCGGTCGCGTGCTGCTCACGCCGCGTGACTCCGACGAACTGCACTGTCTCAACCTCCAGGACGGCGGGCTCATGTGGAAGGCGCCGCGGGCGAGCCGGCTTCAGGTGGCGGGGGTCGTCGACGGCCGGGTGGTCGTCGTGGCCCGCGACAGCGTGGAGGCTCTGGCCCTCGATGGGGGCCGACCGGTGTGGCGGCGAGCGTTCGACCCGGGCGTCGCGCCCAGTGGCCGGGGCATCATCACGGCGGATCGCCTGTTCCTGCCGCTCGATGTGCCGGAGGTCGTGGAGATCGCCTTGGCCGACGGCACCATCCAGGGGCGGTCACCGGCCCGCGGCGGCACCGTCCCCGGCAATCTTGTCGCCTATCGGGGGGAAGTGGTCTCGCTGGGCGTGGATGCGATCGACGTCTTCCATCAGGCCGCGGCGCTCGAGGCCCGGATCGAGACAGCCGCCCGGGAGACGCCACCATCGGCACCACGGGCATTTTGGGAGGCACAACTGCTGCTGGAGGGCGGCCAGGTGCGGGCGGGCCTCGAACGGCTGCGCGACATGGGGCGGAGCGGTGGGCAGCGGCCGCCGCCCGATGCCTTGGCCGCGGCGCTCGGCTTCGCGCTGGGGCGTGATTTCGCGGCGGCGGCGCCCCTGTGGCGGGACTGTCTGCCGGCGGAAGGCCTGACGCCTGCGGCGCACGTCGCGATCCGCGCGGTGATCGACGGCTGCCTCGACGCCGGCAATCTCCCCGAAGCGTGGGCCGCCTGGCGGGAGCTGTTTCGGCGCGGCGGTGATGCCGCGCCCGATCTTGCCGCCGATGGAGGTGACGCGCGGTGCGTCGTGACGGAGGCGCGTTGGCTGCGGGGCAGGCTGGATCGGCTCTGGCGGCGGGCCGAGGCCCCGCTTCGCGCCGAGATCGACGCCGCGTTGACTGCCGAACTTGCCGCCGAGACGGCAGCGGAGCGGACGCTGGAGCGGCTCGCCGCGGTGGCCGGACCGATGCCCGCCGGGATGGCGGCCCGCGAACGGCTCGTGGCCGCGCTGTCCGCGACGCTCGATGCGGCGGTCGACAACGACGACGCGTCGCGGGCGATCGCGGTGCGGCGGGATTTCCTCCTCATCGACCTCGCCCGGTGGGGCGATCAACGGCAGCGGGCCGCCGCCCATGATGCGATCGCCGGCCTGCGTCGCGGCCTCGAGCCCGATGACGACGCGCAGTCGACCGCCGCAGCCGCCGCGTGGCCGCTCGGCCGCGTCGCGGTGCGGCGTGCGACCGCGGAGCGAACCGCGGCCGATGAAACCCGGGCGCGGCTGGTGCCGATTCGCCTCGATGAGATGACGGACTCGTTCGTGCCCGGGCTTGCGGCGGCATGCGATGCCCAGCAGGGGCGGCTGTTGTTCGTCGATCGGTTCGGTAGGCGGCTCGGTGATCCGGTGACCGTGAACGACGACGGACGGTTCGGCGTCCCGATCTTCGACCAGGCGGGAGTCGGGGCGATGGCGCTGGGCCGCGTGGTCTTCGTGCGGTCCGGCGGCTCCATCGCGGCGCTGGATCTCGTGGGACGCGGCAACCGGCGGCTGTGGACGACGGCCGATGCCGGCCGCATGGGCGTGCGGTTTCGGGGGCCGGGGCCCGCCATCCCGCGGAACGGCGCCGTGCCTTTGGGCATGCGGATCGTGGAGCCCGACGCTGCGGCGCCGACGGCGGCGGTGTGGGGTCGGCCGGTGACCGGCGGCCTGCCGGTGTTCGCGGGGCGGTCGCTCGCCGTGCTTGATCCGGCCACCGGGCATGTGCTCTGGGAGCGGCACGGCCTGCCGGCCGCGACGGATCTGTTGAACGACGACGACGTGGTCTGCCTGGGCACGGTCGACGGCCGCCGCTCCCCCGTGCTGTCGCTCGTCGACGGCCGCATCCTCCATCACGTCGATCTACCCGACCGGCGGCGGCGGCTGCTCGAGCTCGGCAGCCTCGTGCTCGCCATCGCCCCGAACGACGATCTGGCCGCCGGGGGCGTCAGCGAGACGGCGCGGCTGGAAGTGCTGGACGTGGTGGACCGATCCACTGTGGTGCTCGGCGAGTTCGCCGGCGCGGCGCGGGCCTGCCCGTTCGGACCGGGGCTGGTGGCCGTCGTCGACCCGAGCGGCGGGCTGGCGGTCATCGACGTTGCAGCGCGGCGGGTCGCATTCCGTTCGCAGCTGCCGGCCATGCCGCCGAGCATCGATCTCGTGGAGGTGCGGCCCTGGGAGGACCGGCTGGTGGTGTGCGTCGGCCGCCGCATGGAGCCGGAAGCCGACGAAAACGATCGGCACGCGATCGCGCCGCTCCAGCAGATGTTGATCGCCGGCGTCGGACACCAGCCGATGGACTTCAGCGTATGGGCGGTCGATGGCGGGTCGGGCGCCGCGCTGTGGGCCGTGCCGGCGACGGTGCCGCGGCATTGCCTCCTGGCGGGTCAGCCAGCCGGTCTGCCGGTGCTCGTCTTCGCCCGGCAGATCCAGCGGCATCACGACCGGGAGAATACGTTCTTGAGCGTCCTCTGTCTCGACAAGCGGACCGGCCATGCGGTTCTCGAAGACGACCGGATTCCCGCGCAGCCGCATCTCCTCTTTGGCTGCGACGTGGTCGGCGACCCCGGCCGGCACCGGATCACGGTCCGCGAGCACGGCGGCGATCCGCAGCGGGTGATGCTGGAGTTCACCGGCGGTCCGCTGCCACCGCGACCGCCGCATCAGGGCATCGGGCGGCCGGTCAAGGCCCGTGGCCTGTTCGAAGACTGGGGCCGCTGGATCGAGCCCTGGCTGCCCGGACGGGGATCCTGACGCCGTGCATAGCCGGCCTGCTTCATCGTGTCCGCCGGCCTGCCGCGCCGCCCGCCGTCGGTGGCGCGTGGCCGTCGTCGTGGCCCTCGTGTGGTGGCTGCCCGCCGCGGAGCCCGCCGTCGCGGCTGAGCCGCGGGTCGAGGAGACGGTTCGCAAGGGGCTCGATTGGCTGGCAGGCCGGCAGTCGCGGCGCGGGAACTGGGCGGCCAACGAGGGCCGCTATCCCACGGCGATGACGGCCCTGGCGGGCACCGCGCTGCTCATGGAGGGCTCGACGACGACCCAGGGGCGGTATGCCGAACCGGTGCGGAACGCGGTGGACTACCTCCTGGCCCGGGCCCGGCCCAACGGCCTGATCGGCGACCCGAAGAACGACGACCGCTACACCTACGGCCATGGCTTCGCGATGCTCTTCCTCTCGCAGGTGCTGGGGGAGGAGGAGGACGAGCGGCGCCGCGAGGAATTGGTGCAGGTGCTGACCAAGGCGGTGGAGTTCTCGGGGCGGGCGCAGACGAAGGACGGGGGCTGGGGATACGTGAGCGCCAAGGACGGCCACGATTTCGACGAGGGCTCGACGACGATCACGCAGGTGCAGGGCCTGCGCGGCTGCCGCAACGCCGGGATCCCCGTGCCGCGGGAGATCATCGCCAAGGCGATCGCCTACATCCACGCCTGCACGCTGCCCGACGGCGGCGTGCAGTACAGCTCCAAGGGGGGCGGCGGGC
>Ga0315904_10004792_pt1 | contig 19054 bp, 18 predicted proteins | sample LakEriMetagenome_6_FD_203529 | JGI IMG/M metagenome (GOLD analysis project Ga0315904, IMG submission 203529) | Freshwater fungal communities from buoy surface, Lake Erie, Ohio, United States - Buoy 12 MA120 | ecosystem: Environmental > Aquatic > Freshwater > Lake | place: USA: Lake Erie, Ohio...
GTACTGCCGATGCGGTACCTGTTCCTTCTTGCTCATCTCGTCCTCCGTTCATCAGAAAGTTACCAACAATCTGATGTACGTGGAACCGAGGCAGGGTCACACTAGTCAATGGACGCAGCAGACGTGGTGTTCTGGTTGTGTGTCTCGCTGAATCTGGGCGTGGCCGGCGCCCTTGCGGTCTACCTTCGGGGGCGCGTGAAGGCTCAGCTGTTCTCGGCGGAACAAGCCAAGAGAGTCTATTCATGGCTGTGTTTGGGAGCTTCAATTCTGTCTGGCGTGGTGGTTTTCCTCGGTATCGTCGCGCTGTTTCACATACCGGTAGGGCATGGGGAGATCCTTGTCGCAACCCCGCTGTTCAACTTGCTTTTCGCTGGCATACTCATCATCGCAGGAAGGATCGGTATTGGTTGGGTGCCGATGAGATGGTGATCCGCACCCAAAGCGATTTGGTACTGGCGCGAACAGCGCCCAACTGGCGCTTCCAGCCGACCGACAACAGCGTGCTTCGCCCGCCGTTGTCGGCGTCTGAAGCTGGTCGTTCGGTGGCACGTCGTTGCCGGTACGCGGGAGCGGCAGCCCGAATCGAGCTTCGAATCGCTCCCCTGTGGTTAAATCAAACGCATGCTTGACACAAGCCAGATCGAGACTCGTTACGCCAAGAGCGGTGAACTGAGCATTGCGTATCAGGTCTTCGGCGCCGGAGAGGTGAACCTTGTATTCATTCCCGGTTGGGCATCGAATGTCGAGAATATCTGGACGCTGAGCGATTTTGCAGCGTTCGCGGACAAGCTGGCGCAGTTCGCGCGGGTGATCCTGCTCGACCGGCGCGGAACAGGACTGTCCGACCCCGTCGTGAACCCGCCGACGCTCGAGGAGCGCATGGACGACGTGCGGGCGGTGATCGACGCCGCCGGTTGGGACCGCGCGGTAATTTGGGGCGTTTCTGAGGGCGGACCGATGGCGATGATGTTCGCCGCGACCTATCCCCATCGCGTGCCGGCGCTGGTGCTTTACGGTACTTTTGCCCGCTTCAGCCGGGCCGACGATTACCCGCACGGCTATCCACGGGAAGTCAACGAGCAGTGGGTTGCAGCGCTTGAAACCACCTGGGGCACCGGCGAACTATCGCGTTCTTTCGCCCCGAGTCTGGTGGCCGACGTGGCCGTCATGCGCAACCTGGCGCGACTGGAACGTATGGCGATGAGTCCCGGAACCGCGCGCAAGCTGTTCGGTCTTTTGACGCAGACGGATGTGCGGCACGTGCTTCCGGCCATTCGCGTTCCGACGCTGATCCTGCATCGCGCCGGAGACCAGCCCGTGCGTGTGGGGCACGCGCGCTACCTGGCAGAGCGCATCGCCGGCGCGAAATACATCGAGTTGGCCGGAAACGATCACATGCCGTTTTTCGGGAATGTGGATGCAATACTCGATGAGGTGCGCGAATTCCTCACTGGCGAACGCGCAGCGCCCGACTCCGACCGGATCCTGACAACAATTCTTTTTTGCGACATCGTCGATTCCACAAAACGCGCGACCGAGCTTGGCGACCGCGAGTGGAAGCAGTTGCTGTCGAGGTTCTACGCCCTGGCCGACGAAAAGCTGCACCACTTCCGAGGGCGCAAGCTCGACACCGCAGGGGATGGTTTGTTCGCCGCATTCAATGGCCCAGCGCGTGCCGTGCGCTGCGGCGTGGCGCTGGTAGAAGGGGTGCAACCGCTGGGGGTGCGGCTGCGGGTGGGAGTGCACACCGGGGAATGCGAGGTGCTTGGCGAGAAGTACAGCGGGATCGCAGTTCACCTTGGCGCGCGTGTGGCATCAGCGGCGGAACCCGGCCAGGTGCTCGTCTCGTCGACAGTGAAGGACCTCGTCGTGGGTTCAGGACTCCCTTTCGAGGACCTCGGGCCGCGCACGCTCAAAGGGGTGCCGGACCAGTGGCGCCTATTTGGCGTTGCGCGCACATGAACGAGCGCGTGCTGCCGAACAACGGCTTGCAGGCGACGCGCCGCGAGCGGCGTGCGCCTGAAGCCGGGCGTTAGAAAACTGGAGTCATCTTGGTATCTCCTCGCCTAGTCGCAAAAATCGAGTCCGAAGAGCCGACCCTTCGTTTAGCGGTTCTAATTGACGCCGACAACGCACAGGCCACCGTCATTGAGGGTCTTCTAGCAGAAATTGCGCGATTCGGGGAAGCAACCGTAAAGCGCATATACGGCGACTTCACAGCCACAACGAGTTCCTCTTGGAAAAAGGTACTACAACGGTATGCAATCAGGCCTGTTCAGCAATTTGCATATTCGACTGGCAAAAATTCAACGGACAGCACGCTGATCATCGATGCTACCTTCGTGCGAAATAGTCTTCTAACCCGGCAGTCAACACAGACGCTGCGCGATAGAGCCGCGTAGCACCGGTCACCTCCACGTTAGGCCTTACAGGAATCCTCTCACCATGTTCACTGCCGAGTTCCTGCTCACCTCTCTGGTGGTCGTGCTCATCCCCGGCACTGGCGTCGTCTTCACCGTGTCTACCGGCCTGGCACTCGGTCGGCGCGCAAGCCTCGTTGCTGCGCTTGGCTGCACTCTGGGTATCGTTCCGCACCTGCTTGCCACCATCCTGGGCCTGGCTGCAATCATGCACACAAGCGCTCTGGCGTTTCAGGCGCTCAAGTGGGCCGGTGTCGCATATCTCTTCCACCTTGCCGTTGTCACGTGGCGTGATCGTTCGGCATTCTCTGTCCAGCCAGTGCAAGGCAAAGGCAGCAGTCTCGGTCTCGTGACCAAAGCCTTCTTGCTCAACATCCTCAATCCCAAGCTCACCATCTTCTTCCTGGCATTCCTGCCGCAGTTTGTCGAACCGGGTGCGGCCTCGCCCGTGCTGCAGTTGCTCGGCCTCAGCGCTGTCTTTATGGCCATGACTTTCGGTGTTTTTGTCGTCTATGGACTCCTGGCTCACGCCTTCCGCAAGGCGGTCATCGAGTCCACTCGTGTACAGGCTTGGCTGCGCCGTGGCTTTGCTGGCGCCTTCGTTGGGCTCGGCGCACAGCTCGCCACATCCGAGCGGTGAGGCCCAACCCCTCGCTCAAGCTGACCCGCTACGGCATGCAGCGTAAGCCTGGTGTGCGGCGCCTTCGGCACCTTCGCACACCAGGCTTACACTGCCTGCCTCCGCGGGCGGCTTAACTCGACCGTTAGCCGGATCCGCTATGAATATTGAACCGCTCGCATCTGTTCAGGAAGTGCTGCCCTTGCTGGCTGAGTGCGGGCTGCCCGTCTCCGACATCACGCCCTCGGCATCAATTTCCTTTTTCGGTGTCCGTTCGGGTGGTGCTCTGGTTGGCGTCGTCGGCCTAGAGATACACGCTCCCTTTGGCTTGTTGCGTTCGCTGGCGGTCGCTCCGGCCTTTCGCTCTTCTGGCATTGCGCACAAATTGGTGGCATTCGTCGAGTCACTGGCCGCAACTCATGACATCAAGGAACTGTTCCTTCTCACAACCACGGCTGAAAGGTTCTTCTTAGGGCTCGGCTATTCGCCAGCCGCTCGCATGGCTGCGCCTCCCGTCATTCAAGCCACACCGCAGTTTTCCAATCTGTGTCCGTCGTCGTCTGCGTTTCTTGTCAAAAATGTCGGCACCGCTGGCTAACTTGTCAGTCAATCGGACACCCAAATGTTGCGTATTTGTGTTCCCTCAGCTGGCGCTCCGGTGCCGGTTGCTTCCACGTTAGGCAGCACAAAGCACGCCCGAGCAGGCTGGAACCGAAGGTCAATCCACTAGCTACGCATATGCCCAATAGCGCAATCAATCTCTCGGAAAAGCTCGGTACCTTCAACGAGTTCTGGAGTCCAAGAACTGTCGGCACGTTCAATAGTCACGATCTCATGGTCGTCAAAGTCAAAGGCGAGTTCGTTTGGCATACACACGCGGACACCGACGATTTCTTCCTAGTACTAAAGGGCACTCTCAAGGTCGAGATGCGTGATCAGACGGTCACGCTCAACGCTGGCGAGATGTACGTGGTTCCGCAAGGAGTCGAACACCGAACTGTGGCAGATGAAGAAACCCATCTGTTGCTCATTGAGCCAACCGGTACACCAAACACGGGAAGTATTGAAACTGCGGCTGCTCGTGCCTTTGCGTAGTCGCGCAATGCTGCCTAGCCCCTCACTCAAGCTGACCCGCTACGGCAGGCGCTGTAAGCCTGGTCTGCGGCACATGATGCATCATCGCCAGCCAAGCGTACAGCGCCTGCCTCCGCGGGTAAGGTTGCTCGATCAGGGGGCAATCGTGGGAGGTGCGCCGACCCACCTGCGCTTTGTTGCATACTCGTGTATGAATTTCGTGGACGTGGTGGCTGCCCATGTGAGCTACTCCGAGCGCGGACGTGAGCAGGATTTGTCCGATGAGGTCATGGGCGAAGGCGAGATCTTCGCTCGCAGCCTGCGGCGCGGACCATGAAACGCAGCACGCGCCGCGAGCCGCCCAACAACGCCATCGACGCGGACAGTGAAAAGCGGCGCACCTCCGTCGCCCCGCTTTTCACTTTCGGTCATGGCGAACGTTATGCTTCAGGAGATAGAGACTATGGGCGATGAGATCACTATCCAGCAAGGGTTTCCAGACGAGCTACGTTCATCGGCAGCTGATTTGTACGACGCAGCGTTTGGAGCCAAGCTCGCAATCGCTATGCCCAACCCGATCTCACGAATGGCAGTCCTAAAGGCAGGATTCAATCCAGAGTTTTCTTTCGTCGCAATACGCGATGGTGAAATGGTCGGAATCGCAGGTTTCAAGACGGGACTGGGGGCGCTGACAGGCGGGATTTCATTTGGCGTGTTGAAAGATGAGATTGGGCTCTGGGGTGTAATTCGTGCCCTGCTCGGCCTTGCATTGTTTCAACGAAATCTGGTCGGGGGCCAATTGCTAATGGATGGAATAGCCGTTTCGCCCAAGATGCGCGGCAGCGGCATTGGAACCAAGCTTCTGCATAGCCTCATAGCGTATGCAAAGAGTGAAGGGTATCGGTCAATTCGCCTTGATGTTATAGACACGAATCCCGCGGCTCGGCGCTTGTATGAACGTGTTGGCTTTGTCCCTGTAAAGACCGAACAATTTGCCTCTTTGAAATGGCTACTTGGCTTTGGCGCTGCCACGCAGATGGAATACTCACCGGATGCGCAGCCATAACAACAGGTTGCCGCCTACGTTGCTGCGCTCCGCAACGCGGCTGTGACCTGCCCGTTAGGTGGCAAAAGTACTGTGAACCTCGCCTCAGCACAGTTGGAGATTCGAAGGCCCGGCTGGTAGGCCCTATCCGAGATGTTCCTAGACACCGGGCTCCAAGAAAACAACTATCGGCGCAGGCCAATGGCGCCAAGTTGCGCGGCGTCGTTTGATGCATACAATCGTGCTCATGTCCCGTCCGCATATTCTTTTTCTTCTGCTCGGCGTCCTTGGTGCAAGTCTTGTCCAGGCGCAGAGCTCGGCGCCGATGCAGCGTATCGGCAGCTTCGAGATAGACCGCACCGAGGTGACGATCGGTCAGTTCCAGCGCTATGTCGACGCCACCAGGGCGGTGACAAGCGCCGAGCGTAGAGGGGGCGGCAGCACGTTCGAAGCGGGATGGGAGCAGCGCCGTGGCTGGACATGGCGGGCACCCTATGGAAAGCCCGGTGCGGCCGATGAGCCTGCCGTGCACGTCACTTTCGACGAGGCCGCCGCGTTTTGCACATGGGCCGGCAAGCGCCTGCCGACGGATGCGGAGTGGGGCGAGGCCGCCTATACCGAGCGGCGCCCCCAACCGAGCGGCGGTTTCATCACCGGCCGCAGTTATCGTTACCCCACCGGCGACAGCCCCGAAGGCGCCAATTGCCTGGGCGATTGCGGAAGCGTGAAGACCGTGGCGCATGCCGTGACCTCGCGCGGCAAGGGGCATGCCGAAGCAGGCACCACGAAACAGGGCGTCAACGGCCTGCACGAGATGGGCGGCAACGTCTGGGAATGGGTCGATAGCGGCAGCGGCGTCGAGCAGCGCACGCGTGGCGGCTCCTGGTGGTACGGGGCCACGCAGATGCAAGATAGCCACATCCAAGGCAAACCTCGCGACACTGCGGTGGTTTACATCGGCTTTCGCTGCGCGCGCGACGCGGCAAGGTGAGCGCATGCGGGCAGACCGGGTCTGTCCCGCACGGCGCCGGGCTTGCTGCGGCGCTCAGGCCGCCTGTTGCAAGGTCGGCGCGCTGTCCTCAAGCGTGATGCGCCGCATGTCGCGCTTGTAGCGCTGGTCGTCGTAGCTGCGGCCGCGGTGCAGGGTGCAGCGGTTGTCCCAGATCACCAGGTCGTGCACGCGCCAGGTGTGGCTGTAGACGAACTCGCGCTGCGTGGCATGCTCGGTGAGGTCGCGGATCAGCATCATCGCTTCGGGCCGCGGCATGCCGTGGATGGTGCCGATGTGCGAGGCGAGGAACAGCGATTTGCGGCCCGAGCCGGGGTGGCGCCGCACCAGGCGCTGCGGCACCGGCGCGAAGCCGGCGCGCTCCTCCTCGGTGAACGCGTCGAAGCCCAGCAGGGCGCGCGAATAGATCAGCGAATGGTCGCAGACCATCGGCTCGACGCGCGCCTTCATCTTGCCGGGCAGGGCGTCCCACGCGGCGCGCATGTCGGCGAACTCGGTCTCCCCGCCTTCCGGCGGGATGGCGCGGGCATGCAGCATCGAGTACTTGGCGGGCGTGGCCTTGAAGCTCGAATCGCTGTGCCAGAGCTGGTTGCCCAGGTTGAACATGCGGCGCCGGTCATCCGCCGCCAGCAGGCTGTCATCGACATCCAGATTGGATATGTCCACCAGCTCGCGGTGCCTCAGGCGCTGCTTTTCCATGCCCACCTGGGCGGGCATGGGTTCGAGGGGGCCCATCGCGCGGCCGAAGGCCATCTGCTGCTCGTCGTCCAGGTGCTGTTCGCGCAGCACCAGTACCGCGTACCGGTCCATGGCGCGGTCGATGGCAGCGCACAGCGCGGGGCCCGGGGTCTCGCGCAGGTCGACCCCGCGCAGTTCGGCGACGAAGAGCGGATGCAGCGGGTGCAGGTCGAGTTCCATGCCGGTCACCTCGGTTGCGTATGCGAATGATTTTATTGGAGCGCGCCTGCGCGGTCACTCCGGCTTGATGCCGCGCTCCTTGACCACCCTGGTCAGCTGCCTGATGTCCGCGGCCACCAGGGCGTCGAGTTCAGCGGAGCCGCCCGGGGCGATGCGGCCGGCCACGGCCTCGAAGCGGTCGCGCACGGTCTGCGACTTGAGCGCCTCCAGCGTGGCCTCGTGCAGCGCTTTTACAATCGCGTCCGGCGTGGCGCGCGGCACGAACAGGCCGATCCAGGTATCCATGTCGTAGCCGGGAAAGCCACCTTCGGCAATGGTGGGCACGTTGGGCAGCGCGGGCAGGCGCTCCTTGGAGGTGAGCGCGATGGCCTTGAGCTTGCCGGCCCGCACATGCGGTATCAGGCCGGTCAGGGTGGAGAGGATGTAGGGCACCTGGTTGCCCAGCACGTCGGCCATGGCCGGGCCCGCGCCCTTGTAGGGAATGTGCACGAAGTCCAGGCCGGAGAGCGATTCCAGATACGCCATCGCGAAATGCCCGGGCGAGCCGATGCCGCCACTGGCGTAGGTGCGGGCGCGCGGGTCGTTGCCCTTGGCCTGCTGCAGGAATTCCTGCAGGGTGGAGGCGGGCGCGCTGGGGTGGGCGGCCAGCAGCTGCGGCAGCGCGCCTATGAGGGTCACGCCGCGCAGGTCGCGCTCGGTATCGAAGGGCAGCTTGGCGTAAAGCGCCTGGTTGATGGAATGATTGTTGAGCGTGAAGCTGATGGTGTAGCCGTCGGGCGCGGATTTCGCCACATGTTCGGTGGCGATCGCGCCGCCGGCGCCGGCGCGGTTTTCCACCACGACCGACTGCTTGAGGATTTCGCCCAGCCGCGTGTTGATGGCGCGTGCGATGGTGTCGGCGCCGCCGCCGGGCGCGAAGCCCACCACCAGGCGGATCGGCCCCTTGGTGGGGAAGGGCTGCGCCGAGGCGGCGAGCGGTGCCAGGGCGAGGCAGGCGAAAAGCGGGAGGGTGGACAGCAGCTTCAGGGTGGGTTTGCGCATCGTTTGTCTCCGTGGCATGGGTGAGCGGGGGCGGTCTTAGGTGCCGTTGAATTTGGGTGTGCGCTTTTCGGCGAAGGCGCGCTCGGCCTCCTTGTGGTCGGCGGAAAACCACAGCCGGTTGAAGGCCGCGCGGGTATGCGCGCGCAGCGCGGTGCCATCGCCGCGATCAGCCACCCCCAGTGCCTGCTTGATGGCCGCCAGCGACAGCGGGGCGGTTTCCGCCAGGGTGGCGGCCAGCGCCAGCGCCTGGGCGAGTGCCTCGCCCGGCGGCGCGACCTCGTCGACCAGACCGATGGCCTGTGCTTCGGCGGCGGTGACGCGCGTGCCTTTCATGAGCATGCGGGTGGCGGCCGCGCGCCCTGTCAGCGCAACCAGGCGGCCCAGGCCATCCCAGCCGGGCATGATGCCCAGCCGCGATTGCGGAAAGCCGATCTGCGCGCCCGCATCCATCACCCGCAGGTCGCAGGCCAGCGCCAGTTCCGCGCCGCCGCCGATGGCGTAGCCGTTGATGGCGGCGATCACCGGGCAGTGCAGCGCCGCGATGGCGTCGAGCAGGTTGCGGATCAGGTCGAACACTTCGTCGAGGGTCGCCGCGTCCTGCACCCGCGCATAGGCCTTGACGTCGCCGCCGGTGCAAAAAAAGCGCGGTCCCGCCCCGGTGATGATCAGCGCGCGCAGGGCCTTGTCCGCGGCGCAATCCCCGACCAGCGCCGCCAGATCCACCGCCAGCGCGCGGTTGACGGCGTTGCCGTCGTCAGGCCGGTTGAGCCGGGCGACCAGCGTGTCGCCGCGCCGCTCGGCGGTGACGAGCGCCTCAGGCATCGCGCTGCACCAGATGCATCAGGATGCCGCCGGTCGCCCTGGGATGCGGAAAGCCGATCATGGCGCGGCGCGACCCCGGCCGGCCTTTTACGTCGATCATCGGCAGCCCGGCGCCGGCCATGCGCGCCAGCGTGGCGTCGATGTCGCCCGTCTTCACCGCCACATGATGCAGGCCGCGCCCGCGCGAGGCCACGAAGCGGGTGATGGCGCCCTGGTCCTGCCGGGTGGTGCCGGAACTGCCGTGGTCGATGTGCGCGCCCTGGCGCGGGTCGAAGTTGGCGAGGAACTCGAACTCGCAGTCGCCGGCGGTGATGAAGGTGACGCGCAACCCCCCCACCGGCTCCGGCGCGCGGGTGTGATACACGACGCCGTATTTGTCGGAGGTGAACGATTCCACCGCCATCGACACTTCCATGTCGGTCTGGCGGCTTTCCACGGCAAAGCCGAAGCGGCCGCTGAAGATGCGCTCGTCCTCGGCCACGTCGGTGCTGGCGATGCCGATGTGATCGATGCGTTCCAGCGGCCCGCCGGCATGCGGCGCCAGCGTCATGCGTTCGGTCAGGCGCAACCGCACGCCGGCCGTGGCCGCGCGGTCGAAGGCCACGGCGCGGCACCCGGCCAGGCCTTCGGCGCGGCTGGGGGTCAGGCCCGCGCGGGCGGTGGCGGCTTCGAGGTCATCGACCGCGAGGGCGATGTGATGCACGCCGGGCTTGGCCTCGCCGTCGATCAGCGGGTGTCCCAGCGGCACCACGGCCAGGGCGCTCTTGCCCAGGCTGTAGACCGGGATCTCGCCCTGCGAGGCGGCGAGGTTGTTGCGCGGCAGGCCGAAGAATTCCTCGTACACGCGGCAGGTGGCGGCCGGGTCGGAGGAGGCAACGGCCACATAGGCGATCTGGTCGGCGAGCATGGCGGGGTCCTTCTTCATTGGAGGCATTGCACGGTTTTTGCAGCGACGAGCGCTTCGATCTCGGCTGCGGGAATGCCGAAGTCGGCCAGCACCTGGCGCGAGTCGGCGCCCAGCAGCGGCGGCGCGCTGCGCACCGAACGCCCGCCCATGCCGGCCATGCGCACCGGGTTGGCGATCAGGCGCAAGGGGCCCAGGGTCGGATGGTCGATTTCCTCGACCATGCCGGTTTCGTTGACATGCCGGTCGGCGAACACCTGGTCGAGGGTGAAGATGGGGCCCGCAGGCAGGCCCAGCTTGACCAGTTCCAGCGTCCATTCCATCTTGCCGCGCGCGGCGAATTTTTCATTGAGGCGTTTTTTTACCGCTTCGCGGTTGCGGTGCCGCCCGGCGTTGTCGCGGAACTCCGGATCGGTGATCCAGTCCTCGAGCCCCAACAGCCTGCACAGCTTGACCCACATGTCCTCGGTGGCGGCGGCCATGTTGAACGGGCCGTCCTTGGCTTCGAACATGCCGTACGGGCACACCACCGGATGGTCATTGCCGGCCACGCCCGGCGTGTCGCCCAGCGAGAGCTGCCGCTGCCCCTGCACCGTGAGCAGGCCGATCAGCCCGGCCAGGAGCGACGTTTCCACATGCTGGCCGCGCCCGGTGGCGAAGCGCTGCACCACCGCCGCCTGCACGCCGATGGCGGCCCACATGCCGCCGACCACGTCGCCGATCGGGATGCCCACGCGGGTCGGGCCGGTGTCCTTTTGTCCGGTCAGGCTCATCAGGCCGGACATGCCCTGTGCGATCTGGTCCACCCCCGGCCAGCCGCCGTAGGGGCCGGTCGTGCCGAAACCGGTCACCGAGGCCATGATCAGGCGCGGGTTGCGGCCGCTGAGGGTCGCGTAGTCCATCCGCATGTCGGCCATGACGCCGGGCTTGAAGTTCTCCACCAGGATGTCGGCCGAATCCGCCATGCGGCGGATCAATTCGAGGCCGGCCGGATCGCGGAAGTTGACCGCCAGGCTCTTCTTGTTGCGGTGGATGGAGAGGTAGTAGACGCTGATGCCGTCCTGGAACGGGCCCCAGCCGCGCACCATTTCGCCGTCCGGCGAGGGTTCGATCTTGATCACCTCTGCGCCGAGGTCGGCCAGGATGGTGGCGCAGAACGGGCCGGCCAGCGCGCGGGAGAGGTCCAGAACGCGCAGGCCGGCGAGCGGCAGGGCGGGAGGGGGGGGGGGGTTGGTCATGTCGGAGTCGGGGTGTGCGGTCTGAGGCGGGATCGACGCGTAGGCAAAGCCGGGCTGCGCAGGCGGCGCGCGCCGGGACGTCTCGGCGTGGATTCTAAGCGCATCATCCGGCGGACAAGGTGAACCCGCGGCAGACGCAGCGGCCGGCGTGGCGGGCAGCGGCCGGTGCGGCGGGATGCTTGCGGTCGAGGCCGTCCCGGAGCGGCCGGGACGGGGCCTGGCATGTGCGGTGGCGCAGGCCCGCTCCCGCGGCCCGCGCGCACCTCGGGCAGCTTATTTCTTGCGGCCGCGCGTTTTCGCGAGGTTGCCGGCGATGCGCATGCGCAGCGCGTTCAGCTTGATGAAACCGCCGGCGTCGGCCTGGTTGTAGGCGCCGCCGTCGTCGTCGAAGGTGGAGATCTTCATGTCGAACAGCGAATCGCTGGCCGATTCGCGGCCGACCACCATCATGGTGCCCTTGTAGAGCTTCAGGCGCACCTTGCCGTTGACGGTTTTCTGCGAATCGTCGATCAGCACCTGCAGCAGTTTGCGCTCGGGCGAGAACCAATAGCCGTTGTAGATGAGGCGCGCATAGCGCGGCATCAGGTCGTCCTTCAACGCCAGCACTTCCCGGTCCATGGTGATGGACTCCATCGCGCGGTGCGCCTTCCAGATGATGCTGCCGCCAGGGGTTTCGTAGCAGCCGCGCGACTTCATGCCGACGTAGCGGTTCTCGACCATGTCGAGCCGGCCGATCCCGTGCTTGCCGCCGATCGCGTTCAGGGTGGCCAGCACGGTCGCGGGCGACATCTTCTTGCCGTCGATGGCGACGATGTCGCCGGCCTCGAAAGCCAGCTCGATGACCTGCGGCTTGTTGGGCGCCTTCTCGGGCGAGACCGTCAGGCGCCACATTGACTCTTCCGGGGCGAAGTTCGGGTCCTCGAGGATGCCGCCTTCATAGCTGATGTGCAGCAGGTTGGCGTCCATCGAATAGGGCGCGCCGCCGCCCTTGCGCTTCTTGAAGTCGACCGGGATGCCGTGGCGGTCGGCGTAGGCGAGCAGTTTCTCGCGCGACAGCAGGTCCCACTCGCGCCAGGGCGCGATCACCTTGACGTTGGGCATGAGCGCATAGGCGCCGAGTTCGAAGCGCACCTGGTCGTTGCCCTTGCCGGTGGCGCCGTGCGAGATCGCGTCGGCCTTGACCTTGCGGGCGATCTCGATCATGCGCTTGGCGATGAGCGGCCGGGCGATCGAAGTGCCGAGCAGGTATTCCCCTTCGTACAGGGTGTTGGCGCGGAACATCGGGAAGACGAAATCGCGGACGAACTCTTCCTTCAGGTCGTCGATGAAGATGTTCTCGGGCTTGATGCCCATCTTCAGCGCCTTGGCACGCGCCGGCGCGACTTCCTCGCCCTGGCCGATGTCGGCGGTGAAGGTCACCACCTCGCAGTGGTACACGTCCTGCAGCCATTTCAGGATGACGGAGGTGTCCAGGCCGCCCGAGTAGGCCAGGACAACCTTGTCGACCTTGCCGGTCTCCGCTTTCTTGCTCTTGTCGCTCATGTCGCTTCCACTTTTCCAATCAACAGGTATTCCAGCAGGGCCTTCTGCACATGCAGGCGGTTTTCCGCCTCGTCCCACACCACGCTGTGCGGGCCGTCGATGACCTCGGCCTCGACCTCTTCGCCGCGATGCGCGGGCAGGCAGTGCATGAACAGGGCCTGCGGATGCGCCGCCTTCATCATGTCGGCGTCGACGCACCAGTCGGCGAAGGCTTTCTTGCGCGCCTCGTTCTCGGCCTCGAAACCCATGCTGGTCCACACGTCGGTGGTCACCAGGTGCGCGCCGCGCGCCGCATCCATGGGGTCCGCGAATTCCTCGAAATGGTCCTCGCCGAACAGGCCGGCGCGCTCGGGCTCGACTTCATAGCCGGGCGGCGTCGAGACATGCACGTTGAAGTCAAGCACCTCGGCGGCCTGCAGCCAGGTGTTGCACATGTTGTTGGAGTCGCCGATCCAGGCGACCGTCTTGCCCTGGATCGAGCCATGGTGCTCGATGAAGGTGAAGATGTCGGCCAGCACCTGGCAGGGATGGTATTCGTTGGTCAGGCCATTGATCACGGGCACGCGCGAGTGGGCCGCGAAGCGCTCGATGATGTCCTGCTCGAAGGTGCGGATCATGACGATGTCGACCATGCGGCTGATCACCTGCGCCGCGTCTTCCACCGGTTCGCCGCGGCCCAGCTGGGTGTCGCGGGTGGACAGGAAGATCGAGGACCCGCCCAGCTGCTGCATGCCGGCCTCGAAGGAGAGGCGGGTGCGGGTCGAGTTCTTCTCGAAGATCATCGCGAGGTGGCGGTCGAACAGCGGATGGTAGGTCTCGAAGGCCTTGAACTTCGCCTTGAGCCATGCCGAGCGCGCGAACAGGTGCGCATACTCGTCGCGGGTGATGTCCTTGAATTGCAGAAAGTGCCGGATCGCCATGGGGCGCGCGTGCCAGGCGCGCACTCAGGGCGCATGGCGGATAATCGAGGTCAATCTTCAATTATAGCCGAGCAGGGGGCGAAAATGGTGCGTCGCGGCGTCCCGGCCGCGTCGTATCCGGCACCTCCGACTGCCCGGTTCCGACCCTTCATCGGCGACCCGACATGACCCGCTGGCTGGTTTTCAACGGCGATGCTGACGGCATCTGCGCCGCCCATCAGTTGCGGCTGGCCGGTTTCACGCCCGACCGGGTGGTCACCGGTGTCAAGCGCGACATAGCTCTCTTGGCACGGGTCGAGGCCGTGGCGGGCGACCGGGTGGCGGTAGCCGACATCTCGCTGGATGCGAACCGCGCCAGCTTGAATCGCCTGCTGGCGGCGGGCGCCGAGGTCGACTGGTACGACCACCACTTTGCCGGCGACATCCCCGCCGATGCCCGGCTTGCGGCTCGCATCGACACGGATTCGGAAACCTGCAGCAGCCTGATCGTCGATGCCGCCCTGCACGGCCGCTTTCGCAACTGGGCGGTGGCGGCGGCCTTCGGCGACAACCTGCATCGCGCGGCGCGCGCGGCGGGGGCCGGGCTCGACGAAGCCGCGCTTGCAACCCTGCTCGAATTGGGCGAACTGATGAATTACAACGCCTACGGCGAGAGCGTGGACGATCTCCATGAAGCACCCGAGGCGTTGTTCGCGCGCCTCGCGCCCTACGCCGACCCGCTGGCCTTCATTGCCGGCGATGCCTGCCTGGCGCGCCTGCGGCAGGGGCATCACGAGGACATGGCGCGCGCGCACGCGCTGGTGCCGGCGCACACCGCCCCGTGCGGCGACGTGTTCATCCTGCCGCGGGAAAAGTGGGCGCGGCGGGTCAATGGCGTGTTTGCCAACGAACTCGCGCGCACGGCGCCGGCGCGGGCGCATGCCGTTCTGGTCGATACCGGAACGGGTTACCTGGTGAGCGTACGCGCCCCCAAGGCGGCGCCGCGCGGCGCCGACCGCTTGTGCCGCGGTTTCGCCACCGGCGGCGGGCGCGCTGCCGCGGCCGGCATCAATGCCCTGCCCGCCGCCGACCTGCAGAGGTTTCTGGCAGCCTTCGCCGCCAGCTTCGGCTAGGGGGGCTGCGCCGGTCGCCGGCCCGCGCGGCGGCCGGGGCGCGGCGATCTGTCGCGAACACGGTGTGAAAGGCTAGAATCAAGAGCTTTCCGCGTTCCGGCCCATGCCCGGCGGCGGCCGATAGGCGCCCAACGAGCCACGACCGACAATCCACGACAAACTCAGGAGACCTCTTTCATGATTTCACGTCGCGATTTCGTCACGGGCGCGATCGCCTCGGGCGTGCTTGCACTGCCCGGCGCCTCCCGCGCCCAGGCGGCCTGGCCGACCAAGCCGGTGCGCGTGATCAATCCGTTTCCGGCCGGCGGCGGCACGGATGTTTTCTTGCGCCCGGTGGCTGCGCGCCTGTCCCAGACCACCGGCCAGCAATTCACGGTTGAGAATCTCGGCGGCGCCGGCGGCACGGTCGGCGCGTCCGCCGCGGCCAAGGCAACGCCCGACGGATACACCCTGTTCTGCGGTGCGGTGCATCACACCATCGCCGAGACCTTGTATTCGCGCCTGCCCTACAACCTGGAACGGGATTTCATGCCCATCACGGTGCTGGCCTACATTCCCAACGTGCTGGTGGTGCACCCCAAGTACACCGAGATCAATTCCTTCGCCGACTTCCTGGCCTATGTACGCAAGAACCCCGGCAAGCTCAATTTCGGCTCCGCCGGCAACGGCACCTCGCACCACCTCACCGTCGAATTGTTCAAGCAGCTGACCAAGACCTTCATGACCCACATCCCTTACCGCGGCGCCGGTCCGATGATGCAGGACCTGCTGGCGGGGTCGGTGGATTTCGCCTTTGACGGCATGGGCACGTCGGCGGCGCAGATCAAGGCCGGCAAGCTCAAGGCGCTCGCCGTGACCTCGGCCAAGCGGGTGCCGGCCTTCCCGAACATTCCGACCCTGGATGAACTCGGCATCAAGGGATACCAGGCCACCACCTGGTACGGCATGTGGGCGGTGAAGGGATCGCCGCCCGAGGTCGTCAACCGCACCTACCAGGACGTCGCCAAGATCATGCAGGAGCCTGCGATCAAGGATTTCTGGTTCAACCAGGGCGCCGAGCCCGGCGGCAATTCGCCGGCCGAGTTTTCCAAGTTCATCGGCGCTGAAATCGAAAAATGGGGCAAGGTGGTCAAGGCCTCCGGAGCGAAGATCGACCTGTGAGCAACGCCGCCCAACCCGTGCGCGTGGCCGTCGACGGCCGCGTCGCCACTGTCACCCTGGCCACGCCAGGCAAGATGAACGCGCTTTCGGTGGCTTCGTGGGAGGCATTGAAGGCGGCTTTCGTGGAACTCTCCGCCACCAAGGCGGTACGTGCCATCGTGGTGCGCGGCACCGGGGGCAATTTTGCCGCCGGTGCCGACATCTCCGAATTCACCACCGTGCGATCCAACATCGAGCAGGGGACGCGCTACCACGAGGAGACGGTCAAGGGCGCGATTTTCGCGATCGCCGAATGTCCGATTCCCACGGTGGCCATGATCGAGGGCGCCTGCGTCGGCGGCGGCCTCGAGATCGCCTGTTCCTGCGACCTGCGCATCGCGGCCGCATCGTCGCGTTTCGGCGTGCCGATCAACAAGCTGGGATTCCCGCTTGCGCACAGCGAGTTGCAGGCCATGCTGGGCCTGGTCGGACGAGCCGTGGCGCTCGAAATCCTGCTGGAGGGCCGCGTGTTCGGGTCCGACGAGGCGTATCACAAGGGCCTTCTGACGCGCGTCGTGCCGGACGCCGACATCGAGGCCGAGGCCTATGCGTGCGCCGGCCGCATCGCCGCCGGCAGCCCGATGGCCGCGCGCGCCAACAAGCGATGGATCAGCCGGCTCTCCCCGGTGCAGGAGCCGCTCACCGCCGATGAGGTCCGCGAGCATTTCGCCTTTTTCGACAGCGCCGACTACCGGGTGGGCGTGCGCGCCTTCATCGACAAGACCAAGCCCGAGTTTCCCGAATCCTGAAAGACCCCCCATGCCAGGCCCGCTCTCGCACATCCGTGTTCTCGACCTTTCCCGCGTACTCGCCGGCCCGTGGGCCGGGCAAAACCTCGCCGACATGGGGGCCGAGGTCATCAAGGTGGAACGCCCCGGCAAGGGCGACGACTCGCGCGCCTTCGGCCCACCCTGGTTGAAGGATCCTCAAGGCAAGCCCACCAGCGAGGCTGCCTATTTCCTGGCCGCCAACCGCGGCAAGAAGTCGATCACCGCCAATCTTTCCAGCCCGCAAGCGCAGGCCATGCTGCGCGAACTGGCCAAGACCTGCGACGTCGTCATCGAGAACTACAAGTTCGGCGACCTCGCGCGCTACGGTCTGGGTTATGAGGACATCAAGGCCGTGAAGCCCGATATCGTCTACTGCTCGGTGACGGGCTTCGGCCAGACCGGCCCGTGGCGCGAACGCCCTGGCTACGATTTCATGGCGCAGGGCATGAGCGGCCTGATGAGCGTGACTGGCGAACCCGACGGCACCCCCGGTGCGGGGCCGATGCGCGTGGGCATCCCCATCATCGACATCCTGACCGGCATGTATGCCTCCATCGCGATCTGCGCCGCGCTCGCGCACCGCGCGCAAACCGGCGTCGGGCAGCACCTCGACCTGGCGCTACTCGACACTTCGATGGCCTTCCTGTCCATCCAGGGCATGACCTATCTGACCACCGGCGAGGCACCGGGGCGCATCGGCAACACCCATCCGAGCATCGTGCCCTACCAGGTGTTCCCCACCCGGGACGGCAGCGTGATCCTCGCCTGCGGCAACGACAACCTGTTCGCGAAGTTCTGCGCAGCGGCCGGTTGCGGGCACCTGGTCACCGACGAGCGTTTCGCCAGGAACGCCGGACGGGTGCAAAACCGCGCCATCCTGGTGCCGCTGTTGAACGAGGTTTTCGCGCAAAAGACCACCAAGGAATGGGTGGCGCTCCTGGAAGAGGCTGGCGTGCCGAACGGACCGATCAATTCCATCGCCGAGGCCTTCGAGGAGGAGCAGGTCAAGGCGCGCGGCGTCAGGTTCGACCTGCCGCACCCCAAGGGCGGCACGGTGCCGATGATCTCCAGCCCGATGAAATTCTCTGCCACGCCGCTCAAGCAGGACACGCCGCCACCTACGCTGGGGCAGCATACCGAGGCTGTCCTGAGCGGGATTCTCGGCCTGGATGCGGCGGGCATCGCGAGGCTTCGCGAGTCCGGCGCGATCTAGCGGCGCGGCGGCAGGCCCGGCCAGCATGAGCAATCCGCCGCCCATCAGGGGCGGGTGTTCAGGCAGGTTCGCCTGGGCACGCCCTAATGGCGAGGCTTGACCGCGGCCGTAACGAGTCCAACAAGTCTGTGGAGACCCGCGGCGCGGGCCCGGCATAATCCGCAGTCATCCAAGTCACAAGGCAATCGATGCACGACAACTTCAGCAACAGCCAGGTGATTCGCAAACCCGCACAGGTATCTGCGGCCGGCATCGTGGCCGCCCAGCACGTGCAGGCGGCCGAGGTCGGCGCGCGGGTGCTGGGCGCAGGCGGTGACTGCGTCGATGCGGTGGTCGCCACCTCCTTCGCCCTGGGTGCGTTGGAGCCCTGGATGAGCGGCATGGGCGGCGGCGGGGCCATGGTCCTGTATCGCGCTCGCGAGCGGCGCTTCGAGGTGATCGACTTCGGCATGCGCTCCCCGATGGGTCTCAAGCCGGAGGACTTCCCCCTCACGGGCCAGGGCGCCGCATCCGACCTGTTCCCGTGGCCGCGCGTCAAGGACGATCGCAACATCCACGGCCCGGCCTCGATTGCGGTGCCGGGCCTGGTGGCCGGCATGGAAATGGCGCACCGGCGGCATGCGAAGCTGCCTTGGCGCGACCTGCTGGCGCCGGCCGTCGCGCTGGCGAAACAGGGCCTGCTGGTCGATGGGGTTACCACTGCGATCATCGCCTCCGGCGCGGCGGACCTGCGCCGCTATCCGGGAAGCACGCAGGCCTTTCTCATCGACGGGCTGCCGCCGTCGGCCATGTGGGGCATCAGGAGCGAGGTGCGCCTGCCGCAGGCGGCCCTGGCCGCCACACTCGCCGCCGTGGGCGAGCGCGGACCGCGCGACTTCTACACCGGCGAAATCGCGGCCGGCATGGCGGCGGACATTCGCCAGGCGGGTGGCTATCTTGCCGCGGAGGACCTGGCGGCCTATCGGGCGGTATTGCGCGAGCCGCTGGCCATTGCCTATCGCGGCGCCCGCGTGATGGCGACGCCGGAACTGACCGCCGGGCCGACCCTCGCGCATGCCTTGCGCCTGCTGGCGCAATCGAACGCGGTCGGCAAGGGGGACGCGCCGGACGCAGCCGCCTACATCGACTATGCGCTGGCCTTGCAGGCGGCCTACCGCGAACGCTTAAAGGGCATGGGGGATGCCGACGGCAGGCGCGCGCTTGGCGC
>Ga0315904_10004796_pt1 | contig 19043 bp, 17 predicted proteins | sample LakEriMetagenome_6_FD_203529 | JGI IMG/M metagenome (GOLD analysis project Ga0315904, IMG submission 203529) | Freshwater fungal communities from buoy surface, Lake Erie, Ohio, United States - Buoy 12 MA120 | ecosystem: Environmental > Aquatic > Freshwater > Lake | place: USA: Lake Erie, Ohio...
TATCCTTTTCGCAAATATGATTTAAACTTTTTACTCAATGGCAATGCGGCTTTATACAAAGGTCTTTTCTTGAATTTACGCTTTGCATATTCATTAATATCTATTCGAAATGGAGGTAGTCGTAATCCGCTTACCACAAATCAAGCACGACAAATTTCCAATAACATTTGGACCTTTCGATTGATGTATATGTTTTAACCCAATTTTCAAGTTAGGATTTAAGAAGCGAAAATTCTAGCGTGTTAGATGTATCATCAACTATTTACGAGACGAATTAGAAGATGTTTTCAATATTTGCAAAATATTGAATTAGAGCTTCTTAATCGTTTCAACATTTTTAATCCTGAATGTGTATTAAATTCAATAACCTGAATAACTACTCGTTAATTTACACTAAACACATTGAGCAAGTTAGCCGATCTAAGGAAATTAATTTGCTGCAAGTTTAGGGCGAAACTCATCGTATTTAAAAATCTATTCTTAGGATAAATTTGTTTTGTATAGTCTTTAAAATCCTTACTCATAATAAAGGGCGCATAAATAATTAATAAATCTTTAAAAAGATGCAACTCCAAACCAGCGTCAAACAAAGCTTTTTGCTGACTTGGATTCAATTTACTCGCACTCGCAAAAGTACCTACATCTGCAAATACTTGGAGTTTAATAGGCATTTTGATAGGCAAATCACTTCTTAAATTTAAAGTGGTAAGCCAATTATCGCTTATCCCGATTGGATTAATGTACCGGTCAGTTCGAATTTTAAAACCTCCCTCGCGCATACTTATTTGTTGTACTAAACCTCTGTCCTGCTCATTGCGAGCTAAATAAACATCATCGTATATAATATCATTTTTAGCCAAAAAAGTTGTATTCAAATAAGCATTGCGTAAGGCAAAATCATTGGCAGCTGTTTTATAATCGAAAAACTTGCCTGCATAAAATCTAACATGCAACCCTTTATCTTTCATGTGATAATCTACTCTCGCATTTGCAGTGAATCCTATCTTCAAAAACTCCTGATTGCCCAAGGCTTCTAGTTGATAGCCAAAGGGATTAAAAGTTCTTTTATTCATTCTGCGATACACAATATGTCCAAAATGCTGAATTTCTGACTGGGCAATACTCGGTTTGGTCAAACTGTCGGTCAAATCAAGTCGGTAAGTAAAAGATTCTTCGCGCAATAATATATAACGAGCGCTTAGACTACTTTGAAGCTTTGAACGAGCAAATGGCGGTTTGAAATCAATTTGCACACTCGGTGTAATTTTAAAATGTCGTAAGTGCAATGAATTAGCAATATTCAAACTACTTTGGTTATGATGAAAGCTTCTTCCAGCCAATGAAAATATAATACGATGAATCGATTTTGATTGATTAGGCAAATGGGAGTAGCCAATTACGCCATTACCTGCCAAATCACTGGTTCCTACACTAAACATAGGATTTAACATAAATTGAAACTTACTATTAGGTAACGAAATATTATGTACACAAATACCCATCATGTATTTATCGTAATAATTATAACCTATGCTTGGCATTACATATATATTTCTCCTTCTACTCAGACCAACTCCAGTAAATGGCTTGATTTTTATTGGCATACGATGAAATAGACTACCCATTCGAAACGTGTTATTGCGCATATTCAAATCAGGAATTTGATGCGAAGGATCAATTTCGAAACGTGAATACTTTCGCTGTGGCTCATTCAGAACAATTTGTGTTTCAGGGTATTTAACCCATTGTGTAACTACAGTGCTATCTTGTTGCATTGCACTAATTGGAACTGGTCCTTGAAATGTCTTTTTACGAGCAATTCGAATGATATAGTCCCCACCTTGAATCTGCTTTGCTGACACCAATTTATAATCAATTTTTTTTGTAGAGTAAATTCCATCTTTAAAAAACCAATCTAAATTTTCAGCTGTTTCACGCTCAAATACTCTTTGAATATCATTAGGGCTTGGGTGCTTAAATTTCCATCCATCGAAATATTTTTTCATGCATTGTTCGAATTTCTCATTGCCTAAATAGGCTTGCAAATATTTCAACATCGCAGGTGCCTTTTTATATACTATTGCGCCATAATTCATGTTTGAAAAATCTTCAGATTTCTCTCCAATTGCCTGATCTTGATTTTCTGAAGCAACCAAGGCATAAATTAAATTTTCATTGATAGACTTTAAAGCTCTATCGGCTAGTTGATTTGTTTTTGTAGTATCTACTTTTTTATAAGCCTTTTCAATTTGAGATTCGTAAAAAGAATTAACCCCTTCATCTAACCATGGATGTGCTCTTTCATTGGATGCAAGTATGCCTTGAAACCAATTATGACCGACCTCATGTATGATTACAGTTTGCAATTCACGCTTAGATTGAAGCTTTCCAATTACAGTAATCATGGGGTATTCCATGCCTCCACCTGCCAATAAAGTTCCATCCACTATGCTTGCATGTGCATATGGATATTTGCCTACATGTTTTGATAAATATTCGATTGTAAATACAGTGATACTTGTACTATTCTCATAAATTTTTGCATTCTCGGGCTTGAAATAACTTAAACATTCAACCTTTTCGGAAGTTGGCAAAGTTGCTGTATCAATTTCTACTACAAAACTTTTACTCGCAAACCATGCAAAATCGTGCACATTACTTTGTTTGAATTGCACTGTTTTAAATGTAGTTTCACTGAGAGGATTGCTCTTTGTGTTAACCCAAGTCGCTTTTTGCTCAATCCTATTTTTTAGAAATTGCTTTTCCGATTGAGTTTGTAGCTCACCTGTGGCTGCTATTACATAGTTAGATGGTACTGAAATATTTACTTCGAAATTGCCAAACTCACTATAAAATTCGCCTTGGTCAAGATAAGGCATCGGGTGCCAACCCTCCACATCATATACCGCTGGCTTCGGATACCATTGTGTTATTTGATAATTTTGCCCATCATGACCTAACCTTGAAAATACTTCGGGTAAAACAACCCGAAATGAAGTTCTAATATCAATGGCTTGAGCAGGCAATAGCGGCTGATTAAGTTCTAATAAAACCACATCTTCTTGTTCGTTATAGTTGTTGACTGTAACCTTATTATCATTAACACGAAAATCTAAGCTGTCAATAAATCCTCGCTGTTCTTCTTTACTAAAGTAAAATTTGGTTTGTCCATTTTCAACTTCCTGTGCAGCAAATGAAGATTTATCATTTTTATATGCATTAGGATACAAATGAAAAAAGAGAAACTTTAAAGTATCTTTTGAATTGTTGGTATAATGTATGAGTTCATCGCCTTTTAAAATATGATTTTCATCATCGAGCGATACATTAATTTTATAATCAACTTGTTGCTGAAAATAATTTTGTTGAGATTTTACTTGTAAGCTCGCGAATATGGAAATTGCAAGCAGAAATTTACGAATCATATTTATTTGCCTCTGCCCTGCAAGATAACAAAAATGGTATAAATCATGATTTTAAAATCGAGAACGAGCGAGCAGTTTTTGATGTACAGCAAATCATACTTCATACGTTCAATCATTTCTTTAGTGTTTTCGGCATAACCAAATTTCACCATACCCCAAGAGGTTAATCCAGGTTTTACTTTGTGTAAATATTTATAGTGCGGGTTAGTTTTTGCTATAATATCAATATAAAACTGACGTTCAGGTCTTGGTCCAACCAAGGACATATCTCCTTTCAGAATATTGAAAAACTGAGGTAGCTCATCGATACGCCATTTACGCATAAACCGTCCCCAAGGGGTGATGCGAGGGTCATTTTCACTTGAAAGTGCAGGACCATTAGCCTCTGCATCTAACACCATGGATCTAAATTTATAAATCATAAAAGGTTTGCCATAAATACCGATACGAACTTGTTTGTAAAAAATAGGCCCCGGAGAAGATAATTTTACACGCAAGGCCGCTATTATATATACAGGACTTAATAAAATCAATATAAAAATGGATGCAAAAATATCGATTGTCCGCTTCACAACACGCTGCCAATCAGGCATAAGCTCGGGATAAATTTCGATTAGGACTGCACCAAATAAATTACTTGTTTTAACCGAACCTGATATAATATCGTATAAATCAGGTGTAATTTTTATAATCACTTGCCTATGTGAAAGCTTGGCTAATATGTCTTGTAACTTGTCATGTTCTGCTGTATCAATAGCAATTACAACTTCTTCAATCTTATGTTCATCAATTATTTTTTCTAACTCATCGATACTTCCAAGCTTCTTTAAATATTGGCTCATACCATTTTGACCTGAATTATCGGCATAAACGAAACCTTTAAAAAAGTATCCCAACTTAACTTCATTCTCAACTATTTCTCTATAGCACGCAATAGCTTGTTGATTGCCCCCTATCATCAAGGTATTATGTCCAAATTTTTCGTGATTGATGTTACTTTTTACGGAACGCAATACAAAAATGCGACCTAGAGAAGTCAACATAAATTGAATTATAAAATAAACAAAAAATGAGCGATAGAAATAACCTACATCAACGGTTTCATCATCGATGATAACTACAAAATAAATGCACAATGCTCCAAGCAAGGTGATTATGATGGTTCGATAAATTTCGATTAATCTTGATTTACGATAAAGGTTAAAATATGCGCCAGAGAACATGTGCAATAGAATCCAAACAAAAGGCACAATTAACAAACACATGAATGCATCTTTCAGCGTTAATTGATGAACAAAATAATCATAAGTGATAGGATGTGCAGCATTTTTTCGATAGAAAAGAAAACCAAACCATGCGCATAAAGCAGAAAAATAATCTGCAAGACCGTATAAAAATATACCTATGTGTACTTTATTCTTCAATCGCTAGTATTACTAATTAAATCGAATAATTTTAAAATTATCTATCAACATTGTCGCATTTGTTTGACCACTTGGTAAGTTGCATGCAAAATAAAATTGCAATTTCGACCCTTGATATGCGTTTGGAAAACCTTTGATATTGAGATAAGCTTTGGTCCAAGAATCTCGAGCTCTTAAACTTATAATATCTAAATAATTAATGGCGCCATTATGCTCCACTCTTACCTTTACCGCAAAAGGCATTTCACTTTTATAATTAAATTCGAGATAAGCATCATTATTCGGCGCAATCGTGATAGCCTGATCAGTCATGATTTCTGCTTTATTTGCAGTATCGGTCAAGAATAATTTACCTGCCCACTCCCCTTCAAGCACTTCATTTGAATTATTGGTTCTTACCATATTTGTATCTCCACTAAATTTTTTAAAAATATTTCCTTGTTCAAAATTTTCTATCTGATAAGTAATATCCGATGATGAGGCCTCATAATAACTGAATGTTGGATTAACTTGAAGCGTATTACCAGCTGAAACCACAAAATTTGTTTCATAAGGTTTATAAAAAGGGTATCTTGCTCGAGTTGCACCCAAGCCGTTATCCCAGATGCCTGCAAATACCTGTATGGAACCATTGCTTTTGGCAAGCACAGGTATGCGAGCTGGCAATTCAAATGCACCCAATAATTCTCGATCGTAGTAAACCCACACATCACTGATTTTATGACTTACACTTCCATGTTCCGCTAAATTGCTAGGTGTTACTTGCACGCTATCAATTTGAATAAAAGTGGGAACATCTTCTTTAGGATTAATTAAATTACAAGACGAAAAAATCAAATAAAAGCAAAGCGTCAATAAAAGTGGGTAAATTTTTCTCATGCTACTAAGTTTTAACGTAAAAAAAAAGATTTTAGTATATCAATCATTCAAAGAATATATTTTTTTCAAGATTTTATCTGCTACTTGCATAGATGTGTATGCTACCTCAGCTGATATGATAGGAGTTTTCCGCATTTGAATACTTTCTACAAAATTTTTCATTTCGTCTAAAATGGCATTATTCTCTAGGTTTTTCCACTGCTCAATATATAAATATTTTGTGGCTTGATTGGCAACTTGTATGGCTTGTAAATCCGGATTGTATTTCGCATGATTCGCATCAATTAATTCCACGACTTCACTTTCGCGATGCAAAAAATCAATATTGAAATACTTGTCTTGCTGAAATACACGTGTTTTACGCATAGCATATTGCGAAATACGACTGGCGGTTAAATTCGCTATACAACCGTTCGAAAATTCAATACGAGCATTGGCAATATCGATGGAATCGGAAATCACTTTTACACCTGTTGCTGAAATACGATTTATTTCACTTTTTACAAGACTCAGCACAATATCAATATCGTGTATCATCAAATCTAAGACAACACTTTCTGTGGCTAGCTTACTAGAAAAACTAGCTAAACGATGCGACTCAATAAAAAGTGGATTTAGGATTAACCTTTTAACTGAAGTATAGGCTATATTAAATCGTTCAACATGACCAACCATACAATACACATTACTTTCTTTACTCATATGCACCAATTCGAGTGCTTGTGAAATATCAAGTGTGAGAGGCTTTTCTATAAAAACATGTTTACCTGCTTTAATACACTGTTGTGCAATTTCAAAATGAGAATCAGAATCGGTTGCAATAATTATTGCTTCGGTAATTTGCAATAACTCCTCAAGATTACTACAAAATGGTATCCCAAATTGAATACTTACAGTTTTAGCAGTCTCTATTCTCTTATCCAACACGCCTATTAATGAAACCTCACTTATTTGCTTAAGTTGTTCGATATGAATTTTACCAATATGCCCACATCCTACCACACCAATTTTTACCATACTCTTACGAATCTGAAACCTTGCTTTTTAAAATAATTTTGAAGTACCCGAAAGATGTTCAAGCGCTTAACACACTTTATACATCCAATGATGCCTATCAGCTACAGCACCATATCTTATATCTATTAATTCTTTTTTTAACCAATTTGATATTTCCCATTTTTCTTGTGAAGCTGGATAAATTGTTTCCCCTTCGTAAAAAAGTTCTGCAATTGGCGCTATTACTGCTGCAGTGCCAGCACCGAAAGCCTCTCTAAACTCTCCTTTTTTGTAACTATCCACTATTTCTTGCATCGACAATGGACGTTCCTCAACAATAATTCCTCTTTCCTTTAATAACTTAATGATGCTATCTCGCGTTACACCAGCCAAAATAGTACCCTCACTTAAATCGGGCGTAATAACTTTATTGCCAAGCACAAAAAATACATTCATTGTTCCAATTTCCTGTACAAATTTATGTTCGATGGCATCAGTCCAAAGTATTTGATCGTAGTTTAAGTTTTTTATCTCCAAAGTAGGCAACATAGTGGCTCCATAGTTACCAGCTGCTTTTGTAAAACCAATACCCCCAGGAAATGCACGTACATATTTCTTCTGAACATAAATACGTGTTGGCTTGCTGTAGTAAGCCCCTGCCGGAGAAGTAATTATCATAAATCTGAAATTCTCGGCTGGCTTAACACCTATAAATTCATCCGTTGCAAACATAAATGGACGAATATAAAGAGAACATCCTTCTGAAGTTGGCACCCAATCTCTATCGAGACTGACAAGCTCTTTCATTCCTCCTATAAAAATATCTTCAGGAACATGTGGCATGGCCATGCGCTCAGCAGATCGATTGAAACGAGTCCAATTGTCATAAGGACGAAAAATACTCACCTCCTCTTCTTTATTCTTATAGGCTTTTATTCCTTCAAAAATAGATTGGCCATAATGTATAAAGGTAGTGGCTGGACTCATACTAATGTTTCCATAAGGCACTATTTTAGGATCTTGCCAAATTCCATCGATACAATCTGCAACCAACATATGGTCGGAATATGTTTTGCCAAACTGAATGTTCGCAGGGTCAACCTGGTTGGCTCTGCTATCAAGAACTTTATCAGTGGTAATGCTCATAAGTGAAAAATTTTAATTTTAGAATGAACTTCCGTTGCAAAACAACAAAAAAAAATCCATATTTGTTGAATGATTGGGCTTTCAGCAGATGAAGTTCTGCACATTTATACTGACATTTTGTACGAAAATTTTGAAAATGAATCTTTGACACAAATATTAGCTGGTAATTATAAAAAAAGGATATTAGTGATTATTAAGTCAACAGAGTACGACGCAGGAGATGAAGCCTTGCTTAGTAAAATGTTACAAGCTTGCCAACTTGCCCAAGATGATTATTATTTAATAGCAGCCACAAGCGCAGATATGATAAGGCCGTTAATAACTAAACATAATCCTGAAACCATAATTTTGTTTGGCATGAGCCTCGACACGGATATGATGAAATTGCAAAAACCCAAGTATAAACCTTTCCGTTTTAATCAGATAAAAATATTACTCTGTGACAGTTTGCCCGCTATCGCCAAAGATGGAAATTTAAAAATAGCCATGTGGACGCAAGGCCTGAAACCTCTTTTCAAAATTCCTTAACATGTTATTCTTTTCACAGTCGACAAGCCTATTAGTGGCAACTCGACCAAACTTTAACTTCTCAAACACTCATTTATTTCCAATATGAAACTTGTTTTTTGCACCAACAATCAGCATAAACTTCAAGAAGTAAGCCAAATTATGGAGGGCAAAATTCAATTTCTAAGCCTTCGTGATATTGGGTATGACGCTGAAATACCAGAACCATATGCTACCCTGTCGGAAAATTCGAAGTATAAAAGCCAGCAAGTGAAAAATGCGACTGGGTATAACTACTGCTTTAGCGAGGATACTGGCCTATTTATTGAAAGTTTAAATGGTGAGCCAGGGGTCTTTTCAGCAAGATATGCTGGTGAAAATGCCAACTCCAAAGAGAATATTGAAAAAGTACTGCATCTTTTGGGCGATGCCCCCAACCGAAACGCTTACTTTAAAACAGTAATTACCTTACTACTTGATAACGAAACTCATCAATTTGAAGGCATCTGCAAAGGCGAAATTACACACCAAGAAATGGGGGAAGATGGATTTGGGTATGACCCAATTTTTATTCCCATGGGGTATAAACAAAGCTTTGCTCAGCTAAGTTCTGAAGAAAAAAATACGATTAGCCATAGAGGTAAAGCAATTGCATTATTAATTGAATATTTAAATTCTCATTTACCTATAAGGCTTAGCTAAAACTTAGATTTCTCATTTATACACAACTTTACATGCGCATTAAAATAAGCTTCCCTTCTCCATTTATCTATTTAACGCATATTCGCGTTCGAATTAGTGATATTAATTATGGTGGACATGTTGGTAATGATGCTTTTTTAAGCATTGCACATGAAGCCCGAATTGGATTCTTCTGGCAATGGCAAATGACTGAAATGAACTGCTTTGGTGTTGGGCTGATTATGGCTGATGCGGCATTACAATACAAAGCAGAAGCTTTTCATGGCGATATGCTCAAGGTAGAAATTGCCGTCGAAACTAGCAGCAACATTGGCTTTGACATGTATTACAAAATTAGTTGTCAGCGTCAAGAAAAAAAACTGGATATAGCCTATATAAAAACGGGCATGATATGTTATGATTATGAAACCAAGCGCACTTTAGCTATACCTGAAGCTTTGTTACTTGCATTGGAGTTTAAACAATAATTTTCTAGTAAACTTTTCTGTAATGCCTTTCACAAAAGCAAATACTCTTCAATTGATTTTTCGAACTACATTTACACTTTAAATAAAAATTACAACTATGAGTTTCTTCACAAGTCCTTTATTCATTATCATACTAGCTATTGTAGCAATCATCTTTTCGGGTTTAGTTACGGTGCAGCAAGGTAACATTGCCGTACTTACCATGTTCGGAAAGTACAGGCGTTTACTTTATCCAGGTTTAAATTTCAAAATCCCATTTCTTGAAGTGATTTATAAACGCATTTCAATTCAAAACAAGTCTTCCGAATTACAATTCCAGGCCATCACCCTTGATCAAGCCAATGTTAATTTTAAAGCCATGCTTTTGTATGCAGTTTATAATCAAGATGAAGATTCAATAAAAAATGTGGCCTTTAAGTTTGTTGACGAAAGAAGTCTCATGCAAGCTTTAATCAGAACTATTGAAGGTTCTATACGTGCTTTCGTAGCTACCAAACGTCAATCGGAAATTCTGGGCTTACGCGGCGAAATTATTTTGCATGTAAAAGAGCAAATTGATACACAGCTCGAAAGCTGGGGTTATCATCTAATAGATTTACAAATTAATGATATTTTCTTTGATGAAGAAATTATGAAATCTATGGCTCGAGTTGTAAGTAGTAATAATCTAAAAGCCGCTGCTGAAAATGAAGGACAGGCCTTGCTTATTACAAAAACTAAAGCCGCTGAAGCAGAAGGTAATTCAATTCAAATACAAGCGCAAGCTGAAAAATTAGCGGCTCAATTGCGTGGTCAAGGTGTGGCTTTATTTCGCGCAGAGGTAGCTAAAGGTATGGCAAGCGCGGCTAAAGAAATGGAAGATGCTAAATTGGATGCCTCATTTATTTTATTTTCTATGTGGACAGAATCCATTAAGCATTTTGCTGAAAATGGCAAAGGAAATACAATTTTCTTAGATGGATCAGTAGATAAAATGCAACGTACCATGCACGAGCTGATGAGTGTCACCAATGCCGATATAAAGAAATAGAAAGTATTCATGCAGTTTTGTGAAGTTGTTGGTCAGCAATCATTAAAAAAACATTTGATTGATTTAATCAATCGAAATCATATGCCACATGCTTGCATGCTGCTTGGCAAAGAAGGAAGTGGAGGATTGCCACTAGCGCTTGCCACAGCGCAATACATTATGTGTAAAAATAGAAGTGAATTTGACTCATGCGGTGATTGCGCCGCTTGTATAAAAAATAAAAAACTTCAACATCCAGACGTACATTATTCATTTCCAACTTTCAAGAAAGATAACAACAAAACACCTGTTAGCAATGATTTTATAGTAGACTTTCGAGAACAAATTTTGAAACAGCCTTACCTCGACGATACCTATTGGCTCAAAGCACTTGACACCGAGAAGCAAGGTAATATTACAGCCAACGAGTGCCGTGAAATTATTCAGAAACTACAATTGCGAAGTTTTGAAAGCAAATACAAAGTACTCATCATGTGGTATCCGGAGTATTTAGGTAATGAGGGTAATGTATTATTGAAACTTATTGAAGAACCTACCACAAATACTATTTTGCTGTTTGTAGCACATAATTTAGAGAAGGTTTTACTCACCATTCAATCACGCACTCAACTATTTATGCTCGAAAGGTTACAAGAAACCGAAATTCAAAAAGCACTGATAGAACAGCAAGTAAATCCTGAAGAAGCGCTGCAAATAGCCCGCTTGGCTGATGGCAATTACTTTCAAGCGCAACAGCTATTAATAACACACGATGACGATTTGATTTTACTGCTCCGGACCTGGCTTAATTGTTTGTATGCCAATAAGGGAATAGAATTGGTTAATTGGATTACAGAAATCAGCGAAAAAAGCAAAGACGCACAAAAAAAGTTTCTGCAATATTATATGCAGCTTCTGGAGGAAGCGATTCGAGCCCAACACATAGGTATACAACATCTCACTTTACTAGAAACAGAACAAAAAATTATTGAAATCCTGCTTGCGAAAGGTGTTAATTATACTTTAGTAAATACAATTTGCTCAATGATTGACGAATCGATTTATCAAATTGAACGTAATGCGAATACCAAAATTCTCTTTCATTCCTTATCTTTACGCATTCAACAACTCATTTTTAAGCAGAAAGCAATAGCTTAAATTGGGTTAAGGGTATCAAAATGCCTTTACGATTGATTTAAAATCGTAAGGCGTATTTATAAATTTAAATGTATTAACATATATATGGGATGCGGAGGAAGTTGTGGTTCACATAATAGTAGCAATGGATTGCCAACAGGCTGTAAAGATCATGGGTCTTGTAAAAGCGGAGGTTGTAATCGATTAAATGTTCATGATTGGCTGAGTATGATTCCGGTTTCGGAATTTTCAAAACCTTTTCCATTTATAGAAGTAAGCTTTAACCACGGCAGTCGCAAAGATTATTTCAAAGCGAACAATCCTTTACTGTTTGAAAAAGGAGATTTTGTAACCGTAGAAGGCTCCAATGGATTTGATGTGGGTGTTGTAAATGTTACAGGGGAGTTGGTAAAATTGCAGATGAAGAAAAAAGGTGTTTCTGAAAAAAGCGATGAAATAAGAAGAGTCTTGCATGCAAGTACAGAGGATGAAATAAGCCGAATGCATGAAAATAAAAAACAAGAGAAACACATGATGGTTCGTGCTAGAGTCATAGCACGCGATTTAAAATTGGAAATGAAAATCGCGGAAGTAGAAGTACAAGCTGACGGCAAAAAAGCTACTTTCTTTTATTCTTCTGAAGACAGAGTTGATTTTCGTGAATTGATAAAATTATTTGCGCAGGATTTCAAAGTGAAAGTTGAAATGCGACAAATTGGTATCCGACAAGAAGCTGCTAAAGTTGGCGGCATTGGCAGTTGTGGTCGTGAACTTTGCTGTAGTACTTGGTTGAATGAGTTCAAATCTGTAAGCACTACCGCGGCACGTTATCAAAATTTATCTATTAATCAAACGAAGCTATCTGGCCAATGTGGTAGATTAAAATGCTGTTTGAACTACGAGCTTGACACATACATGGAAGCTTTGCGCATATTTCCTGAACAAGCAGAAAGGTTAAAATTAGCAAATGGTTTAGTGTACTTACAGAAGAAAGATATTTTTAAAAACTTAATGTGGTATAGTTTCGAGAAAAGCAATACCCTTTATCCTTTGACAATTGAACGCGTTAAAGAGATTCAAGATTTAAATAAAAACGGAAAATTTCCAGAAGAATTACAAGCTGTGGAAGTGGTGAAAAAAACGGCTATAACAGAAAAAACTGATTACGTGGATGTTGTAGGACAATTTAGCTTGAAGGGATTAGAACGTGCTAGCAAAAAGAAAAAACAAAAAGCAAAAGAGCAAACTAATCCAAATCAAGTACAAAAACCACAAGGGCAAAAATCCAACCCAAATCAAACTCAAGGGCAAAAACCGCAACAATCAAAACCACAAAAAGTAAAACCTAATACTCCCCCAACATCAAAAGTTGAAACAAATGTTGAGGCGGCACCTAATACTATTAATTCGAACCCTAACCCTAGCAAGAAAAAGCCTTGGAATAAAAACAAGAAGAAAGGACCTAAGCCGCAAGATGGGGGTGCAAGTCAATCTTAAAATATTTCGGCATGCGATGGTTTCAGCACAAGTTATCGTTGCTTTCGCTTATTGCTATTTGTACAAGCTTATTCTATTTTAGAATTCATTACCCAAATGATATTGATACCAAACAGCCTAAAGTAACCACTTGGGATGCCTTAGGTTATTATATGTATTTGCCATCTGCTTTTATTCACCATGATGAAAAGGAATTAAAATGGATTCCAGGCATTGATTCTATCTATCAAATGAGCGGTGGAGAATTTTATCAAGCTAATCGATTATCTAATGGTAATTACGTAAATAAATATTTGATGGGTGTTTCCATCTTACAATTACCTTGGTTTGCCCTTGCAGATTTTAGTGCTGAAAAATTAGGCTTTGCACGAGATGGATTTTCTCTTCCCTACCAGTATGCCATTGCTTATGGATGTATTTTTTGGGTCATTATTTCGTTATTCGTTTTGCGTAAAATGTTGCTAAAATATTTTACTGATAAAGTCGTAGCAGTCGCTTTAATTGCAACTTGCTTAGCAACAAATTTTATACAATATACTGCTATTGAAGGCGGGCAAAGTCATGCTTGGATATTTCCATTGTACGTATTTGCGATTTACCTTACGATCAAAATTCATGAAAAAATCACGAGCCTACAATTAACCTTACTTGGTTTTATAATAGGCTTAGCTTGCATTTGCAGACCTACAGAAATTGTAATGATATTTATTCCTTTGCTATGGACTAGCGAGGCGTTCCCAAATTTAAAATCAAAACTTAATTATTGTAAGAGCCATCTTACAGCAATCATTTTTATTGCATTAGGAGTTCTATTAGGTGTTGTACCGCAACTCTTATATTGGAAAAGAGTAACAGGGAATTTTGTTTATGATGTTGGCAGCAAATGGGATTTTTTAAATCCTCACTTTCGTGTGTTATTTGGTTGGGAAAAAGGATGGTTCATTTATACACCCATCTGTTTGTTATTTATAATAGGATTATTCTTCCTCAAAAAGTATCCATTTAAAAAGGCTATCATCACATTCACGTTACTGAATATTTACATCATTATAGCTTGGCATGTTTGGCGATATGGAGGTAGTTATTCAACACGGGCATTAGTACAAAGTTATCCGATAATGATATTCGCCATGGCAGCTTGTTTAGAAGCCATGAGATCATACAAAATATTCTGGTCAATAATTCCTTTGTTTGTGTACTTATCTTATGTCAATATTTTTCAAATTGAGCAATACAACTCAGGGGTATTGCATTATGATGACATGAATAGAAAATATTATCAAGCTATCTATTTAAATAAAAATATAACCCCTTTAGATATGAGTTTATTGGATACCGATGAGCAAATGAGTAACGATGAAAGAAATCAAATCTCGAAATTATTACTCATCCAAGAGCCAAGAAAAATTGAAAATGGAGTTCCCTTTTTCGAGCAAATAGTTACCCCCGGCGCAAATTTTATAAAAGACGGCTGGATGAATGTGATAGCAAAAATCGAAGTTAAGAAAGGACTTTGGGGTAGTTTTTTATATTTTGAAATCCAGCGTGAAAATGACAAGAAAATTTATAAGGTGAGATTATATAATGCATTAAGTAAAGAAGATAAAGTAAATACGTATGAATTTGATATGAAATTGCCGACTGGTTTTAATCTAAAAGCAATTAAGTGTTTGATAGATGGAAACGCATCTTTTGAAGGTGAATTGCAATATTTATTGATTCGAAAAACATAAGCATACTTTTAACTCATGCGTTTCATGGAGCTTAATTATAATATGTTCTTTGCATAAGTTATAATATTTTTCATCATGTACAATATATCTTTTGTCTCAATATTTTTTAAGTTTATAGTTTGATTTCAATTGAGTGCTATCTTTAATTCATGAAAGCAAGTATTGAATATCAAATAGAAATACCACTGCCATGTCATGAAAACTGGGACGCAAAGACAGCGAATGAGAAGGGTCGATTTTGTAATTCATATAGCAAAAGTGTAATTGACTTTTCAAATTATAGCGCTGCGGAAATATTACAATACTTGTAGAATTCGAAACAAGATGTTTGCGGTAGAGTGAAGCGAGAACAATTATCAATAAATAAGAACCTACTCCCTAAGAAAAAACTACAATATTTTCTATATGCAGTGCTTGTAGTATTTATCTTGAATTTACCTACAGAAAGTTATGCTCAATACATTCAGCCGCCAAGTGAAATGCCTTCAGTTGGATCAGATAAGATTTATGGCAAAGTGGCGGACAAACAAGGCAGTCCATTGGTTTCAGCTCGCATAGACTTATTGCAAAATGGAAGCATTGTAAGTAGCGCAGAAACTGATTCTAATGGGTTTTATAGTTTACCAATACCTCAAAATAGAATTTACCACTTGATAGCCTTTTGTTTTGAGTACGCCGATTACGAATCAAATGGAATGAAAACGGCGACAGGTAATTCACTCAATTTTAATATTCAATTAGAAAAAAATAGTGATGAGAATATGCGTATGCTTGATGATTTCAAAACACATTATATTGGTCAGTAATCTATAAACCAAATAACTCTATTTGAGACTTGCAATTTGATATTGAGCATCTTATTCATCGAATGCGTTAATTCGAGCTTCTACTCTTGCCACTTCATTGCAAATATTTTTTACTCCTTACATACCTTTCAACTCGGTTACTAAATCTTGTAATACTTTTTTAGCATCTCCAAATAGCATCGATGTTTTAGGCTGAAAGAATAAAGCATTCTCGATACCTGCATAGCCAGGTTTCATACTGCGTTTATTAACTATCACATGGGTTGCATTTTCAACTTCTAAAATTGGCATACCATAAATTGGCGAAGCTGGATCGTTTTTAGCCGCAGGATTCACCACATCATTCGCACCTAATATGAGTACCACATCCGTTTGTGCAAATTCCGGATTTATTTCCTCCATTTCTTTCAACTTTTCATATTGAACGTCAGCTTCTGCCAACAATACATTCATATGACCTGGCATACGTCCTGCAACAGGATGGATGGCGTAAGTCACATGCACATCTTTTTCTTCTAGCACTTTTTCTAATTCGTGACAAATATGTTGTGCTTGTGCTACGGCTAATCCGTATCCTGGCACTATCACTACATTTTTAGAATATGCCATAAGAACCGCTGTATCACTCATCGAAATTTCCTTGTAGGCACCTCCTAATTCAACACCTGAAACAGCCCCTGTTTTAGTACCACCAAACGCACCTACTATTACATTCGTCAAACTTCGGTTCATGGCTTTACACATCAAAATAGTAAGTATAGTACCGGCACTACCCACCAAGATTCCGCCAGTTAGCATTACAGGATTGCTATACAAAAATCCACCACAAGCTGCCGCGACTCCCGTAAATGAATTCAGTAAGGAAATAACAACAGGCATATCAGCCCCGCCAATCGGCATTACAAATAAGATACCATATAGCGCAGAGACAGCTAACAATACCCAAAATAAAATTGTGATATCAACCCCAGTGAATCCTGTAATCATGGCTATCAGCAATACCACAATTACTATTAGTAAACCAATATTGACGATTTGTTGTCCTGGTAAAGTCTTGTCATTGATATTGCCATTCAATTTTCCAAAGGCAATCATCGAGCCAAAAAATGATACTGTACCTATAACTAAACCGAGTAATATAGTTAGCAAAATCAAAATGAAATTCGTGGTTGGATTTTCTTGCTTATGCAACAAATGCTTAAACTCTACAATTGAAATAATAGCAGCGCAAGCACCGCCCATACCATTGAACAAACTTACCATTTGAGGCATAGCTGTCATTTCTACTTTCTTTGCCATTAAAGTTCCTATAATAGAGCCGATAATTAATCCGCCAAAAATCCAGATGTAATTGCCTAATTTCTTCCCTTCATCATCCTCATAAAGAAAAATGGTTGCAAAAATGGCAATTGTCATCCCAATAGCTGCGTACAAATTTCCTTTACGAGCTGTATCGGGATGTGAAAGCATTTTTAAACCTACGATAAATGAGATACTTCCAATTAAGTAACTTAGTAATAGTATAAAGTTTTGCATTTATTTTAATTTGAATATTTGAAAATTTGGGAATGATTAAGAACTTGACATTTCGAATTTTACTTTTTCGAGTTTTTCTTTTTAGAAAACATTTCCAACATACGATCGGTTACTACAAAGCCCCCGACTACATTCAAGGTGCCGAGTATAACCGCTAGAAAACCTAAAATTAATGCTAGATAATTGTCGCTTTCGGCTTGCCCCATTACAATTATAGCTCCAATGATAACTACACCATGAATGGCATTCGCACCACTCATCAAAGGCGTGTGTAATACAGATGGAACACGAGAAATAACCTCAATACCTAGAAAAATTGACAAGATAACAATAGTTACCATATTGTAGTTTTCTTTAAAAAAATCGAATATCGCTTGCATAGTTTTTTATTTTTTTTAAAATTATTTAAATGAGCAATGAGTCTTTAAGTCTCTTATGGATTAAGTTATAGAATAGTTTTTGTCTTTACAGATAACATATGATATATCTAAGTGGGATGTTTTTATACTAGCTGACTAACTCTTTCGTTCACAATTTTACCATCATGTGTAATACAAGTGCCTTTAACCAAATCATCCTCGAAGTTCAAATTCACGTTGCCTTCCGCATCAATAATTAATTTTAAAAAGTTTAAAACATTCTTTCCGTACATTTTACTTGCATCAGATGCTTGCATAGAAGCTAAATTAGAATTGCCAATTATCGTCACTCCATTCGCAACAATCGTTTCATTATTTTTCGTCAAATCCGTATTACCACCTGTTGCAGAAGCCAAATCAATAATAATACTTCCAGCTTTCATATTTGCGATCATTTCTTTCGTAATTAATATAGGCGCCTTCTTACCCGGAATCTGTGCTGTAGAAATAATAATATCTGCTTTCGCAGCACTATCAGCTATTTTTTGCTTCTGCTTTTCCAGAAATTCAGCACTTTGCTCAACAGCATAACCTCCAGCCTGGCTGGCATCAGCCGCACCTTCCACTTCTACAAACTTTGCACCCAAACTCATTACTTCTTCTTTCACTGCTGGTCGAGTATCAAAAACTTCTACAACTGCACCTAAGCGTTTCGCTGTTGCTATCGCTTGCAAACCTGCAACACCTGCACCTAGTATCAACATCTTAGCAGGCGTAATACTTCCAGCTGCAGTCATAAACATTGGAAAATATCGACTGTATTGGATAGCTGCTAGCAAAACAGCTTTGTAGCCTGCAATATTTGCTTGACTACTCAATACGTCCATCGATTGCGCCCTTGTAGTTCTTGGAATCGTATCCATACTAAAAGTAGTAAGCCCTTTACTTGCCCATTCAGACATTTGTTTGAAATTAAACAAAGGTTGAAAAATACCTAATATTACTTTCTTCGATGCTAGCTCGGAATCGGCAATAGGATGTATGCTCAAAATAATGTCTGCTTGCTGGATTGCCTCTTGTCGAGAAACTATTTTCGCGCCGACAACTTCGTAACTTTTATCGTCCGCAAAAGCTGAGACACCAGATCCAGCTTCTAACACAACTTGCACTTTTAGCTTAATAAATTGACTTACTACCTCAGGCAAAGCCGAAACTCTATTTTCTCCTTGTGGTTCTTTTAAGATGCCTATCGTCATAGATATAAATTAATGCACTAAACTTACTACAATTATTTTTTTAAATGTCATTCTGAGTAAAAATTATTATAACTAATTCCTTTTTGTAGGGGCGGCCATCATGTGTTACGCTACAAATCCTCGTTCGTCCTTTGTCGTTACTGCGGGCTTCCGCTGCTCCGTGC
>Ga0315904_10004799_pt1 | contig 19035 bp, 23 predicted proteins | sample LakEriMetagenome_6_FD_203529 | JGI IMG/M metagenome (GOLD analysis project Ga0315904, IMG submission 203529) | Freshwater fungal communities from buoy surface, Lake Erie, Ohio, United States - Buoy 12 MA120 | ecosystem: Environmental > Aquatic > Freshwater > Lake | place: USA: Lake Erie, Ohio...
ACTTGACCCCGTGGGTACCTGCGGGTCGCGCGCGCCTCGCGCACCTGCGGGTCACCCGACCCACGGGAAGCAACGCGACTGAGGTGCGGTTCTACGCGCCGTCGAGCACTGCACAAGCGAACGCGACTGTTGTGCAGTTCAGCGCCGCCAGCGGCTACTGCGAGAGCTGCGTAACGGTGCGCGTGTCAGAAGCAGGCAACTCGCCGTTCGTTGAGAACATGAGCGGTGGTAACGATATCACCATCGTGATTGAAGGTTTCGAGAGCATCTAACGAGAAGGTGTAACGAACATGGCCGACGAACACTTGCCGCTGCCCCCGCCCCCGAGCACACCGCCCGTCGCGACCGCGCCCGTGCAGTGCGTAGTGCACGAGTCCGCAGCACAGAAAGTCGCGGGCTCTCTCTCGGGACTCGGAGGGGCGTTCGCAATCTGCTACCTTGCGACGCTGCGGGTAATCTCGGGAGACACGGCGCTTGTCGCGCTGCTGTTGTTGTTGCTCCCGATCGAAGTCACGCGCCGCGTAGTAGCGCTGCTTCAAGCGCGCCTCGGAGTGCAGAGCGCAGCCGTCGTCGCCGCTGGCGTAGCCGCCGCAGAGAAGGCTCGCGGTGTAGGCGCCGCGCTGCTCGTCGTAGGGTCGCTGGCAGCGGGGCTCGAAGGGTGCCCGCAGAACCCGTACCGAGCGCAGCCGTGCGGAAACGCTGGCGCCTACCGCTGCTTTGACAACGCGCCGCAAGTGTGCTCGGGCGGAACCTGGGTGCCAGTGGGCGACGTGCCGTGCAACAACGTCGGGGGTGTGTGCGCCCTCGACAGCGACGGCGTTGCTTCGTGTCACGCACACACCGCAGGGAGCCTTTCGCAATGACCCCCGTAGCTGAACTCGAAGCCGTTGCCGTTGAGCTCCGCACCCGCTTGTCCGAAGCGACCGGCGCGGAGTTCGTAGCGAAAGATACGCACCTTCTCTCGCTGGCCGTCGCGCAAGCGCTCGACGTTGCCCACGATGTGAAAGGCACTGTCGAGCGGTTCGGAGTCGACCTGTCAGGGCTGCGCTTCCCCACGGGGCACAGCTTCCAACACGACTTCGCGACGACGTACGCGCGCACCGTCGCGACTCCTTCGCACTGGTCCGAACTCGAACGGCTATTGGTGGACCCGCACGAAGCACAGCACGTCGCTCAGCACAACGAAGGCGTAGACGCGGGGTGGTGGCCTCGCGACGCTTCGCACTCTGTGCTGTACCTCGCGGGGGTCGTCGCGCGCACCGCGGCCGGGAGCGTCTACGTCGGGAAGGTCGAGGGAGACGGCTACGCGGTCACCCAAGCCGTGCGCGTGTGGCTCACGGGGCGCCCGCGGCCGTTGTCCGAAGTCATCGAACAACTCGCCGCTTCGTACAACCTACTCCAACTCGGGACCGCGACGGCCGAGGGCGTACTTCGTTCGCACTACGCAACCATGCGCAACGGACTGGTGCCCAACATCACTTGCGCGAAGATCGCTACGGACCTTCTCAACGAGCGCGTACCGCACCTGCGCGGGCGCTTCGGAGTGGACGTATGAGCAACAGCGTTGACCGCGGGATTCCCGCTGAGCCCATCTTGCAACTCTACCGCGGTGCGGTGCCCGGTCGAACGGCCGAGGCGAAGCGCGCCGAGCTCACGCGAGTGGTCATCGAAGCGCGCCGACTGGGTGTAACGCACATCGCGTTTCACGGCTTCCCGCGCGAGCTCGCGGGTGCGTGGAACGGACTCGCTGCGATGGCCGACTCCGTAGGCGTCAAGGCGCTCGCAGCGTGGGGGCTCGACGCGGAGACGGACAACGGGCGCCCGTTCAGCGGAGCGGCAAAGGGTGAGTTCGTCGGGCGCGTTCTCGCGAGTGCGTCGTGTGTCGCGGGGCTTCTCGACATGGAGGGCCGGTGGGATGACGCGGACGCGGGCAAGCCCGGTGATGCGACCGATCGCGACGACGCGCTTGCGATGTGCGAAGCGCTGCGGAAGCTCGCACCGAACGCCCTCGTCGGTGATCAGCCCTGGTACGCGATTCTCGCGCACGGGGACGTGCGTAGAACGCCCTCGGGACAAGACGTGTTCAGAGGCTTCCCCGTTGACGAAGTGGCCAGGGTCGGCGTGAACTGGCGGCGCTTCCGGCAGCTCTACCCCAACCACGCGCAAACGAAAGCGCAGCTCGGGACTCGAAGGTACCCGGCGCTGCGCTCTCGAATGAACCGGGAGTGGGGTGCGCTCGCTGCGCCGTTCGCCAAGGCCGGTCTGCCGCTTGACCTGGGGTGTACGTTCCAAGCGTACGGCTGGAGTGACTGTCCGTGGCACCTTGTAGACGCGCTGCTTACGGAGTGCGTTACGCTACAGCGACCGTGCATCTTGTGGTGTGACTACGAACCCGACCGCACTACGAAGGCTGCTCTTGCGTTCTTAAAGTTCCTTCGAGAGCGCGGGTTCGCAGAGCCGGGTACGGACTCGCGAGAAGTGGTGCGTGCCTTCCAGCGCAGCACGGGGTGCCTCGCGGTGGACGGGTGGGCGGGTCGAGAGACGCTATCCCACGCGGGGATTCTGCTCTAGCGCCTCGACGGCTCGGGGCCGGACGGCCGTAGGTATTCTTCGAGCACTCGCTGTGCGACGCGGCGCCAGTAAGCCTTTGACGGCTCCGTAAAGGTTCGCCAGTCGGAGGGCCCCGCGTGCGCCGCTGCCATCGCGAGTGCTTCGATGCGATCATCTTCGTCCATCACTTCACCACCCGTAGGTGCCGCACCCGTTCTCGGATCGCGGCTTCGCGTTGCGTAATCACCTTCGCGAGTCCTTCGCTCTGTAGTCCGCCCCCGCCCTCGGGCATGACCTGTTCGCCCTTCGGAGTCGGTATCCAATCCGCAGCGTGAGGGTGCGCCGCTGCGAGCTTCGCGAGTGCCGTATCTTCGATCTGTCGGATGCGCTCTCGCGAGACGTGCGTAGCTTGCGACACGACTTCGAGCGTCACCCCGCCGAGGTCCGCCACGTCGAGCGCGCACGTTTCGTTGAGCTCCCATAGATCTAGGTCCGGGTGGTTCCGCCGCAGGTTACCCACACCCGTCACGTCGTAGGCGAGGTGGTACCCGCACGAGGCGTACGGACACGGGCGCGCTTCGTTGCGTCCACCGGGCAAGCACTCCGCTCGCACCGTCGGGCGCCTCGCGACTTCCGGGCCGACGGCCGCAAGGTCCGCTCTCCGCTCCGCTTCGAGTCGGCTTCGAGCCTGCTTCGAGAGCGTTCGTTCGACGCGCTCGACGTTCGCACGCCGCGAACCAGGTTGCTGTGCGGTCACAGTTCCAACTCCAGGGTGAACAGGATCGAGCACACCGCGTGCGCGAGGTGCGGTTGCTTGCTCTCGGGGTCGAGCCGTTCGCCGCGCATGTGCGCGAGGATGTGCCGCAGCGCCGCGCCGATGTACCGCGTACGGGCCTCGGGCACCTTGCGCCAGTTGTCGGGAGCGTACTTCTGAGCCCCGTACGCGAGCACTTCGGAGACTGCGAGCAGAGCACGCGGAGGCAAGAGCTCGGGGCGCGGCTTGCTGTCGTCGTGCTTCACACCACTTGCGAGTGCCGCAACGGCTTCGCCCGCGGGAAGTGGTGTCGGTTTCACCCACTCGGCTACGGACACCAACCAATCCCACGAGGCGTCGACGTTGTTCGAGTGAATCGCGATTGTGCCGCTCGGACGATGCACGGTGAACTCCGCGGGCTTGTGCGCGCCACCGTCCCAACTGACCACGCGCCCCGGCACACCCATTAGCACACCGCGTGCATCGCGCTGGTGGTACGCCAGGGCGCGGAGTGCGTTGCACGCATCCTCGAACGTCGGTTCGTGCTCGCCAGTGAACATCAGTTCGTGCGAGGGCAAGTACACCTCGAACACCGCAGGGCGCTCCGCCGTCGCATCCCACTCTACGATGCGAAGCCCTGGCGCGTTGCGTAGGTTGTACTCTGTGAACCGCAAGCCCTGGTGTGCGTCGAAGTGCTTTCGTTCGAGCTTCACTTTGCAGCCTTTCGCTTCGCAGTGCGGCGCACTTGCGTTGTCTCGAAGATACGGACACCAGGGATCGACTCGACACCCGCGCGCACCGCGAGCGCGATAGCGGCCTCGTCGGGGCAGAGGTACGCCGCAGGCACCTGCGCCGGGTCGGTCACCTCGAAGTCCCGCTTGCGGTGCGCGGAGACACCCGCGGGCAGTGCCCCGCCAGCGGCCCCGTGCGCCGCGATAGCGGCTTCCCGCTCGTCGGGGGTGGCAGCGGCGCGGAGCGCTTCAAGGGCGCCCTGCGCGGCCCTCTGGCGGGCTTCGTGGTAGCGGGCCAGAGCACCCTTGCAAAGCGCCTCGGCTCGTGCTGCGCGTTGCTCAGCGGGACGGAACAACTCGCGTACCGCGTCTACCGCTGCGGACAGCGGGCGCAGTACGCTGGCTTTCAGAGTCGCGAGCGCCCGCGAGCGCTGTGCGATGGCGTCGAGCGCTTCGACAAGCGCCTCCGCGCCCGCGGCATCGTGTACATCTAGGTCGCTTGCGACTTCGATGGTTTGTTCGAGTTCGGCATCTACTGCCGTCAGTTCCGAGCTCTGCTCGGGGGTAAGTGTTGCGATGCTCATTCGCACAGTTCCTCTACGCTCACGGTGCCCGGTGGCAGCGCGTCAACGATCTTGCGCGCAACGCTGTAGCGCGAAACCACGGCACCTCTCGCATACATCTTGATTGCGTTGTAACTGACACCGCTTTTCACCGCGAGTTGTTCGCGAGTCAGGTAGCCCTGTGCCTTGCGCTCGTCGGGGTTCAGAGCGTCGCAGCGCTCGAAGTATTCTCGGAGTTTCATTGTGCAGGGTACTTTCTTTCGAGCGCCCACAAGCCGAGCGCGATTGCGTCTAGGACGTTGTGTTGAAGGTGCTTTGGATAGGCTTCGACGTGCGCCCGCATGGTCGGAGTGATGTGCTTCGCGATGCGCGCGTGATGCACGTCTTTCGGCAGTTGCCCTTTCCACTCCGCGGGAGTGACCAGCGTTACCGTTGTGTCCGCACTAGTGGCACCGACGATGGCACCGACGGATACAGCGACTTCAATCAAGTCGTTCTGCGAACCCTTCTGTTGTGCCAGGGTGTACGACTGCGGAAGCTCGCAGAACAGGTGCGCTTGCGTGTTGCGCGTGTGTCGGACAACAGCTTGCGCCATTGTTCGGCGTGCCGCTGCCGGGTTGTCTTTCGTGCCGACGAGTTCTGCGCGCACGAACTCGCGAAGGTTGTTCCCAACGACCCATACCGCCAGTGCGGTGAAGTGCTTTCCGGGGTCGGCTGCGAGAAGAATCACGGTGCGTCGCTCCATTCCCACGGCACCACGCGCCCGGTGGCGCTGTCCGTGACACGCTCTGCGAGCTTTGACCAGCGACGGCACGCGACGGCTTGCGTGGTCACCGGCACGTCGGGAAGCCACACGTTCGCGGCTTCGATGATGGTTCGTTCAAACGCAGCAACACGCTCGTCAAGACGGTCATCGTCGGGCACCTCTGCGATGAATTGGTCATGCACGAAGTTCACCAGACGCGCGCCGCGAAGCGGCCCGTTGCCGACGTAGAACTCCCGCGTCAGTGCCCATAGCGAAGCCTTCGCCACGTCCGCTCCGAGTCCCTGAAAGAACGTGTTGCAGGCTTCGGTGTACGGGATACCTCCGCGCTGACGCTCCGAGAGAAAGTGCGTGATGAACGCACGTCCGACGGCTCCGCACTGCGAACGAATCCATGCGAAGTATCCGCGGAACTCGGGCCACGTCGCGTGCCATGCGGCGACCAACTTCGCTGCGCTGGTTTCGTCGAGCTCGACGCCGTACTTCGCGCGAGCCTGCTTAATCAGCGCACCCTTTCCGAGCCCGCCAGCAAGCCCAAAGTTGGCGATCTTGCCCGCTTGCCTCGCGAGATAGAAAGCGTGGTCCGTCTTGTCGGCCTTGCGGCGCTTCGCTTCCTCGTCGCTGATACCGAGGATGCGCGCTGCCACCATGCTGTGCGGGTCTGCGTTGGCGTTCAGCGCTTCCCCAAGCTTGCTGTGGAAGCCTGCGAACAGCACCACCTGTGCGACAGTGCGAAGCTCCAAGCCGTCGAAGTCGGCATCTAGGAACACCGTACCGGGGCGCGGCACGAAGCATTCCCGGTCACCCACTTCGGTCGGGCGGTTCTGAATGTTCGGCTTGCTGCTCGACGTGCGACCCGTTGCCATGAGCGCATCGAAGCGCGTGTGAATGGGGTGCGTGACACCCTCCCGCAGTTCTTCGACACGAGCCAACGCGGTGCCCGCGCTCGACCATTCTTGCAGTGCGATGAGCGTCGGGTCACCGAGCGCCGCTACCGCGTCTGCGTCGAGAGACGGTGCGCCCTTCGGAGTAGCGTACTCCGAAGGAACCCCGCCGCGCTCTGCCCACAACTTCGCAGCGCGTTCCCCTGCGAGCTTGGAGCGCTTGTGCAGTACGCCTTTCTTGTCGGCGTACACGAGTCCCGCCGTGACCAGGGAGCGTTCGTGCGCGTCGAGCCGAGCGCGCACCTTCGCTTCGAGCGCGTCGATAGCTCGCGGGTCCGTGTGGATTCCCCACACCGAGCAGAGGTGCAACGCGAAGTCCGCGCGAGCCTGTCGGTGTTCGTCGAGAAACACCGCTGCGGGGTGCGCTGCGGCTTGCGACTCGTATACGAACAGCGTCGCGAGAGCGTCATGCTCGCTGTACTCGACGGCACCCGCTGGCCACTGCGACACCGGGAGCGAATCAAACTCCGCGTACCGAAGTCGCCAAGTGTCTTTGTCGAGGTCTACGGGGTACCCGTAGACCTTGGCCAGCGACGCAAGATCGTAGCGCCGCTCGGGGCCGTGCGACCCTTCTGCGATACGCGCTAGCTTCTCGCGTAGCTTCGTGTCCGCAACGCGGTCGGAGTCGTAGGCCGCGAAGATCGCGGGCAGTAGATCGGGCCACTGCGCTGCGATGACTGCGAAGTCGTACGCGACGAACTGGCCTACGAACAGAACCTCGGGGTCGCGCAACGACGCTTCGAGGTGTTGCTTACACCGCGGGTCGTCGCGGTGAAGTACGAAGCTCTCGCACTGCGTAGCGAAGCTCGCGCACACGATGCGCGGTGCCATCGCACCGGGCTTGAACAGGTGCGTTTCTGTGTCGAAGGCTAGCGCTCGCATGTGTACACCAGTTCCTTTACCACCCGACGATTGCCGTCGTTGTCTATCGTCCCTCGCGTTTGGCCAAGGGACTGGAACGGCAACCAGTCCGCTTCGGCAACCTGCCAGTGTCGAATGTACCGCAGTTGGCTTGCGACTCTTTCGCGACACGTTTCACCCCACGAGCAAGCTAACTTCTTTCCTGCGTTGAACTTCGTCCACTTCGACGGGCGATGACGCGGGGCTGCAACTGCGGAATTAAGCCAGAACCCTACGAACCAACGTGCCTCTTGCGGCAGTCCAGGCACGTCGCGTATGTCGTCGAAGTCCAGCGGAAGTGCGCGGAGCTCTGTCTCTGACACCCTGATTAGGTACTGCCACACCCCTACAATGATCGGGTTCTTATCGAGCAGAACCACGCGCTTTGTGTGATGGAGTGTCGCGTACTGTGCAGAACCGGCGAACGGCTCGATTATCTCGTCGTGCTTCGGTGCTGGGTACATCGGCGCCATTCGCCACTTTGACCCGTAGTAACTAAAGAAAGGCGCGAGCCGCTTCACAGCACAATCCTTTCAAGCGCTCCGTCGCGCAGCGTCCACCCGGAGACGGGAGGGTCATCGGACCAGCGACGTGCGCCGCGGAGGTCCGCGCCTTCGAGGTTCGCGCCGCGGAGGTTCGCCCCGCGGAGGTCCGCCCCGCGGAGGTCCGCCCCGCGGAGGCTCGCGCCTTCGAGGTCCGCGCCTTCGAGGTTCGCCCCGCGGAGGTCCGCCCCGCGGAGGTTCGCGCCGCGGAGGTTCGCCCTGCGGAGGTCCGCCCCGCGGAGGTCCGCGCCTTCGAGGTTCGCGCTGCGGAGGTTCGCGCCGCGGAGGTCCGCCCCGCAGAGGTCCGCGCCGACGAGTCTTGCGCCGCGGAGGTCTGCGCCGACGAGTCTTGCGCCGCGGAGGTTCGCGCCGACGAGTCTTGCGCTGCGGAGGTTCGCGCCTTCGAGGTCCGCGCTGCGGAGGTTCGCGCCTTCGAGGTCCGCGCTGCGGAGGTCCGCGCTGCGGAGGTTCGCGCCTTCGAGGTCCGCCCCGCAGAGGTCCGCGCGTGGCGCGTTGACGTACGGTAACAACCCTTCGTCTTGTGCCCACTCGACGAACTCGCGAGCCAGCGGACTGCACGAGGCCCACAAGAGTCCGGCGAACGGGATGCGCAGTTCCTCGGAGTTGCCCTGCGCCGCTGCGAACTCGTCGAACAGTCGGAGCCCCGGCGGGCACGCTCCGCGGTCGGTAAGGTCCGACCGAAGCAGAACCACTGTCGTGTGGTTCACAGCGCGCACCACCCACGGCGATGCGTGCGCTTGCCGAAGCTCGAAGCGACGACTGCCGCAGCAAGCGCGGGGTCGCACTCGCGACGCTCGAACAGGTCCGGGCGACGACGCTTGAGCTCCGCGAGCTGCGTCGCGCGGAGCGCGTTCACGGCATCCCATCGGTGCCGCGCAAGTTCGTAGTCAGCGAACCACGGCACAGCAGACTCAGAGTACGAAGCCGCGATGCGCTGGGTACGGCGTTGCCCTTCCGAGAAGTAGAACACCCACCCCTCGCGGGTGCGAATTCCCTGCACGTCGGCCCCGTTGTGACGGAAGTGAACGGCGCGGCAAGCGCCAATGTTCGGGTGGTTCTTCGAGTAGACTTCGATCATTGTTCGGCTCCGTGTGTGTGTGGTGTGAGAGACAGCGAGACGGGCGCACCTGGGAGGGATCGAACCCCCGACCGCTGGCTTAGAAGGCCAATGTTCTATCCGACTGAGCTACAGGTGCGTGTGGCAGGCGCCGAGGGAATCGAACCCTCGTTAGTGTCGGACACCATCGCGCCCAAGTCCGCACACGTTCCCTCGGGAGGAACGTGTGCGGGTTCTCAGCCCTCGGCCGCGAGCGGCGAGAACGTATGCACGTTGAACGGGTCGCCCTTTCGGGTGGTGATCTGATGCACGCGCAGGTTCAGAACCAGACCCTTGAACAAGTCGTCTGCGATGACCTGTTCGATTGCCTGTTCAGTGATTACGTCGAGAGCTTCGGGCTTGGCCGACACAACGTCGATACCGATGCCCGCTGCCATGAAAGCCTTGATGTTGCCGGGAGCCGACAGGTTGCCCGTGATCTTGCAGACCCAACCGCGCAAGGCACCCACCGGGTGCGCGGGGTTGTCCGACTCGATCAGCTTGAAGTTCACGATGAAGAAGTCAGTACCCGAGGCGGGACTCCGAAAGAGCTTCACGCCACCCGACACCACTTGAATCTTGTATTGTCCGGGGTCGAGGTTCGGAGTCTTGATCGTTACCTGCGCCGCGCCAATGCCGGAGAGAGCACCCATGATGTTGACCAGTCTTTCTGCTTTGAACGTGTCCGTTACAACCGCCGTCGGCCGCGTGCCTAGACGGTACCCGAGGCTACCGCGAACACCGCGATAGTCCAGAGAGCCACCCTGTCAATAAACGTCCGCGTAGCGGAGCTTCTGACTCTGCCCCGTTGTCGCTTCGATGTATGCCGCGTCGCGTAGGGCTTGCTCGAACCCTGCGCGCTGCTCCGCACAACTCACCAGGGCTGTCACTTCTACGGTGTCAGCTTCCTGCCCACTGCGGTGCGTGCGCCCTAGCAACTGCTCCCACGTCGCACCGCTCGGGGGTGGGCTGACGACGAGGTTCTTCGAGTAGCGTTGCAGGTTGCGCCCTTCGGCGTTGGCAGCAATCGACAGGATCGCGGGGCCGTTGTGTGTCTCGATAGAGCGCCCCGACACGTCGAGCCCACCCCGTCCGAAGTACGGAACTCGCGTGCGTGTCGAGAGCTCTGCGGCGAACTCGACGTGCTCACACCACACGAGTTGCTTGTGCTCGGCTAGCCACTTCGCTGCGAACTCCAGCGCGTGCGACGAAAGCCACACCGCCTCGGTGCGCGGCTTGAAGGTGTCGCGAACACCGCGCCACTGCGCGAGCACTTCTACCAGCGCGGGCAAGCGCCCCGCGTCCGTTGCCTGCACAACCTGCAACTCACTGTCGAGAGCACGCGAATACTTCAACGTGTTGCGCACAGCTTTGCACCACGCCTTGCGCGCTTCGAGCCACGCCACCGGGGGGCGCGGGTTCCATCGGTAGTAGAACCCACACGCGAGCTCGCGTGCGTGGCGCCACAAGTCAACCGCTTCGGTGAACGGGTGGCCGTCGGGAGTCTCCCAGGTGTCGCGCATCCGTTCGATGTGCGCGGACAACTCGCGAGGCATCGCGAGCGGCTTCAACTCTACGGACAGCGATGCGTCTACCGATTGCTCGGTTGTTGCGACGACACCCGGTGTCGCGACGAGGCGCGCGCGAAAGGCGCTGCGTACGTCCTCAAGAGTCGGGTGCATGGTAGGTGTCTCGAACAGCTTGCCCAGCGCACCTGGGCCAGTGCGGTTCTCCCGGCCATGGCTGTCGAGAGCATCCGCCCACAAGGTCACTTGCTGCCACTCCGCAGGGAGCGGCATGTGCTCGTCGCCAAGCGTCCATCGTAGAAGGTGCCAGTAGTCCAGAAGGCTCTTGCGAGTGAGCGTGCCGCTGCACACAAGCACCTTGGGTCGGTGCTCTCGGATGTACCTCTGTACTCGCCGCGTCACGGCAGCGCTCGGGTTCTTGACTCGGTGGCCTTCGTCGCACGCGATGAAGTCGGGTCGGTACGCTTCGAGTGTATCGGCCCCGCTCACTCGCGAGAGCTTTTCGTACGACAGAATCCGAAGCGGAGGAAGCAACCAATCGCGCTGCAACTTCTCATGCTCGCGCTCAGTCTTATCGACTAGCTTCGCAGGCACGAGTAGCAACGGCCGTTGCGAATCAAGCACCCTGGGCGCGAGGAATGTCACCAGGGTTTTCCCGCTGCCAACGCCCATCGGGAGCAGCGCCCCTGCGCAGTCGTAGAGCTCGGACAGCGCCACGGCTTGCACGGGTCGGAGTCGCATCGTCGAGCCCGGTCGAGCGTAGGCCCGAGTCAGAGCCGCGACGAGTGCAGGGGTGTCACTGGCACTGCGCCAGTCGCGACGGGGCAAGGCAACAACTCTCGCGAGCTCCGTGCTGTACGGAACGAAGTCACTCCGAAAGGGAGTAGCGTTGTCGCCTTGCCCCGCGCCCATCACCGAACCCCGCGAATGGTGCTCGAAGCCCACGCTTCGAGAACCGGCAGGATCGCTGCGGTGCCAGGGTCGCGCGAGTCCGCAACGACGAACCCGCCCAGGGCGCGCTCGCTGTAGAGTTCGTCGAACAACGCACGAAGCAACCCCGGACCCTTGCCGTACTCGACCGCAGAGAAGTCGGGAACGTCGAGCTTCGCACACAGCTCGCGCGCGACTTCGCGGGCCAGCGTCGCAGCGCTGGTCACCTCGCGGTCCGTGCGCCCCCACGGGGCACAGTCAATGAGCAACACGAAGCCGCTCGGCGAGGTCACTGGGGCAGGCTTCGTGGCCTTCGGAGTCGAGGGCTTCGGAGCCGCGGGTGCGGGGGTCTGAGCAGCGACGGGGGTGCCCCCGAGCGGCGCAGTGGTGTCAGGGGTCGGGGCCGGTGCCGCAGGGGTCGGGGCCGGTGCCGCAGGGGTCGGGGCCGGTGCCGCAGGGGCCGGGGCCGGTGCCGCTTTCGCGGCGGCCAGGAGCCCCAGTAGCCCGCCCTTCGATGCCCCCGCGGGGGTCGGGGGCGGGGCCGGGAGCGCGGGCTGTGCGGGGGCCGTGGCAGCGCCCCCGAGCTTCGCGAGCAGCCCGCCCCCGAGCGTCGGGCGCGCGGGCGGATTGATCGGCGCGGCGTGCGCGTCGGGCTCCGCGGGGGCCTCGGCGGGTACCGCGTCGGCCGTAGCGGTCGCCGCTGCGGTCGCGGCTTTCTGTGCTTGCAGTCGCGAGAGAAAGTCATTCGACATGGCGCTTTTCAGTACCTCTAACGGAGACAGGTTGCAGTCGCTTCGGAACGGGCAGCCTCCGTACTTGCTGCACGCTTCGATGTTCGGAGGGAGCCCGATGGCTCCCTCGCTAGGAGGGTTCTCGCGAGTCTCTTTCAAGAGTCTCGCGACCGGGACTACGTTCGCTTCGAGGTTCGCAAGCACCTCGGCGCGCGTCACTGTCACCGACACCGCCCACGCTTTGCGCGTGCGGCCCGTGAGCATGTAGCCCCAACGCAAGCGCACTGCGGGTGTGCCGTGCCGCTCTAGTGCGGCTTGTGCGTAGACCAGAGCTTGCGTGTTCGTGCGTAGGCTCTCGGGAGTCAGCGCCCACTTGGCGTTGCTCGTGGTTTTGTGGTCAGCAACGACGGGAACCCCGTCGTCGTCAACGTACTCCAGGTCTTGATAGCCGTGGAACGCAAGTCCCGCGACGGTGGTTGTAACGTGTTGCTCTAGCTTGAACTCCCGCGAGCCCGCCGCTGGCCACAGAGGGAGTCCGCTCTCTGCGATGGCGCCCACGTCGGAGCGGTAATCCGGGTGCAAGCCGAGCGCGAAGTACGCTTCGAGTGTTTTGTGTACGCGAGTGCCGAGCTCTGCGCTCGGACTCGGCGGGGTCTTGCGCCCGTCAAGGTAGACGAACCCCCACTTGCGAGTGCAGTCACGAAACGTCTCCAGCGCGCTGGGGCTGATCGGCTTCAAGACTTGGCGCCTTTGAAGCTGACTCGGATGCAGTCTGAACAGAGCGTCCAGAAGCCCAGCGCAGAAGGCTCGCGACGTGGCCCTTGTTGCCTGCACAACACGCACACCGCGGGGCGCTCGCGAGCCGTGTACTTCGGATGACCGTTCTGCTCAATCTCTCGCACGCGGGCTTTGCCTGCGTAGTGCGCGCGGTGCAGCGAACAGTACGCTCGGAGCTCGACGGGGGTGCGCGCGGTGTACGAAGGCACCTTGTGTTCGCAGCCTGCGAACCGACAGCGCTCCGCGACCGCGGGCCGACGTGCTTTCGGCTCGCGCTGGTAGCGCGCACGGCCCCCGGCGGTGTTCCGACACACGAGGCACAACCGGCCCGCGGGGTCGTACTTGGAAGGGTGGACCGGGTGCAGCGGCGCGCGTGGGCGCCCTCCGCACTTCTCGCAAGGGTCATTCGTCATAAGTCAACTCCAGCGCTGCGAACGCGGCAAGCACCGCGGTCGTTACGACAAGCCCAGGGCTTCCGTACAACACAACTTCGACGGCCATCGCGCCGAGCGTCGCAAGTCCGAAGGCTGTTGCCACACGAGTCGCCATGCGTGTTCTCCGTGTTCGTTGTTGGCCCCGCGTGAGGGAGTCGAACCCTCGTGCCCGGTCGCGGGTGTCAGAGACAGCAGGCTACGCGGTCGGCTCCGCGGCCGCTTCGGTGTGCGCAGTCTCCGTGTCGGGGGTCGCGCTCGGCTCCGCGGCCTTCGCGGCCTTCTCGGCTTCGGCCTTCGCGGCTTCGCGAGCAGCCCGCTTCTCGGCCTTCGCCTCTGCGATTCCCGCGAGCCTGTTGAGCGCGGTCTGAAGCCCCTTCACGCGCTTCGGGTTCAGCGCGCCGATGACCACCTTGAAGGCGGCGATGACTTCGTCGCTCACGGGCGGCGCGTCGTCACTTTCGCACAAGGCTACGATCTTGCGGAGCTCGCTAGTCGTGAGCCCCGCGCGGGGCTTCTTCTCCGCTTCGGACTCGGAGCCTTCGGAGCCTTCGGAGCCTTCGGACTCCGCACCGCCCTCGGAGCCTTCGGACTCCGCACCACCCTCGGTGCCGTCCGCAGACTTCTCACGACGGATAGCCTGCGTCGTGAGATTCCCCGCGGCGAGAAGCCGCTGGTACACCTCAAGCTGTCGGTCCGGGGGCAGCTTCGCGAGCTGCCAAGCGTGACTCTGCGCCAACTCCTCGCGGCGCAACATGGCCTTGAGCTCGGGCACCAGCTTGAGCAGCGTCAAGCGCTGCGTCATGTCGTGTGCGGAGAGCCCGCACACGGCACCAAACTCCGCGGCCTTCACGTTCCACTGTTCACGCGCGCGCTGGTAGTTCTCCGCTTGCTGCAAGGCCGACTCGTTGACGCGCAGCGCGTTCGCACGCCGCGCGAACAGAAAGAGCTCCTTCGCGCTCGTGTCCGCGGCTTCGAGGGTGACCAGCACGGTGATGTGCGCGACACCCGCAGCGCGGGCCGCGAGGGTCCGGCGCCGCCCGTCAACCACGACGAGGCGCCCGCTGTCAAGGCGCGCGCTCACGGCCGATGCATCGCGCCACCCGGCGCGGATCGACTCGACAAGCGCCGCGTCATCGGCCTTCGTCGCGTCGAAGTCGGTTGCCCGTACGTCGTAGTACGGGTCCGCGGGGTCCGCGGGGTAGTCGATCCCCGCGACGACGAGCTGAGTGGGAGGGACCCGAAGCACTTGTACCGCTTGCTCGGTGATGCTCGCAGGGTCGGCCGGGGCGCTCGCCCCGAAGCCTTCGGCCGTGAGGGTGGTCTGTTCGGCGGTCGCGGGAGACTTCTTCTTCGCCATTGTCAATGCTCCGTGTGTGCAGTCCCGCGCCACGCGCGGGGTGCTGTTGCCGCGGTGCTCTGGCTCCGCGGGTGTCTGTGGCTTCCGCGGCGTACCATAGGCCGCGGAGGGTTTCAAGGCCGACTAGAACTCTAGTCGGGCGGCTAGTAGGCGGGCCACTCGCGGTAGCGACGGTGGTACTCTGTCGCGTAGACCTCTGCGAACTCGCGCACGGTGTTCGCGCGCCCGTGCGCGAACTCGCGCACGTTGTCGTCGTAGGTTCCGTCGCTGACGAAGATTGCCAGCGCGTATTCGTCGAGCGCTTCGACGGCGACGCACACATCGCCGCGACGAAGCAGAGGGGTGCAGGTTTCGACGGTGCCCATGTTCGTTCTCCGTGTTCGTGTTTCACGTGAAACAGCGTTGGCCCCGCGCGAGGGAGTCGAACCCCCGTTGCCCGGTCGCGGGTGTCAGAGACTCAACGGTCTAGCAAGCGATCCATCGTGGCTTCGTACTCCGACCCGAGCACCACGCGATGCACCCGCGGTGCCGCAATCCCTGCCGCGAACGCGAAGTCAATCCCCGCGTTGTCCGCTTCCTCGCGCGCTGCGCGCAGCGCGCTGGTGGCCTCGGTAGTGAGCTCCAGTGCGCTCGCGTGCGCGTGCCGCGTGCCGATCGCGCTGGTAGCGTTGCGAGCCATCGTCAGCGCGACGTAGCGGCGGATAGCGAGACTCAGCCGACGCGCGGGAGCCGTGGCCGTCGTGAGCTCCGCGGCAAGCTCCGCGGCGAGCTTGAGAGCGCGCTCGCGGCGCGCAAGGGAGCGGGCGGAACCCGCCACGATGCTGTTGTTGTTGTCGCAGAGCTCGCGGTCAGTCGTCGTCGTGTTCATCGTCCTACTCCCTGTCTCGTCCCGCGCTGTGCGGGACACCCGATGTATAGGGCCTCGCAACCCAGAGGTCAAGAACTTTTCTTGACCCCTGGTTCGGCTGCTACTTCGCCGCGGTTTCAATGCGGCGCAGCGCGGCCTCGGCGCGAGCTCGCACGTCGGCGGGGCACACCGCCATGAGCTGCGCCCAGCCGTCACCGTACCAACCCCGGCGCACCTCGCGGTTCCAATCCGCGAACTCTCCGGCTTTCGCCGCGTCCGCGGCGCTGTCCAAGAGGCACTTGCAAGCCGCGATAAGGGCGGCGCGAGGGTGGACGGCGAGGACAACCGCCGCGGGCGCTGCGGGGGCCTCTGCGGCCGGGAGAAGGGTGCCCGTGCAGGCGTCGATACCCTTCTCCCGTGCCGCGTCTTGCAGTGCGACCATTGCTGCGCGGGCGCTGCGGCGCGCGTCTGTACTCGCGCACAAGTTCTCCCGGCGGGGCAACCGGCGCAAGTCGAGCGTGGCTACCGCCGCGACAACGTTGCGCGCCCACTCGGGGAGCGGCAGCGCGCGAAGCCGACGCACCGCTTCTTGTGCCGACAAGTCGCCGTTTTCACCGGCGACCGCTTCACAGTAGTAGTAAGCATCTTGCACTGCGAGCCGGGTTTCAGTGGTCATCGTCGTTCTCCGTTCCGTTGTTTCGTTCGAGGCGAGTCAAGGTATAGGGCGTGTCGCTGACACCGTCAAGAGCTTTTATTGACCCCCTCGACCGCTGCGGAAACACAGCACGGCTAGCAGTCACGGTTTCTGCCGTGCCGCTCCGCGGGCTGTAGGTGGACCGGGCGCGTGCGCGCGAGAGCACAGCTCGAACCGCTTTGCAAGGCTTGATTGTGCCGCGCGGTTCGTGGTACGCTACCGCCGCCTCGGGTTCCGTGTGGGCGCAGCCCCCGGTGTTGCAAGACACCGGGGGCTTCGTTTTAGAACGGCACGCGGTCAGAGTGCTTGACAGTCTTGCGCGACTGTGTACGGGCTGCGCGCTGCTTCGCGGTGCGATGGGCATGGCAGTCCGTACACAGAAGCCGACAGACTTCAAGCTCCCACCGCCAGTCATCGAAGCGCATGGCCCACTTCGGGCCGAAGGGGTCAAAGCGTTTGAGGCGCTTGACGGCATGGTCAACTTCGAGTAGGCGCGCGTCGCTCTCGCCGCAGCGCTCGCAGCGACCCCCGAGGTACGCCAGTGCGAAGGCTCTGCGGCGTCGGTAGTGTCGGGTGCTACGCGGTGTCATCGTCGTCGCTCCAATCCTCGTCGGTGTCCGTGGCACCACTCCAAGCGCCGTACCCTCGGCCAAGGTCCGTCTCTTTCGACAGAGCCTCAACGATCGTATCGCCAGGGGCGAACGCGGTTTCCTCGGACCACGCGAGCAGATGTTCTCGCGAGATTGGCCAGAAGTTGATTCGCTTCGGGAACGATCCGCTAGAGCACGCGAGTTGTCGCGATGCGCCGCTCGCGAGTCCGCGCAGCGCTTCGGTGAGTTCTCCGATGGCCGGAGGTCGCGTGTTCGTCGGGTAGACGTTCCAATGCGCCATGAGCCCGCGCACGTTGACCAGCAAACGACCGCGGTGGATACGCACGAAGCGCGGCCCGCCCATCGCGTCCACTCGGCGGGGCTCCAAGACGTACGCGACAAGCCAGTTGCACACCGCACTCCGAAGCCCCGAGCTCGTAGTGAGCCGTCGGTGCATCTTCGTCGCGGTGCCTGTGACCAAGAAGCGATGGTGGTTCTCGACGGGGCGGTTGTCCCGAAGGTACAGCGCGTGCTTCGCAAGTAGATCGCCGTCTACCCACTGCGCTACCTGCGACTTCGGAAGCGACTGTATGAAGCGCTGGCACTCGACACCGCGCGGGCCGTCGCACTCGATATGCACCACGCTATCTACGATGGCCTCGATATCGTTAATCGTTAGTTGTTCGTTCGAGCTGATAAGGTCCGCGTTGTTCGCTGCGAGTACCAAACGGATGCACCCTCGGAACAGCGCATCGCTCTGGTACTTCCTACGCAGAGTGCGCGTGCGCGCTTGAATGAACTGCCGAAGCTCCCCGGTGCGCGTGTGGCCTCGGAAGTCGCGGGGCACGGCTTCGTCAGCGAAGATCAGCGGACACGAGAGAATCGAGTCGTTGAACGCGGCCATCGCGTCGCCGAGCGCAACGCTCCCTTGCGTGCTCCACAGACGGGCCACGCCCTCTGCGAACAAGCTCTTGCCTACGCCCTTCTTTCCTTCGAGGTACAGCGCCGCGCACGGCTCTGCGAGCCGCGTCACTACAGCAAGCCAATCGCATACGGTGCCGTAGTGCTCGCCCGCGAGAAGGTGCAACCACTGGTCTATGTGCTCGTCGTAGCGCGCTTCGGACACGCGCAGCGGAGTTGGCGCCTCGACAATGATCCGCTCGGCGTCACGGTACGCGGTGCGCTGTGCAGAGAGGTCAATCTCTACTCTCGACAACAGGGTGCCGTACTCCCTCACCAGCGTCTCTACCGACTTCGGCACACGCTCGCCACGCGCAGTCAGGTAGTACAGGTCGAGCCCCGCGGCCCCGCCCTCTGCGGGCGCTAGGTACTGCGTCGCTGCTTTCGAGAGCTCGCGTTCTACGAACGGGCCAAGGTAGGTGTCACGAACACGGACGTAGAAGCTCGTCCCTTTCTGGAGTAGCCAGAGCTTGCGCAGCGCCGCGGGAGGCACCCCTGCGTCGCGTGCGAAGGCTTCGATATCGGCCGCGGTGTAGCCGTCGCGATGGTCGGGGCCGAGCACTGACGCGATAGCCAAGGTGCGCTGCGCTTGCGCTGCTTTCTCTGCGTCCGCGCGTTCGAGCCGGAGCTGTGTCTGTACGCGGTGCAGCTTCTCGACGGCACTCGCGACAGTGGGCGCACCTTGCGGGTCCGCAGCTCGCGCGGCTTCGAGAGACGGCCCCAGCAAGACACCTACGGACTCGGGCTCCGCGTCGGGGTACTCCCGAAGCAGAGCGTGCACGAAGCGGTACAGCGTCTCGTCGCGCTTGCCCGCGGGTGCGATCGGCTCGCCGCTCAGTGTCCGTTGCACAATCGCATGGAGCCACTGTTGGCTCGGTTGTCGAGACAGCTTGCGAGCCCAGGCTTGCAGGTCTGCCACGGCTAGCGGAGTTGTCGGTGCGAGGTGCGCTCGCGCGTGGGCCTCCAGAGTCAGCGCCGTAGCGCTCTCGGGGTCGAAGGCCGCACCGGGCACGGTGCGCGCTGCCAGGGCCTCTGCGGGCGTTCCTGCGGGCGCCGAGGGCGTGTAGTAGGCGCGCGCCGCGTCTTTACAGAGCGGGTCCGCAAGGCCCTCCACGAGCGCTTGAAGCTGCCCCCACACCGACGGCCAGCGGTACGCAGGGACTGGCGCGGACAGCGGCACGAGCAGCCGTGCGCAGACTCGCTGGCCCTCTGCGTACTCCGCAGCGTGGCTCCAGGTGGTGTGCCAGTGGTGCGCGAGCCCGAGTGCTTCGAGCTTCGCGAGCAGCCGCGCGAACTCCGCGGCCGGAAGCCCGTCGAAGTCGAGC
>Ga0315904_10004802_pt1 | contig 19023 bp, 14 predicted proteins | sample LakEriMetagenome_6_FD_203529 | JGI IMG/M metagenome (GOLD analysis project Ga0315904, IMG submission 203529) | Freshwater fungal communities from buoy surface, Lake Erie, Ohio, United States - Buoy 12 MA120 | ecosystem: Environmental > Aquatic > Freshwater > Lake | place: USA: Lake Erie, Ohio...
CCATCCGCTTTCCGAAGCTGGCCGATCAGAAATGGTCGATGCAGATGAACCGTTCCGTTCGCCGCACACGTGAGTTTGTGCAGTGGTCGAAGACCCCCAGTACGGCGAGCAATTCTCAGTTGTACTGGGGCGCCATCACCGGCATCACCAACATCAAGCTGCCGGTGAGGTTGTCGTTCACACCTTATCTGTCGGCATATCTGGAAAACTCACCCGAAACACAGCAGGATGGTTCACTCCGGTACAACAATTCTTTTTCGTATAACGCCGGGGCAGATGTGAAATACGGCATTGATGAAAGGTTCACGCTTGATCTCACGCTGTTTCCCGACTTCGGACAAGTGCAGTCGGATAATAAGGTGAAGAATTTGAGTTACCGTGAAGTGACTTATGATGAGAACCGGCCCTTCTTTAAAGAGGGGGTGGAGCTTTTTGACAAGAACGGACTCTTTTATTCCCGCAGGATCGGACAGATTCCTTCCGGCTTCTTCTCGGCAGAAGATGATTTGAATCCGGGAGAAAAGCTGACGGAAAATCCGGCACAGGCCAAATTGCTGAACGCGATGAAAATTTCCGGCCGCACCGACAACGGACTCGGCATCGGATTTTTCAATGCCATCACCAACAACACGTATGCGATTGCGGAAGATTCATCCGGCAACGAACGCCGCATCCTCACCGAACCGCTCACGAATTACAACGCCTTTGTATTGGAGCAGGATCTCAAGAATAACTCCGAGGTGTATCTGATGAACACCAGCGTGATCCGCGACAAGCGTTACCGCGATGCCAATGTGACCGGTGCAGGATTTACCATCTCCAATAAAAAGAACACCTATGCCGTAGAAGGTGTCGGGATATTGAGTCAGCGGTTTTTTTATGATGAAATGAAAAAAGATAAAACCGATACCGACGCCGGATATATGTATGGTGCCGGCATCGAGAAGCTCGGCGGTAACTTTGGTGGCGGTGTTTCGGTGGGGGTGTTCGACGACCGGTATTTTACCAGTGACCTGGGATTTCAGACCATCAACAGTAAGATTGAATCGGAAGCGTTTGTCAGATATAATATTTATCAGCCCAAAGGAATATTTCGCGAAGCTTTTAACAGCGCCAACTATACTTATTCAACGCACTTCATCACCGGAAAAACGGTTGCCAACCAGATCAACTACAACTTCTTCACCACCTTTTTGAATTACCTGAGCGCATACGGTGGCGGTGGATTCACTCCCGGCGACTACTACGATTATTTTGAGCCGCGTGTGGAAGGACGTTATCAGCAAGGCATCCGTTATTTGTATCATTATCTCGGCATCAGCACCGACTACCGCAAAAAACTGGCCCTCGATCTATCGCTTAATGCCAGCAACTTCATCCGAAAATATGTATCGGAAGGCTATCAGCTCGATGTGCGTCTGCGTTACCGCGTCAACGACAAGCTGACCTTCAGGCTGAACTCCAACTATGGTTATGATCCCTACAACCTGGGTTTTGTGGATGTTGATAATGACGAAGTCATTTACGGTCTGCGCCGGATGAATACTTACACCAACCAGCTCATCGCGTCGTACATCTTCACCAAGGACATGTATGTTTCAGTCAATGTGCGGCACTACTGGCAGACGGCGGAGTACCGCAAGTACCTCACGTTGCAGCAGGATGGCGGTCTGGAGGACAACTACGTTTATACACAGAACCAGAATTTCAACTACAATGTGTTCAACGTCGATCTGGTGTATTCGTGGCAGTTTGCCCCGGGCAGTCAGCTTTCACTGGTGTACAAGAATGCCATCGAAAACGACGCGGTGGGGATTGTCGGCTTTCCTTCCTACGACCAGAATCTGAAGCGTGTGATCAACGATCCGCAAACCAACAGCATCTCGCTGAGGATGCTTTATTATTTTGATTATATGTACTTGAAAAAGAGAGGTCGTTAATAAGTTTCATTTTTTTAAACCGGAATGATCCTCTGCAAAGTAGGGCAATACCAAAGTAAACACTGTGCCTGCATCGGTTTCCGATTCAAACGAAATGTTTCCTCCCGAAAGGTCAACGATATTTTTCACCATCGCCAGTCCGAGCCCCATCCCCCCTGTTTTGGTGGTGAAGTTGGGAGTAAAAATGCGATCGCGCTCACTATCAGGAATGCCGATGCCGTTGTCTTTGACGTTTACACGGATCATTCCGTTTTCTTTTTTCATTTCAATGTGAACATGACCTGATCTGTTGTCGGGGATGGCCTGGATGGCATTTTTGATGAGGTTCGTAAATACGCGCACCATCTGCTCGCGGTCGGCATATACGAAGTAAGCATTTCCGGGATGTTCGTAAAAGGTGATGGTTACGTTTTCGTTTGCTGAATGCAGTGCCACCACATTCCTGATCACTTGCGACAAGTCGGTTCGTTCGCGGTTGGCTTTTGGCATTTTGGCGAAGTTGGAAAACTCCGTTGCGATATTCGATAAGGTGTCAATCTGTTCGATCAGCGTCTGCGAAAACCGCTGCATGATGCGTTCGAGATCGGGATGCTGTTCTTTCCATGCCCGCTGAAGATGCTGAACGCTCAGCTTCATCGGGGTCAGCGGATTCTTGATTTCATGAGCCACCTGCTTGGCCATCTCGCGCCAGGCGCTTTCACGCTCCGAACGCGCCAGCTTATCGGCACTTTCCGTGAGCTCCTCTACCATGCGGTTGTATTCTTTCACCAGGGCGCCGATCTCATCATCGCGGTTCCATTCAATGAGTTCGTTTCGCTTGCCCAGGGTGATTCTCGAAAGCCGCTGCTGGATGATCTGCAGCGGTTGGGTGATGCGGTTTGAAATGATGAAGGTGAGGAAAATGGCGGCTGCGAAAAGTAAAACATAAATGTTGATCAATGCTACCAGAAAGGCAGAAATGTCTTTTTTGAGTTCATCCTGCCGGCTGAAGTACGGCAGATTGATGTATCCGATGATCTCGTTGTTGTTGTTGCGAACCGGTTCGTAAGCCGATAGAAAAGAGAGCTTCCCGATTTCTTCGTATTGTATGTACAATGATTGTCCTTCTCCCGAAAGGGCATTCATCGCCGACCTGTTCATGGTGCGTGCCATGAGCTGCTGATCGTAAATCTTGGGCTGCGTGGAGTAAAGGAGTTGTCCCTGTTGGGAGAAGATGCTGAAGTCGGTGTTCAATATACCGGCGATCCGCGAAAACGTATAATTCATTTCATCACTGATGTCCATGGCATCAAGTGATCTTGCCGACAGCTCGTCTCTGATGGCCAAAAGCATTGACCGCATTCTTTCATTTGCGTTGGCGTTGATATTGCCACTATGGTTGCGGAAGATGTAGAATACCGTAGCGCCTCCGATCATCAGCATGGTGGCAATCACAATCACGATCACCGTGGCCTGTATCCTGTTTTTGAAATTGAACGCGATCTGATCTCGTCCGCGCAACAGCGCCATCAAAACATAAATCAGGATAAAGCACAATGCGTAAAATGAAAAGAGATACGAGAAGAAAGTAAGGTACTCCGGCACCTCCGGCATTTTGGTGCTGATGACTAGCAGACTTTCGGGAGATGACCGGTAAAACAGATGACAGTATCCGCCCCGGTGGTGAAACTGATATTGCTGATCCGGATCAAGGAATTTTTCATAGGAACGGTCGCTGACCATATAAGAAAAACTTCCCGACTGATTGTTCAAAACATGATCGCGGTAGCTGGCGAACGAGTAGTTGGAAATATCGCGACGCTGCGGCACTTTTTCGCTCAACAGCAGCTCCGGGAAACCGCCTTCACCCGGTAGCAGCTTTGACACCAGAGAAACCGCGATGGTTCCGTTTTGTACATTCCGATCATCGGCGCTGAAAACGGGGATCATGCCTGTGTATGTAACCCTGCCGGAGTTATTGCCAGAAAAGTAGAGATACCTGCTGGAAGTAGGCTGACTGCTTTCGCGGATGCGCACGTTGAAAAAATCAATACTCCAGGTGGGATCTCCGCCCCGGTTGATGGGCAGACCTTCGTTGTTGAATATCCGAACACTCACATCATATCTGCTCCAGTAACCGGTGAAGTACAGCTGCTGCAGCCGTTTCTCGATCACATTCGTTTCCTCCATTCCGGCAAGGGCTTCTTCAAAAGGAAGGGAGAAGAAGCGTGTCACCACCACATCACCTGCGATGGCAGTTGCCAGATCGTCGAAAAGATATTCCGCCACCTGATCCTGTTCATTCTCCAGTTTGGCCGCCAGCACCTTTCTGTTTTCCTGTTCCTTCAGATTATTGTAAGACGAGATCGCATGAGCACCGAACAAACTGAATGCAAATATGGTCAGCATCGAACGCGTGAAGAAATTGAGCGTCGCGGTTCGGGTACGTATCCAGTAAGTAAAGGCTGTTAACAGAAGCGTGAGTAAAAGTGAAATCAGGGTGTAGTCGGAAAACAGGGTGGCGTCATCCATTTGGAGAAATAGTACAAACAGCAAACTCCCGGTGATCAGCCCGGTTACTGCAACTGTGACGACACCGGCTTTTGACGACTGCATGTATCTCACAAATCCTTCAGTGACTTTGAAAAATGAAAAAAGCAGGATCCCGGTAACGGTAACGCCTGCCAGACTGTATCCGTCAAGTTCAAAAACATTGCTGATGTTGAAGGAGATTCTGGAATTGATAATGAGTCCGGCAATCAGGTAGTTGATGAAGGCTGAATACAGAATGATGAATGCAACCGGGATCGAAACGGAAGCCACCATTCCGATTGAAATGGAAGACCTTTGATTGTCAGGCAATGGATGATGTCCTTTTCTCATCCACGGTGTTCGGAAAACAATCACAATGAGTCCCGCGAGAATGGCCACACTGAACAGTAGATCACCGAGAGAATTCAGCAACAGGGAGCTGGCGTAGTGCGAGGGACTGAAGAGCGGAAGACTGTATAACGCGGCGGGGTATTGGAAAATGACTCCGGCTGCTTTCAGACAGATAAAAAACACCAGCACGGTGGTGGCGGCAGCGAGTTTGAAGCGCGGTTTTCCTGCCACCACAAGCCAAAGAAAAATGGCGAAGAGAATAAAGGACGCCACAAACAGCAATGAAGCAGTTTTTCCGTCGGGAGATATTGATTCGGAAGGATGGATGCCTAAATACAATTCATCGCTGCTGCCCGAAACCGGGAATCGGTTTTCGCCATCCTGCAACGACAGTAGGTACTGATCCGGCACACACAGAGCCGGATGAAAACTGTTTACCAGAAACCTGTTCTGATAGGGATACTGATTTTTTATTTTCAGCAAACCCGCTATCGTGTAACCCTTGGTTTCTTTTTTGGTGAAGTGATACCAGCCATTGCGGTAATGTCTGATACCGGGCTTCAATTCATTGATGGAAGGCGCGGTGTTGTTATCCGACCACCAGATCAGCGAATCCTGATTGTAGATGAAAACACTCAGCCATTCTACTTTTGGCTTGAATCGGAAAGCCGCCTGCAATCCGTTTTGATCAATCTGTTCTGCAAGGGTGCTGATCTCTGCAGCAGTGGCAGCTTCCAGTCCCGACAAAGCCTTGCCGGCCTGAGCAGCGACAGATAAATGATCGGAAGATCGGGTAACTTCCTGATGCCACACCCAATTGGCTCCAATAAAAAGCGCCACTGAAACAACAAGCGCGGTGATGCGGAGTCGGAAGGAAATAAATATAGACTCCTTTCTCATGATCCAAATATAAGAATCCTTCTTATTTCTCTTTCGAAGTCAGCGGATTGGCCAGACCGGAGAATCCGTCGAGATCCATTTTGATGGAGCCCACCAGAATTTTTGCTTCCGCACGAACCACGATCCGGTTGGAATCGTCGGTTACCCAGACGGTCATGTCTTCTTCTTCCTTGAAAACCCTTCCCTGCAGCAGCATGGGGCGGAACTTGACACAGTTGAAAGTGCCGAAACGGGTTTTGATTTTTTCCTTTCCCACATAACGGATGTTCATCGGGAATACTTCGTCGTCGAGATAAGCAGTCATGGGAAAAACATCACCCACTTTGGCGTGTGCGAAATCAAGGTTGCGGGCATAGTAGAATGCCGAAATCAGGTCCTGTACATTTTCGGGAACGGGAATGGTGAGTTTGTTGGAGGTGGCAGTGTTGTTGTAATGATTGAACGACACATCCTGATTCTTCACATAGCCGCCTTCATCGATTCTTCTGATAAATATCCATGGAATCATGGCATCTTTATCAATGTAACTTTCGTAGCGGTCGCGCACCTTGAAAAACCAGTCGAACGCGCCACGGGTTTCGCCGATTCCCACCACATGATAGGCCTTCCGGGTGCCAATGGTTTTCAGGTCGGGTTTCACCTCAAGCCGGGCTATACCGGCATCAATAATACCGTAGTGGATCCTGTAATTGAGAACCTCACCGGCCTTGAAAGCACGGTTGGAAATGGATCTGAAGTTTCCGTTTTGCGCAGGTGCCTCGGGGTTGCTGAACACCGACCAAAGCATGAATAGCAGGACTGTTTTCATGCCCCTGCCATTGCAAAAGGTGTTCCAAACCCCTTTCATGATGTTTTATTCCTTTTCGGATGTCTCCTCATCACCTTCCGATGTTGCTTCAAAATCCTCATTTACAGAAGCTTCCGTATCGTCGTCGGCCATTACATGCACATGCGCGGGAGGAACATCATCGGTAGGAATGGCATCCATCAGTTCGGAGGGGAACCCGATTTCATTGCCGTCGGTGGGCTGGATGTCTTTCAGCTTGGGCAGATCCTTCACGCTGCTGATGCCGAAGTGATCCATGAAATTCTTGCTGGTGCCGTAAAGCAAAGGCTTACCCGGACCATCGCTTTTGCCGGCGATCACAATCAGATCTTTTTCCAGGAGTTTCTGGATGGAATAATCGCAACTCACCCCGCGGATGTGTTCCAGTTCGGGCTTGGTGATGGGTTGCTTGTAGGCGATGATGGCCAGCGTTTCAAGCGCCGCCGTTGAAAGACGTTTTTTCTCTTTCAGCTGCAGCATCACGTGAATGGCGGAGTGGTATTCCTTCTTGCTCAGAAACTGGTAGCCGCCTGCAATTTCACAAAGCTCAAAAGAGTAGTCGTCATCCTTGTATTTTTCCTTCAGCTGAGTGACAGCATTTCTGATGTCGTCTTTCGTGACTTCCCAGCCGTAAACAGCCTTCAGACAGGAAATAATTTCATCGGCAGATAAGGCTGCTTCGGAGGTGAAGATCAAGGCTTCAATATGTTGGGAGAGTAGGCGCATGGTTGATGGTTTTATAATTTGGGTACGGAGTACAGATAAACGGATATAGGGATTACTGATTTACGGATTATTACTTTGCGATTCTTGATCGGAATTAATGTTGGATTCAAGTCGTTGCGTGGCGGCGAACCGTTTGACTGCCGACTGTCGACTGTCGACTGTCGACTTACGACTTTCCCTTCACACCACGACATTCACAATCCTCCCCGGCACCACAATCACTTTTTTCGGAGGGTTGCCGTTGAGCCATTTGGCCATATCGGCGGAAGCCACCACTTCTTTTTCCACCTGCTCTTTGCTGAGATCGAGCGGCAGTGTGATTTTGAAACGGGTTTTACCGTTCACCGAAACCGGATATTCGAATTCGTTTTCGGTGAGGTATTCGGGATTGTATACAGGCCATTGAGCGTTGGTCACACTGGATTGATGTCCGAGATGGTTCCACAGCTCTTCGGCAATGTGAGGTGCGAAGGGTGAGATGAGCGCCACCAGCGGTTCAAGCACCGAACGTTTGCTGCACTTCAGATCGGTGAGCTCGTTGACACAGATCATGAACGTGCTCACAGAAGTGTTGAACGAGAAGCGCTCGGTATCTTCTGTTACTTTTTTAATGGCTTTATGAAGCGCCTTCATTTCTTCTTTGGAGGCAGGCTCTTCGCTTACGCTGAAGCCGTTATCGCGGAAGAAAAGACGCCAGAATTTTCGGAGGAAGTTTGAAACGCCGGTGATGCCGTTCGTGTTCCAGGGTTTGCTTTGTTCAATGGGGCCGAGGAACATTTCATACATACGAAGGCAGTCGGCACCGTATTGTTCGATGATGGCATCGGGACTGACGACGTTCCACTTCGACTTCGACATTTTCTCAACTTCGTTTCCGCAGATGTATTTGCCGTCTTCGAGAATGAATTCCGCATCGGCAAAATCTTCACGCCAGTTTTTGAATGCAACAACATCGAGTACGTTGTTGTGAACAATGTTTACATCAACGTGAATCGGTGTGGTTTCATGCTGATTCTTCAGTCCGTAAGAAACAAATTTCCTGGTGCCGTTGATGCGATACACGAAACAGGAAGTGCCCTGTATCATCCCCTGGTTGATCAGCTTTTTCGCGGGCTCGTCAACAGGCAGATAACCGAGATCGTGCAGGAACTTGGTCCAGAAGCGAACATACAGCAAATGTCCGGTGGCATGTTCCGATCCGCCTAAATAGAGATCCACTTCGCGCCAGTAGTTCAATGCTTCTTTTGATGCGAACTCCGAGTTGTTGCCGGCGTCCATGTACCGCAGGAAATACCACGATGAACCTGCCCAGCCCGGCATGGTGGTATGTTCGTAATCGTATTGGCCTTTGTATTTCCAGTCTTTGGCGCGTGCCAGTGGCGGCTCACCTGTTTCGGTGGGAAGGAACTTATCGATTTCGGGCAGCACCAGCGGCAGTTCGCTTTCTTCGAGCGGATAAGGCATTCCGTTTTTATAGTAAACAGGAATGGGTTCTCCCCAGTAACGCTGTCTGCCGAACACGGCATCGCGCAGGCGGTAGTTGATGCGTCGCACGCCGTGACCACCTGCTTCAATGTGTTCAATGGCTTTGCTGATGGCGTCCTTCGCGGGAAGTCCGTTCAGGAAATCGCTGTTCACGATCATGCCATCTTTTGATTCGAATGCTTCAGCTGAAAGATCACCTCCTGCCACTACTTCAAGAATTGGCAGATTAAAATGTTTCGCGAAAGCGTAATCACGGCTGTCGTGACCGGGTACTGCCATCACTGCTCCTGTTCCGTATCCCGCAAGGACATAATCGCCGATCCAGACCGGTATCTTTTTCCCTGTAAAGGGATGCAGTACATAACCTCCCGTAAACTGTCCGGTGATTTTTTTCACATCAGCCATCCGTTCCCTTTCAGAACGGTTTTTCGCGTAGGTGACATAAGCCTCAACATCCTTCGCATATTCGGAGGTCGTTAGTTTCTGGACAAGTTCGTGCTCGGGGGCAAGGGTTACAAAAGAAACTCCGAAGATGGTATCGGGACGTGTGGTGAAGACTTCAATGTAATCGGGTTCGCTTGATTCGACTTTAAAGCGGATCAGCGCACCCTCTGACTTTCCAATCCAGTTGCGTTGTGCTTCCTTCAGCGAATCGCTCCAGTCGATGGTATCGAGACCCTGTAACAATCTGTCGGCATAAGCGCTAATGCGCAGACTCCATTGTTTCATCAGCTTCCGTTCAACGGGATAGCCGCCGCGTTCAGAAACGCCGTCTTTCACTTCTTCGTTGGCGAGCACGGTTCCGAGGGCCGGACACCAGTTCACCATGGCTTCGCTTAAAAATGCGAGACGGTAGCGGAGCAGTATGTTTTGTTTTTCCGCTTCCGCGAAAGCGTTCCATTGCGCGGCATCAAACAATGCTGTTTCATCGCACGCGGCACTGATATGATGGTTGCCCGATGATTCAAAATGTTTGATAAGCGTTTCAACCGGTTCGGCTTTTTGGGTATGGTTGTTGAACCAGGAACCAAACAGTTTCAGGAAAATCCACTGAGTCCATTTGTAATAGGAGGGATCGCAGGTGCGCACCTCACGGCTCCAGTCGTACGAAAAACCGATCCGGTCAAGCTGTTCCCGGTAACGGGCAATATTGGCAGCGGTGGTCACGGCCGGATGCTGTCCGGTTTGAATGGCATATTGTTCGGCCGGCAATCCGAAGGCATCGTATCCCATCGGATGCAGCACGTTGAAGCCGTTCAGCCTTTTGTACCTTGAATAAATATCGGAGGCAATATAACCCAGCGGATGACCCACATGCAGCCCGGCTCCCGAAGGATACGGGAACATGTCGAGCACATAGTACTTTGGCCTTTCCGGTTGAATATCAACCTCATAAGTACCGGTTCCCTTCCAGTGCCTCTGCCACTTCGATTCTATTTCGCCGAAATTGTATTCCATAATCATGGGTCATCGTCCCGCCCTGAAACAGTCTCAGGGGCCAGGATTTGCGGAAACCGTAAACCGGAACGGGAAAATCCTTGCCGCGCGGGGAAAAATGAGGGGACGAAGATAGCAAAAACGCCCTTTTCCATGACCTGAAACCGCACCGGAAGGCGCTAAATTCCCTCAAAAGGTTACTTTTGTGGCTTCGAAATCAAAAACATGACCCAGGAAGGCGGCAAAATGGCCCGGAAAACAGTCCGGACCTCCTATATCTCCACGGTGGTCAGCATCTCGCTGGTGCTGTTCATGATCGGTACACTTGGCGTACTGGTGCTCCACGCCCGCAAAATTTCCAATTATGTCAAGGAGAACATTCAGCTTTCAGTCATGCTGATGCCCGAAGCCAAAGAAGCGGAGGTGGAGAAGCTGATGAAGATGCTGGAAAAGACAGAAGCGGTCAAAGAAGCCGGTTATATATCAAAAGACTCTGCTGCGGCTGCGTTAAAAGAAGACCTGGGAGAAGATTTTGTTGAGTTTTTGGGATACAATCCTTTGCTGGCATCAGTAGATGTGAAGCTCAAGGCCGAGTTTGCCGATGTCGAGAATGTAGAAACGCTTAAATCGAAGATCGCATCCTTTGCGGTGGTGAAGGAGGTATATTATCAGCAGTCGCTCATCGACATGATCAACCGGAACATCCGCACCTTCGGAGTAGTGATACTTGGTTTCAGCGCCATCCTCTTGTTTATCGCGGCAGCGCTCATCAACAACACCATTCGTTTATCACTTTACTCCAGGCGACTGCTCATCAAAAGCATGAAGCTGGTAGGTGCCACACGGGGATTTATCCGCAAGCCATTTGTGCTGGGCGGTGTCATGCAGGGATTCCTCGGTGCCATGATCGCGAATGTGATGCTGGCTGTCCTGCTCTATTTTTCCCGCAAGGAAATTCCCGATCTCGCAGCCATACAGGATTATGAAATGATACTCAAGCTGATGGGTGGCGTGGTGATTGCCGGTGTATTGATTGCCGGTATCAGCACCTGGTTTGCCGTGAACAAATACCTCAACAGGAGCACACAGGATTTATATTGAACCGTTAAAAAAACAACAGAATGGCTAACGAAAAAAAGCAAGCCGATTTCGCATTCGGTAAAGAAAACTACAGGATCATGCTGGTGGGTATCGCCCTGGTGCTGGTGGGTTTTGCGCTCATGACAGGCGGCGGCTCCAACGACCCTCAGGTGTGGAACGAAGAAGTTTACAATTTCCGTCGCATTACGCTGGCACCACTTCTGGTACTGGCCGGTTTTGTCATCAACATTTACGCTATCGTCAAAAAGGCTAAAGACTAAAAACGCATGACCCTAATAGAGGCCATCATCCTTGGCATTGTAGAAGGCATTACCGAGTTCCTTCCCATTTCCTCTACCGGCCACATGATCATCGCATCGTCGCTGATGGGCATTGCCGAGGATCCGTTCACTAAAACATTTACCGTAGCCATTCAGTTCGGTGCCATTCTTTCGGTACTGTTTCTTTACTGGAAGCGCTTTTTTCAGTCAGTGAATTTTTATTACAAACTGTTTATCGCTTTCCTGCCTGCCGCGGTGTTTGGCAAATTATTGAATGATTACATCGATGCCCTTCTCGGGGATGTGATGGTGGTGGCGGTGATGCTGTTGCTGGGTGGTGTTTTCTTGATTTTCATGGACCGCTTTATCAAAGAAAAAACTGATGACACCGATGATGAGATCAGTTACGGAACAGCTTTTAAGATCGGCTTGTTTCAGGTAATCGCGATGGTTCCCGGTGTATCACGTTCTGCGGCTACCATCATTGGAGGATTGATCCAGGGATTGTCGCGCAAAACAGCGGCGGAGTTTTCATTTTTTCTGGCAGTTCCCACCATGTTTGCTGCAACGGTTTACAAAGTATACAGCTTCTACGAAACAGGCATCACCGTGGAGAGCAATCAAATCACTTTGCTGGTAGTGGGCAACATCACAGCCTTCATCGTTGCCATTCTGGCCATCCGTTCTTTTATCGGCATCGTCACCAAATACGGTTTAAAAGTTTACGGTTATTACCGGATTGTTGTGGGTCTGGTGATTATCATTTTGATGTTATCGGGTGTTGACCTGAAAATTGTTGACTGATTTTGGCGTACCATTTTGAAGCCGGTGAGGTATTGCTTTTCGACAAGCCATTGCGTTGGACCTCATTCGATCTGGTAAAAAAAGTTCGCAACCTTATTCGCATTAAAAAAGTAGGGCATGCCGGAACGCTCGATCCGCTGGCAACAGGCTTGATGATTGTTTGCACCGGCAAAATGACCAAGCAGATCGACAGTTACCAGGCGCAGGAGAAAGAATACACCGGCACTTTTTTTATTGGTTCCACCACTCCTTGTTATGATCTCGAAATGGATCCTGACACTTTTTTCCCTACTGAACACATCACCGAAGAAATGATCCGGCAGGCGGCTGTTTCCCTTACGGGGATGATCAGTCAGGTGCCGCCTCCGCATTCAGCAGTGAAGGTTAACGGTAAGCGCGCATACGAAATTGCACGCATGGGCAAAGATCCTGAACTGAAGTCGCGCGAAGTGGAGATCAAAGTTTTTGAAATCACTCAAATTGAAATGCCGCGCATTGATTTCAGGGTGGTGTGCAGCAAAGGCACTTACATCAGATCACTGGCCAGCGACTTCGGAAAACTGCTGGGCAGTGGTGCTTATCTTGAAAAACTCTGCCGCACACGAATTGGTGAATTTACATTAGAGAATGCGATGAGTTTGGAGGTGTTTGTGAATCGCATTGAAGCGGAAAAGTGAGTTTGAAAAATTTATCATCGTTGATTTTTCCTGACCTCCGTTCTCGCTTTCGACATTCTTTCCCTCAAGCCGCCATTCAATAAAAAATCGTTTTCGAGATTTTTAATCAGGCGTGACAGCAGATATTGTGAAGTGTAAATTAACGTAACGATGGTGTTCACTACCACATCAGGATCATCACTTTCGATATACTTTTTAAATATTGCGTAATTTCCATCCTTGATCCGGCACAAATTCCTGATGTGACTGATCCTTGGATCATTTTTATCCAGAAGTTCAATCTTGTTAAGTCGTGCGAAATCCTTGTAGTCTACAAGTAATTCTTCCAGACTGGCTCTCGCTACGTTGACAAGCTTTAATTCCATTTCTTTTGAGGTAGACGACACCACGCTGCCTTCGGCAATGTTTTGTTTTCCCGATCGTGCAGCCTGCACCATTTGATCAATGGTGCGGTCGAACTTTTTAAAGAACCGTTTTGTAAAATAGCATGTAGCATCGTAAACGATTTCGGCTTTCTGGTACGCCATCAGGTTTTGGTAGCCGCCACCCGGCGGCAAAAAATTTTGCTGACCCGCCGGAGGCGGGGTGTTTTGGTTGTTGTGCATTGTTTTGGGTTTTATGTGGTTAAAAAATATTGTTTAGGTCTTATAGGGCCGATAGGCCCTATAAGACCCATAAACCTGTTACTTCCTATTAAAGTGCCGCAACCGCGGCACCGCACCGAAAAGCCTTTCACGAAAAGCTGGCGCAAAAATAAAATGCAAAAGCTTACAAATAGTCGTTTAAACACTTAACTTTCAACAAGATGTGGTTTCGGTGGCGCCGTGGCGCCAGAAAAAACCGGACTTTCAAGCATTCGTTAAATCATTGTTATTTACCCGGTTTAACCCCTAACAGTCAAATAATTAACATCAATTGTTGAAAACGCCTTTTTCGGATGTATCTTTGCACCCCGATAAAGAAATCCGTAAATTACTTTAATCACTCTTATGAAACTCTCTCAATTTAAGTTCAGTATCAATGAAAACCTGTTAGCCACACACCCCAGTCCCAATCGCGATGAATCGCGTTTGATGGTGATTGACCGCAAAACAGGAAAAATAGAACACAAGCTTTTCAAAGACATCCTTGAATATTTTGGAGAAGATGATGTCCTGATTCTGAACAACACCAAAGTTTTCCCTGCGCGTTTGTATGGTAACAAGGAAAAAACAGGCGCTAAAATTGAAGTATTTCTGCTTCGTGAACTCAATCGCGAAAGCAAACTCTGGGATGTTCTGGTGGATCCCGCCCGTAAAATCCGAATCGGAAACAAGCTGTACTTCGGTGAAAACGATATGCTCGTTGCTGAAGTCATAGATAATACTACCAGCCGTGGTCGTACACTGCGCTTTTTATTCGACGGCTCTCCTGAAGAATTCCGCAACACCATTGAGATCCTGGGCAACACCCCGCTTCCAAAATATATCAAGCGTAAAGCAGAGTCGTTCGATAAAGAGCGATACCAGACGGTTTATGCCAAGCATGAAGGTGCTGTAGCTGCTCCAACCGCTGGCCTCCATTTTAGTCGTGAACTGCTGAAGCGTATGGAACTGAAAGGTGTGAACATTGCTGAAGTCACGCTTCATGTGGGACTGGGTACTTTCAGACCGGTTGAGGTGGAAGATCTCACGAAACACAAAATGGATTCGGAGCAATTTCAGATACCAAAGACCGCTGCCGATGTGGTGAACAAAGCCAAGCTGAAAAAGCGCCGCATCTGTGCAGTTGGTACTACCAGTATGCGCGCTGTGGAATCTTCTGTATCAACCTTAGGTGAGCTCAAGCCGACCGAAGGCTGGACCAACAAGTTCATTTTTCCACCTTACGATTTCAGTGTAGCCAACTGTATGGTCACTAACTTTCACATGCCTGAGTCGACTCTGCTCATGATGACTGCCGCTTTCGGCGGATACGATCTCATCATGCATGCCTACAAGGTTGCCGTGAAAGAGAAGTACCGGTTTTACAGCTATGGCGATGCCATGCTGATTCTCTGACATCCCGCGAAAGCGAACCCATGCAAGTGAAAAGGACAGCACTCATCGTAGGTGGCGGAACGGGCCAGCGGATGGGCAGTGATGTTCCCAAACAATTTCTTCTGCTCAACGGCCGGCCGGTCATTTTTTATACCATCGAAAAGTTTGCAAAACTGACCGATCGGATCGTGCTTGTTTTACCCGAATCACAATTTTCTTACTGGGAAAATCTTTGTCATCAGCACCGTTTCAATCTGCCGGTGATTCTGGTGGCAGGAGGTGAAACCCGAACCCGGTCGGTGATGAACGGTCTCAGGCAAGCCGGCGATGAAGGTGTGGTGGCGATTCACGATGCGGTTCGGCCTTTGGTTTCTGAATACATGATCAGTGCCGGATTGGAAATGGCAGCTTCCCGCGGCAGCGCTATCCCGGTCATTCCGGCAAGGGAAACCCTTCGGATCAAACAAGATAATACAACGGCACCGGTCAACCGCGAAGACTTTCTGGTGGTTCAGACGCCTCAATGCTTTGATTTGAAGCTGATTATGGAAGCCTACAATGATTTTTCCAACCGGCAGTTTACGGATGATGCCGGTGTGTTTGAAATGGCCGCACACCCTATTTTCACCTTTGAGGGCGAAACCACCAACATTAAAATCACGTATAAGGAAGACTTGGCTGTGGCCGAAGCCTTGCTGAGAGTGATGCCGGCGCGGTAAATTACCTGATCCTTACGTAATTTTACCGGCTGTTTTACGTTCTCAAAGCCTCTGTTGGCGCGAGATCCGGCCGATTTGAACATTCCGGTGTGAAAAAACGAAAGCACAGAAAGTACTGTCACCCTGGTTCTTTCGCTATCCTTGCAAACGAATGAAAATCAAAACAACTCTTTTTCTTCTGATGCTGCTGCTTGGCGCGATGGCGTTTACGCGTGTCGTTGCACAGGAGATACCAGTTGTCGGGCAGGCTGATGTCAATGATGGTCTCGTTCCGAAAGGAAGGTTCATCATTGATCCGGAAGAGGGACTTCAGGTCAGGGAAAAAGACGTTCGTGCCGGATTGCTGTACGATACCGAGCGCGGAACGGTAGTTTGGGAAAAGGACATGCATTATGCCTATCCGATCGCCTCACTTACGAAAATGATGGTGGCGCTGATCGCGGTGGAAGACATTCGCGCAGGCAAGGCCGACTGGTCGGATGAGGTAAAGGTGGAGCGGGTGTACCGCAAGAGCAGAAGAAGCCGATCCGTTTATAAAGCAACTGAAACATACTCACTGGAATCGCTGGTTCAGCTGGCCATGATTCCTTCCAACAACCAGGCTTGCGCCGATATCGCCATTTATCTTGACGGGTCGGTGGTTTCATTTGTGGAGCGCATGAACAGAAGGGCTTCTGAAATGGGAATGCACAATACTTTTTATTCCAATCCTTCAGGTCTCCCCGCTCCGGTAAAAGAAGCCGACAATCACGCATCGCCTCATGACCTGCTTATTCTGGCACTTGAAATGGTCAAGTATGAAGAGCTGCTCAAGATCACATCCATCGGTTACGCAGAAGTCACCAACGACAAGAGGACCGGTATTTTCAGGAACCACAATCATCTTGTGATCAACTACGAAAATGATGTGGACGGACTGAAGACCGGCTTTACCAAAAGGGCCAAATTTTGTTTGGCCGCCACTGCTAAAAAAGACAATTACCGTTTGATCAGTATTGTGTTGGGTGTTGACGGACCTTACCTCAGAAATGAGATTGTGGCCCAGATGTTCAATAACTATTATGAGATAATCGGATGTGGTCCGATGACACCTACCAATGGTGGTCCCGCGGCCAAAAAGTCGCTTCTCAGCGAACCTGCCGCAGATGATGTAATCGCCAATGCAGGCGGATCCCCCGTCACTTATCAGACGGTATGGACCAAACAATTGCAGCGTCACCCCGTCAGGAACGGAGAGACGCTTTCGACCATTGCACAGCGATACCGGGTGACTTATCAGCAGATCAAAAAATGGAACGGACTTTCATCCGACCGTATCTATGCCGGACAAAAACTCAAGCTGTATGTGAAGGTTGCCAAGAAAGTTCCCATTCCGCAATCAACAGCACCCGACAATGAAGATGAAACATTGCCAACAGAAAATGACGGAGCCATTCAGGTGACGGAAAATGCAGTGGCAAGTCTGACGGTAAGCGACAATCCTCAGGAGCTGGTGGCGGCCGATCCAGAAGAGGCGGAAGATACAGCAGTAAATAAACCGGTTGTGAAACCGGAGCCGGTCAGAAAGCCGGTCAAGTATGTTTATCACACCGTAAAGCCGGGAGATACTTTGTGGGGCATTGCAGAAAAATATGACGGTGTTACCGCCGATGACATTCAGCGAATGAACAAGATCCGCGACAGCCGCTCCATCCGCCCGGGCATGAAGCTTAAGATTGTGAAGAAGAGTTCGTGAGCTTTTCAGTGACCCGTTTTTAAATTCGCCTTCCCTGAAATCTCTTCAGGACACACCTTTTCAAATATTGAAAGTATCCGCAACAGCGAAGCGATTCATAACACCCAAATGCATAATTTTGGGGCTGATAACAATACAATGAGCACCGAATTGAACCGCCCGATCAGGGTGCTGGTAGCCAAGGTGGGACTGGATGGTCACGACCGCGGCGCTAAAGTGATTGCTTCTTTTTTAAGGGATGCAGGCATGGAAGTCATTTATACGGGTTTGCGCCAGACCCCTGAAATGGTGGTGACCGCCGCCATTCAGGAAGATGTGGATGTCATTGGGGTCAGCATTCTTTCAGGAGCACACATGACGGTTTTCCCGCGCATCATGGATCTGCTGAAGGAACAAAAAGCGGATGACATCCTTCTCACCGGAGGCGGCATCATCCCTGACGAAGACATGAAAAAGCTCAATGCTCTTGGAGTAGGAAAGTTGTTTCCTCCCGGAACCGATACCGGCGATATCGTTCAGTACATCCGCGAAAGCGTTGCGAAAAAAAGAAATTTCTGATATGTCATATAACAACCTACTGGTGAGGCATGAAAACAATGCTGCCATCATCACCATCAACCGCCCCGACAAACTGAATGCGCTCAATAAAGAAACCATCAGGGAAATCGGTGAGGCAGTTCAGGCTGCCGAAAAAGATGCCACTGTGCGCGTGATCATTCTGACCGGAGCCGGTGAAAAGGCTTTTGTGGCCGGTGCCGATATTTCAGAGTTCAGCAACTTCAGTGAAGCGGAAGGCGCGGCGCTGGCACAACACGGTCATGATGTATTCAACAGTATCGAAAGATGCAGTAAGCCGGTGATCGCAGCTGTAAACGGATTTGCGCTAGGCGGCGGATGTGAACTGGCCATGTCATGTCACATGCGGATAGCATCGTCCAACGCAAAATTCGGTCAGCCCGAAGTCAAGCTCGGACTGATTCCCGGATATGGCGGCACTCAACGTTTGCCCATGCTTATCGGCCGCACCAAAGCCAACGAATTACTCATGACAGCCGACATGATCGGAGCCGCTGAAGCGCACTCGCTCGGACTCGTGAATCACGTCACTGAACCTGCCGATCTGCTGAACAAGTGCATGGAAATTGTCGCAAAAATTTCAGATCAGGCTCCGGTTGCCGTTACAGGAATCATCAATTGCGTGAATGCTGTTTATGAAGATGGAGTTGACGGATTTAAAAAAGAAATTACCGAGTTCGGAAAATGCTTTGTGACGGAAGATTTTACTGAAGGAACAAATGCGTTTCTGCAAAAAAGGAAAGCAGCGTTTAAAGGACGGTAAGCGGTGCTTCGGTACGTTTGATTGAAAAAGCTGTACGCTTTTTCAATCAAACACTCAGCAGCCGCGTCTTCGTTTGGAGGCTTGGGTAAAGCAGGATTCAAACACTCAGCAGCCGCGTCTTCGTTTGGAGGCTTGGGTAAAGCATGATTCAAACACTCAGCAATTGGTATCATTCCCACTCACCACTCCCCACT
>Ga0315904_10004805_pt1 | contig 19019 bp, 31 predicted proteins | sample LakEriMetagenome_6_FD_203529 | JGI IMG/M metagenome (GOLD analysis project Ga0315904, IMG submission 203529) | Freshwater fungal communities from buoy surface, Lake Erie, Ohio, United States - Buoy 12 MA120 | ecosystem: Environmental > Aquatic > Freshwater > Lake | place: USA: Lake Erie, Ohio...
ACTACCTCCGACCGTCGGGTCGTGCGTCGAGACGCGGAGCACCCAGCTGCCACTGGACGCCTAGGTCCTGCGACCTGATCTTGAACGCCATCTGGCGCGCACGCGCGCGGATGAACACCTGCTCTGTGTACTGGCCGACCGTGCTCTCGATAACTCGCTGCGTATCAGCAGCGTCAATGCGTACTGAGCTACCGGGGAAGTTGCGGGGGCGTAGCTGCAGTGTCACTTCTGGGTCCGCAGCGGTAGAGCCGCCAAAGCTGACATCCGGCAGGATGCGCCGGGTCAGGACAAACTGGTCGCCATCGTCAAGATCAAAGTCCGAAGACTGGATGTAGCTGTCCATAGCCGTGCCGTCGGCGTCGATGCTGGCCTCGTGGTTGTACAGGTACCCAGAAGTTGCATCGGAAGCAGTGTTCGCAGCCTGCGGGTAGTGGCGCAGCGGAGTGTCCAACCAAGCCGTGCGGTCAATCGTGCCATAGTACCAGATGCGCTCTAGGTAGTTATAGACCACGTAGGCGTTGTTGTAGCCGCTATCGGCTGTCGGGTAGAACCACCAAATCTCGTTCCACTGCTCGTTGGTCCCGCAGACCACCTGTGCGAACTGCGCTAGGTTGATGTTGTTGAACACGTGATTGCGCAGGGTGCAAGGCAGCGTCTCGACGCGGCCCGTATAAGCATAGAACTTGTCCTGCCCCATCCAGTAGGTGATGTTCGAAGCCGACGCCATGGCGCGGGGCGACATAACCGAGATGTTATCTGCGTACTCCTGCAGCGCGAACACGTCGCTCGTCCCGAGGAACTGGAGCGTGTAGAGGTTGGTGTCGGTCCAGACGAGGATTTCCTGCCGGGTTGGCAGCGCACGGATGATGCGCGAGCCGCGCGAGACGCGGAGGTCACCGGCTGTGTTGGTCTGGCTAGGGGTCCAGTCTCCGGGCGTGTCTTGGTCGGCCCAGCGGATCAGCATGGGGTCGAAGTCATCGACGTTGGTCGAGCCGAACGGCACAGCGCCGAAGGCGATGAGGTGCCTGTCCTGCTGCGAGACCAGCAGCTGCATAACCTGCACGGGGACCGCGCTGGAGCTGAACCCCTCGTTAGTGGCGTAGGTCTGCAGGGTGATCGCCCGCGTGTTGAGAGAGTTGGCCGGGTCGATGTTGGTGCCACGCGTCCAGTAGTAGGCAGGGCCGTTGCGGATATTGACGAAGAGATCGTTGTCGAAGTTGTCCATCCACCAGTCACGCTGGTCTTGGTAGATAGGCGCGTTCGCGGTCCCAAGGCCCCACTCGTCGCGGCCCCACGTCCCTGCCCCCCAGCCATAGCCCGCAGTGGTTACCGCGTTCCCGACGTTGATCTCAAAGCTGACCGTGATGCCCGTGCCCCCGCCACCAGACACAGTGGACGTAGCAGCAGTGGTGGTCAGGAACGTGAAGGAGTTGGCCGGGGTGCCTGCAGTAGCGATAAGCTGCGAAGCGTTGAGCTCTGCCGCCGGGATGCCCCCAACAGTGGTAGCCCCCGAGATGTCTACGTAGTTACCGGCAACGGCGCTGGGGTCTACCGCAAGGGTCACCCGCACGATGTTCGAACCGTTCGTGGTGTAGATGCAGTTGTCGGTGTTGGTGCTGGTATACGTGGGGTTCGTCGGGCGCAGAGGAGTGATGTCGTTAAATAGCCCCGCCGAAGTCTCAAGGTAGAGTTTCGTATTCGTACCGACCGCCAGCAGGTTGTCGTTGAACGTAGTTACCCAGTTCCACATCTGGCGGCAGACGCCAAGGAAACTGCTCGACGAAGCCTTAGTCCAGCCACCGATCTTCTCCGGATAGCCGGAGCGGAACCTGATCTTGTCGCACTCATACCAGCCGCCCTCGTTCGAGTAGTCGGTCTGGTCTCGGTTGACGCCCGGTTTGAACTGGAGCTTAATGAACGACATCTAGGTTATCTACCCCATGACGAGTGCGAGCGCTACGGTAGCGAGCAGCGGCAGGACCCAGTCGAGCATGGACTTGCGCGTCCAAGCACGTGAAGTGAACCCGCCATACCACGGCATGTTGGCGCGTAGCCCGAGCCCGTACTTCTCGATCCAGCGGTACTCCGCCTGCGCATGCTCACGGCCCATGTAGAGCGCTGACATAACGGCAGCGGGGAGCCACCAGTTACCGGTGAGCTTACCGACCAGAAGCTGGATACCTACGGCGATAACTGCGTGCAGCATGAGAACTCCCTAAGTGTAAGCGAAGCTGACTTGGCCGCGCGCGCCGGTGCCGGAGATCACGCTGCCTTGGTCCAGCCCCGAGCCACCACCGCCGCCACCCGGAGCCGTGCCGTTATTAGGCGCACTACCGCCAGAAGCACCGCTTGCACCCGCACCGCCAGCACCGCCACCAGCGCCGTTAGTCCCGGCTGTACCCGAAGTGTTGGTATCCCCACCCGTGGCCGTACCCGCTGCGCCGCCAGCAGTTGAAGTGCCGCCGCCACCGCCATTCCCGGACATACTTACCGAACCGCCAGACACAGTACCGGACACACTTGAAGCAATGCCCGCGGTGCCGGTGCCCGCCGTGGTTCGCCCAGCAACAGAGCCCCCGACCGTGTAGGTCATGGTATTACCGCCCACGACGGCAATCGTCTTGACCGCGCGCCCGCCACCGCCACCGCCGCCACCCAGCGTAGTACCGTTGAAGCCGCCAGCACCGCCGCCGCCGTCTAGAGTAATGACCACCTGCGTAGCGCCGGTAGGCACAGTCTCGGTAGCGCCAGTACCGGTAGTATAGGTGTTGGTGACAGGAACGAACCCACCCCCACTCCCCATGAGCGCCATCTGGATACCACTCATCAGGTAAGCCCCGAGCCGGAGATGATCGCTTCGGTCGCGCTGTTGAACCAGACCGTTGCCATGCCGCGAGCAGCCAGTGTGCGGTTGCCGGTGTTAGCCGTGCCCGCTTGGCGTAGGGTGGTCACCCCTGCCGTGATGGTGATAGCCGAGGCGCTGTCGTTGTAGATCGAGAGCGCGTCCCCAGCAGCGAAGGTCGAGTTCGGGATGGTGATACCAGCCGTGACCGCGATGCACTTACCAACGTCACCCACCACAGCCGTAGTAGTCGTGGTCGAACGCGGGATGCTCCGGTAACCGATGGTTACGCCGTTAATGGTGGTCGTGGTGGCCAGAGACGTGATGTCAGTATTCGCACCAGACGCAGCCGCGCCAAGTTCAGCAAGGGTCCACGTTACGTTGGCCGACCCGTTGAACGTCTTGCCGGTGGCCCCAATCGTAAGGGTGCGGGCCGTAGTCAGCGTTGCTGCGCTACCGGTGGTGTTCTGGTTGAGCGTCGGGAACGTGCAGTTCGTCAGCGTACCGGAAGAAGGCGTGCCGAGGGCACCACCATTAACGACGAAGGCACCTGCAGTACCAGTGTTGACACCGAGGGCCGTAACAACCCCAGTACCCGTCGTAATGGTAGACGGAGCTACACCAGCACCGCCCCCAACGACAATCGCGTTCGCAGCCAGAGCAGCCGAAGTCGCCCACGTCGATGCGCTTGAGAAGTAGGGGATACCACCGGATGTACCGGCAACGGTGAACGCAGGGGTAGTCGTTGGAGTGCCGACAGAGACAATGCCGCCAGTGAAGCTAACACTGGTTACCGTCCCAGTACCCGGCGTAATGCTAGTCCAGATCGGAGCCGAACCAGAACCCTGCGAGGTGAGCACCTGCCCGCTAGTGCCGTAGTTAGTGCCGCTGAGACCGATTTGCCCAGAAGAGCCGATACGGAAGCGTTCGGTGCCGCCACCCGTTGTCAACCGGATAGCCCCAGTCGCCACTAGGTCCAACTCGTTCGCGCGCATATAGGCCGCGTTAGTTGGCGTCACACCAAACGTGAGTAGGCGCGGATCACTGGGCGAGAACGTCACGCCGCTAATGGCGGTGTTGGAACTGAGGGTGAATACTTCGCCAGCGTCTAGCGTGGAGGGGCTTGCGGTAACAGCGGAGCTGAGCTCCGCAGAAGCATAAGCACTGGCAGTGAGTGACAGTCGCCGAGCGGGACTGGCCGTACCGATCCCGACATTGCCGCTGCTGTCGATGCGCATGCGCTCGCCAACGCCATTGCGGGCAAACGCCAGCGCGGTGTTGCAGTAGATCGTGTCCAGCGCGCCCTTATCGAGCAGCAGGTCATTCTTGAGCGTTAGCAGCCCAGCCGCGCGTTGGTCGCCGACAACATCAAGGGTATACGCTGGGGAAGTAGTGCCGATCCCGACGTTGCCGGTGTCGCCTTCGATGAACATCGAGATGGTTTCTGCGCCGCGCGCGCCACGATAGAACTCGATATCGGCATTATCGGTGCCGCCACGTAGCATCATACGCGTGGCCTGCACGCCACCGGTATCAGTCGTCGTCAGTTCACAGGCGTTAGTGCCGCCCAGCACACCAGAGGCGAAGCCGAAGGTACCGCCAGCCCCCTTGAAAGTGAAAATCTGCCCCGAAGACCCGCGATCTATACTCAGTTTTGCGGCGGGCGTGGAGGTACCGATCCCGACGTTGCCGCCGCTGTCGATGCGCATCTTCTCGGTAGGCGTAGCGCCTTGGGAGGTGTAGAATTGCAGAGTGTTGTTAGCGCCACCCGCCGAGGCAATCATAGCGTAGCGGTCATCCGTCAGGTCGAACGCCCCGGAAATGAACTGCAGAGCCGCCGCCGGGGAGCCAGAGGCGTTGCGGTTCTGGATCAGGGCAGCGGTTGTGCCGTTATGATCGTACCGAACGGTAAGGAGCTGTCCGGGCGTGGAGGTACCGATCCCGACGTTGCCGGAAGTGTCGATGCGCATGCGCTCGGTGCCGCCGGTCTGAAGAGCCATAGCCCAGCTACGGGTGTCGATATTTACCGTGTTGCCGTCGGACCCGCCGATGTCGAGGTTACCCTGCGAGTTACCGAACCGCGCTGGGATATTGGTGCCAGAGGCAACCACTTCAAACAACCGGGCGGGGGACGTTGTACCGATCCCGACGTTGCCTGCCGTGTCGATGCGCATGCGCTCGTTCGTGCCAGCAAGGAAGGCCAGTGCGCGAGCCGAGCCGGTGCCGCCGTTGGTATTACCGAGCGTCGTAACTTGCGCGGTGTCGTCCACCCGGATTTCAAAGCGGTCGTAGTTGGTGCCGAACGGCTCCGTCCCTTCCTTCGGTGCGAACAGAATGAAGCCGTTGGCGTCCCCACGCGTGATCTGGCTGCCGTTAATGTCGAGCGATGTGGCGGGCGTGGATGTGCCGATACCAACGTTGCCGGTTGGCGTGATGCGCACCCGCTCGGTGTTGTTGGTGCCGAGGACCACCGCCCCAAAGCCAATGTTGTTGATCGTGAGGAAGCCAGTGCCGGTGTTTGTGATCCCGAAGTCGCCATTAGCGCCCGAATTGCGCAGAATGCGCGCCTCGAAGTCCGTGCCGCTGGTTGAGTGGAAGTCTACGTAGGAAGGGCCACTGCCAGTCCGGTCCCCGCCGATCTCAACGGCGCAGTCGCCGGTTGACACGCCGTAGCCGGTCTGGATAGCGGCAGCAAGCAACGTGCTACTGGCCCGGATACTTCCGACGACGTCTAAGGCTTGGCCGGGGCTAGAAGTACCAATCCCGACGTTGGTGCCGTTGTCATAAATGACGCTGGAATTGACAGCGCCACCGTCATTACCCCGAAGCAGGTAGTTACCGGTCAGGAAAGTACGCCCAGTACCCCCGTCGGTAACGGCGAGTGCAGTGCCGAGCGTGAGCGACGATAGCCTAGTAACGGCATCCACCACGTTGGTGCCGTCGTTGTAGACCCACATGGTCTTGCCAGCAGGGACGGTGATGCCGGTGCCGGTAGCGTTCTTGACGACGACGCTGTCTGCGCAGTCGTTCTGAACCATGTACGCCTTCTCGATGGCAGGGACCACGAGGTTGCGGGTCGAGCCGCCAGTCGTACCAGTGCAGCGGAGGCGCATGTTGCGCGCAGTCTGCGAGGTGTTGGTGTCCGTCAGGGTAAGAGTGACGTTGGCACTTGCGAAAGTAACGTCCGCCGAACCGGCAATAGCCTCTTCGATTGCGGTGCCCAGATTGAGGTTAGTGACGTTCCCCCACGTAGTGGAGTTCTCGCCCGTCGCCATGAGCTGGATTTTGAGGTTACTATACGTGCTTGGCATATCCGTTCCTTAAGTCGGGATTTCCACCCAGACTACTGTATTACCATCTACTACTTGGGTCCAGCTTCCGGTCTGATTATCATCGACTGCCTGCCAATTAGGGGTCTGGCTATCTGTTACTGCCGTCCAGCTCCCTGCCTGAGTGTCATCTACGGGCTGCCAGTTCGGGGTTTGGTTGTCGTTTATGACGCCCCAAATAAGCGGTGTAGTTACGTACCCAGTAGCTGATACACCAACCAGCAGCGCTTTGGAACTACCTACGACGGTAACAGAACCAACAGAAGCCGCAGCGCTAACACCAGTAATGTCCACGCTGCGGGGGAGCGCGACAAACACCGAGCCGACTGCACCCGTACCGGCCACCCCGGTGACGGACACGGAGACGTTTGCTGCTACGTTGACCGTTGCATCACCCACCGATCCGGTGGCGCTTACCCCGGTCAGGGTGGTGTTGGCCTTAGCCCTGACGGTAGAAGTCCCGATGGACCCCGTAGCACTGACCCCGGTGACGGGGACGTTGAGGATAACTAGAGCGCTAGCCGTGCCGATGGAGCCAGTAGCACTGACCCCAGTAACCGTAGTGTTAGCCTTGGCAGCGACAGTCGCAGTGCCGACAGACCCAGTAGCCTCTACGCCGGTAGGCGTGACGTTAGCCTTGGCGTTGACTGTGGCCGTGCCGATTGAGCCGGTGGCGCTGACCCCGGTGACAGCTACGTTAGTAACAACCGTAGCAGTGACGGTCCCGATAGACCCGGTAGCGCTCACCCCGGTCGGAGTGGTGTTGGCCTTGGCGGCGACAGCCGCAGTGCCGATGGAGCCTACCGCCTCTACACCAGTTGCGTTTACTAGAGTAGCACCGACACTTACCGTGACGGTCCCGATGGACCCCGTAGCACTGACCCCGGTCAGGGTGGTGTTGGCCTTGCCCGTAGCGTCGGCTGTGCCGATGGAGCCAGTAGCACTGACCCCGGTGACTGCTACGTTAGTAGTCCCCGCATTGACGGTGACGGTACCGATAGACCCGGCAGCTTCAACGCCCGTCAGAGTGACGTTGGCTTTACCTGTCTCTGTGGTGTCGCCGATAGACCCGGTGGCCGCTACGCCCGTGAGGGTAGTGTTGGCTTTGCCCGTAGCATCGGCAGTACCGATAGACCCAGTAGCGACTACGCCCGTGAGGGTGGTATTAGCCTTGGCATTGGCTGTAGCCGTGCCGATAGAGCCAACGGCTTCGACGCCCGTGAGGGTAGTGTTAGCCTTACCAGTCTCGGTGGTGTCGCCTATGGAGCCAGTAGCGCTGACCCCAGTGACGTTGACGGTTACCGCGCCAGATGAAGCCGCGCTCTTGAAAGCGCCTAGCGGCAGTTCACCAAGAGACGCGAAGCCAAGCATTTACTGGCCCCTGTTACGACCAAATTTCGATAGCGGTTCCTGCGGGTAGAAGACCTGCCTGCTCCATATACAACAGTGTGGGGAAACTTTCACTCAGGAAAATCTCCTGCGCCGCTAGGCCGCGCACCATAGGGAAGGCAACTGCCGGGTCAGCGATGGCCGCGTTCCAGACGGCGGCAAACCGGGTCGGCCCGATCTTGTCGAGGAACTCAAGCGCGGTCATAGTCTCGGGCTTGTCGTCCCGCTGCCAGAAGCCATCAGGCGCGGTGTCGCCGTCGAAGTTACCACAGCACTGTCCGGTCATGTCATACAGCATCGCCATTGAAATCTCCTACCACCACATGAGGATGACAAAGCCGTCACCGCCTTTACCGCCCGCGCCGCCCGTGACCCCAGCGCCTCCGCCTCCACCACCAGAACCCCAACCGCCTTCTGCGCCTGCGCCGCCTGTGCCAGCAGCGCCGTTAGAACCACCCCCGGTGCCGCCGGAAGTGAAGAAGGGGCTAAGTCGCTGGCGCATGCTATCGAGCCGCAGGCCGCGATTGAAGCCCGTGTTGCCTGCACCACCCGCAGCTAGGCCACCCGCAATGGTCGGCCAAGGGCCAGCGCCAGTAATCGCGCCCCCTGCGAAGTTCGTATTGGCCGTGCCGGTCCCGGCCCCGCCTGTGCCGCCTGTGACTGCAAGTGTCGTAGGAAGGGTGAGCGCGCCACCAGCCGCGCCGGTCTGAGCACCGCCAGCGGTCCCGGCTTGGCCAGCGATACCGGTGAAGATCGCGCCAGTAGTGAAGACGCCGATAGACCCGGCGGACCCAGCCGTCCCTGCGGTCCCACCTGCGGTGCCTGAGCCAGCACCCCCGCCACCTCCACCGCCGCCGAGAAAGACAAGAACGTTCTGGTTAGTCCCGTTCGGCTCGACTGAGATGTTATTGCTTTGCCCATTACTACCCGCCACGCCCGCAGCTCCGCCCGGAGCGCCGCGATTTACCTGTAGGAATAGGCGATCAGGTATCAGAATGGCTGGCACGAGAAGCCGCTGGATAGACCCACTGCCGCCGCCCGCACCGCCACCGCGCGCTGAACTTGCAGCGCCAGTGAAACCCCCGCCACCGCCACCGCCGGGGTTCTGGTTGAGTATGTAGACCCACTGGCAACCCTGTGGCTTGCTCCAAGTGGTGTAGCCCCGGTTCGAGGAATACGTCCCGGCGTTGTCCGGTGGCGTGAAGACCCGAAAACCGGTCATGCTATCTGTGGGGAGTGCATCAGGGATCATGTCACCACCACATAATCATGACGAAACCATCGCCACCCTTGCCGCCAGCACCGCCGGTTACACCACCACCACCGCCGCCTCCGCCACAGCCGTACGCGCCGATGCCGCCAGCGCCACCAACCCCAGCAGCGCCGTTAGAACCGCCACCCGTGCCGCCCGTGAACAGTAGGCCCTGTAGCGGCGAGACAAGCTTGTCGAGTTGAGTGCCGTAGCCGAAGCCGCGCGCACCTTCACCGCCAGCAGCCGTGCCGCCCGGAAGGGCCGGGAACCGACCCGCCGCGACAATAGCGCCTCCCGCAAAGTTAGTGTTGGTCGTACCCACGCCAGCCCCGCCAGCGCCGCCGGTCGTCCACAGGTTGCCGGGAGTAGTTGAGCCGCCCGAATTGCCGGTTTGTGCGCCGCCCGCAGCCGCGTTCTGCCCTGCCGAGAGAGACAAAACACCCCCCGCCGAGAAGTTGACCGCGCCCGTCGCCGTGCCACCAGTGCCAGCCGTTCCACCCGCTGTCCCCGACCCCCCGCCGCCACCCACAGCGTTACCGCCGCCAGTGACGATGATGTTCTGGGCCGTCGTATTCGGCTGGATCGAGAGGTTGTTAGCAATACCGTTGTTGCCCGCGCTGCCCGCGCTGCCGCCGGAGCCACCACCGTTGACCTGCAAGAAGACCCGATCCGGTAGCAGACAGGCCGGGATAAGAAGCCGCTGTGTAGAGCCAGAGCCACCCCCGCCTCCGCCGCCACGAGCAGTGCCTGCCGCACCCGTGAAACCCCCACCACCACCAGCGCCGGGGTTTTGGTTGAGGATATAGATGAACGTGCAGCCTTGCGGCTTGTCCCAAGTCTGCCAAAAACCGGTAGCGCGACCAGAACTAACGAAGCAGCGGTAACCCGAGATGCCATCAGAAGGGAAAGGATAAGGGATCATGCTACCACCATGCGACGAGCACGAAGCCGTCGCCCCCCTTACCACCAGCGCCGCCTGTCACACCAGCGCCTCCGCCTCCACCACCAGAACCCCAACCGCCTTCTGCGCCTGCGCCGCCTGTGCCAGCAGCGCCGTTAGAGCCACCTCCGGTCCCACCCGAGGTGAAGTGCGGCATGAGCCGTTGGCTGATCTGGTCGAGCCGAGTGCCGATGCCATAGCCGCGATTGCCAGCACCACCAGCAGCCGTGCCGCCAGCAAGAGATGGCCAAGGTCCAGCAGCCGTGATCGGGCCGCCCGTAAAGTTGGTGTTTGCAATTGGTGTGCCGCCACCGCCTGTACCGCCAGTTACGAAGCTATTCGTAGGCAGCGTTAGGGTGCCTCCGTTGGCCCCGGTCTGGGCACCACCAGCCGTCCCTGCTTGTCCCGCGATGGTAGCAAACACCCCACCCCAGCCGAAATTACCCGCCACACCCACAGCACCAGCCGTGCCAGCCGTGCCCCCAGCAGTCCCCGACCCGGCACCTCCGCCGCCAGCGTTCGAGCCGGGGTTAATCAACAAGTTCTGGCCAGTCGTGTTGGGTTGGATAGAAACCGAACAAGAAGCACCGGCGCTGCCTGCCCCACCCGCAGTGCCGCCAGCCCCGCCCCCGATAGGCTTGATATAGATCGTGTCAGGCAGAACATACGCCGGGATCAGAAGGCGCGCGGTTGAGCCAGAGCCACCACCGCCTCCGCCGCCACGCGCCGAACCGGCTGCACCTGTGAACCCACCGCCGCCACCCCCACCAGCGTTCTGGATAAGCATGAAGATCATTGAGCAGCCTTGCGGCTTACTCCAAGCCTGCCACCCACGCGTTACCGTCCCATCCTGCGCGGGTTGGAAGAACCGAACACCAGTCATGCCGTCCGTAGGGAAGGCGTTAGGGATCATGGGTTAATACTTCGAGCCGAAGGTCGTGACAGCGTAGCCCGTGCCGGAAGCACCCGTAGAGGTGCCAAAGCCGATCAGCAGACGGTTCCCCGGCTTCAGCTGGCGGCGCACCGAGAACACATAGGCGTTCTGGGCCAACGTGTTCGAGGAGGTCGTAGCGACGGTGCTGATCTCGTCGATTAGCGCAGTGTTGACCACCGTGTTGGTCGTACCGGGAGTGAACGAGCCGTTGGTGTCGTGGTAGAACAGGCGCGCAACAGTAGCGGCAGGGGAGCCGACCGGCTTCAGTACGACACTATCCACCCAACCGCCCTCGGTCGTGTCAGCTTGGAAGATCGAAGAAAGGTTAGTGCCAGTACCGTTCTGAGCGGTCTCTTGGCTCGGGCCAAGCACGGCACCGCCCACCTGAACGTCAGGAGTGCGACCATAGATGGGGTTCGTATTAGCTGCCATAAATCACCTCAAAGTGCGACGAAGCCGGAGCGGTAGACGAGGTCGGTGCCGATGGTGGCCGCGCCCAAGTCAACCGCGCCGGGGCTGATGATAACAGTCGAAGTGCCGGTCAGCGAAAGGAGGGCCTGCGTGTAGGCGGAGCCGTTCCATCGCATCTCAAACGGGTCTCGGGTCAGCGTCAGCCCGTTGGTCGAGATCAGCCCCATACCGTAGGCGAAGTTGCCACCAGAAGTGATGAAGTACGGGGCCAGCCGGTTAGCTAGCTCCGTACCCACCTCGGCGGGAGCGAGGAAGTCGCCGTTCGTAGCATCCCGCACCCCGGTCGCAGACAGCGTGAGCGACCCAGTGCCGGTCGTGCTGGTGGTTACCCGGATGCGGTTTGCTAGCGACATTAGCCTGCCTTACGCTTGGCCTTCACCGACCACACAGCAACGGCGACAGTGGCAAGGGCACCGGCCAGCGACACAGCGGTCTCCGAGTCGATCCAACCCTTGGCTGCAGCAAAGCCGCCGAAGGCAGCGAAGATGGTACGCAGTACGCCGAAGAGTTCGGCCTTGGTCATGTGCATTCTAGTTCCCCTTCGGATAAGACTTCCAAGGCAGTTCCCAGTGCGGGCCGTCCTTGAAAGTGCGCCAGTCCCCACCCCACTGGATCGGGACATTCTCTGCCGCCGCAGCGGCCTTAACCGTAGCAGCAAGCTGGTGGTACAGCGGCCAGTCCCAACGCACCGTGCCCCCGACCATCGGAGCCAGATCAACCGCGTGACCGGTGAGATGCCGCGAGTTCATGGTCTTCGTCGCGCCTTGGCTATACAGCTGCTTTTGCTTAGCGACAGTCCGCAGTCCTTCCAGCACGGTGAAGTCCAGCGACGACATAGCCGCTGCCCTCTTGACCACACGGACGAGGTCAGGATGAACCCCTTCCAGCCGCGACAGTGAGCGTTGACCAAGTACGATACTCATTACATCAGGTTCCTAAGCTTGTAGGCGGTCGTGATGTAGACCTCGGTAACCCCATCGACGAGGTTGCCGACAGCACGGCTGCCCTTGCAGACCTTCTCGTGGTTCTTCTCGATCCACTCGGCGTCCTCGGTGAGGATCATCAGGATATCCTCAGCCTTGGTCTTGGGGGCTTGCACCGTGCCGACCAGTTCGAACGCACCCTGATACGCCTCTACCAGTTTATCCAGAGCGTCGATTACACCGTCGTAGAACTCGCCCAGTGCCATATGCCGCGCATAACCCCCTACGCCATTGGCACGCCAATGCTCGAAATGGGCTACGTTGCGTGCATAGAACACACGGGCGATGAGTTCTTCGATCATTAGGCGATCCGGATGATGGCGGTCGTGTTGGCAGCTGCCGGGAAGATGATGGTGAAGTCACCTGCCGTCGAGGTCTTGTCCGAGCCGAAGTCCAGCGCACACACCGCAGCGTTGGTCAGCGTGGTGTTCGCTGTGCCGTTAGCCGACGGAGTGGTGTTGTAGATCAGCGCACCGCGCGCCGTGATGGTCGCGTTGGTGAAGGTGAGGTCGCTATAGTCGGTATAGCCGGTGCCCGCCGAAGCTGAAGTGTTCGACGCGGTAACGCCTAGGTTAACCAGCGTGCCACCGCCTGCCGTGTAGTTCGTACCCGTCACCTCGTTGGTAGAGGTATACGAAGTCGTGTTGGCGTCGATGGTCGCAGACGAAGTGTACAGCGCCAGCTTGAAAGTGTCGCCGCCCGTGTTCCGGAAATCGTGCACGCAGAGCATAAGCTCGGCCTTGAAGCTGGTGCACATAGCCTGTGTGATCGGCATGGGTGTCTCCTTATGCGTCTAGGATCGGGATCAACTCTGGGTACCCCGCCTGTGTGAACTTGTTAACCAGAGTTACGTTATGCGACCGGACCGCCTCGTGCATGTAGTAGATCAGCACATGACGGATGCTGTCCTTGTAGGCTTCAGCCTGCTCGCGGAGCAGTGGGTGCGCGTTGCTCCCGACGTAGATGATCTTGTCGAGCGCACGTTCAGCGATCTCCTCGGGCGTGAAACCACGTCCCTCGGTCGTCATGACCATTACGTCCCCGACTTCACCTGTACTAATGTTAAACATACTACCTCACGGGATAGCGGATTTGGCCGCTGCGATACATGTCCTGCCGGTTCTTGCCTTCACCCAGCTGCTTGAGCATAGCCAGCGCCTCGTCGTACCGCTTCTGGTATCCGGCTATGACGTCAGCTTCGCCCTTCATGAAGGTGTAGGCTTCAAGTAGCGCTCCGTAAAGCAGGACACTATCGAAGTTGTCTCCAAGCCACGACGTCCCCGCAGTCACGATGGACGGTGGGTAGTAGAAGTAGTGAAGCTCGACGGTGTAGTTATCGTCAGGAGTTGGCCCGAGGATATACGAGTTCTCGTCGAAGTAGGCGTAGCAGTAGGGTAGCCCTTCGTCGTTCGGGTTCGGGAACGACTGCCGGATAAAGCTGACGTCCTTATTCAGCAGATACTCGTAGTTCCCGTCCCCATCGACCACAGCCATCGAGAAGTTAGCCAGCCAGTCAGTGGGCACCGTGAGGTACTTATTCCCCGCAGTGCAGGTGCCGGTCACGTTCTTGCGCAGGTCCAGCAGCTGGACTGCATTGAAGACACGCTGCTCCGCCTGCTCGATAAACGTGTTGATCTGTTCGGTAGACGTCAGCGTCACCGTGCTGGAGCCGTCAGAGCCGGTCCACGAGGTGTTGGGGAAGTCGTTCTCGACGTACCCCTTGATGGTCTCGAACAGAGTCGCGTAGTTCATCAGCCCATCTTCGTGCTGCTGCTATTACCCCGAGTGGTGTGCTTAGTACCACGGGTACGCAGGGTTTGCGTGTTGGCGACCTTGTTCGGATAGCCGTTGTTGCCGGTCGAAGCTGAGTAGCTCTTGGGCTGCTCGTACTTGCCGATGTCCTTAGTATGACTAGCCATTCTTATTGACCTTCCCCATGTCCTTAGTCGGCTTCTTACCCGACTTCTGGTTAGCGATCTTAGCCAGATTACGGCCCAGCTTCAGCATCTGCTTGCTGGTCTTACCACCCTTAGCCATGTCTTACTCCTATACCTGCACGGTTACTGTACCGACCTGTCCGATACATAGTAGCGTATTTGGGAGCCCAGTTAAACCTAAAGGGTTACTGAACCCAACCGGACTCCACCCCCACTGAATAACCCGGCTGCCATCACTAGGGTTGCCGTTGGCGTTGAGCCCTGACTGGTAGTAGCTGTTGTCCGGGCGGGGGTTGCGCAGCGCCTGAGGGTCATCGACCGGGTACATACCCAGCTGCAGCTGTGGCTGATCCGGGTCCCAGCATGTGGGGCACACGAGGATGTTGGTGGTCTTCGTCTTGATGACGAGCCGCTTGAGCTGCTTCAGCTTGTAGCGCTGCCCACACCTATCGCACTCGGCGATAGCCTTCTTACCAGAGGCGAACCGATTAGGCACCGTACCTCCTTAGATGTAAGCCGGTCGCGGCGCGATCCGGAGTGCGGCCTTCTCACGATCCTCGTCAGCGGCGTCCTGCCACGCCTCGTCGTACATCTGCTTGAGCATCGGAGTGCGCATCGACGCGTCCGGGAGCTTCACCGAGAGGTGGTAAGCGAGACCAGCGACAAGCGCGGGGAGGAAGCGGAACGGGATGTCCTGTGTGCTGAGACCCGTGCCAGCGTCCTGCAGGCGGCGCAGGCGGTAGTAGAAGAACGTGTAGTAGTTGCTCTGGTCCGGAGCAGGCCAGACGTTGATCTGCGGGTTAACTACGCTAGGCCCCGGTTCGGTCGCGCCTGACTGGCGGTTGATCCACACCTGAATAGGACGACCCTGAGCGTTCTTGTTCGGGATCGTGATGTAGGTATCAGCACTGATACGGCTGATGTTGATGTCAGTCTGCTGCACGCCAGTCTGCGTGCGGATAACCTGCTCCAGCAGGTCGATGGTATCTACCGGAAGGTCGTAGGTGATCTGTCCCTGAACCATAGGGATCGAGCCTTGCTCGATGGTCCATAGGTTGATACCCTTGTTAGCCCACTCGATGGTCAGCAGGTTCAGGCTACGTCGCGCCGTGCGCAGGTCATAACCGCTACGAACCTCAGCACCGCAACGCTCGAACGCTTCCTCAATGATCTCATTGAGGTTCAGGTTGAAGGTCGCGGTGCCAGTCGTGGTCACTTGCTTGTTCCTTGGCTTCGCCGGAGTGGACTAACGGCAAGGAGTGCCGTCAGCACGAGGGCATTCATCGACCGACCGGTCGCCGCCGTTAGTGGTAGTCGGCTCCGGCTGTGGCTGCGGGTTCTCGTTCGACCCAGAGCAAGCTACCACAGTAAGCGCCAGAGCGACTAGAGCGCAGAACTTCTTCGTATCCATGCTACTTACCCTTCTTGAAGCCCTTGAGGACTTGAGCGAACCGAGCGCGCTGGCCCAGCTTACCCGGAGCCTTGGCAGCTTTGGCGAGCTTCCCGGCAGGGATCGGCTCGCCCTTCTTGGCACCGAGCGATGCGCGCAGCGCACCCGGCTTCTTGATAGCGCCCTTGATCCAGTTAGCCTTGCCACCCTTGGCCATAGCTTTCCCCGGCACCTTGGACGCCTTCATATCGCCCATACCACGAGAAGCGCGCATTAGACTACCTTCCCCTTGGTCTTACCCTTGCGGGCGATACCATCGACAGAGCCGCCCTTGGCGTAGCACTTGCCGCCCTTGGCCATCACGACGCGCTTGGTGGAGGTCTTACCCTTGCGAGCAACGCCATCGACAGAGCCGCCCTTGGCGTACTTGTTGAACGGGTACTTCTTCTCCATCGCCTTCTTCTCAGCTTCCTCCTTGGGAGTGCGCTTGTCAGCAGGAGCCGGAGTGGGCTTCTTGGCAACGGGTTCGGTAGGACGCTTGTTCATGTCTTTATCCCCTATGGCTCGTATCGAGCTTGGCTTCGAGGCGTTCAATAGCCCGGTCGAACCGGTCGCCCAGCCGCTCTACGACGGCATTCATCTCCGCACGTGTGATATGCTCACGCGCGATCTCTTCACGAGTCTTGTTGAGCAGGATGCCTAGACGTTCCAACTCATCCATCCTTCCTCTGAGGAAGAACCCCATCAACGCTACAACGGCACTGAGGATAATGTTCCATACCATCATCTCCATCTCAGCAGTTCCAAGCCCTCAGTGATTTGTTGATACGCGAATTCGGGTCGTTAGCCGTCTTCTTCGAGGTGAGTTTCTTCTTCATACCCGACATCCGGGCACAGAAGGACTTCTTGCGAGGGCCACCCTCCGGCTGCGGAGCCTTCAGGTTCATCCCCTGCTTCTTGGCAGAGGCACGCCCCTTGGCGTTCAGGCCACCCTTAGGGTTCTTGCCTTCCTTCCGCTGCCATGCGGGGGTCTTGGCCATCAGACGAACTTCCCCTTGGTCTTACCCTTGGAGCAGCAGCCGTCACCGCGCTTGGAGGCAGTGGAGCCGCCCTTGGCCATCTTCTTGACCTTGCCGCCTTCCTTGAAGCGAGTCTTACCCCGTACGCCCACGCCAACACCGTGGGTACGGCCCGGATCGACAGCGCTGGAGAACCGGTTACCTACCGCACCAACCGAGAACGTCGGCCCCATGCGACTAGCAGCGCCGGTAGGTTCGAAGGCATCGCCCATATTGCGGGGGTCATTCGTACGGCGCGTCGAACCCATATCATCACGCGGACCGTACGAGTCGCGGCTGCCGGGGGGCATACGGTAGTCGGGCATTACGCAACCTCCTTCTTGGTGTTAACGATCATCGGGTAGAGCACGTCGGGGCCGAAGTTGCCCTCGTACTCCTGCACGCCCATGTGGCCGAGCTTGATGGTGGGGTCGATCCAGACTTCGTAGCCTTCCTCGTGAGCCCGGTCACAGAACAGGTAGTCCTCGCCGATGTAGCCCTCGTCGGTCTTCATGAAGTCGAAGATGCACGGGACGGTGCGCTTGGTGCGCTCGTCGTAGTACCGCCACTCAGGATGCTTCTCGTCGAGCGTCACGAACACGTCCCTGCGCACCATCATGAACGCAGTGGCTACGCGCTTGGCTCGGACAAGCCCCATACCGTTCATCGTGAGCTCGCCGTTCTCGTCGTAGTCGAGAGTGGTGATATAGGTCTTGGGCACGCTACGCGTGCGCGGGACACCCGCAACGATACCCTTCTTGGGGTCCGAGGTCCACGCCATGAGCCGAAGGATGTCCTCCGGCTGGAAGTTGATATCTGCGTCGATGAACATGAGGTCCGTGCACTGGGACTCCAGCATGTCCTGCACGAGCAGGTTGCGAGCACGGGAGACAACCGAACAGCCGCAAATGCTGCCGATCTGGATGTCGATCCCGTGCTGCGGGGCGAGTTGGGCAAAGCGGGCTAGCGAGATAGCCAGCTTCAAGGAAACCTTGAAGTCATACGCTGGGAGCGCAATGAACACACTGCGCCCAGCTAGATCATAACCCTTCTCGTTCTGCATAAGTCACCCGTAGAAAATGGTAATGGAGCTAGTGTTGGTCACCGTACCATACAGTCCACTTTCAGCAAGGATACCCTGACCCGGCAGGATCATATACACAGCCCCTTCGTTCGCCACAGTGGGGGTGTTGAGCGTCAGTAGGGTAGCACCAGCCTGACCATCGGTGATAACCACAGAGCCCGCCGAAGCGCCGCACAGAGCGTAAACGCCCCTGATACGGGTCCGGAAGGTGCAGTCAGCGTTACCCTGCGTCTTGAACACGCCCGTCGCAGCGAGCGGCTGGGTAGACTCAACGTCAGTTTGCATAGCCATAGGAAGGCCCTCCTATAGAGCTATTAGGCTGCGGTCGTGATGGCAGTCCACGTGGTCGAGCCGTTCGTATTAATATACGCGCGAGTCGAGGTCGAGCTACCATCCGTGCGGAGGTAAAGCGAGCCCTGAGCAGCCGACACCGTCGGAGCGCCCGAACCGAAGTAGATACCAAACCCTGCGGTCGAACCCATCTGGACGGCCTGAACACCGCCCGCAACGGGGGCAGTAGTGCTGTCAGCGGTCAGGTTACCGGGAGTGGAAAAGCCGTTTTCCGAAACGACCGGACCCGAGAAGGTAGTAGTAGCCATGAATTATCTCCGTGTAGCAGCACTGCGCCCATACCGTCTCTGCTACGTCTGCTAGGTCAGTCGGTACGGGCATTAGTCCCTAGGTGCGTATGTATATCATCCGCAAAGAAGAAGGGGAAGAGGTTTCCCTCTTCCCCCACCCCCTGTTCATCAGGTCGAGCCTGAAGTACCCCACATGCCGAGGGGATCAGACCAGCCGAACGAATAACGTTCGCGGGCCTTGTACCGGACGTTACCGGTATCGAAGTCACCGTCCATGCTCGTGCTCATCGGAGTACGAACGAAGTGCTTCAGACCGTTTGGCACGTCGGTGGTCAGGAACCACGCGTTCGTGTCGGTCAGGAAGTGGTTGACGGTGTAGCCTTCGGGGATCGAGCCGTTCGACTTCAGCGCGTTGATGTCGTTATCGGCAGTGCCGACACGCAGTTCCGTCTCAAGGAGGCGGGTAGCAACGAACATCAGGTTCGGCGGCACGATCAGCTTACGCGGCTTGGCTGCGATCAGCAGGCCACGTTCGTCCTGCCACGCAGCGATCTGAATAACCGCCGCTTCGAGCGACGTTTCGTTCAGGTCCGCCTGAGTGGTGGGACGGTTGCTGTTGGTGCCACCCGAGACCAGCGGGTGAGCAGTCGAGAACAGGGACACGCCGTCACCACCGAGGTAGTTAGAGCTGAAGCCGTTGTTCAGGACCGCAGCAGCCTTGGTCTGCTTGGTGTACGCCATGGCACGGGCCAGAGCCTTGGTATAACGAGCCGAGAGGCTGTCATACAGGTTGTCTTCGATGGCTTCTTCCGTGAGCGAGAACCCGAGG
>Ga0315904_10004809_pt1 | contig 19004 bp, 9 predicted proteins | sample LakEriMetagenome_6_FD_203529 | JGI IMG/M metagenome (GOLD analysis project Ga0315904, IMG submission 203529) | Freshwater fungal communities from buoy surface, Lake Erie, Ohio, United States - Buoy 12 MA120 | ecosystem: Environmental > Aquatic > Freshwater > Lake | place: USA: Lake Erie, Ohio...
TATTATTACTACTGGATTATATGGTATGAATTGGCATAAAGGAGGATTTGGTTCTTGGGTTGATAATTGGAGTGCAGGATGTAATGTTGTTCCTGATAAATATTGGTTTGAAATGATTAAAATTTTTACTAATAAACAACTTTGTAACCTTACACTATTTAAAATATAATGCTTGGTGGACTACTTGATGAAGACGAAAGAAAATACTTATTAAATAAATATTATACCGAAGGTCATATTTTTACTCCATTAAGAATGACAAATGGAATTTGGATATTACCTTTGTATCAGATTTATTACAATGAAAACATAGACTGTTGGTGGGTCAAATATTTACCTATAATTGAATACAAATAAATAAAAATCTCCACAAAATGAAACATTTATTCTTACAAATTTCAGAAACTAATGCTATATCAAATTTAGTTAATTATGGTGTTCTTGGTATTTTTGCTATAATTATGATTGCAATTATTTATTTTATGGGAAAACAATTTTTTGCACTTCATAAGAAAAATGAAACTAGACTTAAAGAAATAGAAGACCAGTTATTAAAATATGTTGCAGAAGATAGAACTACATTATTAGAAACAGTTAATTCTAATAATCATGTTATAGAAAATAATACTGCATTAATGAAAAAACTTCTTAATTTAGTTGAAAGATTAGAAAAGAATAATTAAGATTAAATTGAAACTCTCAATAAAAATTAAGATATTTGTTACTCAAACAAATATCTTTTTTATGTTAAAGTTACAAGAAGTTCAAGAAATTATTAACAATGCATTCTTAGATTTAGAATTTGAAGAAGGAAGACATTTGTATAAAGTAAACAATAAGATACTTAACTCAGTATCTTCAATGATTAAGAAACACGTTCATGAGTTTAAAGAAGTAGAAGTAGCTGCAAATGTTGCAAGAAAGAAAAATGTAAAAACAAATACTATACTAAAACAATGGGAAGATAAAAGAGAATACTCTACAACTAAAGGAACTAGAGTACATTTGTTTAATGAAAATTATATTGAAGACAATAGTATTGAACCATCTTGTAAACAAGAACTTGCAGGTAAGCAATTTATAAATGATTATATTTTATCTAATGATTATAGTGTAATAGCTACTGAATTAAAAATGTATTCATTAGAATATGAGTATGCAGGAACTGCTGATTTGTTGTTATGGAATAATAAAGAAAATCATTTAGTAATAGCTGACTATAAAACTAATATTGATTTAGATAAACAGTATGGTAATTTGTTATATCCTTTTGAATATACTCCCAATACACCTTATTGTAAATATCAAATTCAATTATCTTATTATCAAATCCTGTTAGAACAATTAGGATTAGAACCAAAAGAAAGAATTGTAATTTGGTTAAAAGAGAATGGTACTTATGAAGTAAGAAGATGTAATGACTTTACAATTCAATTAAAAGAATTCTTAACATCATAATTAATAACTTAAGATGACTATTAAAGAAATTATACAACGAATACAAGCTTTATATTCTAAAGGTGTAAAGTCTGATGATAGTAGATTAAATTCAAGACATATATATAGTAAGCTTAAAACTATAAGAGGAAGATTACTTTATGAAAGAGTAAACAAAAAACAATTTATAGCAAACATTAACTATCAAGTATTGCCTTGTGTTGAACTTGTTGTAGCACCAATAACTGAATGTCCTTGTATTCCTCCATTAGGATGTTGTATTTATAAAACTAAATATCCACTTCCAAAACCATTGTCAGGAATGAATGGGCACATTATTAAAAGTGTTACCTCTTTAGATGGCAATATAGTATTTTCTGAATTAACTTGGCAAGATAAAAAATATAAACAGTTTGATAAATATACTTCTCAAAAACCTGATTACTTTATATCAGGTGAGTATCTTTATGTTACTGCTAAAAATGATACTGAAGTAATAAGAATAGAAATATTATTAGAAGACCCAGTTGAAGGGTACAATTATCCAATGTATTGTCCTACAGTAGATGATTGTTTATCAGTATTTGATAGAGAGTTTCACTTAGATAATTCTATGATAGATGCTGCAATAGAATTAAGTGTACAAGAATTAATAGCAATATTTAATCAAGCACAAGAAGATTCATCTAATAACAGTAAGGATAACCCAGAACAGACAACTAAGTAATATGAGTAAAGGAAAAATATTAGAATCAATACAAACAGCATACAAAAATTATTTTAAAAAATCAGAATTTAAAAGAAAACTTACTAAACCTGAATACCTTAAACTGTTAAATGGATTTAATGATTATATAATGGAATGTGTATTAAAAGGTGAAACAGTTTATTTACCAGGTAAATTAGGAGTTGTACAAGTAGTAGGTAAAAAGAAAAATATTAAAGTAACAGAAAAAGGAATATCAGGATTATCTATAGATTGGATTGAAACTAAAAAACTATGGAAATCTTGTGAAGAATGTAAGCAACAAGAAAAAAAAATATATAATTTTAATGAGCATAGTGATGGTGTAGGATATAGATTTATGTGGTCAAGAACAGCAGTAACTTTAGGTAATAAATATTTTTATACTTATTGTCCTAATAGAAATAGTAAAAGAGAATTGGCTAAAAGAATAAGAGAGGGAACTGAATATCTTATACTTGAAGGAAGAGATGCTTTACATACTAAATCATTAAAGGCTTTAAAAGACCGCAAACTATGAGTAATGAAGTTACACCTTATGTTTCAGTAAATAGGATTCTTGGTAAACTCAGAAGAGATTTTGGTTCTCTTGAAAATGTAAATGAATCTGATGTTATTGAATGGGCAGCAGAAGCTTTACAAGCTATTGGTGCTATTACACTTTATGAAGAAGCAGTAGCATTTATAGAAGTTAAAGACCATCAATGTCAATTACCTAATGGACTACATGCTATTATTCAAATAGCAAGAAACATTTGTTGGGATGATAAAAAACAATGTGGATTATGTCCATCAGATGTAATAGCTGCTGCAGATGCAACTGCTACTTCTGATATACCTGCTGATATTCCTGTTGCTATTGATTGTAATGGAATGCCAATAGATGGGTATGATTTAGCATACTATAGACCTTACTTTGACTTAAGAAGTGAATCAGGTTATTACTCTTCATCATATCTTTTTAATAATTGTTTTTCTACTGTAAGATTAAGTAATCACTCATTCTTTAATTCTATTGTATGTAATCATCCTGAACAAGCTAAATTGTATAGTGAACACATTGGTATGTTTGATGAGTACACAATTATCAATGGAGATACTCTTAGGTTTTCATTTGAGAAAACTCAAATAGTATTAAGTTATGTAAGACAACAAGTAGATGAACAAGGTTATCCAATGATACCTGACCACTATGCTTATACTACTGCTATTACTAAATATGTAGTAATGAAGTTAATGGAAAGAGAGTTTTATGCTAATAGAGAAGGTTCAGTAGGTAAATTACAAAAAGCAGAACAAGATTGGCAATGGTATTGTAAACAAGCTCGTAATAGAGCTATGATGCCTAAAGGTGTTGACCAATGGCAAAATATTCTTGAACAAAGAAATTATATGTTACCTCGTATTAACAGATACTATGGTTTCTTTGGTAAAATGTCAAGACCTGAATCTCGTAAGTTTAATGACCCTGACTTTAGAAATTATTTTAGAGGATATCACAACTCATATATCTAATGGATAAAAATGTAAACAGACCAAATAAAGGTATGATGCAGGATGTTAATCCTGTTGACCAACCTAAAGAATCTTATAGATATGCATTGAATGCTGTTAATGAAACCAATGAAGGTAACAGAACAATGCTATCTAATGAAAAAGGAAATGAGGAATGTTACACTCTTCCTAATGGATATTATAGAATAGGTAAAGTTTATACTAAAGATAATGAGATAGTTATCTTTAGTACTAATGGAACTAATAGTGAAATAGGTACAGTAAAAAATTGTGAATATACTTCTGTAGTAAATTCTGAATGTTTAGGATTTAGTATTGAATATCAAATAGATGCAACATATAGATTAAGGAGAGGCTGTGAAACAGTAGTGTACTTTACTGACAATCTTAATTCTGTAAGACAAATTAATTTTGCTAAATTAGAAGATTACTATAGTGATGCTTATATAACTTATCTTGAATCTCCTATACCTCTTCCACCATTTACAGGTGAGAAATGGAATTGTGTTAAATTTAATTTGATTCAAGATTTTAAAATACCATGTTTTTCTGAAGCTGAAATAATTAATGGTGGTCAATTAGAAGCAGGCTCATATAACTTCTCTATTCAATTACTTAATGAGGATGGTAATCCTACTAATTGGATTGTAACTTCAAGACCTATTAATATTTATCATGATAGTATATACTCTGCATATCAATTTATTGATGGTTCATCTCAATTAGAATATGATGGATTAGCTGGGTCACCTGCACCTACTAATAAAGCTATTCAACTTAATCTTTCTAATTTAGATAATAACTTTAGCTATTATAGAATAGCAGTAATGAAAGCAAGTCAATTTACAGGAATAGTAAATAAGACTGTTGTATCCCCTAATATACCCATAAGTCAAACTACATTTGTATATGATGGAGGGTTAAATGGTTATACAGAAATTTCTGCTGAAGAAATTAAACCAGGTAAAATTGATATTGAAGTTGCTAGACATATAGAACAATTAGAAAATAAATTATTACTTGCTAATACAAAAGGTAAACAAGTAAACTTTTGTGGATTTCAAAAATATGCATCTAAAATACATTCTCGTTATATTGTAAAAGAAGTAGGTGATAAAGATATTAGTGAAGTAGGTAATCCCAAAAATCCTTTATCTCCATTTGAGTGTATAGGATTTATGGGTGGCGAAGTATATGCTATGGGTATAGTATATGTATTTGCTGATGGATTTGAATCCCCTGCTTATCATATTCCTGGACCACCTAAAAATCAAAGATGGGATTGGAATACAAATTCTTGTGAACCTACAGATGATGATTCAGTTATAGAAGATTGGAATCATGATATAGAACATATTGTTCCAATATCATTAGAAACTGCATATAATGATGATTTAATTCCCAAAGTAGAAAAATGGAGAGTATATGAAACTGCATATAAATATAATCCTTCTGATTTAGAAGGTCAAATGGCATATTGGGAATGTAGTCAATCTAACTATGAAGATATAGATTCTTGTGCATCAGGAGATTATTGGGGAGAAGATATATGTGGTAATCCAATTGTAAATACACCTATAAGACATCATAGATTCCCATCAAGAGGATTAGAAACTCATGTAGATAATGATAACTCATTAAATACATTTTATAGTCTTACTGTGACTGTTACTTTAAATGAAGGGTTTGTATGGCCTACACCTGGTTTACCTTTATATTTAACTGTTGATTATAAATACAATATTCCTCCTTTAACTCCTCAAACTCCTGTAACTCAAACTATTAATGAAGATGATTTAACTAATGGTGTTTTTACATTTACAGTAGATACTCAACCATCATCTGATGGAATTGATGTATTTACCATAACTAGTTATTCAAATACATTAACTACTTATACTGCTGAATTTACAATTACACATTCAGTAGATTTTGCTTATAATAATTATATAAATAGTAGTACACTTAGACTTTTAGGAATTAAATTTACTAATGTAGAATATCCACATCCTGATATTATAGGTCATTATTTTGTTAGAGCTGAAAGAGATGATTTTAATAGAACTATACTTGATGCAGGTATAGCAGGTAGAGCAAGATATACTGATGCTAAATTTCAATATCTTACATTTTCTTATTTTACAAAAGGTAATGATGCTGATGATGGACATTCATATTTATTAAATCCTAAATTTCAATATCAAAATAATTTGCTTATTCCTGAATATTTAAAACTTGAAAGAGAATTTAATTATGATAAAACAAATTTAGGAAGTAAAAAATTTGATGGAGCAGGGTCTATGTTTGTAGATGTTGACCCACTTATAGAAAGAAGAACTCAAGTATACAAAGGAACATTTACAACTAATAGTGATAGGAATTTTGCAAAGTTAAAAATACTTTCATCAAATGCTTTGTCATATGATGATAACTATGAAACAGGATATAGGCAATATAATGTATCTTGGTCTAACAGAGTGCAAATGATTAAGTTAGGTCAAAATCTTCCTAAAAGAGATGATTTAAATAATAGACATATTCCTTATGTAACTTTAAGAGTAGAAAGAGATGTGCATTGTAATCTTAATTCAATTAAGTATTATAAGATGCATAATTGTATGTTAACTGCACCTTCAACAGGAAGTGATTTTGGATTATATGCAGGTGATGTATCTATTACACATTATAATCTTTCTAATTCTCTTTTAAGAGAAATGTTTAGTGGTATAATAGGTGAATTAGTTTTAGGTTTAGTAATTGTTGCAGCAGCAGTTGGTATTGCACTTACAGCAGGAGGAGCATCAGGATTAGCAGTATCAGCAGTACTTGGTGCAGCAGGTATACTTATTCCTACTACTTTACCTGCAATTATAGCTATTACTGCAATTACATTAGGTTCTATTGGAGTATCAGCATTAATAGTTAAAGGATTTGTAGATTCTTTTAAAGATACTGAATTAGATAAAACGGTTAAAGATACTGAGTTAGATAGTTTATTTGTAGGTGTTTTTGGTAATTTTATAGCACTTGCAAATGAACATCTTATAGGTGTGTATACAGAATCAGAAGTTAATACTGCTTTAAGACAAGTAGAAAATCATAGTTGTGGAGTTTATTATAATTATCAATATCCTAAAATCATAGATTACTTTGTTGAAAGATGGTTATATTATGATGAAGATAAAGATAAGTGGTTATATAAAGGATTGTGTTGTCCAGAGATATATCATTATAATGTTGACTTTAGTAGAATGGATAAGCAAAAAGTTTATTTTCCATTACCATCAAATTATGAATGTTGTTCAGATTGTTTAGAATCTTTTCCTGATAGAGTATATTATTCTGAAACAAGTTTTCAAGAAGAACTAAGTGATAACTATAGAACATTCTTAGCTAACAATTATAGAGATATAGAAGCAGAGCATGGTGGTATTACAGGATTAGTAAGAAAGAATAATTCATTATTTGTATTTACTGAAGAGTGCTTATGGTTACTACCTCAAAATGTACAACAAAGTATTGTTAATGAAATAGTTACATACATAGGTACAGGAGAATATTTTTCAATACCTCCAAGAAAAATGGTAGATTCAGATATGGGTAGTGCAGGTACTAATCATAAATGGAGTATTCTTAAATCACCTCTTGGTATATTTTATGCTTCTGAATATGAAAAGAGTTTATATCTTGTTAGTAGTGGAGAAGGAGGATTAGCAAAAATAAGTGGTGAGGGTATGTATAATTGGTTTCAAGAATATCTTAAACCATATCTTGCTCAACAATTTTTTGACCTTACAGGTGAAGTATTTCCTAATACTGATAATCCTAATAACCCTAATGGTATAGGTATTCATTCAGTATTTGACCCAAGACATCAAAGAGTTATTTTTACTAAAAGAGATTATTTATTAAGACCTGATTATTTAAGTGAATTTAAAATTATAAGTATTGATGCTGGATATTTAGATTTAGTGTCTGGTAAAATTTATTTTAATGCAGATACTAATAGATTTGTAAGATATAATGGAGGTACAAGTTTTACAAATATATCTTTTAATAACCCTACATTCTTTGAAAATAAATCATTTACAATTTCATTTTCATTGCTAACTAAAACTTGGGTATCATTCCATTCTTATCTTCCACTATTCTATTCTCAAGACCAAAATACTTTTTATTCAGCTAATGGAGAAACAGAGTGGAAACATAATATTCAAGGATTACATCAAAAATATTATGGTACTCTTTACTCACACATAATTGAAACAGTATCAGTATCTAATCCATTGAATACTAGACTTTGGGAAGATTTACAATTACAAACTATTGCTCAAAAATATAATAGTACTAGTCAGGATTATTATGAGTTAAAGAATGTAACATTTAATTATTTGACTGTTTATAATCATAGACAAATATCAGGTGAAGTTCAAATGATTCCTAAAGATGCTCAAGTTAATCCTCAAGATTATTTTGAAAATCAAACTGTAAATAATGCTACATCTATTGTTATAAATAGAACAGAAAGAGATTGGACTATAAATGATTTTAGAGATTTAAGAATTGATTATACACTTCCAATGTTTACTAAAGAATGGAGTGCAATAAGTTCATCATATCCTATTGATAAAGTAATTAATGTTTCTGTAATAGATACTAATAAAGATTGGTATGACCAAGAATCCTTTAGAGATAAATATTTGATTATAAGATTAAGATTCACTAACTTTGAGGATGTAGAACTAACTACTAACTTCACATTAGAAACAGAGCAAAATTCTATAAGATAATGAGTAAACAAAAAAGAAAACTCAAAAAAAATCAAATACAAGTTGACAGTAAAATCTATGATGTCAATTCTCCTAGTTATGCTCAAATGTATGAAGATAAGTTTGAAGGGGGAGATGTAGTTTGGGATAATTTATTAGAAGAATGGGTAAGTGTTCCAAGAGGTATGAATGATGCTTGGGATGAACTTTATAAAAATCAAAGAGTAGGTAAAGCTCAAGATAAAGTTAGAAAAGGTACTGGTGATTTTGCTAAAGGTGTTGCACAAGGAACAGGTACAATGCTAGGTTATGCAGGTGAACTTATGAATACACCATTAGCTATGGCAGGTGAATTATTATCAGGTAGAAATGATTATTATTCTGCATTACCTAATTTAGCAAGGGTTATGACTGACATGGGTTTAGAAAGTCAACTAAGACCTGAAGATAAACAATGGTTGCCTAGTAATGACCAACTAACTCCTGGTGCATTAGTGTCTGATAATCCTTTAGTACAAATGGGTGTAGATATACCATTAGATATTTTAACAGGAAAAGGTTTTAAAACATTAACTAAAGCACCAAAACTTACAAAACAAATAACTAACTTAATACCTGAATTATCAACTAAAAAAAGTGGATATAATCCTTTAAGTATAATAAGAGGTTTAAGAAGTTCTAGTAATTTAGCAGAACAAGTTATTGGTGAATTATTACAAGGTAAAAAAAATAGAAAATCTATAGCAGAAGGTAATAAATGGTTAGAAGAATGGATAACACATCCAACAACACAGAAGAAAATAGATAATGATATGAATAAAGTTATAGATAAAACTATAGCTCAATCAATACCTGCTACTGAAAAAATGGAAATGTTAAAACCAATATTTATTGGAAAAGACCAAGCTCGTACATTTAAACCATTATCTTCTGAATATAGTTTAAAACAACAATTAAAAGAAAATGTAGATGAATATTTAGGAAAACATACTGAAGGTAACATTCATGAAGGAAATTATGGTGCTAGTTATATGCATGGAATAAGTCCAGAGTCAAGAATGTATTATAGTGATAATCAAATTAGACCATTTGAACAATATGGTAGTTGGATTTCAAGGTCACCAAAATTAAGTCAAAAAAAGAGAATTTCAACAGCAATACATGAAGGAACACATGACTGGGTACCTGCTGAAACATTAGAAGTTTCAGGACAAAAACAAAAAGTAATAGATTTATTAAATACTGAAGCATCTGATTCTTATAAACAATGGAATGATTTACGTTCACAAGGTAAAAATCCATATGAAAATATGGACCCAGATAAAGCTTATCAAGGTTATATAGCTAATCCAACTGAGGTACACGCAAGAATTATGGAATTAAGAAAATATTACAATATTAAACCAGATGACATAATAGATGAAAATAAAGCATCAAGTATAATTAAAGATTTAAATAAAATTTTTGTTAATCCAATAAGTGGTAAAGAAGAATTTTTAAATCAAATAGATAAAGACCCAAAAAAATTAGCAAAATTATTTAATGAATTATGGGCAGTAGCTCCTGTTGTTGGTGCTACTGGTGCAGCAGGAACAATATTAAATCAAATGTCAGGAGAACAAATGAGTCCTGAACAAAAAGCTAATGGGGGTATGATTAAAAGAGCAGATGGTTCATATTCTCAAAGAGGACTTTGGGATAACATTAGAGCAAATAAAGGTTCAGGTAAAAAACCTACTAAGGAAATGCTTGAACAAGAAAGAAAGATTAAAAAGAAAATGGCTGTTGGTGGAGAAGTAAAACCTAATCCAGTTGACCCACCAAATTATAAAGATAGACTTCAACAGTTTTTATCTTTATCTCCTGAATATAGAAATATGTTTACAGCAAGGTCACCATTAGAATATGGATTGTCAACTAATGGACTTGATGCAGGAATGTATTTTAATCCAATGACAAATATGCCAGGAATGTATGGAGCATTGAACTTAAATAAAAAAGGATTTAATCTTGGTGCAGAAAAAAGAATTGGGTTAGGAGAAAACACTACTGATTTAAGTGCAGGATTTAGTAATGATAAATTCAATGTGAGTGGTAATTTAAAAAGAGGTACTCAAGGAAATGAGTTTGGATTTTCAGCAGGATATAATACTCCTAATTTAAATATAGGTGCATCTTATTCTAATGCAGGAGGAATGCCTAATGTAAATGCTAATGTAGGTTTTAATAAGAATAATTTTAGAGGTGGATTAGATTATGAATATAGTGATGGTAATAGACTAACAGGCAATGTTGGGTATTCTAATGATGTTTATGATGTTGGAGTATCAGGAATGTATTCTCCAACAGATTCTAATATTAGTGCTAACCTTAATTATAAACTTGGAACAAGAAAAAAACAAAAAACTGAACCTATAAATATTAAATCTGATAAAGAACCGCAAGAAATAAAATTAATTAATGATGATGAAGTGTCATCAGGTGAAGCAGCTTTTCCAAATATGAAAAATAACAAAATTCCTAAATTAGGTTTTGGTGCTACACTTGCACCTATGCTTTTTGATGTAGGTGCTAATGCTTTAGTAAACCTTACAAGTAAAGCTGTAACTGATATGGTTAAAGCTATTAGAGAACCTGAACCAGAATTAAGACCTACAAAACCTAATACAGGTTTTATGATGGGTTATGGTGGTATGGTAGATGAGTATGGAACTGGTGGAACTATACATATTAAACCTTCTAAAAGAGGTACATTTACAGCAGCTGCTAAAAAAAGAGGAATGGGAGTGCAAGAATTTGCATCTAAGGTATTAGCTAACAAAGATAATTATTCAAGTGCTATGGTTAAAAAAGCTAACTTTGCAAAAAATGCAGCAGGATGGAAACATGCTTATGGTGGTATGATTGACCCATCAATGTATATGCAACAAATGATGTATGGTTCTTATGCACAAGGTGGACAAGTACCTCAAAACATTCCTGTTGAAGTAGAAGGACAAGAGATGTATGAAATGCCTAATGGACAAATGGGAGAATTTGAAGGACCAAGTCATGAAAATGGAGGAATACCTGTTGCATTACCTGAAGGTACTAAAGTATATTCTGATAGACTTAAAGTAAATGGTAAGACTATGGCTGACAGAAAAGATAAAAGAGAAAGAAATATTGCTAAACTTGAAAAGCTATTAGGCAAATCTCCACATGATAAGTTTTTAAGACAATCATTGGAAAGACAAAAAGAAACTGCTGCATTAGAAGAGCAGAGTGATATGGCTATGCAAGAACAAGCTAATCAACAACAAGCTCAGGCTCAACAAGCAGAACAGGTTATGATGCAAGAACAAGCAATGGCTGGGTTAATGCAAGACCCTGCTATGATGCAACAAATGGGAATGATGATGTATGGTGGTAAACTTAATAATGGTACTCCTCCTTATGGATTAGTTAATCCATTTATTCCTGAGTATACTGCTCCTCAAACAGGTGCTTATCCTCAAATGACTGATGCAAATTATGCACAAATGTTGAATGAAAAAAATTATCAACATCCTTATAAATATACACCTTCAAGTGATAAAAATTTAAATCATGATATGTATTCTGGATATGGTAAATATCCATCTTATATTTATAGAAATACTTATGATGAAAAAGGTGATAATAATCAATGGAGTTATTTTAATCCAGCAGGAAAAGGAACTGATTGGGTTAATATTGACTCTAAACATCCTGCGTTTAATGAATTAGAAACTAATTTGTCAAGTGATTATCAAAAATATTGGATAGATAGAGAATACCCTAATGAATATCCTAATATTGAACCTAGTGCTGAAATGTATTTATTTAGCCAACCTTTGCGACCTAAAAATATAATTCCTAAAATAGAATCTGAAATAAATTTAAATACTAAAACTCCTACAACAGAACCTGAAAAAGTATCAACTACTATTAAAACAAGTACACCTTATAATCCAAACAAAACAATTACTGTACCAGATGAAAGTTCAGATTTATTTCAAAAAGTAAATTTAGGTGGTTTTGGATTTCAAAAAGATAAAAAAAGATATATGCAACAAGGAACTCCAATTGAAGAAATGGATAACCTTATAAAAATAAATGGGCAATGGGTAGAAAATCCTTATGATTCTCCAGGTGTTAATCCTTATGATGTAATGAATAATGTAATGGGAAATACATTTGGAAATATTGCTCTTTCAAAAGACCCATATATTAATACTAAAGGTGGAATGATTCCTAATCCATTATACAATGAAGTGATTGGTAATAAAATGTTATCTGAAGAAAAAGGAAAAAAACCTAATAAGTTTATGAACTTTTTAAATAAAGCAGTAGATGAAACAGGTGATTTTTTTAGTGGATTATTTGATAAGAATGGTAAACCTAAAAAAGATAAAGGTACTAAATCAGATAAAACTAAATCAGGTGAAGATTTAGATTTTACTCGTGGTGACTTAATGGGATTAGCAGGTAATCTATTTGGTGGTGTTGGACCAATGATGGGTACATTTCTTAATAGAATGGAAACTCCTAAGAATGTAAATTTCTTTAGAGAGTATGGTGCTGAAGGATTAAGAGCTATGCAAGAAGCTCAAGCACTTGCTGCTATTAATAGAGATAAACAATTAGGAGATATTAAACTAGGAGAAGAAGCATCAAGACAAAGAGGTAGAAATTCTGCAAGAGGTGTTAATACTTTAAGAGCAATGGATATTGCTGCTGATATGGGAGCTAACCAAGCACAGAATCAAGCTTACAATATGTATGCTCAACAAATGGCACAGATGTTAGGTCAAAAAGCACAAATGGAAAATCAACAAGACCAAATGGTAATGCAAGGTGAGTACAATAGAGATTTGGCTGATAGACAAGACATTGACCAATTCTATACTAATCTTTCACAAAATCTTGCATCTCAATCTGAACTAATGCAGAAAACAGGTAGAGATTTAAATACTGCACAATACAATAAAATGTTGTTGAATATGTCACCAATGTTTTCTAAATATGGTATTGGTGTATCAATGAGAAATGGTGAAGTAGTTTTTACTCATAATGGTAAAACTCTTAGTGAAAGAGAAAAAGAATTATTAATAGAAAAAGTAAACAAAGAAGAAGCTGCAAAAAATAAAGTACAAACTCCAGTTACAACTACTAACCCTACTACATTTAATTCTTTTGGAATTAATCCATATTTTAATCCTACTTTTACAGATATAAATTTACCAAGTGTAACTGACCAATCATTTATTAAAGCAACAACTAAAAGAAGGTAAATAATCATGGGAAGATTTTATAAAACATCAAAACCTGAAATGATTGATTTCATGTTTAAATTACCTGAGCAAGCAATAATGACTGCTGTTAAAGGTGCTGATGCTCAACTTGAAGGACAAGAAGCTTACTTAACTGATTTACAAAAACAGTTAAAGACTGCTGCATTAGACCCTGATGAAGCAAAGAGAAAAGCAAGAGTAGCTGAACTTGAAAAAAAGATTAGTGAACATTCTTTAAAGATTTGGGAAAATCCTTTAGCTGCAATTAAAGAACAAAAAGGTATTAGAGATTTAGGTCAAGAAATTTTTAAAGATTTGACCGAAGGAGAATTGTATGCATATAATACTAATGCAGCAATAAGAAAAGAATTTGAAAAAAAAGCAATTGAAGATGCAACAGGTAAGGATGGTAGATTAAATGTTGACCAAGTTAAAAATGCAATGAGAGCTTATGATTTACAATATGAGCTTAATAAAGGTGCACAGTTTAATAAAGAAACAGGTAAGTTTAATCCTTATGGTACTGAGTTATTGTATGACTATATGGATAATTCTGAGTATGCTAAAAAGACTGCTGAAAATTGGGAACCAACTACTACAGAAAATTGGAAAAAAACAAAAGAAGGAGCTTATTGGAAAACAGAAATGACAAAAACTGAAATCTTAGGATTAAATGATTTGACTATGGGTATATTAAATACCATGACACTTGATGAAAAAGTAACTCAACCACTAGTACAAGGAATACAACATCAAGCACAAATTAAAGCAATTGAAGAAATAAAAAGAACAGGAGGTGATTATAAGGCATTATATGACCAGTATTTTGATAAGTTATATCAACAAGAGTTTGGAGAAATAGACCCTGATACAGGACAACTTGCATTAAAACCAGTAATAGACCCTGCTACAAATCAACAAGCAATAGACCCTATTACAAAAAAACCTATAACTGAATTTAAAAATCCTGGTAACTTATATAGAATTGCTAAAGCAGCAGCAGATAAAAAAGATAAGAATAACATTACTACAAAAGAAGATTATGATGCAGACCCATTTGATTTACAAGCAGCAGGTAAAGCATTAGAATTAGCAAATGCTAGAGCATTAGAAGCTGATAAAATGAAAAAAGTATGGGATAGTGATAACAATTCATTTGAAGGAAAAAGTTTTGCTGGTAAAACTGTTGAAGAAGTAGAAGCTAATTTTACAACTTTAGAAAATAAATTAAATACAGATGCTGAAAATTATAAAACAAGATTACTTACAATTTTAAGTAAAGACAAAACTCAAACAGAAATAACAGCTATTAAAAACCAATTAGATGCATATTTTAAACCTGACAAAATTGACTTTACAGGATTAAAATCATTTGTAGGTACTAAAGTACTAAATCAAGACCCTAATCTTACTACTGTAGATGAGTTTGAAAAAAATTATAATAAAGCTAAAACAGATTTAGAGAATCAAAAAACTGTTTATAATGCATTATATGAAGAAGCTGAAGAAAACTTAAGTTCAGTTAGTAAAAATCTTGTTTCAATTCAAAATAGCTTAATTAGTATGGCTAAAAAAGAAATTGAAAAAAAGAAAGAAGAAATGAGTGCATCTTCTTCTCAAGATAGAAAAGATTCTTTGGCAGCAGAAATAGTATACCTTGAAAAGCAAATTGCTTATTCTGAAGCAAATAAGAAAAAAATAATAGGTGCAAATTTAAATCTTGACCCCAAAGTAAAAGGAAATAAAAATACAATAGCAAGAAGTTCTTTACAAACTTCTGGTGAATTATATAGGTCTTGGGGAGCTACTGATGAAGAAGCAAATACAGTTCAAAAAGCACTTGATGATTTAGGAACTAGAGAAATTTTTGATATATTAGGTGGTGCTACAAATACAAAAACAAGAAGTTCAGATAATACAAGTATGACTACTTTTAGTGGTACTACACTTGCTAATTATTTTAGAGATAAAGATACATACTCTACTACTTATGATGATGCTGGAAATATAACAGTTGTAAATAAAAAAGAAAATAATAAGATAGTCTTTGAAGGAAAAATAGGAAAGTATCAAATTGCTGTTGATGATTTTGAAGAAGTTGGAGCTAACTCAATTAGTACAACAATTTTAGGAAAAGATGAAAAAGGAAATACTGTAAGTTATGATTTATATATTCCAAGTAACGAATTAAGAAATACTGATGTTAATAAAATACAACAAAAATTTAAAGCAGAACAAGAGTTTACTGCTTTTCAAAGAGATGCAGAAGCCTCAATTCAAAACATTGATAATTTTAAAGGAATGATAAAATATAATGATGAAATATATATTGCACCTAATGGTAAAGGTAAAGGTAAAGCAGTATGGTATTTTTTAACTAGTGACCCTAATAAACCTGAAATAGCTGAAACTTCAGACCAAGCATTAAGATTATTTAAAAAATATACTCAATAAATATATGGCAAACGGAGATGATAAAGTTGTAAATCAAAATACAGAACCTGTAAATACAACAACTAATGTTCCATCTAAAAATATAATTACTACTAAAAGTGGTAAAGTAATTGACCTTAATGAAGTGTTTACTGAAAGTAAACAAAGAAAAGAACAAGGTATAGATATAGAAAATACAAATTTAACTGGTAGGTCAATAGGGGGAACATCTTGGTCAGCAGAAGCAATAGATAAGTTACAATCTTATGAGCAAACTTATGAAAGTTTAAGAAAAAATGCTGTAGAACAACAATATGATGGTGTAATAAGTACAGGACTTAAAGTAGCTAGTTCATTTTATACTAATGTTGCAGCAGGTTTATGGGACACAGTTGGTGTAATAATTGACCCTGCTGATATAAGACTTCCAACAATAGGTGGGGGAGTAGATTTTGTTACAAGTTTATTTGGTGCAGAAACTAATATTGGTGATTATAGTAAATATGTAGAACCAACATTTTTTAGTAATGAAGTATTTAAATTTTTAGATAACTATACTATATTTGGTGATGGAGATGAGTTTGGTAACATTGCCACAAGAAGAGCATCATTTGTAAGAGAATGGGATAGAGCAGTAAATACTGTTAAATATGAAAATGAAAATTTTAATTGGGTAAGTACTATTGCTAATTATGGTCCACAAATATTTGGTAGTGTTGGTTCTGTGCTTTTAAGTGGAGGTGCTGTAGGAACTGCAGCCAAAGGAATTTCTGCTTTTGGTGGTGGATTAAGAGGATTAACTGCTATTCAACAAGCAGTTAGAGCTGAAGCAGCAGCAGGTACTTTATTAGGTAAAGCAAAACAAGCATTAAATACTTTAGGTGGAGCATTTCTAATGACTGAATCTACAGGATTTTCTATTGCTCAAGAAGTATATAATGAATCATATCAAAATAAACTTTTTAGTTTAGCTCCTCAATTAGAAACAGCAGCTCAATCAGCTTATGAACAAACAAAACAAAAATTATTAAATGAAGGTTCATGGGCAGGAGATGCAGAAGCAGCAGCATTAAAAGCAAAGAAAGATTATATTAGAAAGTTTGCAAATGAAAATCCTGAATATCATTCATCAGCAAGTAAAACTGCAGGTAAAGGAGCAGAGGTTGCAATTAAAGCAATGACTCCTGCTTTTCTTTTAAACCTTACAATGTCTTCTGCATTTGTAAAAACATTTATAGGAGAACCAATAAAAAAATCAGTAACTAGAGGGTTAATAAAAAAATCTCCATTTAATAAAAGAGCAATGCTTTTTGAAGGTGGACAAGAGTATATAGAAGAATGGGGAATTGAAAGTTTAGCTGAAGATGTGGGTAAAGCAGCAGGTGCTGGTTTAGATTATACTATTAGTGATGCGTGGAATACATTAAGTAATTGGGAAAATATTGTTGGGGGAATTACAGGGTTTGGTGTTGGTACTGGAATAAAAGGAGGTTTAGATTTTTATAAAAGAGGTGAGCATAAAAAAAATTATGATGAGCAACAAGCTTTTATTAAAGAATGGAATAAAATAGGTGCATCTATTGGACAACCTGATATAGTAGAACAACTTACTGCCCCAATACAAAGTGCACAAAAAGTAAATGAAATATTACAAGAAGTAAATAAACTTGAAGCTGAAGGCAAAACTGATGAAGCAAAAGCAGCAAGTAAAAAGATACTTGCTATTCAAGCTTTTGATGCATATAAATCAGGCACTACTAAAGTACTTATTGATAATTGGCAAAAAATAGCTGATGATTCAACATTAAAACCTGAAGTAAGAAATGCTGCTAAAATAGCAATCCAAGAAATCATTGGTATGGAAAATGATTTTAATGAAGCAATAAAATATGAAAACAGTAGTCATGTATTTAAAAATAGAATTAATCAAAGACAAGATACTAAATTAGCACAAGAATTAAAAAATAAAATTGCTGAGAAAAAGATTGAAGCTCAAAGTGAAGTAGCACTTTTAAAACAAGCAGGTAAGCTTGATTTAAGTTATGATGAAATTATTGAGCAAACTAAAGAAATAGAATGGAATAAAGATGGTACAATAAAAGAAGTTGTTACTCCAGCTATAACAGAAAAAAAAGAAATAGAATTAGAACTTACTCCTAAAGGATATGTAAGTACTGTTGAAGGAGTAAATGCTTCTAAACAATTAGAACAAATTAAAAATCAAGTTAAACCATATCAAGAATTTTTAGATTTAAATGAACAACTTGAAGCAACAGAAATAAGAATAGCAGAAGCAAATGCAGCTTATGCTGACATGACTTCTAAAGAAAATCAAAAGAATTTAAAGTATCAAAATATGATACTTCAAGAATATAAATCTATAGAAAAAGATTTAGTTGAATCTTTTGGTACTGATAAATATATGAATGAAGTAGATTCAAAAATACTCAATCATTATAAAAATAAAATGGATCCAAAAGCTTTTGAATTATTTAGACAAAAGACTTTTGTAAATAAAAATAATAGAGAAAGAGCTGTTAGAGAATTAGCAGAAAAAGCACAATTAGAAGAAGGATTAAAAAGTGATGAACAAGCAAGGCAAGAAACAGAAGAAGTTGAAAAAGAAATTCCTTTTGCTAATATCCCTAAAGAAACTAAAATAGAATTAGTTGCAAATAAACTAATTCAAGGAATACCTTTATCTGCTGAAGAAGAAAGATTTAAAAACTCTAACTCTATTAAAGTAGAAAATAAAAGAATTGAACTTGAAAAAATAAAAGCTAATGACCAAACTTCAGATGTTGTTACTCC
>Ga0315904_10004814_pt1 | contig 18990 bp, 14 predicted proteins | sample LakEriMetagenome_6_FD_203529 | JGI IMG/M metagenome (GOLD analysis project Ga0315904, IMG submission 203529) | Freshwater fungal communities from buoy surface, Lake Erie, Ohio, United States - Buoy 12 MA120 | ecosystem: Environmental > Aquatic > Freshwater > Lake | place: USA: Lake Erie, Ohio...
CAGGCGGCCCAGGTAATCGCCGTGGCGGGTATAGAAGGTAGTGTCATCGCGCAGCGGCACCCGGGCCTTGATGACGCCTTTGCGGTACCAGCCAAGACTTTGGGTGATATTGCCTGCCGGATCGATGACGGCTGAAATGCCGGTATTCGCGCTGCGCACTACCCAGCGGCGGTTTTCGATGGCGCGCAGACGGGCGTAATGGAGGTGTTGCACATGGCCTTCTGTTTCCTGCCACCAGCCATCGTTGGTGGCAATGGCCAGGAGCCTGGCACCGAGGCGCGTATAGCCGGCGCACCATTCCCCAAAAACCGATTCGTAACAGATGGCAGTGCCGACTTTCAGCTCTCCGCGCCCGCTGATGCGCACGGTGTCGTCGTAGCCAAGGCTGCCCGAGGTGCCACCCATATCGATGCTGAGTTTTTCGAGGAAGCCGAGGTATTCCTTGTACGGCATCTTTTCTACGCCGGGCACCAGTTTGCTTTTGTGGAAGAGGCCGATTTCACGGGTGGTATCCAGCCAGAGGCCGGTATTGAAGTAGTCTACCCAGATGCGCGGATGTTCGGTGGGGCGCGCAGTATGCGTGGGCGGCTGTTCGGTCATGTACACCAGGCGCGTATCCGCTCCGGCCAGGATGGCGCATTGCGGGTATAGCCTGAGGAACTGCCGGCAGAGCTGAATCAATTGCTCGGAGGCGAGTGCATCTTCGTCGAGGTTGCCTACCAGGGCAGTTTCCGGCATCAGCACAATGCGGGTTTCAGGGGTGATATGCCGCGCGGCGGTATCGAGCATTTCGCGCAGCTGATCGGCAGGGTCCCGTTCGAATTTCTCCAGATAGGGATCGAAGGAAGGTTGCAGGATCAATACTTCAATCTGCTCTTTCCGGGCATCTTCGTCGGGTCGCATGGCCATGGAAAGGAGGATGGGAAGCAGGAACACGAGCAGCGGTGCCGGCCCGAACCGCAAGAGGCTGCGCAGCAACTGGGCTTTGCCCCGGTTGCGGTATTGCAGGAGGAGGCGGAACACAAACAGATTGCACAACCAGATCCACAAGGTGCCACCCAGTGTTCCGGTGACGGAATACCATTGAATCCAGCTGCCGGCCATGGCAAGCCCGTTGCCGAGGTTCAGCCAGGGCCAGGCGCTTTGCCAGTTGAGGTGAAAGTATTCAAACGCCAGCCACAGCAAGGGAAGGGAACCATAGGCCATGATTTCACCGCGCTGTTTGCGGATGAAGCGGAACAATGCCCAGACGGCCGTCATGAGCAGGCTGTTGGCCAGGAGCATGAAGATGCTGCCGCCGGGGCTGGCGTACCATACCCACCAGGTGCTGCCGGTATTCCAAAGCAGCATGGACAGGAAGCACAGCAACAAGAAGCGGCCATGGGATGGCACGGTTCTTTCAGCCCACAACAAGGGAACCCAGGCAAACAGCAGCAATACCGGAAAACCAGAAGGCGGCCAGCCCAGCCAAAGCAGCGAGCCGCTGGCAAGTGCAAGTATCCAGGGTCTAAATTTCATGCAGACGGCTCCAAAAATACGCAGCTGCAGGTTAAGGCCTTGTGTCTTCTTCCTCTTCTTCCGTTGCATCGGTGCGCAATACCGCCAGCGATGCAATGACGACCACAATTTCTCCCTTCGGCACCTGTTTCCTGTAGTGGTCGGCCAGCTCATGCGGCAGCCCGTTGCGCGTTTCTTCGTGCAGTTTGCTCAGTTCGCGCGATACGCTTACCGGCCGCTCGGGTGCGAGTGTCTGCAGGGCCTCGAGCAGTTTGAGCAGGCGGTAGGGACTTTCATACAGCACCTGTGTGCGCTCGTCGCTGAGCAGTTGGCGCAGCATTTTGTCCCGTCCTTTTTTCTGGGGAAGGAAGCCATGGAATACGAAGGAATGGATCGGGAAACCGCTTTGCACCAGGGCCGGCACAAAGGCAGTGGCACCGGGCAGGCATTCGCAGGCAATACCGCGTTCGCGACAGGCACGGGCGAGCAGGAAACCCGGATCGGAGATGCCCGGCGTGCCGGCATCGCTCACCAGGCAAAGCACAGCACCTTTTTCCAGCCGCTGCAGCACATTTTCCAACCGCTTGTGCTCATTGTATTGGTGGAACGACTCCAGCGGGGTGCGGATTTCATAGTGCTGCAACAAGCGGGCACTTACGCGTGTGTCTTCCGCCAGCACGGCATCGCAGCTCCGCAATACCTCAGCGGCGCGGTAGGTCAGATCGCCCAGATTGCCAATGGGCGTGGGTACCAGGTAAAGTTTTCCGCTCAATGATGGGTCAGTTTATGATGGTTGAAACCAGGTGGTGATATCGATGTCGAACAGCGCTTTGAGGCTGAAGATCAGTCCGCCCCAGATCAGCAGCGAGACGAACATGATCCGCACGATGCGCATGCGGTGGTGTTCCATCGTGATGGCCAGCAGACAGCCAACGGGAATACTGAGCAATATGGGAGTGAGCAGTGCGATTCCCCAGAGCCCACCGTTTCTTTTGATCCTGACCATGCGGCGGGTACTTTTGGTGAACACCTTGCGCTGCGGGCGTCGGGCGAGCCATTTTTCCAGCAGCCATTCCCCGGCATAGACATAGATGAATACGCCCAGCATGCTGCCGCCCAGGGTGATGAGAAAGCCGGCCAGCGGTGGCAAACCTTCGGTAAGAAAAACAGTCGCCACGCCAAACATGAATTTGAAAGGACTCCAGAGAAAAGCGATGAAGGCACCAAGCCAGGTGGGCATAGGCTTCAAATTTCAGGCCTGCAGCTGATTAATTGACTATCGTTTATGCACTTTTCGGCCGCTTTTGCCGGAGTACCATAAATTCCATGAACTTTGCAACCTTTCCATGCGCCGACACCGCTCTTATGTCTTCCTTTTCGCCCTGTTCTTTTCAGGAACGGGCCATTTGCTGGCGCAGGGCTCTGAGGAACAGACAGCAGACAGCAGCGGTTCGGGAATGAAATACCGGCCTTTGGAGGTGGGAGGCGCAAACCTGCTTTGGGCCATAGACTCGACCAGGGCTTTGGACAGTGGCTTCGCCGAAGTACACCTCTTTTCGCCCCTGCACCGTCGTTTACAGGTGTGGCAAGATCTGGGGCATGCCGGTTCACCGGGCATCAACCTGCTGCCGAACGGAGCCGTGCAACCCGGCTGGCGCAGCGGTTTCAACGCCTATCAGGCGCTGGTGCGCGGTCCGCTGGAAGCATCTTATATAGCACGCAATCCCTTCAGCAGCTTTCACTACAGCCAAGGCACGCAAGGACAGATTTTCCTGAACGCCTTTCACACCCAGAACATCACCCCTGGCTGGAACGCAGCGATCGATTACCAAAGCCTGCAGAGCCAGGGCTTGTATGAGTACAGCACCCATCAGCAGCGCTATTTCCGCTTTGCGAGCATGTATCGGAGCCCCAACCGCAGGTATACCGGTCGCTTCACGGCCAACTGGAACCGCTTCAGGCGCAACGAAAACTACGGCCTGGCCGACTCGGCGCGGCTTTTCAACGAAACACTGCCCATTTTTGTTCCCCGCAGCACCTCGGCCAGCTCGGCGTACCGCCATACCCTGCACAGTTACCGGCAAGATTACCGCCTGGGCAAGGACTCCGCTTCGCCGCTCTTCCTCTTCAACAACCTGCGCTGGAGCCGGGAGCAGTTTGAATACAGCGACAACCTGCCGCAGGATTCCTTGTATCCCTTGCAGCCGCTGCGCGGTCCGGGAGCATTCGAAGACAGTTTTCGCCTGCGCAGCCTGGAGCAGGAAAGCGGATTGTATTACAGCGACTACCGCGGTAAAGGCATTAACAAGGGCCTCACCGCGCTGCTGGTTGTCGGATCTGCTTCCATGCGCGCCGGTGGCTTGAACATGCGCGCCGGCAATTACCACAACACCTGGTACCGCACACAGTTCGGTCAGGGACTGGCGGATAACAGACCGCTGGCCTGGCAACTGCAATGGCAACAATTTACCAGCGGCTACAATGCAGGCGATTACCGTTTGGACGCAGAAGCCCGCTGGCGCCGCGGTTTCTGGCAATTTTCCGGCCAGGCCACCCAGCAGCAGAGTCGGGCTGCTTTTACCGAATCATTCTTCTACAGCAACCGCCACCATTGGAAGAACGATTTCCGGCCCATGCTGATCAGCGATATTGAACCGGCCCTGCATTACCAGAAGGCGCGTTTCAACGCCGGATTGTCGCAGCGGCTCGGCCGCGTGGATCGCCTGGTGTACACGGCCGCCAATGGTATGCCGATGCAGGCAGACCTTGCCACAAGCTATGCAGACCTGCATTTGCAACTTGGTTTTTCAGGCAAGCATTTTTTCATGCAGCACCACCTGCACCGCCTGGGCAGCAGCCGGCCTTCGGTATTACCTGTGCCGGAATGGGCGGGCCGGCATAACCTCGGATATGCGGGCACCTGGTTCAAAGGCGTGCTGAAGGTGCGGGCCGGTATCGATCTTTGGTGGACCTCGCGTTTTTCCGGCTATACGTATATCCCGGCCACGGGGCGCTTTGCTGTGCAGCCGGGCCGGTTGACGGGCGGTTATCCGGCGGCGGATGTCTATTTCAGCGGCGCCATCAAACAGGTACATTTTTTTGTCAAAATGGAACACGTGAACCAAGGCCTGTTTCCGGCTCCGGGCAGCGTAGCCTATTGGAGTGCAGCTGCTTATGTCCTTGAACCCCGCAGGATGCGCCTCGGTCTCCGTTGGGCATTCTACAATTGATGTGTAACTTCGCCCTACATTCCAAATCGACAGGAACATGGGCGTTTTGACAGGGAAAAAGGCACCGGTTTTCAAAGCCGCTGCGGTAGTGAATGGTGGGGAAATAGCTGAAGATTTTTCGTTGGAACAGTACCTGGGCAAGAAGCATGTATTGTTCTTTTTCTATCCCGCTGATTTCTCACAGCTTTGTCCGGCTGAAATCATTGCTTTTCAGCGCAGCATGGCCGATTTCGAATCGCGCAATACGGCTGTGGTGGCCTGCAGTACCGACAGCCGGCATGCGCACTGGGCCTGGTTGCATACACCGCAGAACGAAGGCGGTATCCAGGGTGTGGAGTTTCCGCTGGTATCCGACATCAACAAGACCATTTCGCAGCAATACGGCGTTTTGGCCGGTCGCTATGAAACCGACGACGAAGGCCGCCGCATGTGGATCGGCGACAACGGCGAAGACGCGATACCGTACCGCGCCTTGTTTTTGATTGACAAGCAGGGCGTTGTAAGGCATCAGGTGGTGAACGATATGCCCTTGTCGCGCAGCATCCGCGAAACCTTGCGCATGGTTGATGCCTTGCAGTATTTCGAAACGCGGGGAGAGTTTTGTCCGGTTGACTGCTCGCGCGATATCGAAGGCGAATTTTCGCTGGGCGAGGTATTGCCCGGTTGAGGGGTTTAGTTTGTTGAATGGGCGCGCGCTTACCTCTTAGGCAGGGGATTCAGAATTTCGCCGATCATCAAACGTTTCCATATGATCTGGGGTTTGGTTCCTGCCCTTCATTTGTTTCCTGCGGCTGCGCAAGGGATAGGAGCGGGCAGCCCGATCCGGCGAAGCCGGGCGGCTGTGAGCGGATAGCCCGACCCCGCCGTGGCAGGTTGCCTGTGGCGGAGATGGAGTACATGCGGCGGGGATGCGCCCAAATGACCCAATCAAGGTGTCAAAGTCTCAGAAGAACCAATAGCCGGTAAGCAGGTGGCTGCATTGGGTTTAAAGAGCTGCTGGTTGCATGAAAACGCAGCAATCAAAACTGGAAGTATGCGCGGCTTGTGATGTGGTAGAAGCGAATACTATAGGAAGCAGCGCCCTGACTCAGCCTTTGTCTTCGCAGATTTCCGTCAGCACTCCACCAGTAGATTTGGGGTGGAGGAAGGCGATGCGCTTGTTGTCGGCACCGTCTTTGGGTGCGGTGTGAATCCACTGGAAGCCGGCTGCGCTGAGTTCGGCCATCCGGGCGTCGGCATCGTCGACATCGAATGCCAGGTGGTGGATGCCTTCACCGCGCTTTTCGATGAACTTCGCAATCGGGCTGTCGGCATGCGTGGCGGCGAGCAGTTCGATCTTAACATTTCCCACCTGGAAAAAGGAAGTGATAACGCCTTCGCTGGCTACTTCTTCGCGTTTATAGGAGGCAGTGCCGAGCAGCTTTGCAAAGAGTTGTTCTGCCGCTTCGAGGTTGCTCACGGCGATGCCGATATGTTCGAGTTTGTTCATGGGAGATAGGGTATTTGGAAATAATGCAGCAGGAACCAGGTAACCGGGATTACGAACAGCATGGCGTCGAGCCGGTCGAGGATACCGCCGTGTCCGGGGATGAGGGTACCGGAATCTTTCACGCCCAGGTTGCGCTTGATGAGGCTCTCGGTTAAGTCGCCCAGCGTACCGGCCAGATGCACTGCGGGTGCGATGATCCAGACGAAACGCATGTCGAGATCGCGGAAATGCGCATACACCCAGGCCACCAGCACGGTACCGACGAGGCCACCGGCAAATCCTTCCCAGGTCTTCCCGGGGGACACGCGCGGGAAAATTTTATGTCTGCCGAAGGCTTTTCCGGCGAGGTAGGCGAAGGTGTCGCTGCTCCAGGTGAGGATGAACACGAAGAACACCAGTATTTCATTCCAATCGGCGAGGAGCCCGAGCGGCCAAGCGATATAGAAGAGCGACATGGCGAAGACGCCTGCATCGCGCATCAGGTCTGTGGTCTTGGCCGAGAAGAGCAGCAGCATGAAAACCGGAAGGTAGATGATGGGTCCGGGACCGTATTCCCAGAACAGCAAAAAGGCCTGCAACTGCACGCTTCCCGGAAACGCCGTTTGTTCCATGTAAACCCATTCAGACAGGGCTTCGACGGCAAAGTGTGCGATGCCCGGCAATACCAGGAGCCAGCGAAACCAGGCCGCCCGGTCTGGCATGGCCAGTCGGAACCACTCCTGCAGGCAAAGGATTACCAGGAGCAGGCAAAGCAGCATGAACCAGATACCGCCCAGCCAGGTGGCGGTGGTGAGCAGGCCGACGTATACGCTGCCGGCCAGCAGGCGTTGGGTGAAGTTGTTCAGGGCCATACTTGTTCAGCCTCCTCCTGAACCCGGCTGCGGTAAACGAACCAGACGAGCACTGCACTGGCCAGCAGGCTTAGCAGCACCAATAAGATTCCGGGTGTATAATCGTCGCGGAACAAGGCCTGGTCGGGATAGGATTTGGACAACTGGTGGAACACTACGGTCAGGCTGTTGTTGATGAAATGGAACAGGAGCGGAACCAGCAGGCTGCGTGTCCAATGATACAGGTAACCCAAGAGCATTCCCATCAGGAAGATGGGCAGGAACTGGGTAACTGAAAAATGCAGGAGGGTAAAGAGGAAGGCGCTGAGCAGGATACCGGGCCAGGTTCTTCCGAACCAGTCGCTGAAATAGCGCTGCAACAAGCCGCGGAAGAATACTTCTTCGCTGAGCGCCGGTATAGCAGCCAGCAATAAGATCAGCAGGAAGGTTTCTGCTGCGCTGCCGGTGTACATCAGCACCTCCAGCATTTTATTGCGTTTTTCTTGCAGGGTGCTCAGGTCACCCAAGCGGTCGATGCCGGGCAGGTGGAGGTTCCAATCGGCCAGCGCGCTCATCAGAAACACCAGGGCCGGCACAAGCAAGGCGGCATACAACAGATGCAGGCGATTGGCTGGCTGGACCAAGCCGGGCGAGCCGAAAAGGGGTTTGCGGTAGAAGCCCTGGAATACCAGCGCGGTGATGAAGAAGGAGCCGAGATTGTAAAAACTTTGTACCCAGCGCTGCACGCCGACGCCGGCGGGAGTTAGCTCGGGGGCACCGACCAGGCCAATGGCTTCGGCATAACTGATGCCATGCAAGCGCGAGGCGATGGTGACGCCAAGGAAGCTGAACATACTCTGGCAGAGGAGGAAAATACCCACCAATACAAAAAAGCGGGAGGTGAAGGTGATGGAATCGGGACGCATGTTGTTGCCGGCAGTACCTTTGCGGCGAACAAAATTGCTGAAAATTGCCGACATAGAACTGGGGGATTTCCCACTCTTGCTTGCGCCGATGGAAGACGTAAGTGATCCGCCGTTTCGCTATGTGTGCAAACAACACGGCGCCGACCTGATGTACACGGAGTTCATCAGCAGCGAAGGATTGATCCGCGATGCCATCAAAAGCCGGCAAAAGCTGGATATTTTCGATTATGAGCGGCCCATCGGCATCCAGATTTTTGGCGGCGACGAAGAGGCCATGGGCATGGCTGCTGCCATTGTCGATGCGACCAATCCCGACCTGGTGGATATCAACTACGGTTGCCCGGTGAAGAAGGTGGTTTGCAAAGGCGCCGGTGCCGGGGTGCTGAAAGACGTAGACCTGATGGTGCGCCTGACAAGGGCTGTGGTGCGCCGCACTTCGAAACCGGTCACCGTAAAAACACGCCTGGGCTGGGACGAGGATTCCAAGAATATCATGGAAGTGGCTGAGCGTTTGCAGGATGAAGGCATCGCTGCCCTGACCATCCACGGCCGCACCCGTGCGCAGCTTTACAAAGGCGAAGCCGACTGGCGCCTGATTGCCGAAGTAAAGAACAATCCGCGCATCCATATCCCGATTTTCGGCAACGGCGACATAGATTCACCGCAAAAAGCCGCTGAATATAGAAACCGCTATGGGGTGGATGGGATCATGATTGGCCGCGCCGCCATCGGTTACCCTTGGATCTTCCGGGAAATCAAGCACTATTTCCAGACCGGAGAAATCCTGGCTCCGCCCGATTTCAACGAGCGCATCGAGGCCTGTCGCACGCATTTCGAAAGGAGCATCGCCTGGAAGGGAGAGAAAACCGGTGTGGTGGAAATGCGCCGGCATTATGCGACCTATTTCAAGGGGCTTTCCCATTTCAAACCGTACCGCAGCCGTTTGGTAACGGCAGGTACTGCGGTGGAGGTGATGGAGATACTGGCTGAACTTGAATCGCTGGAAGCGGCGCAGTTTGCAGGTGTCTGATCAGTTGCGCCGGCTGAGCCGCAGTTCGTTGACCATGTCCACAATCAGGCTGTGCAGCCGCTGGATATTCTCTTTGTTTTTTGCGCTGACAAACACGGCCGGATGGTTTTCGCGGGCAATCCAGCTGTTCTCGAATTCTTTCAGTGTCATGGTGGGTTCTCCGAAATCGTCTTCCGGTGCGTGGTAGGCATCTACCTTGTTGAACACCAGCAATACCGGTTTGTCTTCGGCGCCGATTTCTTTCAGGGTATCTTTCACCACCTGCATTTGTTCTTCGAAGTGCGGACTGGAGGCGTCGACCACATGCAGGAGCAGATCGGCTTCCACCACTTCAGCCAGGGTGCTCTTGAAGCTCTCGATCAGTTCGTGGGGAAGCTTGCGGATGAAGCCGACGGTATCGCTGAGCAGGCATTCGGTCATATGGCCTTGTGCGTCCGGTAGAACCAGCTTGCGCACTGTGGTATCGAGGGTTGCGAAGAGTTTGTTTTCTGCGAGGATATCGGCTTTGGTGAGCAGGTTCATGAGGGTGCTCTTGCCGACATTGGTATAGCCTACGAGCGCGATGCGCATTTTCTGGTCGCGGCCCCGGCGGCGTTCCTGGGCTTGTCCTTCCACAGTGCGCAGGCGGTCTGTCAGAAGGGCAATGCGGTTGCGCAGCGCGCGGCGGTCTGTTTCGATTTCCTGTTCACCCGGGCCGCGCATCCCGATGCCACCTTTCTGCTTGCTTAGGTGCGTCCACATGCGCGTAAGACGGGGCAGCAGGTAGCGGCTTTGTGCCAGTTCCACCTGCCAGCGCGCCTGCGAAGTGCGTGCATTGTGGGCGAAGATGTGGAGGATGAGGCTGCTGCGGTCGAGGATCTTGATGTCCTTGAATTCCTGTTCGAGGTTGCGGATTTGCGAGGGGCTCAGCTCGTCATCGAAAATCACCATATCGACCTTGTGTTCCGTTACATAGGCCTTGATTTCGTCCAGCTTTCCGCTGCCCACATAGGTGCGCGAGCTGGGGTGGTCGAGGCGTTGCACGAAGCGCTTCAGTGTTTGGGCGCCGGCCGTCTGCGCCAGCATTTCCAGTTCGTCGAGGTATTCTGACGCCTTGTAGCCATGGTGCGGATGTTTGATTTCCACCGCCACAAGGATTGCCTTTTCGGCATCCTTATGCGCATCGAATAAGACCTTCTTTTTCACCATGCCCTGAGAGGTGCAAAGGTAGGCAAGCGGATATGGCTATCTTTGTACACCATGCGATTCCTGTGGCTGAGCCTGCTTATCATCGCATCCGGCGCCGATCGGATGGCTGCCCAGGGCATCAGCTTCAGCAATGTGCCCCGCATCAATCCGCGCAGTTCCTATAACCGCGTAATCGGCGAAAATCCTTCCGGGCTGTACTTGCTGCAGATGCGCAATCCCGATGCGCGGCAAAACGTGGAAGTGGAATGGTATTCCCATAACCTCAATTTTCAGTCGTCGCGTTACCTGAGCATGGGTTCGGGCCGCTTGCTCCGGATTTTTCAGACCACAGGCGGACTTTGTTATCTGCAAGGAAAGGGAGACCGGTCGCGCGGGGTATTTACTGTCTCAGGTGGTAAAACCGACCCAGCCCTCAAAGACCTTCTTGACAAACCCAAGCTGCTCGAATTCGATCATTACGATTTCTACAAAGACAATACGGAAGCAGTGCAAGACCGGTTCAACCGCTATTGCGCCTTATATGCAGACAGCCGCGACGGGTCAGGAAAGCAGATCATTGACCTCGTGGTGCTGGACAGCAGTCTGGCACCGGTTTACCGCCAGGTTAAACCCCTGGAAATACAAGCCGATGCCTTCCGTATAGCTGAACTGGCGCTCGATCCCGATGGCAATGCCTATATCCTCGCTTCCGAACAGCGCAAAGACCGCCGCAAAGGCGACCCCGGCTCGGTGCGCCATGTGGTGTATTGCTTTCAGCGGAAGATGGAGGCCTGGTATGAAGTGGAAGTGAACGAAGGGCTCCGTTTCATCAACCACGCCAGGATGGCCTTCAACGACAGCAGCGGCAGGGTGGTGGTTGCCGGCTTGTACGGAATGAAGAGCAATGAAGGAACGTATGGCGTCTTCAGCCTGCATATCGATCCGGCCAATATGGGCGTGTTCAAGTCGCAGTTCACGCCAATCGACCGGGAATTTGTGGCCGGTATCATTGGTCAGCAGCAGGAAAGCAATGGCGATGACCTGATGAACTTCAGGGTTCGGAAAGTGATATGCCGCAGCGATGAGGGTATGGTGCTGGTTGCAGAACGTTATTACGTGACCCAGCAGGTGGAGACGTTCTACGTGAGCGGTATCCCACAAACCACGACCACCAACATGTACCATTACGACGATGTGATGTTGCTCTCACTGAACGGCAGCGGCAATATCGAATGGCGTCAGGTGATCCGGAAAAGGCAGAGCGGAATGGCTGCGGCGTCGCAATACTCGGGCATTGCCGTATGCGCCACTCCGGCTTCCATTCAAATCATCTACAACGATTACAGCAAGACCGACGGCGATGTAATCCAGTACAGCGTGCGGAAAGACGGTTTCACCGAACAACGCATCATCATGCGCAGCGAAAATTATTTCAGCGCTGTAATTCCCAATGAAGGCAAACAGACCGGCTTCAACCGTATGGTGCTCACCTGCCTGCGCAACCGGCAGGTTTCGCTTATGAAGCTGGCTTATTGAAGTCGGATAGATCGGATACTTCTAAGCATTCTTCAACATAGCTATCGAGGCCGGAGCCTGTTTGAAAAGGGCAGGTGAAAAGCTATTGCTTGGCTTCAGCATGATGGGGAGGTTTGTGTAATTCTGGCTGTAGGTTTGGGCGGCTGTCGGTGTATGGGTATTGGGCTGTTGTAAGGGATTTCGGATGTGGGTTGGGGTGAAGGGAGAGTGGAGGCGAGGAAGGAGTGGGAGACGAGTGGTTGTGGTGTGAATAAAGTATTGTTTAAACGTTTATAAGCGTGTAATTTCAGGCCAGATTATGCGCAAGCCGACTATGGGCCTTTGCGGTGTGTGTTTCGACCCCTATATTGCGCCTGTATTCTCATCATTTTTAATTATGGACTTTGTTACTTTTATCCAAACTTACAACACCGAAGAACGCTGTATCCGTTTGTGGAAGAATTTGCGGGATAAGCATGGTGTATTCTGTAACCGCTGCGGCAGCAATGAACATCTGTGGCTCCCTTCAAAGCTGAAATACCGGTGTAGACAATGCAAGTCTGAAATCACCTTGCGCAGTGGAACCTTGCTGGAGTACTCAAAACTCCCTTTCCGTTACTGGGTTTATGCGATTGGTGTAGTTGCTTTCCAGAAGAAATCGATTTCTGCCTTGCAGGTGCAGCGCCATCTGGGTCACCGGAACTATCGCCCGATCTGGTTGATGATGCAGAAAATGAAGGTGATGATGGCGGATCTCGTTGATTGGTACGCGATGCTGGACCATCTTACGGCGGGTGTTGCCAACTTTCCGACTGTTCCTGAAAAGTCAGACCCTGAAGCTGAAACCACCAAGGCCGCTGCAAAGCAAGGGCTGAAGGTACAATCAGAAGATGGACAGGGTTTGGAGCTGATGCCCGTTGAGATAAAGGGACTGAATTTGCAATTGCCTCATAGCCATCCGTGGTTCATCCACGCGCAGGGCGGGCGTTTGCGACTGATTTCAATGCTACCTGAATCATTGAAAGACCTGCCTTACAACCACCATCATCCGGTTCCGCGGAAAACCACCCCGCTGACACCTGAAGAGCTTCCGCCCGGAATGAATATACGCATCCGCAGCCTCGACAAGCGTCCGCGCCCCTGGTTCGAGGATGACCGCTATATGGGCAGATTGCGCTACACGGAGATTATGATTGTCAATGCCAGGCGCAACCTGGAAGGCATCCACCATTACGTGAGTTCACGCTACCTGCGGAATTACCTGGGAGAATTCTGTTACCTCACCAATCGGCGCTACAGCGGAAATCAGAAAGTTGAACACATGTTCGCTTTGTTCGTCAGCAAGGCTTGGAACCTTCCGTATATAGTGGAGGCTTCCGACTAATCTGGTTTTTGCGTTTACCCAAGGGCGAAATCACCTGCCAACTCCCGCTCTGATCATTCCAACCCGCACTCCCAATTCCAACCTCCGGCTTCTGTCAACACTTACCACTTCTAACGAACCACAATCCCTCCTTCCGGATGCATCCTCCAATTTAGCCCTTTCGCGTCTTAGCCCCACGCTTATTCAGAAAGGAAAGAGAAAGCCGCTTAACCCAGTATTCACAAGGATTTGGGCTGTTGCCTTCGTTTTTATTACTTGCATGGTCTTGAACTCAGCCGCCCAGGACTGAACTTTGCCACGTCCGTGTTGCAGTCACTGCACAATATCAAACCCCAAAGTGCCCTGAAAGTAGTGGCCTTTGCGCTGTTATTGCGCACGCCCATGGCTTTTCTCCCCGCCGGAAAAGCCGGTGAACTCATCTATAACACGCCTTTCTTTCCCGAGTTCTTCACCAGCCTGGCCGGTATGCCGCTGCTGAACAATCTCCTCGCCACACTCCTCGTTGCCGCTGCTGCACTGTTGCTCAACCGTATTTGCGTGACGCAGGATGTGATCTATACCCACTCTTATCTGCCCGCCTGGTTTTATATCCTCATCAGCAGCCTTGACCCCTGGCAATACAGTGTGCATCCGGTGATGATCAGCAATATCCTCATCCTGGCCGGATTTCATTACCTGTTTTCTTTGTTCTTGTACGAAGGACCTTCCGGTTTGATTTATCTCACCGGCGTTTGTTTCGGTGCGGCTTCTGTATTCCGCATCCAGCTTGTGGTGCTCGTGATATTCATGCTTGGCGCCATTATCCTCATGAAACGCATCACCCTGCGCGACGTCCTCGCTTCGCTGCTGGGAATGGCCATGCCGATTTACCTGCTCATGGGCATACGCTATGTTGGTCAGGTGCCCTTGCGCATTGGCAGCGATGCCGTGCAAACCGGAGGCATGCAAACCGAAATCAATCTGCTGGCCGCCATCTGGCCGGTGCTGGTTGTCTACCTGCTGGTATTCTTCAGTTTCGCCAAAGTGGCCCTCAACTATTACAAGAACAATATCCGCACCCGGCGCATCAACCAGGTGCTGGTGTTTTATACGATTTATCAGACCTTGGTTCTGCTCTTGCTGCAAGGCAAGACCATCCGTGTGGATATCAGCCTCATCTTTGCGCCTGCTGCCGTCTACGTGGCTTATCTGCTGATCGGCCACAAATACAGGCGCTACAAAGAGGCAGGCAATCTGCTCTTGCTCGCAGTGGCCATCGCCGGCGCATACGGCAGTACCATCAGCGCCCTCTTTTGATATGCCGGCCCTCGCCTGGAGCAATCTTTATGCCCATCCGCTGAAGCGCGGTCACCGCTTTCCGATGGAGAAATACGATGCCCTGCCTGCGCGTCTGCTGGCCAATGGTATTATCCGATCAACCGACCTCTTCGAGCCGCACCCGCTCAGCTGGGACGCTATCGCTGCGGTGCATACGCATGATTACATCGCAGCACTCCGCCATGGTGAACTGCCGGCCGCCATGGTGCGGCGCATCGGCTTCCCAATGTCACTCCGCCTGGTGCAGCGCGAAAGGGTGATAGCCTGTGGCAGCGTGATGGCAGCGCGCATCGCCCAAAAAACCGGCTTGGCCTTCAATGCTGCCGGGGGCACGCACCACGCCTTTGCCGACCGTGGTGAGGGTTTCTGCCTGCTCAACGACTTGGCCCTGGCTGCGACCGACGCCTTGCAACGCGGAATACAAAGGGTGCTGATCATCGACCTCGATGTGCACCAGGGCAATGGTACCGCTGAAATCTTCGCACAAAATCCCCGGGTTTTCACATTCTCCATGCATGCGGCAGGTACCTTTCCCCTCATTAAAACCCGTTCAGACCTGGATATCGCCTTGCCCGATCATTGCAAGGGAACAGATTATCTGGATGCCTTGGACCGTGCGTTATCGCAGATCTTTCCGCTGCACCAACCGGAACTGGTTCTTTACAATGCCGGCGTTGATGTATTGCATGGCGATAAAACCGGCCGCCTCAGCCTGGAACCGGAAGAATGCCGCCTGCGCGACCGCCTGGTGTTTGAAGCCTGCCGTCGCTGGAACACACCGGTGGCTGTGGCCATGGGCGGAGGATATCATCCCGACATCAACCGCATCCTCGATGCACATTGTGCCACATTTGAGGAATCTCTGATCTGCAAGCGCTGATCAGAGATTCAGGAGCTGGCGGCTGAGTTGTGCCGGAGCAAAGAAGTTGAGGTTGAACTTGAAGGTGATCCGGTAACCATAAGACGTCATACCCATGCGGTCGTAGAAGTCGCGCAGGTTTTTCGACATAATCAGCGGGATGGCGATTTCAGTAGACTCCGAACCGAAGATGCGGCTGGTGAAATTCAGTCCGCCAACGTAGAAATACTGCAGCGCAGCGCCGCGTTCCGGACTCACCACTGAACCGTCCATATACACGCTCACCGGCACCGGGCCCGGGATGCTGGTCTCCAGATTCATGCCGGCAGCCCAGTGCGTGGACAGGGTCGGTTCTGCCGTAGTGCGCATACCGCCCACATTGGACAGTACGGTGTTAAATCCGGCGCGCAGACCTTCGCTGCGGCCTGTCATGGTTTGGGCAAAGGTGTAATCGAAACGGCCGGACTGTCCGCCGATATGGATGCGGTACGGATCGCCAAGGGCATTCAGGTTATCAGCCTGCAGCAGCGCCGAGCCGTAGACGGTATAGGCAAAAACCTTATTCTTCTTTTTATAGGGATAGCTGCGGTGGTACAAGGCGCGGGCGCGGGTGAAATCGTTGCCGGCACCGGGCGCTGTGCTGCCACCATGTTCCAAACTGATGAAGCCGAAAAGCGGGCGCAAGAGGCTCAGATTCTGGAATCGATAGGCCATTTGCGCATAACGTCCCGCTCCCGGACTGCCTCCGTATGCCGGCAACCAGGTGTTAATGTGGATGGCTTCCAGGCTCAGGGTTCTTACTGCAATTGCCGGCTGCTTGCGCGTGCGGAGGCCAAATTCGATATACGGATTGATGCGTTCGTACATACTCCGTTCTACCGAGTCCGGGCGATACGAAAACCGCGCACCCCTCACGCCGGTCTCAACAAACTGCAGGATGCTGTTGTGCACGGGCATACGTTTCCGGAGCTGGGCATAACCGGTTAACTGTTTGCTTCTCACGCCGTACATGGGCATAAAAAGGAAAGCGTTGCGCTTTACCGGAAACAGCGAATTGTAAATCATCAGGCCGGGCATATAGCCGTCGTAACGGTTGAAGGCCGTGAGCACCGGAGCGATATACATCCTCGACTTCAGGGGGTCGAAATCGCTGGCTACGAATTTGATCTGCAGCGGGTTCATGGTGCGCAGGATGCCTTTGCTGCGGGAATAGTCGTTGCTCCTGCGCATTTCAGGTGCTGTGCCGTATGGGTCGAGCCGCACGCCGGAACCGCGGCCTTCCAGCGTGAATTCCTTCTTGCCGCTGAAGCCGTCTGTCCACAAGGTACTGATGGCCTTGTCGCCGTCCATTAGCGCCAGCTGCAATGGTCCGTTCACGCCACTGCGGTTGCGCACCGTTACTTTGGTCTGTCCTTCGGGTGATTTGCGCGAAACACGCACCAGTCCATAATCTACCGGACGGTTGGTTTCAATCAGGTCTTTGAAAAACCAGCCCAGGTCTTTGCCCGAAATCTTTTCGAAGACATCGCGCATGTCGCCGGGCAGCGGATGCCGGAACGACCACGTGTTGAAATAGGCCTGGGTACAGGAGTCGAATATGCGCCGGCCGAGGTACGATTCGAGATAGGAAATCAGCTCGGGCGTATGGCCGTAGACCGATGTGCCGTAGCGCAGGCTGCCGTATTTTTCGGAATGAAGTCCGGGAGGAAGGTAAAGCCCGGTATTGTAAAGGCTCAGCAGGTAAGGTTCGCTTCCTTCGGTGAGGTTGAAGCCGCGGCCGGAGTTGGGGGTTTTGCGCGGACTGAAATACTTGATCGTTTGTTTTTCGAAGTAGCTGTTTACACCTTCGTCCATCCAAGGGTAATCGCGTTCCTGAGAACCAATCATGCCCTGGAACCAGTTGTGCCCCACTTCGTGGATGATCACATCGCGGTTGAGCGACTGCACATTGGTGATCATCGGATATTCCATGCCGCCGCCGCTTTTCAGCGCCGTTTCTACAACCGTGCAGTGTTCGTAGGGATAGTCACCGTTGCGTTTGGAGTAATGCACCAGTGCCTGACGGATGTAATCGAGGCTTTCTTTGGAAGGGCGTTTGCGCGCCAGCACCCAGCCTTCCACCTTGCGGCCGGAGAGCAGCTGCAGCGTTTCGCGGCGGGCTTTGAAATGGCGGTCGCAGAACCAGGCAAAATCATGCACCTTGTCTTGCACAAAATGCCAGGTGAAATGCGTTCCTTCCGCCTTCCAGTCTTCACCTTCGGCCAGGGTTTCCATCCGCTTGCGCATGCCGCTGTCCTGCAATACGCCGGTTGCTGCCACCACATAAGATGAAGGAGTGGTGATGCGCACATCGTAACGGCCGTATTCATAATAGAACTCACCCTGGTCGAGGTAGGGGAAGATATTCCAGCCGTTTACATCGTACACGGCAGGCTTGGGAAACCACTGCGTGATCTGGTAACCGGACGAATCGTGCCCGAATCGGGAGAATTGCTCCGGAATACGGACATTGAAGTCGATATCGAGTTTCAGGCTGGATCCGGCGGGCAAGGCTTTGGGTAAGACGAGCTTTACGATATCCGCATGTTCCGGATGTGCTTCCCAGGCCAGATTCACGCCATCGAGCCGGAAGATCAGCTTCTCGTAGCCACCGCGCGCATCCTTCTTCGCATAAAATATTCCCGGCTGGAAGCCATTGATCTGCTGTTTGGCCAAAGCACTTTGGTTGTCGCGGTAAGCGTTGGCATACACATGGAACCAGATCTCGTTCAGCGCATCCGGGCTGTTGTTCACATACTCCACCTGCTCCGAAGCATAGAGCATGTGAGCGGTATCGTCTAGTCTGACCGATATCGTGTGGTTTACCTGTTGTTGCCAGTTTGCCTGCCGGATGGCTTTGGATCCGGATTGGGCAAAAAGGCCTGCAAAGGGAAGAAGCAGAAGGAAGCAGAGGGCGTTTTTCATCCGGTGTGCAATATAAAATGTGAATAACTGTTTCAGGTAGATAGAACAGCGGTAAAAAAGGGCGCTATAAATTCGAATCTACTGATGATGGAGAATCTGCCACCTGATTTCGGTTTCGATCCGGAAGACAGCCCGGGGATGCACCCCATCGAATTTCTGGTAAAGGAGTTTGAAGAGGAAACGCGCGCCTACTACAGCCAGGAAGAGCTGGAAGAGCTTTGCGAGTACTACCAGCAAGCCATGGAATTTGACCCTTCACGCGGGGAAAGACTCCTCAAAGTATGCGAAATCGGGCAGCGCGATTATCCGTATTGTAGCCAGTTTCTGCTCAGTGCAGCGCGGGTGCATTTCATCGAAAACGCTTTCACTCGTGCGCAACGCCTGGTTTCAAAAGCCGGTTTACTCGATCGCACGGAGCCTGAATTGTACCTCATGCAGGGCCTTTTGCATACCAGTTGCAACGAAAACCCGGCCGCACGTGAGAGCTTCCTCCAAGCCATCGCATTGGCAGAACACCGCCAGGAAATGATCAGCCAGATCTGCAACGACCTGATCCACTTCGGTTTCCGCGATCAGGCCATTCCACTCCTGGAGGAGATCGCAGAAACCGATTCACTTGACCCCTGGGTGCTCGATTCGATTGTGCATTTTTACCTGGAAAAGGATTTGCCGGCCAATGCAGCCGAACTCGTGCAACGGCATATCGATGCCAACCCTTATAACGGCGCTTACTGGAACACCATCGGGCAGATTTACCGCCACCTGGGTTTGAATGAGAAAGC
>Ga0315904_10004816_pt1 | contig 18988 bp, 13 predicted proteins | sample LakEriMetagenome_6_FD_203529 | JGI IMG/M metagenome (GOLD analysis project Ga0315904, IMG submission 203529) | Freshwater fungal communities from buoy surface, Lake Erie, Ohio, United States - Buoy 12 MA120 | ecosystem: Environmental > Aquatic > Freshwater > Lake | place: USA: Lake Erie, Ohio...
CGGCTCTTACAGGTAAATTTTTAACTTATAAGCCACCAATCGATGAAATTTGCCGCCGCCGCTGTTGCCCTGAGAATTTCAGGTTGCACTATTGGCACGGCATCACGGGCATGGGCGCATGCAGTCAGTAGTTGCATTTCAGTTATATAGTTGCTATTTTTAATGAAAAATAGCATCTCAAGTACGGATTTTATGTTTGTCAGGCGACTTAACCTTCGAGCATTATTGGAGAAAAAGTCCTTTTTCCTTTTCGGCCCCAGAGCTGTTGGCAAGACCACCCTGATTGAACAGAGCTTGCCAGAAGCCCAAATCATCGACCTTCTCAACTTAAAAACCTACGCAACGCTGGTCCGTAATCCCAGCGCTCTGGGCGAGATGATTAGCGATCCCAGCAAACTAGTTGTGATTGATGAGGTTCAAAAGCTGCCAGAGCTTCTTGATGAGGTTCAGCGCTTGATACACAAGCACCGAATTACGTTCCTACTCACCGGCTCGAGTGCCAGGAAGCTGAAGCACGGTGCGGCAAACCTACTCGGCGGTCGCGCGCGGGAGGCGCGGCTCTTTCCTCTTGTGTCAGCAGAAATTGGAGAGGTTGATCTTGAGAGGATCGTTAACCACGGAGGTGTGCCGGATATTTACACGAGCGATGAGCCGGACGAAGACCTCGCTGCTTATGTTGATACCTACCTGCGGGAAGAGATTAAGGCGGAAGCAGTCACGCGACAGATATCAGCGTTTGTAGAATTCTTGGATGCATGTGCGATCTCTAATGGCCAAGAGATTAACTACGAGTCCTTAGCGAGCGATCTCCAGATTTCGCCAAGTACACTTAAGAATTACTTTCAGATACTTGAGGATACACTGCTTGGCTTTCGGCTTAAAGGCTTCACGGAAACAAAAAAAAGGAAAGCTACTGTTCGGGCGAAGCATTACTTATTTGATTTAGGAGTGACGCGACATCTCGCCAAACAGGGCCACATTAGCGTAGGGAGTAAAGCTTTTGGGGATGCTTTTGAGCACTTTATTATTTTAGAGACGCGGGCTTATCTCTCTTATACGCGGCAGCGTCTTGAGCAGTGCTACTGGCGGTCGGTTTCTCAGCATGAGGTAGACCTGCTGATAGGCCGATCGCACGCAATCGAGATTAAAGCCACGGAGCATCCAACCGATAAACACCTCAAGGGGCTCCGGGCACTTATGGAGGAGGGTATCTTCAAGCATTACTACATGGTGTGCCTTACCCCTCACAAAAGGGTGACTCAAGATGGAATAGTCATCGTGAACTGGAGAGATTTTCTGGCGGAGATGTGGCGTGGAGAGTGGCCCAAAGAAGCTTAGCCTGAATACTCCACAAAGGTGCATGCAGTATTCGGGCTAGGAGTCCAGCGCCTGTTCGGCTGCCTACGAGACGAGGCAACCAAAGCCCTTGCAGAGCACCCAAACTATGGCCTCCTCGCTCATGGTGCCGCCAAGGGGTATGCCCCTCGCGTGGAGCTAAGCGAGCAGTGAAGTTCGCTTCAGCATATCCACAGCGAACTTATCGAAGACGCCCCACATCGCCAAGCGGTCTTTACTATCCCAAAGCGCCTAACGCGCAGAAAGTATTCCAAGCAGATGTAAACGCGGGATAACAAATGTAACGACTCAGGGCAGAGTAGATTCAATCAGCATATGAACGAGAAAGCCGCCTCACACACCAACAGCGCGATGCTACCAACTAAAGGTTGCTATCGCAAAGAATAAGCGCAAAGAAAAGCGGAAGGTAGATGACCGAGGCCTGAAGCAGTGTGCGTGCATCCTGCACTGAGTGCGTTCTCCACAGCTTTACCCCCAGTGCAAGCATCCCCACCCCAAGCAGAAACACCCCTACGGCATACACAACACCAGCCATATCGAAATAAAAAGGCAGAAGCGAGACAGGTAACAGCAGGATCGAGAATCCAATTATCTGTCTGAAGGTGCGAATCCCATCAGGATACACCACGGGAAGCATCTTAAAGCCTCCACGCTCGTAGTCCTCTTTATACATCCACGCGATCGCATAAAAGTGCGGGTGCTGCCAAACAAAAAGAATAAAGAAAACTACCCACGCTCCAAGCCCAAGCTCGCCCGTTGCAGCAGCCCACCCGCCCATCGGAGGAAGTGCGCCTGGAATCGCACCGATCACAGTGTTCCACCAGGTGATGCGTTTTAGCGGGGTGTATACTAGGACATAAAGAAACGAAGTCAGGAGCGAGAGGAATCCTGTTAAAAGGTTTACCTGCCAGGCTAGTAAACTTACCCCCAAGAGTGTTAGCACTAAACCAAATGACAGCGCCTCAGCAGGTGATACTATCCCCGCTGGTATCGGGCGGGTCTTGGTGCGGTTCATCTTTAGATCGCAATCACGCTCAAGGTAGTTGTTAAGCGCTGCTGCACCGCCTGAACTTAAAGCAGTTCCAAGTAAAGTACAGAGGAAGGTTCCGAGTGGGTCAATCGTCTTAGCACCAAGAAAATATCCCGCAGCGGTCATTAACACCACCATAACGGTGATGCGAGGCTTACTAAGGGTGATTAAACCTGAGAGCTTAGACGGGCTCTCTGAGTTAGCAGATTGCATAGGGATACGGTAGGCAGTCAGGCCGCTCAAGTCAAGCCAGGGAGCGGAAAATATAGTGATAGAACAGATAGATATCGGGAACATCCCCGTTATAACAACCCCAGGTCACACCCCCCGGTTAGACACACTATCCCACATGCCGCCCCATCTCGTGTCACTTGCACGCAGACCTTATCATTCCAGGCAAGATGCAGAGCACAACCTAGCTTTTCAGGTAAGGGAAACAGGCGCATGATCCTGCTCGCGCAAACTCAACGAGCATCCATACTAACTCAAGGAATCATCCAAGATTTCTTATATCTCTCGATAGCCAAAGACAGATCAGTTACTTATAAAAGCCCTCGTCTCATTAGCTGTGCATAACGCTCTTAGCCATCCTCTTTTATCCACCTCCGCGATATAGCTGTGCTATAGTAGCCGTCTGGAGTGAATGAGTTCTAACGTATGAGCACCTTTCGCCGCTTTCTTATCTTTCTCGCCATCGCGCTAGTCACAGGCTGTGGACCTAGCATTCGATTTCGTCCAGGAGAGATCCCCTCACCTGGTGCCACCGAACCGGAATACATATACGAGACGCAGCAATTTCACGCACAGCTTTTACAGCAGCAACCGGTTTATTATAACCCAGTAGCTGTGCGCAGAGTTTCTCGGATCCTTGATAAACTCTTGGATGCGACTCCATCAACAGGTCACTGGACAGTCACGCTACTTGATGATCCGGCATTTAATGCCATGGTAGCGCCTGGAAACTACATGTATGTTTTTAGAGGTTTGCTCGACAAGAGCAGAAACGACGATGAAGTCGCCGCCGTACTCGCACACGAAATCGGACACCGGCTTGCCCAGCACGAAATAAAAACCTCTGGGCAGATATGGGGCGAAGCAATCGCCGCTCTGGCTACTGTAGCCGCTGGTGTTGCAGTGGCTGCCCAAGAGGGCTCTACGGCTCAAGACGTAGAAGATATCATGGATATGACCAATGCTCTCGGCGTTGGATTTACCACGCTACGGTACGAAAAAGATCAAGAGCGTGAAGCAGACCAGATTGGAATGTTTCTTATGGCCGATGCAGGCATCAATCCTATGGCAGCAGCAGACGTCTGGGCAGGCCGTATAGCGGAGGAAGGCGCAGGAGGTAGCGATTTCTTTAGCACTCATCCACTACACGAAGATAGATACGCCATGGCGGTGCAGCTACTCCCTCTCGCTCAAGTTAGGTACCAAGAAGCGCTCAAGAGACGTAAGTCTCCAGAGCGTCGCAGAGCTACACCGCCTGCTGCCGTAACTTACGAGATCGCTCAAGCACAACAAGCCCTCGCTAATAACGATCTCGATACTGCTTCAAATATCGCCCGATCTCTGACCGCTAAAGCACCGTCTTCTCCAGAGGTTTACAACATATTAGGTCTGATTAAGGCCACAAAGGGCGATACCAAGCAAGCACACAAGGCTTTTGAAAGAGGGCTTTCAATCGCTCCAGACGACCCTATCTTGAGATACAATGTGGGCTGCATGCACGCGCGCCACGGCGAGCGGGCGCAGGCTCTGCGCGCACTTCAGCAGGCCTTTACCCTACAGCCCTCTCTGACTGAGGGCGCTCGCGAAGACCCTGACCTTGAATCGCTCTATGACGACCCGGAGTTTAAGGCACTCCTTGAAAAGCAGTATATTATCCCTCCCCCACTTGATGTCGGAGGCAATTCGTTCTCTGTGAACTAACTTCTGTAATTACATCTTGCTTATCGCTAAGTGCTGTTCGGAGAGTAGCCTATAGCTCCTGATAGTTCCCCTAAAACGAAACCTTACCAGCATATCCGGTCATCTCAAGATACCCTGTCACCGACTCATCACTCGATGCCACGGGGCCCTCCCAGTAACGAATAGCCTCGGTCTTCTTCTCCTGCGCGGAATACTCGCCCAACTCACATTTATTAACTCGCGCCTTGACTGTAGTATCGATTCCAGCAGATGGAACAACAACACGCCATTCAATGGGATACTCTGCTTCACTCTTTTCACTCTTCCAGGTAGAGAGCGGAGTCAGCGTAAAATCCTCTTGCTTTAAAACCTTACTTTCCTCACCATCTCTCACTGTCCCCGAAGCAAAGTTAAGCCCACCCTCTTTATCCCGAAGACGGAAAAGCATAAGACTTCGACCATCTCTCAGCATAAGCCCCATCCAATCCCATCCGACCTGGCTCACGCTTAGCGAGTTGGTCATAAACTCATGATCCATCCAGCCTATGCCAAACAGTTCACGCTCGCGCTCACCTTCGACGTATTGCGCGGCAAGCTTAAGTGCTGGAAGAGAGTAATACATCGATGCACACCCTGGGCACGTTCCCTTTGCGCTAAAGCCTGCTTGGCCCTGGAGCCACGGTTTTGGAGCATCTTTCGCAACGATTCGAAGCGATCGAGTAACTTTGGTCGCTGCATCAGGAACAGAGAGGCGTAGCCAGAGATCACTTCCGACTGTGTCGACACTCCAATCACCCGACCATGCGCGAAGCGAAGTTGCGCTTACCCCTGAGAGTCCAAGTGCGCCCCCTCCAAGCCGCGACGAGAAAAGCGTCTCGCCACGCGCAATATCAGTTATCGCTGCGTGCGCCATGTACTCATTTATTAAAGCGCCGTTTTTTCTGATCCCTTTTCTAAAAAAAGTGATTTGAAAGCCGTAGAGCGGCTTATCCTTGAATATAGAGCCGCTTTGCTCATAGAGCTGCCCCGTGTAGTACCACCACTCAGTTTCGTACTGCTCGTGTCTTCCGTGATCTTTTGGAAAGCTCCACGAGAAACCCTGCTGTGCTCGGGCCAACTCATCTGCGAGGCATTCCATGCTTGGCAACCGAATCCACGCCGCACACAGAAAAACCCAGCTAAGGAGCAATCGCAAATGAGCAAGGGGGAGTGAAACAATGCAACTCATCCCCTCGTTATACCGCCTTCCCCCTTTCTTGAGTATCCCTCGACCCCTTTGGCTTACAACAAAGATAGCTAGCCTAATGACGCAGGGGCAATCCTCGGCTATCCTCACCCAACCTATGTCGTGGATCATCCTCTCTTTACTTGCTGGTCTTGGTGACGCCCTACGAGATGCGTTCTCAAAGAAAGCGGCCCCCACAACTCACGGCGCGCTTGTGACATGGTCGTATTCGGTGTGCGCGCTACCCTTCTTTCTGCCCAATCTACTGCTTAATATCCCCGAATCCGTACCCTTGGCCTGTTGGTCATATCTTTTATTCAACGCCTCGTGTCACGTCTTTGGAGGGATAATGCTTGTACGCGCTCTACACCTCTCTGATCTTTCGCTGTGTGTACCAATGGCTGCGTTTACGCCAGTTTTTTTGCTTGTTGTTGGGCCCCTACTTACTGGTGACATCCCATCAACCGGTGGAGTTATCGGGGCAAGTCTTGTTACCCTTGGATCTTACGTGCTTAATCTCTCGCAATCCAAGCGCGGATTTCTTGCGCCTTTCAAGGCGCTCTTTGAGCAACAGGGAACGAGAATCATGTTAGGGCTCTCACTTCTATGGAGCATCACAGCCAGCGTTGATAGAGTGGCGGTGAAGCAGGTAGAGCTCTCTTTCTGGGCGAGTGCTCAGCTGTGCGCTATTGCTATCCTTCTTATTCCTATCCTGATTCGCAAGCGAGCATTCGCTAAGCCCGTCGAGAAAAGATCACTTCTGTTACTAGGATCAATTGGATGTTTTAACGCCTTATCGCTTGGAGGGTATCTCTTAGCTCTTACCGTTGCGCCGGTGCATTACGTGGTGTGTCTTAAGCGGTGTAGCATTCTGTTTTCAGTTGCTTTGGGTCGTGCTCTATTTAACGAGCGCTTTGTGAGCAGTCGGTTACCTGGGGCCATGATTATGCTCGCGGGGGTGATTATTCTCTCATTATGGTAAGAGCCTACGCCGCCACATTGGAGCGCGGAGCTTCTAGCTCCGCTTTGTGGGAATTACGATCCCTGCTCGCAAGACAACCTAGATTGTTCGCACCCCCCGGCGAGCCCTCCCGATGGTGCGCGAAGGAGGGTACATGCACATACAACCCTAACGCGCACGACCGCCGCTCTCTGCTAAAACGCTTAACAACTTCTCCCCTACCTCTCTAATATGATGCCATCCAGCAAACCGCTCGGCCTGTGGGCCCTTTGCCATCAACGCTACCGGCGTTGAGGTGTGAGTTCCCGTGGCCCAGACAACACCGTACGTTGCCGAAATCGCTCGCGCAACCATGGCGCTGTGATGAAAGTTCGGATACGGATAAAACTGCTCTAAAGAGTGCCCACTGCAGGAATCAGCGCCAGTATCTGTCGCAGGCTGCGCAAGCAGCTCGGTAAGCGCACGTAATGTTTCACTTGGAAGCTGCACTCCGATATTCTCGTGTAAAATCTTACCTAAAGCTTCTGCCGTTCGATCCGAAGCGTCTAGCGAAAGATACTCCTGAACCGTTTCAGCTATCGTTTTCTTCTGCGCCTTTAGCTGCTGGTATACCTCAGGTGAGATAAAATCAATCGTGCCGCTCGCACCCATTTCACGTGGTGACTTGTGCCCACCCTGATTGGGATTACGATAGCTAAAGCCCATCCCACCAGTTTCGTGATCGGCTGTCATCACAACCAGGGTGTCGTTACGCCCTTTCGTAAAGCGCTCAATCTCTTCAAGCATCGAACTTAATCGGAGCATCTCAGCAAATACCCAACCGACATCGTTGTAGTGCGCTGCAGTATCGATCTGCCCAGATTCAACCATCAGAAAGAAGCCTTGAGGGTTCTCAAGCAGCGAAAGCGCCTTGCGTGTCATCATTGCAAGGCTTGGCTCATCATCTCTCCCCTCATCAAAAGCATCGTTCATGTGCAGAGGAGCGAAGAGACCAAGCACAGGGGTCGCCTGAACCTGCTCAAGCTCTCTCTTGTGTAGGGCGACAGTGAAACCCTTTCTCTGAGCCTCCTGCACAAGATTTTGGCCATCAGCCCTAAACCTTATCGACCCGGCCGCTTTATGACAGCGCGAATCAGCACACAGCGATTTGTTTGGCAGAAAGAAGGCAAGTCCCCCAGAGAGCATCAGATCGACCCCACTCCCTACTAACTGCCCAGCGATCTCTGACTCATACTCTCTATCACGACTGGCAGCCGCAAACGCCGCAGGAGTCGCATGCGTTATGCGAGTGTCAGATACCAGCCCAACCTTCATTCCACGCTTCTTAGCTTCAAGAGCAACCGAGGCACACCGTTTTCCGTTTACATCAATCCCAACCTGCCGAGGCTCACACCGACATCCACCCGCGATTTGGCTCGCTGCACACGCGGAGTCGTTGACTAAAGAGCGCTCTGGTAAAGAAACATGCGTGCCGTGAGTCGCCGAGCGCAGAAAGCGTGCAAGAGCCGCCATCCGTTTATCGTTGGTGCGCTGGTAGTACATGTCCGCCAGCGCAAGCTGCTGTGGCCCCATGCCATCGCCGATAAGCAAGATAGTATTTCTTACATCAGATGTCGGGGCCTGCTGCTGTGAATGCTGATGAGAGCTTGGCCAACAGCCTATAAGAGATACCAAAGCGACTAGGGCTGTAATGCGAATACTCGCAGGTGATCTGGCCATATATAGTGAATCTATCTCACCCCTGCTCTACAGGTACACATACTATGCCGCACCTTTTGTGTCGGCCGTGAGTCGGTGGATTACAACTCCTGGAGGGTGTCGCAGTCCACGGTACGGGACATAGTAGCGCGCTAGGCCTGGATGAACAAACGATAAACTCCTGTCGGTCAACGCCGCCCATCCTCGCGTATGTTGGTTTACATCATCGCAGTACCCCCATGCCCGCATCAGACGCACGGCATTGAGAAACCGAAACTCACCCCAGTGAGTATGGCCCGAAAGAATCAGATCAACGGGTGCCGGGAAATTAGCTCGAATCGAGTCTAAGTTATGAGTCAGCACGAGATGAAAGACATCTTCTGAGAGGCCCTGGGGGGCGACAGGAGCACCAAAGTACGCATCGTCTACCCCGTGGATAGCAAAGCTTGTTCCGCGCCGAGTAAGTTCAGCAGTCTGATTAGTAAGATCGATAAATCCCGCTTCCGAGATCCACTGGCTTATCAGCGCCGGGGTGTGCCCGTGATAGTCGTGGTTACCAGGCACAAAAAAGCTGTAGTGAGCTCTACTGGTAAGCTGCCTAAGAGCTACCGCGGCTTCATCACTCAGATCACGCGGAGAAACGGTGATCAGATCCCCTGAAAACACAACCAGATCAAAGCACAGGTCTTTTGATTGAATATATCGAGCAATGCTCTGTAGCTCTTGAGTCGGCCTCTGATTGGAGGATAGTAAATGTACGTCAGAAAGGTGCAGGATGGTCATCCCTGAGAGGTTGTGGTGCTGCACTCCGATCGGCACCTGATATTCAAACAGCGAAGTCCATGGGGTTATTGCGGCACGGGTTTGCGACGCATAAACAGCCCGTATGCGCTCAGCGCGATTACGCGACTCGCCCGGTGTGCGCGGGTTAGTGCGAAACGGTTCGCTTGAGTTACCAGACTCCTCTGGCGAGCGCTTTTCGGGTAGGTCTGAGACGTGTGGCGCCCATGGCCCCTCTATAAAATTGAGGAACTTAGCGCGAAACGATAGCTTTTCATGAACTCGAGCCGCCTCTGCTGCGCTCCTTATAGCCTCAGCTCTCTGTATCTGCTCGTGCAGTAGTTCACGTGGTGGCATGCGCAGCGCCGAGTCAAGGCTGACGGTCGGCTCAGCCGCTTCAGCAACGGAGTGTCGGGCACGAATGAGATCTGCACCATAATGATGCGGAGGTGGACTAGCGAGTGATTGATTCTCAGCAACCAGCATTACAGCAAGTATGATGCGTATGCCCGCGGCTTGAACAATTAAATCGAGTTAAGGAGTGTTTAGAATTTAGTTAGGATGAGCTCACTCTTTTTTTGCATAATTCTAACACTTCCTCCTCTTGAGAATTACATATAGTACGATTACATACGGAGAAGACCACAACCTCTTTGTGCTGTAGGTAAGAGTTGTGTAGCGCTGCTTCCCGGTTGTTGTTCCGCCCTATCACTGTCACACCCGGAGTTTGTAAAGGAATGATATACGATCGCTACTTTTCCTGGATTCACACAAACCATCTTATCTACAACACCTGCTGGGAGGATCCTCGAATCGATCGGCTTGCCCTGGAACTCAACCGCAATTCAAGGGTTCTTGTTATCACCTCGGCTGGCTGCAACGCCCTCGATTACCTATTGGCAGGAGCCGGCGAGGTTCACGCTGTTGATATCAACCCCAAACAGAATGCGCTCCTTGAGTTAAAGATTGCCGCGATTCGCGAGCTTTCATTCCCCGAGTTCTTTCTTCTATTCGGCCGTGGATATCATCCTAATTTTACACTGCTCTATCGCTCTTCTCTACGCAGACACCTCTCGCAAAGCGCTCAAGGATTCTGGGACTCACGCTGTGACCTTTTCGATGTCTCGCGACGGGTCAGGGGATTTTACGACCGAGGCACAAGCGGCTTAGTTGCCCGCGCGCTGTATTGGTATATCCGCAGAGTGGCGAAGGTAGAGGAAGCCTTTGATGAGCTGTTTGAGAGCACCTCAATCCACGACCAACGCAAGCTGTATTTCGGAGAGATTAAACCCAAGGTCTGGCGCGGTTTTGTGCGTTGGATCAGCCGCTCACCGTATCTCCTTACACTGTTAGGTGTGCCGCGTGCTCAACGCGATCTCATCTCACGTTCACACCCACAGGGTGTCAGTGGATTTATCGAATCCTCGCTTGACTCAGTGTTTGGCAATCTTCCACTCCGAGACAACTATTTCTGGCGAGTCTATCTGCTTGGCGGATACTCTGAGGGATGCTGCCCTGAATATCTCACCTGTGTGGGCTTTTCACGACTTAAAGAAGGGCTATGGGAGCGCCTACGTATACACACCAACTCACTCAGCGGCTTTCTTCGCAGCAGCAATCAACCGGTCACGCATGCGGTACTACTCGATCATATGGACTGGCTCTACGCGCACAACCGAAAGGAGCTGTGCGCTGAGTGGCAAGGACTCATCGACCGCTGCGTCGAACGTAGCAGAGTAATCTGGAGAAGTGCGGCGGCACGGGTTCCAGAGCTTGAAAATACCCGGGTGAGGGTAGGACGTAACGAGCGTGCCTTAGGTGATATGTTGCGATTCGACAGTAAAAAAGCTGCTGAACTACACAGTATTGATCGTGTTCACACCTACCAAAGTTTTCATATCGCTGACCTTATTCCGAGTATCGCTGCATGACTACACTAGCTCGCTTCTACAACGATCTACAGACAATCTCTCAGCTCGCTCGCCCACGTACTCTCGTGGGCTCTCACAAGCAACGACTTGAGTCGTTTTATGCCAAACAGGCTCAGGGATATGATGATTTTAGAGAGCGCTTACTTCCCGGACGAAAAGAATTAGTCGAACAGCTAATCCCGCAAGGCTTTCGTGGCCTATGGATCGATATTGGTGGAGGGACAGGGAGAACCGTACAGTATGTCTCTGAACGCATCGCTCCTGATGCACAGGTTGTTATCCTTGATCTGTGCGACTCACTTCTGTCTCTGGCTAACAAGCGGATCGAACAGGCCGGGTGGCTATTTGCCAGAACTCGCCGCGACGATATCACTACATGCACAGATTATTTTGGTGAGGCTGATGTCGTCACCTTCTCATACTCACTAAGCATGATCCCTAACTGGGGCACAGCCCTTTACAAGGCTCACCGGATGCTAAAACCAGGTGGGTTACTTGGTGTGGTTGATTTTACCTGTCGTGGGGAGTCGCCCTCTTTTACAGAGCGGCTAGTCGACCGCTTCTGGAAGATTTGGTTTAGCTACGATGGGGTACATATCTCTGAGCAGCACCATAAAGACCTAACTAGCCGTTTTGCAGTCGAAAAGCTTGTATTTAATCGGGCTAAAATCCCCTACCTTGTAGGAGCAAAAGCCCCGTATTATACCTTCCTCGGCAGGCGCCTTCCGTAGCGTTGGTCGCTTTTCAATAAGTTATCGAAGGGATTAGAAAAAGCAGCTCGCTTTTCTTTTGTACTCTCCCTGACTGAACGATATACTGTGGGCTTAGGGGAAGGATTTAACTCTACCAACCATGCCAGTTCCAAAACGGAAGCGTACAAAGAAAGGCTCCGCGCCTGATGAGCGGAACTTTGAGGTTATCTCTGGAACCTCTCACGAGCACCACTTCGTTAATCGTGAATTAAGTTGGTTGCAGTTTAATCTACGCGTTCTTACACAGGCAGCCGATTCATTCCTGCCTCTGATGGAGCGGCTTCGATTCTTAGGAATCTTTGATTCTAATTTAGACGAATTTTTCATGAAGCGCGTAGGTGGCCTTAAGCGTCAGGTCTCCGCGAGCGTTGGCACCTTAAGCGCTGATGGCCTCTCACCACGACAACAGTTAAGCAGTATCCGCCACGCCCTTGAGCCGCTTCTGAAAGAGCAAGAGCGCATCTTCGTTGAAGAGCTTCGCCCCGCGTTACAACGCGAGAAGATAGAGCTGGTCTCTTGGAACCATCTAAACCAAGAGGAGCTCGTGTTTGCAGAGCACTACTTTGAGCACAAGGTATTTCCTCTTCTCACACCGCTCTCAGTTGATTCAGGACACCCATTTCCGTTTATCTCAAACCTCTCTCTGTCACTTGGGTTTTCGCTTGCTCACCCTGACTACATCGATCCCCTCTTTGCTCGTGTAAAAGTTGATTCTCATTTACCGCAGTGGATAAAGCTCCCGTTACGGGGCGCCGATTCAACAGCGCGCTTTCTTAATACTGGAGAGCTTATCACCCGCCAAGCTGCCGCCCTTTTTCCTGGCATGAAGATCCTTTCCTGCATGCCGTTTCGAGTTACCCGCAACATCGATCTTGATGTTGATGATGAAGACGCTGAAGATCTGATGGACGCGATTGAAGAGGAGCTTAAAGCGCGGCGCGCTGGACAGGTGGTTCGACTCGAACACGGCCCCAACCCAGATCCATGGATCCGGCAATTCCTGATTGATGAGTTAGACCTTGAGCAAACGGATGTCTTTGAATCGCGCGGTCTCCTAGATTACTCAGCGCTCGCTCCGATCCTTGAGCTTGATCTACCGAAACTAAAGTTTCCACACTGGACTCCTTCTATACCCCCAGCACTTCCCGAGGACGTCAATATCTTTCAAGCGATCCGAAGTCACGACATCCTCGTGCACCATCCATACGAGAGCTTTACTGCCAGTGTTGAGCGCTTTATTCGAGACGCTACACACGATCCAAAAGTTGTCTCTATTAAGATGACGATCTATCGGGTCGGTCAGGTGACACCTCTGATGCCCTACCTCATCCGCGCTGCAGAAGAGGGGAAAGAGGTGGTGTGTCTTGTCGAGCTAAAAGCTCGCTTCGATGAGAAGCACAACATCTACTGGGCGCAGGCGCTTGAGAAGGCGGGGGTACACGTTGTGTATGGGATCCCCGGACTTAAAACTCATGCCAAGGCTATTTTAATTGTGCGACAAGACCCCGATGAGCTACGGGCCTATGCGCACTGTGGCACCGGAAACTACAACGCCCGCACCTCAAACCTCTACACCGATTTCGGGATCTTTACCGCCAAGCCCGAATTCACGAGAGAGTTTATGCACTTTTTTAACTACCTAAGCGGACGATCGCTTAAGGAAGATTACAAAAAGCTTCTCATAGCTCCTATTACCATGGAGCGCTCGCTACTATCTCTGATTGAACGGGAAACATCGCACGCCTCTATGGGCCTCCCGGCTCGTATTATCGCAAAGATGAACTCACTCGAAGACAGGCACCTTATCGAAAAGCTCTACGAAGCTTCAAAGGCAGGTGTTGCAATTGATCTACTTGTTCGTGGGGCGTGTTGTCTACGACCAGGTGTCCCTGGTTTAAGCGAGAACATCAGAGTAGTTTCTGTCGTTGGTAGGTTACTTGAACACTCGCGTGCGTTTTACTTCCGTAACGGCACCCCCGACGCCGTTGATGGAGAGTTTTATATTTCAAGCGCTGACTGGATGGGGCGCAACATGCACCGGCGCGTTGAACTAGCGATACCCATTGAGGATCGCCCCTTAAAAGAGAAGATCTGGCACGTGTTCTCGGTAATGCTTGATGACCATCGACAGGCCTGGGAGATGCAATCAGATGGATTCTACATCCGGCGCTCCTTTACCCCAGGGAAATCTACCCTTGGCACCCATGAGACGTTGATGGGGCAGAGGTCTGATGCGGCGTAAAGCGCTCTAACCCTTAAAAGTTCTACCTATACAAGAGCCTCCGAACGAGGTACTTCATCCCTTATGGCTAAAATTGCATCCATCGATGTTGGCTCTAACGCGATGCGAATTTTAATCGCCGAGGTTGCCGCTAACGGCACACTAAAGCCCCTAATTCGCAAACGTGAAGCCGTCCGTCTCGGTAAAGACGTTTTCGCAACTAAGCGCATCTCCGCTCAAAACATAAAAGCCTCAATCGAGGTATTTAAAGGTTTTAGAGCACTTTGTGAAAGACATAAGGTGCTCGTTGTGCGCGCGGTTGGTACGAGCGCACTGCGAGAGGCGAAGAACAGCACAGCTTTTGTTGAGGCTATCCAAGCGCGAACCGGGATACGGGTTGAAATTATCACCGGAGTTGAGGAGGCGAGACTTATTCAACTTGCAGTGGCACACTCAGTAAACTTAAAAAATAAGCTTGCTGTCGTGGTTGATATGGGGGGCGGAAGTACTGAGGTGTCGCTTATTCAGAACGGCGATACGATTTTATCTGAAACCCATCCTATCGGCGCAGTGCGATTACTGCAGCTACTTGAGGCAAAGCGCCTTTCTGCTGATCAGTTTAGCCGCCTGGTGCAAGAGTATGTGCATGGCCTCCAGCGCCAACTTACACGTCATATCGGAAAGCGTCGCGTAAGCCTGTGTGTTGGAACCGGTGGAAACTTTGAAACCCTGGGGGACCTGCGAGTAAAGCTCCTTAAGAAACCACAGCGAGATAGACTCACCCTCTTGGATCTTAAAAAGATCCTAAAAGTCCTTAACTCACTCTCGATTCAGGAGCGGATACGAAAGTTGGGTCTGCGGCCCGATCGCGCCGATGTTATAGGCCCTGCTGCGGCGGTATTGCTTGAGATTATGCACTCTGCTGGGGTGCGAGAGGTTAGACTACCGGGTGTTGGGTTAAAAGATGGCGTACTCCTTGATCTTCTTCCCCAGGTGCAGATCGCTCGCACTCGCACGGCTCGGCAGCAGCGCATCGCTTTTGCACAAGAGCTTGGTCGGATGTATCAGAACAACATGAAGCACGCTGAAACTGTGCGCGAGCGCTCGGTATATCTGTTTGATCGCTTCGCAAAGATTCATCGCCTTGGCTCAGATTCACGTCTACTCCTTGAGGTGGCGGCTCTTTTGCACGATATCGGACACTTCGTAAACAGTGAAGATCATCATAAACACTCAATGTACCTCATTCGAGCGACTCCATTTATCGGTTTTGATCGTAGAGCGCAGGATATCGTTGCCTGTGTAGCTCGCTATCACCGCAAGTCACTCCCGAAGCAGGAACACGAGGTGTATCAAACACTCTCTAAGTCAGACCAGCTTATCGTGCGTAAGCTTTCAGCACTTTTACGAGTTGCAGATGCAACCGATAGGGGCCAAGGGCGGGTTAAGTCTTTTGGGATCAGGTTACAGCGAGGAAGCTGTATCGTATCGATTAAAGGTAAGGGAGAGCTTTTACTTGAAGAGTGGTCGATAAAAAAGAAAGCCGATCTCTTTGAGAGTCAGTTTAAGAAGAAGATAGTTGTGCAGGTAAAAAACTCAAAACGCCGCACACCTACAAGCAGCTCTCGCACATATCGAGCGCGGTAGAGTTAGAGTGTCTAATTCAAATGTAACCATGTACTCTGTCAGCTACGTTTATAAACGGTCAAAAAGACCTTTTAAAAAACATAGCTGTGAGAGAGATGTGCGGGCATCCCTCTCAGGTTGATAAACTAGAACTGGCCTGAGGCTTGCGCCCAGAGAGCCAGAGCCGTGATGCTGTGAGAGTCTCTGATTTCAATCCCGATTAGGGACATGATCTGCGACCTCTCAATCAACTTCACCTTTAAACTCTCAGTTCCGCCAATAGTGGCTTCATCAAGTCGAAGCCACCAGTAGCGGGGACTCGTTGTGGTGCTTCCAGAGTTCTCAGCGATTTCGCCAAGAAACTGGACCTCTACAACGTCACCAGTGCCGATCTCTTCGACCAGTTCTTTTGCAACGTTCCAGAATCCGGCAGGGATGGTTTCGATAGAGACCTTGAGAGCCTCCGACCGAGCACCTTCCCACGCGCCATTAAAGCCGCGAGGGATTTCCCACGTGAAGGCCCCAAGGGCGGGCCTCCACTGTTTGACTAGCGGAATACTCCCGTTGATCTCGGGAATGAACACATCCCCTGGGCCCCCGATGTTGGATCGGAGGACAAACGGCAAAGGATCGCCGCCCGGTTTCCATTGGACACCAACCTCCACATCGGCAAAGAATTTGCCGTTGAAGTAGGCGTCAGATATTGAGACAATCTCTGGAATACCGGACTCAACATCACCCACGCAAGCAGGGGGCGTGAGTCCCCTTTCCCTGAACCACGACTGCATCGCGGCCGGGCGTTTAATGACCGGAAGATCCCGCAAATTCCAATTAACTTTCTCGTGCTGCACGACAACATCCTTCCATGCAAAAAACCAAGAAACCAAATACCCACGACTCAGAGCACTCGCTCTGACTCATGGATACTTGGTGTCCTGGAATCCGCTTGGATGCCGATGTGTAGTAGGCTAGCTAAAGCCCAAGCCCTAGCACAAAGCAGATAGGCGAAGAAAAAACCTACAATGCGTTTAAAACGCAGCTAACACAGTACATGTGTTTACTTCTACTCAATAAAAAATTATATATATATCAATGGGTTGCAATTGCATCGGCCAAAATATACCGACGTTTTAAGCAGGCCCCGTTTCGGACAGTACCACGTTGTGGGTGGCTACTCAAAAGGGCCAGAAATAAGGGGGCAAAGGGAGCCTATCTGGTAATCTGTCGAGACTGTTCCGGCTTACCGGAGAAAGCGCCCTCCCAACCCCTCACGCCGCTCTACATTACGGAGCCGTAAGCACCTCTCGCACAGCACTTAAAGAAGTAGGCTTTACAAGATGAAATTGAAACCCGGCTTCATACGTACGTCGCCTATCCTGCTCCTGGCCGTATCCAGTAACTGCTACCATAGTTGGCGTGGCACCAGCCGCTGCGCGCAGCTCGCGCGCTAGCTGAAATCCATCCATACCTGGCATAGCGATATCCGAAAAAACGATCTCTGGCTTGTACGAGCTCGCAATCGAAATCGCAGAGCGCGCATCGTAGGCAACCTTTGTCTCCTGTCCAAGCGCCTCAAGCATCATCGATAGGGTATCTGCTGAGGCACGTTCATCATCAACGATAAGCACTCGATGACGAGTCAGTGTGTTGGTTAGCGCAGGATGCGCTTGTTCCACTGTGTCACTCTCAAGCGCCAACTCTTTTGTATGAGTTGCTAGCGGAAGCTCTACAATAAATTGGCTACCTTTTCCAAGCCCCTCACTCTTGGCCTCTATTCGCCCGCCATGAAGAGAGACGAGATTCTTTACGAGCGCAAGCCCAACACCAATTCCCCCCTGTGCCTTGCCTCGACTTGAATGAATCTGCGTAAAGGGTTCAAATATCCTCGTAAGCATCTCTTTAGGGATTCCAAGACCAGAATCCTGCACAGTCACCTCAACAAACGGCTCTCGTAGCCGTACAGATACTCTAATCTGCCCGCCTACTTCAGAGTATTTAGCTGCGTTATGAATCAGGTTTCCAAATATCTGATTAAGTCTTCCTCTATCCCCCTCTACTACTACTGGTTCGCTGGGGTAATGAACTGTCAGCACATGCCTAGCTTCATCTATCACCGGCCGAACTGACTCGATCGCACTATCAAGCGCCGTGATGAGATTCAAATCTTCCCGCCGAAGTTGAATCTTGCCTTTCGATATTCTTGATACGTCAAGCAGATCATCAATCAGGTGCTTTAACTGCTGCACCTGTCGCTCCATCATCTGCCGAATCTTCTCCAGCTGCTCTGGTTTCTCAGCTAGTCGAGGCCAAACCTGCAGAGCGTTACTGATTGGCGCTAGTGGATTACGAAGCTCATGCGCTAATGTTGCTAAGAACTCATCTTTACGCCTATCCGCGTCAGTCAGAATTCGCTCTGCTGTTTTGCGCTCAGTGATATCGCGCCCCATCAGCGCAAGGCCCACTGTATTCCCTTCAGAGTCATACACAGGAAAGGCTTGCAGCATAACCCAGCACGCTTCTCCCGTAGAAACATCTTTAATACGGGTCTCTATCTCCTGCCGTCCCGAAATTAGCGCCCGCTCGAGCACCTCTCGCCAGATAAAGTCTCCCTCTTCAGGGAAAAAGATATCCCACGCACGGATCTGCTGCGATTCCTCCATCGTAGCTAGACCGGTCATAGTAAGAGCTGCTCTATTCAAGAAGAAAAACTTTCCATACTGGTCGCACATTCCGATAAATTCAGAGCTGTTTCGCACAAGAGAGACAAACTTTTCACGCTCTTCTTCAGCTATTTTGCGGTCCGAAATATCAAGATTGACTCCATACATGCGCTCAATTTTGCCGGAGGAATCCTTTAATGCACCTCCTAGCCCCATAATCCAGCGCGGCGAACCATCGGGTCTCAACACACGAAATTCGGAATGGTACGATCGCTCTCCAGAAAATGAGGCATAAAGAGCCTGCTTCACGCGCTCTTGATCCTCAGGCGTGATCCGGGAGAGAACTTCGGCGTCAGAAGGTGTGGGACCAAGGTCAAAGAGCTCTGCACAGATCTCATCGAGGGTGCCGGCATGCGTCTGCGGGTCAAGAGTCCAATAACCTATTCCTGCTGCCTTTACCGCAAGCCTTACCCGCTCTTCACTCTCCCGTAGTGCCCGCTCAGCTTTCACCCTGGCTGAGATATCTTGCACCGCACCCAGCAAACGAACGGCACGCCCCTCAGCATCTTTTAGTGTCGTGACGGCGACCTCTACCCACAGCAGTGACCCATCTTTTCGCATATATCTTTTCTCTATTCGAATGTAATCAACTTTTCCAGCTAGCAGAGGCTCTATCAGTTCACGATTCCTGGCGCGGTCATCTGGGTGGGCTAGATCAAAAAAGGTACGACCATCGAGCAGCTCAGCTTCGGTGTAGCCAAGTAGCTCGCATGCATGTCGATTAAGGCGTAGAAGCTTGCCAGTTTCTAGATCGGTCTCAATATTCGCTACCCCGGG
>Ga0315904_10004817_pt1 | contig 18984 bp, 30 predicted proteins | sample LakEriMetagenome_6_FD_203529 | JGI IMG/M metagenome (GOLD analysis project Ga0315904, IMG submission 203529) | Freshwater fungal communities from buoy surface, Lake Erie, Ohio, United States - Buoy 12 MA120 | ecosystem: Environmental > Aquatic > Freshwater > Lake | place: USA: Lake Erie, Ohio...
TGTGTTATACGTAGGAACTACAAGTATATCTAAATTTAATGTTGGCATGTTGTTATATAATAAATATGCCAGAGGACTTGAGAATATCCTCTCACCCTCTGGCATAGGTTATTTATTAATTTACTTCTTAAGGAATCAATGTAGATGTAGTAGTAGTACTAGGCCACACAGTAGTTGTAGTAGAAGTAGTAGTGATACATACAGGATTGTTGTCAACAACAGTTCCAAGAGCATCTTCTAATGCATCTTGAATATCACCAGAGATACCTGAACCAGCTTCAACTGCAATAATTACCATTGCATCTTCTTTGATGTAATCACCCCAAGAATAAGCAGACTTATCATATTCGTTGAATTTGATAAAGAAAGTATCGTATGTTGTACCAGCATCAGCCCAAGATTCAAAGTTACCATTGTAACCAGCCATTCTATATAAGTGTTTCAAGTAACCTGCTTGGTAACTGTAGAAGTTTTTCTCTAATTGAGCAATTTCTCCATATGTACCAGTAGCGTAGTTAGCACGTTGTACCACTTCAGCATTAGCAACAATGTTACAATTATCAGCTACGATAAAGTCAGCTGTAGTTGCAGGACCACTGTATACAAAAGTTCTGAACCACATTCTGTCATATTCGTAAGGGAACGCAGCAACATCACATGGTTGTCCATATGTAGTTAATGGTTTTCCTGTAATACGTAAGATTGCAGCAGAGTCATTACCAATTCTTTGGAATTGATAGAAGTTGTTCAAGCTAATGTTATCAGGGTTGATACCAGGAGCTTGTTGTTGCAATTTCAAGATGAATTGGTCAATCAATGCTGGAACGTCAACAGTGTCACAAGGATCACCACCACAATCACAACATGGAGCTTGAACAGTCACTGAACGAGTGAATCCATTGAAATACAATGTATCCAAGTAAGAAGAGTGAGCACGTAACGTCAAAGTTACAACATCACCACATTTTACATTCCATCCATCAACATCAGTAATTTGAGTGATAGGAGTAGGACACCCACTCACTTTATACCATTCAGTTACATTTGAATTACATCCACCAAATCCAGCACCACATCCTGCAATTTTATCAGAACGTTTTGTTCCTTGCAAATAGGTGTTTGTTCTACCTTGGGCAATGTAAAAATACTTAGAAGTACTAGGAGTCAATGTAGCTACATAATTGCTATCAAAAATACCTACTTCACCAGCTGCTAAGTCTTGTGTAGAGCTACCAGAAGGTAATGAACCTTGGAATCCTGGTACTACAAAGACAGTAGTTAAAGAAAAATCTGCCATTTTGTTTATTTATTAAGTTAAAAATTTATTCGTTTGTTTGTATTCTGTATGCTGCATTTTGTACAGCACTTTGATTCTCTGTGTACATTGCTAGGTTCTCAACTGTCAAATCTAACAATTCATCTTCTAGGTATGTCTCAAGTTCACAGTCTACATCTGTAGAGGGTGTTCCATCAAACTTGATATATCCTGCTTTATCAATGTACACTGGATATCTCATGTACATTATATTTATACTTTTAGGAGTGAATGTCCCATCTGTAAATACACTTATGTCATCAGAAGATAAGAGATTGAATGTTTCTTGATATTCAAAACTTGGTTTGTAATGATCGTTGTTCAGAATAAACTGAAGATCTCCATGTTTTGCAAGATCTCTATTAATCCAGATCTTTCTGTTTTTACATCTTCCTTTGTCAGCTAACACATATGAATCTACATAGAACATATATTGTGGTTCTAATTGATGTATGTTAGCTTTCCACTGATGTATTTCTTTATTTGATTCTGCAAGTTCTAATGGTTGATGATTATAATCTATCACTAAACTTTGTAGATCTTCGTAACGTTTTTTAAATGAGTCTAAACCCATTTGACTTACAGTACTAATGTTGTCGATCTTTTGCTTTATCAACTTAATCTGAGCTTCATTCAGAGCTAAGATTTTATCTTCAAGTTGAATCTGTTGATGCTCATTAGTTGATAGCTTATTCAATCTTTGGTCAATCTTGTATAATAAACTATCTACTGGTATCATATTTTATATTTTTAAAAACTAGCCACTAAATAGCAGCTAGTTTTTTATGTTTTAATTTTCCTTCAAGAGTGAGTAACTCATCTTGATTATCATCATCCATAAGGAATTTAATTAATTCTTCCTCATCTTTTGCAATTTCAAATTCACCTTCATAAACCTTACCATTTGGCTTGACTCTGTAAACTGAATGAGCAATAGCTTGCTTAACTAAATCTTTGATATGGAGTAAGTTTTCCTTCATGTCTGCAAATCTGTTGAACACTTCTACAGGATTTAATCCTTGGAATGCACCAGACTTGAACTCTGATTGTTTAAGCATGTTATCTACTTGATTGTAAACAACTTCCTCTTTAGTATCTTCTGTAACTGGAAGTCCTAAAAGTCTTCCAACTTTACGTTTCTTCTCAGGAGTCATAGAATCAAATTTCACAATAGCTTTATTGATCAATTGTTTTTTCTTGAAGATTATACCACTTTCAATTTCCTCGTCAACAACATAAAATTGTGTGTCTGCAGGATATTCACCTCTTTCCCAAGATTGATAACTTGATGCAATAGTTGGATGTACTCGCAACCATGAAAAAGCTAACTCTTGAAAAGGAACTGAAAGATCAAAAAAGTTATCACCATCTAACAGTTTAACTGCTTGTACGTGTGTGTAATCATCTGTTGATAATGACAATCCATAGTTCCAAAATTTAGAACGAGGACCAAGATCAATATCACCTAACGCAGCTTCTAGTTTTTCACGTAGTTTTGTAACACGTTCTATTTCTAACTCACGTTCTGTTGGATCACTAATTCTTCTGATGTATGCAGCATTAGGATCTAGTCCTGTTCTGTATTGACCATCTAGCTCTTTGTAAGGATACTTAAACACTCCTGTTCCAGGAATACGTGTCATACCTTTTGCTGCTAATCCACCTTGCATTGTCTGCAATTGAGAATTGTTATAATCTTTCTTTAATGTAGAGATTTTGCCTATCTTACCCATAATGTAGTTTAATTAAGTTTTGGTTTATACTTTGCAGAATGTACCCATCGAAGAGTAATGCGACATAAGTCCATCATTCTGTTTGAAAAGCTTTCCCCCCAAGGTGGGAGAGAGTGGGGGAAGGGGGGAATTCTTTTCGATTTACGACTTACTCTGGGACGCTGTTCTAATGGGTAGCGTAGTAAGTACTGTTATTTTATTAGAATTGTGGGATTTCTTCGATCAACACAGTTCTTGACAAGTCTTCGATGAATACATCGCAACGATCTTTCATCCAGATTTCGTATCCAGGGAATTTGTTAGCAGAGCTCATACCTTGAGATTTAGCAAAACCTAAGTGGTGACGAGTTCCATCAATATAACCCCAAGTCATAGAAGGAGCACCTTTCATACGAACCTCACGAATGTTGTTTACCATTGAACCATCAGACATTGGAGAAACATCAAACACCATAAATACTGGAGTAGATTTTTTGTTTTGTCCAAACTCTAAGTTAGATTGTGGTAAATCTAATTCTTTCAAGTGGATCAATTCAACACGACCTGTCTCACGTGTTACCATTGCATCAAATGCAAAGTTGTAAGTGATGTGTTGTCCTTCTCCTTGCAAGTATCTGTTTCCAGAATCTGCCATGAAAGTTAATCCTGAGTTTAATGCATCATTTTTCAAAGCTTGTTGGAATACGTCGAATCCAGCCTCGTTAGTGTACATTTTAACTCGTCTATCTTTAACGTCCACACGTCTGTAGAATAAATCTCCAAATACAGAACGAATCAAGTTAGCAGAGAATTCACCTCTATTGTATTGTACCAAGTTACCATTGTTACGCATTCTGTGGTATACACCTGCAGATGTACGTTTCAATTCTTGTTTAGAACCATTAGTTTTAACTGTTCCAGGTTTAGCCCAGATCATACGTTTAACTTTCAATTCCAACATAGATTTACGCATCCAGAACTCAACAAATGGCTCCCATTTAACATCGTTACGAGTTAAAGGTAATTGGTTACGTCTTTGTGGAGCATATACTAAGATGTCAAGTGGTTTACCTGAAGCATCACGCATCATTTTGTCGTCAGCCCATTCAGTGATTTTGTGCTCATAACCATATCCAGAACCTAATGATTCGAACATAGTGATTTGCTCACCTAAACGTGGCAATCCTAATAAGTCTTGGTCAAACTCACCAATAGCAGCATCAACCAATTCTAATTCAATACCAACTTGTAAGAATGTAGAAGATACGAAATCTACAGTTGGGTTGTCAGTTACTAATGTAAATGAATACAAATAACCCATGTTCCATGGAAGTGGATCTTTGATTACATAGAAACGAGGACCATACTGACGTGAACCTACAGAAACGATAGCGTTTTTAGAGAACTCATTAGTATCCAATACTAATTGGAATTCTTGACCATCGATACCAGGCTTACCTGTTTCTTCAATGATGTCAGTTAGACTAGTTGGGATGTTAATGATTTTTGGGAATTTGTAAGGTACTGCTACCTGCCATTTCCAAGCATCACTATTATTATCAATGTAATAAGGTGTGCTTTTGTTGATCATGTCTAAGAAGTCATTGCTGTACAATGAACTCTGAGTGTACAAGCTGATGATTTTTTTATCATAGTCAGCTGGTTCAGTGGAGTGAAAAGACTCCAAGTGGTTAGAGTCTGTAAGTTTACCTACAGCACGCTTGTCCATAGAAGCTACTCTAGCGTAAGTAAAACCAGTTAACCCTGGGATAGTTTGAATACTCATTTTGTTATACTTTTTGTTGTTATTAAATTATTTGATTATAAGAACCACGAATTAGGATTAGCTTTTGAACCACTTCCACCAGTTGATGTTTTGGCTTTTGTCACTTGTCTAGCAACTTCTCCAAACAACTGGTCTGTTTTTTTAGAAACACCTGACTTTTGTATAGTTGATAATGTTGGATCTTTTTCTAAGATTTTAAGAAGCAAACCAACTTTAACCTTCATGGCATGATTCTCAGGTCTCTTAAGATCTAAAATGGTTCTGTCAAAATCTGAAAGTGTTTCTCCAGATGCAGTCTTCCATTTATCTACTAATAAGAAGTCTTGTAGTTCGCTTGCTAATTTTGGGTTTAATGGAATACCATCAAACTCTTTTGTTTTAAGCTTTTCACTTAGAACAGATTGAACATTTTGTATGTATTGATTTCTGATTGCAGCTTTCTGTTGTAACTCTTGTTCAGCCTTAGCTTCCATTTGTCCCAACTTCTGTGCTTCTTTTTTAACCAACACTTTATGATGCTTGGTTGCTACGCTCTCAAGATCACCATAATTTCTGAGTCTTTCAACTTCTGACTCTATATCTTCATGATCAAATCCTTGATCAGATAATGCTTGTTTTATAACCCTTACTTGGTTGTCTTCATCTGCAAGATCCATCTCAGCAAAATTAACCACCTGATTATATGTACCAAAGTACTCTTTAGGATCTACTCCTTTTACAAATATGGCTTCGAACGCTTGTTGATAATCTTCTCCAAATTGTCCAATGAAATTCTGAACCATTTCAGAAGCACCTCTTTTCTTTTCAGTTTCAAATCTTTCTAAGAATTGTTCAGGTGTTGTAATAGGTTCTTCATCATCCTCATCTTTATTGAAAACTCCTAACTTGAATAAGTCATTTGCCAATGCAGTGAATTGAGTACCTTGTGAGTCCTCCTCTTCGTCATTGTCATCAGATGTATCAGTTGTTGTAGTTTTTGCAACAGGTGCAGGTGGTGTAGCATCATCATCTTCATCTTCATCTTCGTCAGTGTTATTACCTAAGAAGTTTGATATAAGAGATTGTCCTTTTTCTTTATCGTCAGCATCATCTTCAACTGGTGCTATTTCTTTACCCTTTGGTACTGCTGGTTTAGCAGGAGGTGTAGCAGGTTCAGCTTCTTTAATAATTGGTGTGACATCTTCAGGGTTGGAAGTAGAAGTTTCAGGAGAAAACAAATCGTTTAGTAATTCCTGATTTCCCATACCCATCTCCATAGTATCTTGGATACTAAAATTACCCATAGACAGATTATCTGTATTATCAGCCATAATGTAGTTGTGTTTAATATTTGGTTTATATTACGTGTAAAACTAGAATAGATATATTTAATTTCAAAGAGATAGTTGCCAATATGCTATATTTTTTCTCGTAATATAGCATTAATGTCTAATCCTCTTTAAGATTTATTACTTTTTTTTGTTATTTCTGCCCTTTGCATTCTCTTTTGCAACAGCAAGATCGTTTGCTTGATTCTCTCTAGCAACTTGTAATTTCTCTTTCTCTAACTGCAATTTTTGTGCAGCCATTGCATTCTTAGATTGAATATCACTTAGTTTCATTTGATACTCTCTCTGTGCTTTGCTTTCTTCTGCAGCTAGATTAGTCATCTCAAGAGCATCAGCTGTACCTGAGTTATCAAGATCTGCTGTAGCATTCTCGTTTCTACCAAGTGCTTGAATAACAGCAATCTCTTTTTTATTGAGTCTGTCAAGTTCATTTTGGTAATCATCGTGAGCAATTTTTTCTTGAGCAAGTTGAGCAGCTTGTTGTAATGTAGCTTGAGCTTGTTCTTGTTGTTGTTGCAACTGCTGTTGTTGTATTTGTTGCTGTTGTTGTTGCATTGCATCTTGTTTGTCTCTAAGATCTTTGAAGGTTTTCTTCATCTCTCTCATAGACTTAGTGCTGTACAATTCGATAACATCGTATAATGAACCACCATTCTGCATCAAAGGTTGTGCCAATTGTCTAAGCTCATTAAACATTTGAGTATCTTCAGGACGATTCGTTGGGAATACTTTTAAGTCTCTGAATTTTAAATCTGTACCATTCACCTGTACAAATGCAGATTGTCCCTCAGATGTAATATATGAAAGCGTAGACTGAGGTTTAGAACTCTCTACATATAATGCAGCATCAATGATTGCTTGATACAATTGTCCCATTACATATTCGTGAGCTATAAACAAAGGTTCTGTTTGAGAATAACTTTGTTGCATTGCAGTGTTTGTACCTGTAGCAGATTCAGATGCTGCAACAGATCCCATACGTTGTCTTGACATACCTACAAGTTCCCAACATTCCATTTTCATTTGTTGTGCAAGATTGTAACGAGATTGTATCTCCTGCGTACGTGTAAGGTCAAGGGCTGTAAATTGGTTGAATGAACTAGGAGCTTTTAAGTTCTCTGGAGAGTCGTCAACAAATACCACTCCTCTATTACGTGCTTCCATTTCCCATATGTCAAGAGCATCTTGTGCATCTCCATCTTTAGGAATAGGGATGTGACGTAATGACATAAGCTGAACCTTACCAACCTCTTTCTCTAGAAGTTTGTACAATTGGTTCATACATACATTGTATATAACTTGGAAAGGTTTCATAAGATCTACTAAGCTTTTAGCTTCTGTGTTCTTCACCTCATATGTTGTACCTATGATAGGACAATAGTTTAACAGTTTAAATGGTTTGATGTGATAGATGTCTGGACCAATCTTAGTTCCTTGATACCACTCATTAATCCATCCCCATTCTAATGATTGTTGTGTAGGCATCAATCCAGATTTGTAAGTTTCATCAACTAGTGTTGATTGTTCGTTACCCATTTCATCAAGATAGATTAGCTTACCAATTTTCTTTTTAGAAATCCAATAGCTACGTACAACAACATACTTATAACCAAAGCTACTAACGTTAGACGTTAGCCCCAAGAAGTCTTTAAGTCCATCATTGTTCTCTTTCATCTCAGACTCAATCATCATTCTTGTTTGTAACACAAGAGGATCATATGTATCGTAAACTACAGAATCGATACCTTCAGGAGCATTAGGATTCCCAAGATTAGATTCTCTAACGTTGATAAGTCCATAGTCTTGGAGTGACGAGCGTAAGTGGTCGATTTCCTCTTTCGTAAGATCTGGTATAGCTTCAATGATCTCTGATAGCTCCATAACCTGTACTGTACCAGCAGCATAAGCACCCTGAGCTCTGCCTGTGGGATCAGAAATCCACTTTCTATCAGGAGTGGTAAGAAACCAAGTGTTCTTTGGGTTAGCCACTTCGATGTTGAAACCAAGTTTCGAGTTGTCTTCATATATGTGATAAAATTCTCTTGCTGATATTAGAAGATCTCTAAATGCATCTTCTGATTTTTCTTTTAAGTTAAAGTCTGCTTTCTGACATGTTAATACGTGGTTTGCCCATTTTTCTGCAATAGATGTGTAAGAATCTAATTCTTCTTTTACTTCATCCATTGTCATCTGTTGAACTTGCTCTTCATCAATCTCTTGACCTTGCATTGCAAGATTTTCAATGATCTTTTGTTTTGCTTCATTCATTATATATTGCTGAAGCATTTCTGTTTTGAATTGTAATTCTTCAGCTTGACTGTCATCATCAAATGCCTTAACTCTGTAAGTATCAGGACGTTTGCTTATTTCTCCAACCAATTCGTTTACAGGAGTGGTGACAATAGAATAGTGTTTTACATATGAAGGAAGTTGAAGGTCAGCTTCTAACATGTCTGTAAAACTTCTTACATGTGGTTCTTGATAGAAGTCTTCCATTCTAAGAATACCTTTCATAAGATCATAGTTCTTTACAAAGGTGTCCCTGTTCTTTACATACTCAGCATATGCTTTGTTAGCAAAATAGTCCATTGTATTCTTAATCCAACTTTCATCTTGCTTTTCTTTTTCAGTTTTGAACTGATCTGGAAAGATGTTCAAATACGCATAGCGTATAGTAGCATCTTTGGTATATCTAATTATTGCCATTATGTAAACAATTTACGTTTTTTATTATTAAACATTCCACTAGATTCTGCAAACAAAGAGTTTCTTTTCTTTGTTCCATATAGTGATGTGATTCTTTCATCTTCTTTCCCACCTGTTCTTCCCATTATAGGATCTAACTTCATGGCTAGTGCTACAGCTAATTCTGCAGCAATGATTCTATCGAAGTTTCCATCCTCATTATATTGTATCATTTCTTCAAGGAGCACAGGATCAAATATCTTTGACATACCTTTTGTTTCAGATATGATGTTTCCATCATCATCTTTCTCTATGTGTATTGCCTCTTCTGTATATTTCTTAAGACATCCATGTAGGAAGTCTCGTATTTTCTCAGCAGATCTATGTATACCATAATCACGTCTAACTGTTGTATTAGGAACAATCTCCTTTAACCAGTCTGGCTGACGTTCTAAATAATGTGCATCTCCTTTGGAAATCATGTAATCTATAAAGGAAATCTCATCATTCTCACACAGAGCTCTAGCATTGTAATACTTAATCAATAGTCGTGCCTGTTCTTCCCATGTTTCTTTTTTATCAGGACGTGCACAGTAACTGGCAACAAACATATCTTGATACTTCTCTCCAGCTATAGAGTGCATACGCTTGTAAATGTACACAGATCCTAACGATGTAGAATATGCAGACTTACCTTGTCTATAGGGGTCAATCCCTGCAACATAAAGTCCATATGGAGGAGTGTCTACAGGAAACTCATATATAACTACAGGAGCATCTTTCTGATCACTATTCTTTAATGGAAAGTTTGTAATTGGTAATCTATCTGAGAATTCATGTTTTACACCTTGTCCATCATCATATAGAACAACAGGAGTTCCTGTTCTTTCCTGATTTAACAGTCTGGTTTTCTGACGTTTAGCTGCTTCAATGTCAAAGATGTTTGTATCTTCGTTCAGGAATATATCATCTACCTCTTGTGGGTAGTACATCTTCTCCTTTAAATAAGCAACTCTATCTCCTGCTTTCTTAAGCTTCTCGAGATTGTCATTTGTAATCTTTGTGGCTAACTCTTCATTAGACACCATCATCTTCACATCATGTAAAGAAGACTTCTTTGGTTTTCCTAAGAATGCACCAAGAGAACTTTCCTCTTTGGCTTCCATTCTATATTTGTGTGAGATGAAAAGTCCATGAACTCTCTTCTCATCTTTTGCATTATTGTACGTAAGAAAGTTAAAATTGTCTACGTCAAACATTAAGCTCTTCGCATCCATAAACATCTTCATATCCCCACCTGTACCTGTCAAAATAGGACTACAACCCCAACCAAATGGTGTTGTAAATCCAGGTGTAGCAGCTTGAAGTCCTCGTAAGAAACTTCCTTTACCTATCTCGTCAATGATTAGTCTACGTGGTTTTGTACCTGCAATAGCTTCCTCATTATTACCACCATCTAAGTTACGAATAAGGATCTGAGAAAATGGGATTCTTTCTCCTGCTCTAGTTTTAATTCCAAGTGTCACTTGGTTCTTCCAGTTATCTTCAACTCTCTGCCATCTCCACGCTTCTGGAAGGAAGTTCAATCCCTTGTCAATCTTGTCTGTAATAAGCTTGATATCAGGAGCATTCAGTCCAGCAATAATGTTCTGTGAGTTCTCATCAAATGTAGCACCATGTCCTATATATGATGCCTCAATAACAGACTTAGCAAAACGTCGAATTCCAAGGATAACTAATCCTTTTTTTTCTTTGTGGGCTCTATCAATCTCATTTGTAACTAACCACTCATTATCACGTAACAATGGGTTAGCATATTTCTGATTGATGCGTCCATATTCATCTATAATATCTACCTCTGTGTGCCAGATGTTTAGATGCCAATATAGAAATGGATTGATGTATTCGCCATCCATCATACAGCCATTCATGCTTAACTCCTTGTGAAAGTTAAAGAAGGCTCTGTATTCGTCAGATGTTTTATCTGGAATACGTTTCTGATTGATGAACCAATCCTTATAATCTATACTATGTAGTTTCATTTAGCGTCTTCCTTTTAAGAAATCTTCAGCCATAGATCCTAATTCAGCACCACCTCGTGTTTCCACTTTCTTAGCTTCCTCTTTCTCACGCAGTTTATCTACAACTTCGAGCAAAGCTAAGTAATTTTTCATTGTCTCCTGAATAAATTTTCCTTGGCTCTCAATGCTCGCAATAACCATTGGCATTGCTCCACCTTTTGCTGTTGGCTTCCACTCAATCCTATCCTTCAATTCGTGCATGGGATTTGCATCCACATATTGCTTCCAGCTAGATAGTTGTTGCTCTGCCCAATCGAGCTCTGTATTAATGTATGTAGTTTTCTTTAATGCCATAATTTAGTTTTTATTCCTCCTCGTCAAGAATGTGGTTTAAATCGAGACCCTCCTGTATTATCTGTTCCAAATCTTCACAATATGGAACATCTGATTCTAGTTCTACAATATAATCGTTTAATATTTCATAGAACTCCTTGTCAGAAAGATTCTCTATACAATGCCCATCCATGGCTGTTGCTATATGCTTTCCTAACGACTGTGAAGGAAAGCTTTTATTCAGCTTTGTCAAAGCTTTTAAACTCCTATTGTAATAAACTGAACTCATATCAAATCATTGATGTCATCATCTGACAGTTTAACATTTGCACTTGGAACATCATCCTCATCCTCTTCTTCATCATAATAATCCTCTTGAACAGCTATTTTAATCGTGTCTCTTTTTTCCTCTTCATCAACCTGCGCAGAAAGATCAATAAAGTTTGCTCCTTCCTCATATAATATAACAAGGAGATTAATGAACATCTCTAGAGGAATCTTTGTAACCTTAAAATCTTTGTTTGCTTCCATGACTTATGTATTTTTTTCTATTCCTGTCCATTTCTTCAAAGGACATTCACAAGAGAGACATTTTGTTTTTGCTGACAATGTGCATCCACAATTGACACAATGTACATCTGGCCTAACAGATTTATGCTTCGTAGAAATGTGCTCACATTCTTTACACACTAACATCCTTGAATCACTCACCTGTTGAATCAATTCTTTTTCCTCTTCTGCAGGGAGAAGATTATTCTTCCATCCCTCGATTATCTGTGCTAGGCTCATTTAGTTTTGGTTTTAAAGCTTTGACATTATTATTAACAGACTCTAGTCTCATTTCTGTGTTTCTTCTTTCTGCTTCTGTAAGCTCTGAAGATAGCATTTTGGAATAATACTCTATTTGCTCTGTGTATTTCTGCATTTGTTTAGCTCCACGTTTCTCATTGAACACAAACTTCCCAAATCCAGAAATCTCAATAGAATTATTTGTAGCTGTAGCTGCATTAGCAGAATCAAATTGATGGGAAATAATTGTATCAATTGTCTTCTCAGAAATCATCTTGTCACACACCTTATTAATAGCAATCTTCTTAACAAGATATTCCTTAACAGACATACTAGGAGGTTTGTTCATCATGCTTCAACGTTATTCCAAGGAATACATCCTTATTAAAATCTAACACAATAACAGGATTAACCTTCACCATGTTCTTCTCCTTAACAAATACACCAACTTTTTTCAACTTACTAATTATGTTGTTAATCGTAGGGTTTGTCGTATTATACTTAGAACAAAATTCTTCCCTTACATTGGCATTCGTAATATTACCTCTCACAGCTGTAAAAGCAATCAACTGTATTTCTCGTGTTGTTAAATTAAGAGAATTAATGTTCGAAAGAATAGCGTAATATTTCTCAGCTAAAGAAATATCATCTGTAATCGTCTTCTTTAATTTCTGAATTATCATTATATCATTGGTTTATTACGAACAAAGATATATAAAAAATAATTAACCCCACCCACCCACCAAAGGTAAAAACTTTTTTCGTTATAAATTCGCTGTAAGAGGAAATATTTTTTCGTTGTGATTTTTCCACCTGAGAAAAAAATTTTTTTCCCCAAAATTTTGAAACCCATTATGTGTGTGGGGGAGTTGACCATTCCAAACCAAAACCCCCCACACGCTTTGGTAAGTTGGGGTACCTCCCCACTGTTGGAATAGGTCTAATCTTAATCTAAAACTAAAAATGGAAAAAGAAATTAAAGCAATAGGTATGCTACACATTCCTAACAAGAATGATGAAGAGTGGAAAAAATTCTTGAAAAAGAATAAAAAGAAAAAAGAAATAAATAATAATCTATGGTATCATCTACCATAGGTTATTCTTTTTTGTTCATAGTATAGTAAGTGTACTATGGACAGCTTGCTAATTCCTTCCCAAAACATTCTATACACTGCGATTAATAACCTTAAATACTTACACATTATGCAAACAACAATCAAAATTCCATTTGGCTACAACACATTCAGCATTGGTAGCCATTCAATTCACACATTGAAAATCAGAGTGAAATCTTCTTGCAATGATTTGCACACGAGATTTCCAATGAACATCGCTTCAATGATTTCATTCACAGAGACTGATAAGAATGGTGCATTATTCACTACAATGCAATTCATTACGTCAGACTACGTTGAACACATTAGCATTCGCAATGCAATCAGCAAAGTTCTTGCAGAAATAATGCACGAGCGCATTGACATAAAATATGGAATTCATAATCATACGAAGAAATACATTGATTATGATTTGCTAATTGAAACTTGCTAATAATAAAGGGGGTTTGCCAAAACCCCTTTTTTTCTTTTGATTATAAACCCTTTAAATAAAAACAAAAATGAATTTAGAAAGAAAACTTATTGAATTGACATTTCCAAACATCAACGTTGATACTATTATGGAAATCATTTGTGCAACAGGTAATCCTACGATTGCCACTGAAAAACTTTGTGGAATCTACAATGAACCACAGTTTGAACGATTCAAGATAATCAATCGTCATCAATCAGAATTCATTGCCTACAATCCTTGGACAGAAACCATTGAGTTTAGTTACCTTCGTCCAATAACGAAATCAGGATACTTTCCTAAAAACATTAATCGTAATGAAATCACCATTGAATCATTTGATTCGTTGGTTGATAATAATGCTGATGATACGTTTTGGTACAGTCTTGAGACAGGTGAATTTGAGCCTGCAACAGGCTCTTGCAAAGTTGACAATTGGAATAGAGCAAAAGTGCCAAACTACGATTTGGCTGAATAGACAATCAGGGGGTTCTTCACAGAGCCCCTTTTCTTTGTCCTTTATATATATCAAACCTTTTTATCATCTTAATTAACATTTAACACAATGGAAAGATTTACAAATATTATCAGCATAGAAGACAACTGTGCTTACAATGCATTTGGAGAAGTATTCTTTATAAAGAAAGACTTATTACCAATCAATGTTCCTTGCATCATATCATATGATACAAATAGAACATCTACTATAATAAGGAGTGAGGATTTGTTTGATAATGATGATGAATGGTTCTATCATACTATTGTAAGACACGCTATTAGAACATTCAGTTCATTACAAGAGTTGAATGAATACAAAGCAAATAAAGTGGAGAGCCTACAATAGGCTCTCTTTTTGTTCTTAATATACATCAAAACTTTCTTATCTATTCAATAACTTTAATTACATAGAATTATGGAGCTAACAAACATTACGTACATTAGGGATACACAAGAAGTGATTCTCTATTTTGGCAATCATCGCATTGTAACACCTGCGACTTGGCAGACTTACAATCTCTATTGTGAGTTTCACAACATCCCAATAGCAAGACCTGAAGTAAGGGCTGTTGACATCACTGAATTATTGGCTCTTTGACAAGAGCCTTTGATTCTGTTGGCAGGGTGGACGTGCGTATGTAATCCCCTCTGTATATATTCCCAATCTCCCTTAATTCAAAAAGCGTTTCATCCATCCCAAAACCTTTTTCACGCATTGAGTATAATCAAATCTTTATTATTAATTTTTAAATCAAATCAAAATGAAAAATTTTGTAATCAACAATGGTGCTTTTACAGCAAATGGTAACTTTTCAGGCTACACAGCTTTAGGCGTTCGTGTTCACTTGCACAAACGTCAAATGGAGGCTCTTGCTTGGACGAAAAACGAAGACGTTAAATTTCCTTTCTTTTGCATTGCAGAAGAGAAACAAATTGGTCAACTCGACGCTAATGGTAAACCTGTTGTGGACGCTAATGGTGTTGAAATCAAATCGTCGCGTCTAACAGCGTTGAGTGCTTTCAAAGCTAAAGAAGAGATTATCCAAGCGCACGCTGATAGCAAATTGCTTGACATTAATATCCAACAGGAAATTAACAAGCAAGCTACATCAGCAGGCTTAAGCGAGAGTGCAATCAGTGCGCTTGCTAACGCTTCGTTCTAATAACAATGTAATAGGACCCACTAACGTGGGTCTTATTCTTTTTGTATGTAAGGGTGGGTTCAGAATGTACTTTGGGTGGGCTATAATATCAATATATTGCAGTATTCTCAAAAAATCAAACTTTCTACGAGGAGCGTATTAACTTTCTTTCAATGAAAAGTGCAAATCACTGAGAATCTTCTAATAATTTTATTGTTCGAAGATGAATAAAAGAGTTAACGTGTCAACCTTCACGTATTAAACAAGGTAGATTAAGTAGTACAAACAAACAAAAAACATCAAATTATATATAGCATTATGAAACAATACAAAGAAGTTTGTATAATAGAGGGTAAATTATCTTCTTTTATGGATGGGTATATTAGAGGACTTAAGCAAGAAGTGTTAGGCTTTGATAATTTCTCTGATGAAGCAATTATTTATTCATTGTTAGAGTTTAGCAAGTTTGCTAGAGAACACGATGATTTGGAAAGAATCACCTATCTATATGATAAGTGTTTAGAATATTCTAATGAAACAGAAAAGTTTCACATAGAATATAGTGATACATATAATGCCTTTTTGGTAATTAGTGATGAACCATCAGTATTTTAAATAGTAATAGTTATGGCAAAAGAAGATTTTATTTCCACAAGGATAATAGGTATTGTAGGTAATACATTATACATTGATGGATTATATGCAGGTGATCACTTTCACAATTCTCTTATATCTGATTGGGTTAAGTCTGATCTTATTGATAGAGGTGTTAGAGAGTTTTCTTCTTATAGAGAACTTAATGATCATTATTCAGAAGTTCTTTACAATGAAATAATGGGCTCTTAATTGAGCCCTTTTAAATAATAATGTGTGAGTGTATGCATTTGCTCGTGTATACAGTGATAGAGAGCAGAGAAATCAAATAAAGCTTCTCACACATTTAATAATCATCTGAGATGAAGAATGCACCTAAGTTAACAAGGTAGTAAAGCAAGCAGTTCAGACTAACTGGTAGCAGATGATTTTAATATAAACAACTAACGTTGCAGAAGAGCAGTAGTAAATATAGAACGTATGCTATATCGAAAACAATCTGTTGTTTATATTAATTAAAAAACTCAATAACCTTCCAAGATGTTGAGGACACCAGTTTCTTATAGTATGGATTTTCTTCTACTAATACAACTAGCGAACTATAAGTTTTAGGTGTAAAACACAAACTAATTAACTATGAAACAACCTGTTTATTGGACAACAAAAAGTGGTACACGAATTAATGTGGACTACATGGATGTAAATCATTTGAGAAATACTCTCAAGATGATAATTAGAGCTATTGATAGTAGTTCACAAGAAGTTTCTAAATCAATTTCTAAACAAAGATTTAGAATGAATGGTGAACTTGCTAATGATGATGCTGATATGGCTATGCTGTACAGTATATCTCCTGAATTAACTTGTACATGTTATGGACATTACGAATGTCAACAATGTTATGAGGATAGAAAAAACGAACACGATCTTAACGTATTTGAAAGCAATAATTGTTAAGCTATGAAGCAAGAAACCTTTTTAATTGTGGGGATAACAACTATCCTCACAATGGCTTTCTTTTTAGGAGGCAGAGACAAGTCTTGTGCTCAGAGATTATTCACTGACACAAGCAAAGAATACAAATTCATTTCAATAGAAATGGCAGAACAACAAACAGACACATTGACCACAAACTATTAAAATCATGATTAAAACAAAAATTATGTTAGCTGTAATAGCTACGTTCTTCATTACATGGTGTGTAATGGGGCTTATTGGATATTTATTATCTGATCTATCGTACAAAGAATGTATGACAAATGGTGCAACATTAATGTTCTTATTAATATTTGGTTGGATACCAAGTGTTATCGTTAGTTATGATATGAACGAAAAATTTGATAACAATTAAACAAACAATAACCATGAAGAAAATTAATTTCAATCACGAAAGTGACAAGATTACAACATCACTTGGTATGAGTGATGCAGAAGGAGACCAATTGAATCAAAAATGTTCAGACATAACTCTTGACATGTTAAAGGGTAAACTGACTAAACCATCAATGCTTGCTGAAAGAGTGTATGCTGAGTTCTCTGAAGAAGAGAAACTTATGTGTATTATTCAGTTCTTAACAAATGCTCTTGAGAATATAGTTAAGGAACATCCAGAAATGGTTTATGCAGCTATGAGGAATGCTGAAATTGATGAACAAATTGATAGACTAATCAATGAGAATTAGTAATGGTAGATGGGTTGACCACAATGGTGAGCCCATCACTGTTTTCAATTATGATAAGTTGAAACAGATAGGAGAAAAGGTTCAGGCTGTATATGGTAATGATATTACATATGACAGAATAAATGTAATTAGTAATCTAACTATGTTATCATCTAAAGATGAGAATACATTGGCTAGAGTGTTTGATGAGAAAATACTAACTAAATTAATGGGATATTGATATGTTAGTTACACGTACATCAAACATTACAGGGATAACACGCACATTAGATTTGCCTGTTACAGAAGAGCAATTAGCTGCACATAAGTCAGGAACGCTTGCACAACATGCGTTTCCTGATTTATCAGCAGATTTGAGAGAATTCATTATATCAGGAGTAACACCAGAAGAATGGGATATGTTATTCGAAGATAACGCAGACGACATTTAAACAATAACATTATGGTATTATACATTATCTTTTCATATCTATTGGTGATAGGTATGATGATTGAATATTACAACACTATCGATGAAATAACATTGAAAGGTTGGTTGACATTAGTTCTTGCACCTATTACATTTCCAATTATGATTGGAATGATATTAGCAACATTAAAATCATAGTTAATATAGCATTAGTATGAAATTATTTGACTTTAAGCTAGCAAAACAGATTATCAAACAGTTTGATGATCTTGGTATGTTGAAATATGCTACACTTGGTATGCAAGAAGATTGGTCACATTGTTCTGAAGCAATTTGGAGCAATGGTGACTATGTAAAAGTTATTCTTGATAACTGTGAAGAACGTCAAGATGAATATCAAAACCAACGTTACAACGAATCATCAGATCGTTATGAAACACTAACAGAGTTGTTTGGTGCATATAGTGATATTCTTGTTGCAGACATAACAGGAAGTGCTTGGGCTACACCTGTGATAGAAGTTATATTGAACGATGGTCAAACATTTGTGTTTGATTGTTCAAGGGGAGAATTTACTACTGATGTTCTTGATAGAGTGAATATGGCAATTAAAGTTGCTAAATACAATCTAGAAGAGAATGACACTAGATCATTAGAAGATGTACAACAATTTAAACCTGTTACATCATGCGAAAAAGAATCTTGAAAGGAACATTAGTTGGTTCAACTAATAAACTAACAGCAATTAAATCTAAAAGATTAGTTATTGAAGTGGTGTATACAAAAGGCTACAACATGCTATCTCAAGAGATTAAAGGTGTTAGAACATCATTATTGCAATAGATAATGAAAGTCAGGTGTTGGAATTGGTAAACAAGCGTGGTGATTCTGCGTGGAGAAATCCTTACAGGTTCGAATCCTGTCCTGACTACTAATTGATAAGTGAACGCACATGCGTTAAACAAACGTAGAACACAAATTTAAAACTTAGAACACATGAAAAAAGTAAAAAAGGGTCTTACTGTAAAGACATTAAATATTACAGGCAGTAAAGGGTTTTCAATGTTAGCAGGAATCAACAGAGCTGTTGTTCCTAGTCATGTAACCAAATTAGCATCATCATT
>Ga0315904_10004819_pt1 | contig 18982 bp, 27 predicted proteins | sample LakEriMetagenome_6_FD_203529 | JGI IMG/M metagenome (GOLD analysis project Ga0315904, IMG submission 203529) | Freshwater fungal communities from buoy surface, Lake Erie, Ohio, United States - Buoy 12 MA120 | ecosystem: Environmental > Aquatic > Freshwater > Lake | place: USA: Lake Erie, Ohio...
TTGAGGATCTTTGGACAATAGAAACCGATTTGGTTCCAGCCGCATCTGTCACGGTAATACCAAATTCAACCAGAATCCGTTTGCAAAGAATCGTAAATTCCCAATCTCCCACGATTGCAGAAATATCCCTTGTCAGGTATTTGGTAGTTCCCGTTGGAATGGTTGCCCCACGGGAAACCGTAAGCTGTCCTTCCGCCGCATCGATAATTGGTAGACCCGTAGGTAATGGGCCGAGATCTCCTTGCGTTCTTGCCGGGTCTTTCTGGAAGTCATAGACGTTGACCAGATCGGTCACGCCTCTACGGCGAATCCCCACGGAGTCCACGGATTGACCCGGGGCTTTTTTGGAAAAAGAAAGTTTTCTTTGTGGGGAGCTGAACATGAGTTTGCTATTCGATGAATTCTCTGCCGTCGATGAAGATGTTTACGCCTTCCGCGGATGCCACGGCTTTAAGCGAATGGCCTGCATTGAGTTGCAGTAGTGTGAAAAGAACAAGGGAGTCATTGGCTTGAAGTGTGACCGCGTAGCGTTGAACGTCCGATCCGTTATTGTGGAAAACGGTGACGTCTGCCGCTAGGGATCCCGTGTTGTGGATTTCCCCTTGTGTAAGCTGGGCACGGTTATTTGCCCCAGCTGGAACGGTATAGACGGCTCCTAGGGTTGTTGGGATTTCGGCTATGGCTACGGATTTAACGTCTGTGAACATGGTAATTGGTGATGGTTAAAATTGATGAATTTGAGCCCAGACATCTTGAATGTCGATTTGCGATCCACCGCCTATTTGGGCATAGGCGGCACCGTCCCATCGATATGTTTTGTTTGTGTCAATCGTGATGTAGGTGGTTAGGGATGCACCGGTTTCTGGAAGGGATGCGAAATCTGCTACCTCGACAATGGTGGCAACGGTTCCAGTTTTGCCGTTTACCGATTGGACTGGTGCTGCTGCGGATGCTTGCCCTGGCGTTGTGAATTGCCCGGTTGCCCAATCGTAGACCGCTTTGGTTGTTGGGAATTTGGTATTGCTTGCTTGATCGGTTGCGACGTCGGAGGATTTGTTTGCTACATTTTCAGGAACGTATCCGAATCCGACGGCCGTGATTGCCCAGTTGGTTGTTGTTTGCCCTGGGCTATCAATCAAGGCGCGTAGTGTGCAGCCTAAGCCGTATCCGTTCAATGGGCCACCTGTGGCTGCGGTTCCAATCGTCCAAAGGTCTCCTTTGAGGATAGCACCTGCGGTGCCAGACCCGCCTGTTGTTGGGAAGGTGTTTACGGATGCATCGAAGTTGCCTCTATCATCAACCAATCCGATAACTAGGGTATCGGCGTAGGATTTGGCGGTGGACTCTGCCGTGTTTGCTTTTGCAGTGGCATCGGCAGCTGCGGCAGCTATGGCAGCTGCTTGTGCTGCGCTGGCTAGGGCTTCGGCCTCTGCCTGCGTTGCCATGTCTACCGCGAAACCAGGGTTTGGGTATGACCCAGAAAGAACACCGCCTGCGGCTCCGTTGGGTGGGTAGGATGTTGCCGGGGAAAAGTTTTCCCAGACTCCCTGTGCGTTTAGGCGGAGTTGCTGCCCTGTGGTTGGGTTGGTAATGATGACATCGTGAAGCTCCCCGATGGCTGCACCGACTGCCGGGCGAACGAAGATGGATCCAGCCGTACCGCCTGCGCTGTTTACGACTATGCCGAGGAAAACCGAGTGGTTAGGGGCGGCGGGTCGCTCATCGGTAAAAGCGCCAGCGGTCTCTGAAAGGAAAATCTCCGCACCCTCTGCAAAGGCTGACGTATTAAGGCCTCTGACAAGCCCCTGCGTAGTTACGAAGCCGAATCCGTTATGGGTGATGTCTTCGGTAGCGATGCCGAGGGTGGCATGGGATTGGATTTCGTTTGCATCTGCCAAAATGACTTTGATGCGTTGCCCCTGTGCACCGTCGATTGCAACCACCGAACCGTTTGGGATGGTGCTGCCGGTCATGTTTCGAACGAAGACGAGCTGCTCCTGTCCGATCTGAAGGGTGACTCCCTCTGTGAGGGGCACTTCTAGGGTATGGTCTCCATTGTTCCAGACAAGCCGACCGATGGCTGCGTCCCCGGTAGGTGTTAGGGAGAATTGGATTGAGTTGACCGTTGGGTTTGGGTTTGCTCCACCGCCTCTGGATCCAGAAACGACAAAAGAAACGACCGACCCGTTTTCCGTGGCTATGCGTCTACGCTGGGTGAGCAGCGTAACGCGGCGGATGGGTCTGGCGTTTGGATCGGTGGATCTTACTCGCCTGGTCGCATTCGTTGTGACGAGTCGGTAGGCCATGGTGGTTATGCGTCTGGGATGTTGGTGTTAGCCAGTGCTTCGATCGTCCCCCAATATACCGCGATGATTTCCCCGGATGCGAGGGTGATGTCGAAGTTGAAGGTGAGGTATTGGGTCGGTAGGTCGACGGTGTTTTCGTCTGTGAATTCGACTTCGAAGGTTCCGGCTACGCCTCCCAGGGTGATGTCATCGGCCTCTGTAAGGACGAGGAGTTCCTCCCCGTCTCCGTCTCTGACGGTAAGTTTTGCCGTCGCACCGGTGAGGTCGATAGGGACATAGTTTTCGTCGATAATTCCTGAAAACTTTGCCGTCGTTTGGCGGGTGAGTTTGATATTCATCTCCACGCCGGTAGTGTCGAGGGTGATGGGTGCTGGGTTATCTGGGTTGCATCTCATAACTTCTTTTGGTTTGTCAAAGCTTCCATTTCTTTTCGGGGCATCTGGCGTTCTCTAGGAAGAGTTTGGCGCGGGTGCATCCGCAACGACCGCAGGTGCGAATGCCTAATAATTCACGAACCGAATATGGGCAGGTGGCGCAGGCGAGGTTCCTTTGGAAGAAAACCGAGGGTTTGGTGATCTTCCAGCCGGCCTTTTTCCAAGCTTTGATTTCTTGGACGAAGGCGCGGATGCGTTTTGCCATGTTTGGCCGTGAGTTACCGAATTGCCGTCGAAGGGCTGAATATCGATGGGCAGGAATGACTACCCACTCTCCTTGAATTTGTGCGGGTGGCATGAGGCAAGCTTCGAGGTATCCTTCGGGACGAAGCTTGGCGGTTTCTTCGAGGGTTTTTAGTTTAATCAAGGCTGCTCTCATTTTGGTGTGGTTGTTTTAATCCTGCGATGTTTGCTACTAGGTTTTCGACTTGTTTGTCTTTCCCCGAAGCATAAAGGGTGTAGGCTTCGGTTCTTTGCTCTTCGGTTGCTTCCCAAAAGTTCAGGAGGCTATCGAGGATAGGTTTGCTTGTGATAAAAAGTTTTGGTTTCATGGCGGTGGTTCTTCGCAAGCACTTCGGATGGTCAATCTAATGGTTCCCATTTGCCTAGTGGTCGGGTTGCTGATCAAAGTGATCTGGTCTGAAATCGTATCCTTCCCCCATTGAAATTCTGCCACACCGGGCGATGCTTCGAGGGGAATGTCTTCGTAGGTTGCCTCGCTATTGAGAAACTGCCGGGGTGCAGGAAAGGCGATTGCTCTCCACCTGAAAACCGCAGCGTCTACTGGGTCGAATCCACCGGAGATAGGCCCACCATAAGAAATGGATCCGCTGCCCGATGTGGGTGGGGTGATAGATCCGATTGCACCCGAATAAGAAATCGTGTCAGCTGTCAGCACCGCGTTTGCTACGAAGTTTGGCCCGTTGTTTCCGAGGTACCATTGCTCGGTGGATGGTAGGTAGTAGACCTTTCGGCCGGTGTTTCCGAGTTCCCCTGATTTGTTGTAGACGCATTGCCCTGTGGACTTGGTTACCCGCCTTGTGACATAGGCACCGTTATAGACGGATGCGGTCATCCCGGTGATGGTGAAGTAGTTTGTGGTTGCTTGGTAGTCGATCCTTGTGTCGGTCTCTTCGAGAATGGTTTCGGCGGCACCGATCGTATCAGGGTTGATGACATCGCCTTCCTCTCCGGGTTCAATCTCGGCTCTGAAATATTCCACGGGGTAGGCGAATTGCTTTGGCTCTGCCGTGACGAATCCCCGAAGGAATGCGGTGGTTTCGCCGGGGCTCAATGGGACACCGCCGATCTTTACAGATTCCCCCGAGGCTGGGTCGTATTCGAATTCAAGTTCGCGGGTGCTTGTCCATGGGGTCGGGCAAATGGTGATTTCGCCTGCACCGCATGGCCCGTTGGGGCAGGTGCCAGCGTTGTCGCAATTTCCGCCGGGGCCGGCGAGCCAGATGTCTCCGAGTGCCATAGTGGTTAGTCTTTGGAGGGTTTGAGGAAAACCAAAAGGCGGCACAGCCAGCGGGGTGCCCACAGGTGTTTTCCGTTTTGGAGGTAGATTCCTGGGTTGGGTTTTTCCACAACCGGATTTTCTTCGAGGATTTTCCCAAAGAACCCGAGCGTCTTAGTGTAGTATCCGTCGGTTTCTGGGTCGTATTCAGACACATCCATCTCCAGCCACTCGTATTCCTCGCCGTTGGGTGCGATCCACTTTTCTTTTGGTTCTTCGATTTTGTTCATGGCGTTTTTGGGGTTTGTCAAAATGGTCTAGGCCGGGATGTATGGGGCGGTGCTGTAGATGTCGGTGACCATGGGGGTGTAGCCACCGTCGCCATCGTCCACACAAATATTCAGCTGTCTCCATGCCAGTGCTCTTCCTTCGTATACGGGATCGCCTGTTTCGGGGTCTTCCTCGACGTCGGGTAATCCGACGCCGGTTCCATCTCCCCCTCCGCCTCCGACCCCTGGTGTATCCAATCCGCTACCGGGTAGGCCGGATGGGGTGGTTGGGGTTTGGCCGGATCCACGGATGTTGTTATCAGAAATCCACTTGTCGACGATGCTTTTAAGCTCAGGCGTGATGTCGAAGACGACACCCTCCTTTGTTTGGTTTGCCGTGAGGTAGCTGCCTGGAAGTGCGCGGGTGGCTGCCAAGTAATCCAGCAGACTATTCCATGCCGCCATCATTGTGGGGATGCCGGGAAATCGGGAAAACTTCTTCGGGGAGTCTTTAGGGGTTGCGATCATGTGGCGTTAAGGTCTACGGGGAAGGCAAGTTCCCACGTTTCGGCGGTTTCAAAATATACGCCACGTTGCTCGCTGTTCAAGTCGGCTAGGCGGACTATCAGGTCGGCTGCGGTGGGTAGGTTTGGGGTTACCCGGTTGTTGATGATTCCGGGTAGGGTTTGTCCTAGGAAGGTGGTTGCTTGGTTGTAGGTTCTTACTGGAAATTCCCCGGTGAGCACGGCTCTACCCGATTGGAAGTCGACGGGCAGGCCTGTCAGGAAGGTGGTTGCTTGCGATGAATATTCGGGTGAACTTACCATGTAGCTACGGCTGTAGCGGTAGGTGATGCGGCGGGTGTTCCATTGAATGGTAACGGTTCCCGGTGCTGTATCTACGATTTCGTCATAACGCCACGAGGTGGCACCGAATGGGGAGACGGGGAAGGTTTCGGTAACCGTTAGGGCGCCGAATCGGCGGGTCATGGTAATATCCCTCGTCTCGCTCAGCGGTGCAAGGGATGAGCTTGTTTGGGGATCTTTCCAGGTTGGGCTACCTTCGGTGCCGGTCGAGGATCCGTTGTATTGCACCGTGATCTTGATGATGTCGCCGCTCTCCGTGTCTGCCGGGGAGAGGCTCTCGATCTTCATGTTTGGGTATTCCGTATCGGCTACGCCGGGGAGGTGGGTTGCTCTCCATGCGGCGTATTGGCTACGGCTACCCATGAAGACGCGAGTCATCACGTCGAGGCCGTAGGGGTTTTCTACGGGTCCGACTTGTCCAACGGTTTCTTGAATTGCGATGCTCATAAAATTAGTTTGTGGCGACGCGACCGGTTACCGCTCCGAGGAGTTCTTTGGTGGATTCGAGTAGGCCACTGATGTTTGTTTCGATTCGCTTTTGGATTTCGGTGCTGTCTTTGTTTTCCTTTTTCATGGCCTCCACGGCCCATGGTGCCCATCCTTCGGGTGTGGTAGATTTTTGTTTGATGGATTTCTCAGCACCGAACCACGCGCTGTCTGCGCGTGCTCTGGCTGGATCCCCTACTCCGTTGAATGCGGTGGATGGGACTAGGTTGAGTTTGGTTTGGGTAACCGCTTCCCCGAGGGCTTTGGTGAGAAGCCCGACCTGCTCTGGAATTTTGCTCATCATTCCGTAGGCGACTTGATCCATGTCTTGTGCCGCTTCTTTGTATCCTGAAACGGATCCGCCTTTGAATACCGGTTTCATGCTTCGGGCTGCATCATCAAACCCCATCCATTCTAGACCGTCTGCGATTTTTGAGAGTAGCTTTTCAAATACCGGCCCGATGCCTTGGATGATGGATGATCCGAATGCGGCTCCCCATCCAGCCATGCTGTAGGAAATAAGTTTTAGTGCCGGGCCGACTGCACCGCTGATTAGGACGTTGCCTAGGAAGCTAACGAGTCCTTGTATCATGGTCATGGCGAAGTTGCCGACGTTTGCAAGTTGGACGATGAGTTGGTCTCCCAGCCAGCTGGCGAGTTTTCCCTGCTTGAAGAGTTCTAGGCCGATTTTGATTCCGTTTGCTAGGTATTCTCCGAATTGGGCGGCTTTGTCTTTCATGCCTCCCACCGTATCGACGATGGCTTGAAGTGCCGGTTTGAGAGCCTCCATGACGGGTGTGCCGATGGCCCTGAAGATTCCATCAAAGGCATCTCCGAGGTTGCTCATCATGCCCCTCCAGTTTTTGCTTTGTTTGTCCATCAAACCGCTGAAGCGCATGAGGCCGGATTCGGCTGCCTTCCATGCACCGGTGAAGTCGCCGGCTTCGGCCATGGCTTCGATTTTGCCACGCACTTCTCCAGAGATGGCTCCGATTTCTTGAAGGCGTGCCATGGCTTCTCCTACGGGTCTGCCGCTTCTCAGGCCGTCATACATACGGCCGATGGTTACCGCTAGTTCGCTGAAGTTTGCTCCGGTGCCGGATGCTACGTCTCCGACCAGGCGGAGGCCTTTGCCCGTGGCCATTGCGTCCCCGGTCATGGTTTGGAGGATTTTGGAAGCTTGGACAACCTCTGAAAGGTTGAATGGTGTAGTGGCTCCGAATTTTTCGAGTTCTTGGAGCCTTTGTTTGGCTGCACCGGCGCTTCCTAGGAGGGTTTCGAATTGGGTTTCGAATTCTTCCATTTCAGCTGCTATGCCGATAGCTTTTGCAAGGCCGACGGCTCCGCCTGCCATGGCACCGATGGCACCTCCGATGGCTAGTTTGCCCGCGGTTTTCATGCCAGTGCCGATGGCCGATGCCGTGCTTGATGCGATCTTTGTGCCGGTTTCTTTTGCCATGGATGCGGCAGAAGCGAGCCCACGCTGGAAGTGGGACTTATCCAGCGTGATGCTTGCGCGTAATGTTGCCGATGCTGACATGCTTTTGTTTTCCGTCAATTCACTTGCTACTATGCTTATCCATGTTTTTGCCCATGGCTTTGTTTGCCCTAGCCATCATGGTTGCGGTGGCTGAGTTGATGGCCTTTTGGAGATTGACTTTAGAGGCCGCTCCTTTTGGTAGCCATATTTCGGATTTGGATTCTGCTACCGTTAGTCTCCAGTCGGCGGGTGTCCCTTTGCTGTTTGCTGCCCAGCCACGACCGGCTCTTACGTTCTTGAATAGTCCGAACGGTTTGGCTGCCATTCGGATGCAAATTAGGAGGTAACCGGCAGTCTTGCGTCGGGCGTTGACCAACCGTCTTGCTTCGACCCCGACCTGCCTTTGGGTTCGGCTTGCCTGAGAACCACCGCGGTTTCGATGGCGGGCGTTGACCAAAAGGTATTTGCGTGGGCCTGATCTGCCGTCCTTTCCGGTGACGTTCCTTTCGAGGTCTGCGGTGATTTCGGCTGCGGTGGTTTTCTTTGTTTCTTTGGAAGCGTGAATTAGGGTGTTGCCCATGCCGAAGTCGACGATCTCTTTTGCTGAATGATCGGTTGCCATCATGAGTTGCTTCATGGCGGTTTGGAATTCCTTTGTATCGAGTTCGATCATTGTCCTGGGTTTGTTTGTGATTTCAGCTTTGCGATCTCTCTTTCCATTTCGTGGGGGTCAAAGAATTTCACACCTTGTCGCATCCAGTAGATTCGTTCGTAATGGCAGGCGCGGCTGTATGGGATTTCCCAAAGGATCCAGTGCTCTGTCGCCGACGGGATAACCCCGGCGACAGCGGCTACCAGGGTGGCCATTCTCGCCGGCGTTAGTCCTTTCCCTGCTCTGCACCTTCGGGTAATTCGTGCTCTGCGTTATTATCCGCGGAGAGGATATTTCCGACGATGTCTGAGGCGTGCTGCCACGCCTGTGAAGGGAAGGTTAGGCCGTGCTTGTCTGCCCACTCAAACATGCCCTTCAGGGCTTTCTTTGGTGGTTGGAAACCGGCTGCTAGGATGGCAGGCTCGTCAAGCCAGCAGCTGTAGGCGATGATCGTGATGTCTTGGACCAATCCGGGGTAGGAAAACTTTGTGAGTTTGCCCTCTTCGTCGGTTTCAGAATCGATGCTTTCCGGGTCGATCCCGGCTGGATAAAGCATGCCGAGGCGTTGGGCAAATGCCCGGCGCATGGCGCTGAATGGGGCTAGTTCTTTACCGGCTACCATGCCGTTAAAGAAGCTTTGTCCGAAGCTTTTGTCTTGCTCGGTTTGCTCCAATGCGAATCCTGGGATGGCTCCACCGCTGACGAATTCATCGTCTTCGAATTGATCTACTGGTTGTTTGTTTGTGCTCATGGCTTTTGTTTTTTGTTTGGTGTTTGGTTATTTGCGAGTTTTGTTTCCCCGAACCGCAACGGCGAGGAGTTGGTTTAGTTTGTCCTCTGGGTAGCCGTAAGGCACCATGGTGACCGTGCCGTCTGTGTGTTCGATGCGAGTCCATGGGAGGTCGGTATCGTCTGCACAGATTTGCTTCATCTTTTTCTTGATGAGGTCGTGGTTTTCCTCTGCCACGCTCATGTGTGCCATGATGGCGAGGGGTAGGAGTTCGACGAATTTAACGAAGAGTTGCTGCACTTCTTCGAGGGCGCCTTTTGCGTCTGCCGGGTTTTTGCAGGCTGCCAGAACACCGTCGCTTGCCCGTTGGGAGATGCGCTGGATGAGTTCTTTGACTTTGCCGTCTGCTTTGCGGTCGACCCATTCACGGCGCAGTGCGTTTGTATCGCAAGTCCAGTCGGGGCTGAATCCTTGCAGCTCGAATACGAATTGCCCGATCGTGCCCTTTGGGCGATGCGGTGGGAAGGTGCGGATGATAGACCGCGGGAGTTTGAATTGGAAGCCTAGGGCGACCATTGCCGCTGCCATGGCTGTGCTGTTGGTGTAGATGACGCTTGCGTCCTGACGGATGGCCTCTTCGAGGGCCGCTTTGTTTTGGCTCATAGTTTTGTTTTTTGTTTGTTTGTTTTGTTTGCCTAATTTCTTAGGCGGAGAATGCTGCGAATTCTACTTCGCAAGCGGCCGTGTCGGCTTGGACGCGGATGGCGTTGTTTCCGGACTTTGCCCGGGCGTAGACCCGTTCGCCGGGGAGTAGCTCGTTGTTAAGCTGCCCGGTGACGTTGCCCCAATACACTTTGTTTGTCGCATCCAAATTGCGGAGGGCGAACCAGCCTAGGGAGGTGATGTCCCCGAGGCCGATACCTTCCTCTGATGTCCCCACGCTTTGGCTGCCCGCCTGGAAGTGGTTTCCAGAAACGTTTACGATGACTTCGCCACCTTCCCTGCGAAAGCTTTTACCGGCTTTGGTAAAAGCTACGAGTCCGAGTGTGATGTTGAGTTCGTTTGCCATTGTGTTTGGGTAGGGTTGGGGTTATGCTACGACCTGGTCTTCGCACTGCACTGCCTTGATGTTGACTTTCTGCATCGCTTCGCGGCTTCGGGTAATGGTGACTTCTTCGGCGATGATGGCTCCGGTGGAAATACCGCCGAGAGCGTAGCCGAGGATGTTTGCAACGACAAGGACACTGCCGATGGTTGCTGTGATGTTGCCGGTTGTTTCGCCTGAAATGTCGTAGGCGATGCGTTTGTCGTGGTAGTAAGTGCCACGGGTGTTACCGGATTTGTTTGGCACTTCGATCTTTTTCGAAGTTGCGGAGATGGTAACGGTTTCTACGTTCATTCCTGCTTCGTCTTCGGGGACGGCTGGAGTGAAGCCGGTAAGGTTTACGATGGTTGCGCTCATGGTTGGGGTATGGGTCTAAAGGTTGATGGTTTTCGTGGCTGTCAATTCTTCATTGTGACGTAGATGATGAATTCCCGGGTGTGTTTTCGGGCGGTGTCATTGTCCTCTCTACCGCTTTGGCTTCCTGCCATGCAGTGGAAGAGTGAGAATTTGCTGAAGGCTGGCACCTCTTTTGTCCAATCCGTGGCCAATGGCGGTAGGGTAGGGCTCAATATGGCTTTGGTGATTTTCTCCCAGAGGTCTCCGACTTGTTTGGGGTCGAGTTTGGGAATGAGGGAGCGGATTGAGATGGTCAGGTCGATTCGGTCGACCCGGTTTTGGTTGTTTGAATTGCAAGAAATCATTCCGCCTGCTTTTGCGCTTACCGATATGCCGTCCATGGTTTCCCGCTTTGCGTGATCGTCGTGGCTGAATGCGTCGGTAATACCGGCCACTCTAAGGAGGCCGATGGCTGCTTGCTCTGTTGATGTTTCCATGCTCATGGGTTTGTGATCTTGAAAGTGTAGGAGTTTTCGGTTTCGGTTACTTCGGAGATTCTGAATTCACGGCCGAGGTATCCGATCGAGCTTTGGTTTTCCGGTCTGCAAGGGATGAAGGTTTTGGTGACCACCGCGTTGAAGATTTCAGTGATGATTTCGGCGCCTGGGTCGAATTCGCTTTGGAATTGGACTGGGCTTACCAAGGCCGGGGTGGGTTTGGCCACCCCGGGGAATTGGAGGAATTGGCCGCTGCCCGCAGTCAGTTTGTTTGTGGATCTGTGCAGGCGTTGCTGCCTGTTTTGTGGATTCATGCTCATGACTGGGGCGGCGGTCAATTTGGTTATAGGTCAGCGAAGTTCATGGGGATTTCGTCTTCCTCTTCGGCGGTGGGTTTTGGCTTTGGTTTTCCTCCCAGAATCTCTTCGGGGAAATCCGGGCCGAGGTAGGCTCGGAGCCACTTTGCTTGCTCTTCGATGGTCGGTTCGTGCACCGTCTCTTCGAGTTTGCAAAGGAGGTCGTGCTCTTCGTCGGTCAGAAGCTCGATGATGGTTTCGAGTGGGGCCGGCTGTGATCCGATGGCCACGCGGTAGGATGGGTAGGAGTCTTTTCCGGGTGGTTGGACTTTCTCCACTTTCACTAATCGGCCTGCGCCTGGGTCGGTAATATCCCCGTGGATTTTTTGTCCTGCGGTTGGGCTTCCCGGCTCTGTGTCGACCGCCTCTGCGGTGGTTTTAATCGTGTAGGCTAGGCCGGGTGTCCCTCCGTATTCACCGCCGTAAAGCGATGAGCGGAAAAGGCAAAGGCGCTTACCCTCTTCGGCGTGCTGGTCGATTGCCCATGCGATGCCTTGTTTTTTAGGCCATAGTCGGTAGCCGGTTTTCTTTTCTTTGTCCCAGAGTTTTTCCGGGGCGTTTTTGCGCAGCCAGTTTTGCACTTTGGCGACCAGGTCGTTTTCCTGGCTTGGCTTTGCCCATTCTGCGATGTCATCCATATTGTAGCACTCGACTGGCATCATCCAATCCTCTTTGCTTCCTACGATGGCCGGTAAGAACCGCAGCCAATTTACCCCTACGTTGAGGCGTTGTTTGCGGGATCCGAATTCGGGTTTCACCACTGCACTTTGGAAGCCTGATGGCTCTGTTTGTGGTTTTTCGATTGGGCTGATTTTGTTTGTGGAGGTGCTCCACTCGATTTTCTTTTTCATTGTTTGCTTTGTTTGTTGTTTTGCTGTCTGCCTATTGGTCCGCAGCGGTTTGTTTGGGAGTCAATGTTGGGAGTGTGAGTTCTTGGATTCGAAGTAGGGCGTCTGCGTTTCCACCGAGGGAGCAGACGTGGATTCCTAGGGTGCCGGCTGCTTGCTCGTTTGGGATATGCAGTGGTTCGCCTTTCATCCAAAAGAAAAGTTTGTTTAGGCGTTGGGGTAAAAGCGCCACTTCCCCGAGCTCTGTTTGGATGGCTTGGTTGAGGGCTGTTTGTTCCAACCAGGATCCGTAGGCCGGGTGTCCCCTCATGGTGCGCTCGAACACCCGGCGGTGTTCGGGCGTGAAGCAGAGGAGTCCGCCGTTGATGTAATTTTCGGGGAGGCGGTAGTTGAACCGCTCTCGTTCCACTTCGGGGGATGGAAAATCCAGGCAGGCTGCGAACCGATCCCCGATGGCTTCGTAGATTTTGGCTGGATCCCACTTGCCGATTGGTAGGAGGTCGGCGTCCCATGCCCAGTATCGGTCGTATCCCGGGAAAAGGTCTAGGAGGTGGCATTTCAGCCAGGATGGGTTTGCTAGGCCTATTGGGTCGCTGGTAAGGGTTACCGCCTTCATTCCTGTGTTCTCTGTAATTGCGGCGGCGGTGTTTTCGGCGGCCTTGTCCCAGCCGTTTCCGACTCCGATGACGATGGCTATGTCTTTGATTGGTGTTTTCATTTTGTTTGGTTGTTTGGTTGGGTTTCTAGGGGATCGAGGAAGGCGTAGGTGTGGGTCATGGCTTTGTTTCAAATTGGGGTTCTTGGATCGGGTAGTTTACCGTGCCGATGTGCTCCGTGATGACCGAGCTGTCTGCCATGACTTCGAAGCCGGCTTCCCGGGCATCGTGGCAGAAGAACCAATCCTCGCTCATGTAGCGACCGTCCAAAACCCCGACCCGGAAGAAGTCGTATTTGGTTCGCTTGTCCATGTCGCATTTGTAGGCTCGCTCTGGGTGGTCTTTGGCTATCGCTTCAAAGACGCGGCGGTGGATCATAAGGAAGCCTGTTCCTGCTTCCCTAGCTGCGATGAGGCCGTCTGGCCTTTGCACCGCTCCTGGCATCGCGTTAACACACCAACGGAGCGGGCTGATTTGTTTGATCGGGTAGAGGCCGGCGACGATGCTGTGGCCTGCTTCGATGTGCTTCCATAGGGCGGTTACGTGATCCGGGGAAAAGATGATGTCGCTGTCGACGAACATGATCGCCTCGAATTTGGTAAGGAGGAAATCCGCCACGAGGTTGTTTCGGGCTCTGCTTACCAAGCTGTCCCCTGTGTTGAATTTCAGGGCGCTTACGCGGTGCTCATTGATCGTGGCGTAGAAGCAGTCGATCGAGGCGATGGGGGCGTTACCGTAGACCGGCGCGGCTAGGAGGATTGGTGGTATTTTCATTTTGGTTTTGTTTGGCGCTTTTGCCGTTTGGTCAAATACGCCATTCGTGAAAACAAAAAACCCCGTGGATTGCTCCACGGGGAAAACACACCAAATTGCCCTTTCGGGCTGAAGGGTTAGAGTTTCAATGCGATGGTGACGTTTGCGTCGGTGTTATCTCCACCGTTTGCTGCGACGGCCGCGTTGAGGCGAACGTAGCGTTTGCAGTCGGATGGGAAACGGACTTGGCGGGATGCTGCGTCTGCTCCGGATGCACCGCCGGTTGTGACCAGGGTAGCGAGGCCAGGGATGGCCACGAAGTTTGCAGCGACCTCGTCGCTGTGTTGGATGGTGAGGGTTGCCGAGATGGTGTTTGCGAGGTTCGCAAGCGCCGGGTGGCTGATTTCTACTTCGCAAGCTTCCACGCCACCACCGGTGACAAGGTCGATTGCAGGAGTGGATGCGGCTGCTCCGGCAGCTGGTAGGGCTACGGTTGCAGTGAGTAGGGCGTCAGTGATGTTGCGTTTCATGGTCGTATTAGGAAGGGATGTGCCCGGGGATTTCTCCCCGGGCTAGGTTGGTTATGCGAAGGTTTCTGCTTCGTCGGTGCCGATCACGATGGAGTCGGTTTCGATGATTTGGATTCCGTGCGATTCGGTTGGGCGATCTGCGACTGCGCCGTTTTTGTAGGCTACTTGGCTTACCGCAGTGCGGGAAGTTTGGAGCTGTCCAACGGAGCGACCGTTTGCGAGGATGCGGAGCTTGCTCTTATCGGAGCGGAAGCCGGCTGGCATGAGTTCCAACGCCTTTTGGACGAGGGCGTCTGTGAAGCCTTTGTTTGTGTCCTCGGTGATGTTGCAGATCTTCACGATGCTCTTCGGGTGAAGGGCTTGAAGACCGATCCAGAGACCCATTGGGGCGACGAATGCTGGGAGCACTTTGCCGTTCGAGTCGGTGATCATTTGCTCGCGGAATTCCGGGATGTCGAGGCCGCTGTTTTGGCCGAAGACCCAGCTGACTCCGTCGTCTCCAACGCGAACCAGGTAGACGGTTGTTTTTTGGGCTGCGGTGGATCCGGCTGCATCGATGCGGCTTTCGTCTGGGCAGAGGTTTTTCAGGCCGATGAAGCCTTTGTCTTCGCCTTCGCCTGTGCCGTAGTAGAATTGCTCTCCGAGGCCTTCCATTGCACCGGCAGTGTGCTCGATGGAACGGGCGGTCAGGTAGTCATCCACACCGTCTTCGGATGCTTCTGCGACGCGCTTGTCGGCGACGATCGGGTTTTCATAGATGAAGCACTGCACCCATTTTTCGAGGTAGCCTGCGGATCCAGGGGTGATTCCAGCGTTTGCGCTACGGAAACCACCTTTTGGGTTGTTCCGGCGGAAGGTGGACTTATAGGAAGTTCCTTTGATGGTGCGTCCTGGGAGGGAAAGCACTTCAGGGAAGCTGCCGAGGAGTTCGTCGAGGATGCCGACGACTTTGTCGCGACCGTTAAGGGCTGCGATGTCTTGTAGAGTTCCAGTAGTCATGGTAGTGGTTGGGTTGGGTTGGGTTGATTGGTTGGTGCGTCAATTTGTTATTTCCCGGCGCGTTCGGCTGCGATGGCTGCCGCTACTTTTGCACGTCCTTTGAGGCCGGCGATGGCGGTTTTGTCTGCGTTCGTTTGGGGACCTGTTTGGACTGGAGGCTCTGCGCGTTGCAGTTCCTTGTCGGCTGCGATTTCGGCTGCCTTTGCTTGCACGCGGGTGTCGAATTCGGCGTTGAGTTTGGTTTCGGCAGCGGTGATGGCTGCGCTAACGGCTTTCTCGATGTTTGCTTCGAGGGTAGCGAGGCGGGTAGTTGCTTCGTTGACGGATTTGAGGAGGTCAGCGGATGCTTCCTTGTCTTTGTCTTCGTCTGCTTCGGCTTCTTTTCCTTCGTCGCCTTCAGCTTCGGCGTCTTCGTCCTTTTCTTTTTCCTTTTCGGAAGTAGGTGTGAGGGGTGCTTTGGCTTGCTCGATTGCTTCGAGGCGAGTTTGCATTCCGAGGACGGTCTTGATGAGGTCAGTGAGTTTCATGGTAGTCAGATTTGGGGTTTGGTTGGTGATTTGTTTTTCTGTCAATTATCGCATGGCGATGATGGTTTCTTCGAGTTCGGAGCGGTCAAGGATGATGTCGACTAGGCCGAGGTCGATTGCGTGCTCGCCTTCGTAATGACCGGCTCTGAAAACTTCCAGATCGATGTCTGGGCGGGCTGCCAGGACGTGGTTTTGGAAGCCTTCGTTGGTGCGATCGATGCTGGATTGGATGAATTCCTTTTCTGCTTCGGTCGGTGCGTGGTATGGGCTCCCTGCCGATTTGAGGTCTGCTCCGGTTGCTTGCCATTCGTGTGCCGTGTAGCCGGCTTGCTCCATCATTTTGGAGTAGTCCCAGGTGGTCATCCGTGTGCCGATGGATCCAGAGGATGCGTCTACGGATGCGATGATGGTATCGGCGCTGCATCCGATGAAATAAGCCGCGCTGCAAATCATGCTGTCGCTGTAGGTGTAGATCGGCTTCTTACCGCGGTTTGCAAGGATGTGTGATGCCAAGGATGGGGCACCTTGTGCGTATCCGCCACCGCTTTCGATGTCGAAGACGATGTCTTGAACCTGCGGGTTGTTGAGGACGCTGTCGAATTCGTGTTTGAGGATTTCGTAATCGGTTACCAAGCCCACCGCGTTGTAGATCGGGTCGAATTTGGATCCGAGGAAGCCGTAGACGTGGATGATGGCGATTCCCGAAGCCGTAATCGTTACCCGCTGCCTCGAACGGTAGCGGCTGCGGTACCAATCGGCGATGTCATCAAGGCTTTGGTTTTTTTCGCCGTGGGTTTCTGCTACGCGCTTTGCCTCTGCCATCGCCATTGCGTGGCGGGCTGCGAATCGCGGGTTGATTAGGAGGATGTCATTCATCGTCTTCGGTTTCTTCGGTTGTTTCCGGTGTGGTTTCTTCGCCGGGTTTGTTTGAATTGTTTGCTGCGGATCCCACGGCCACGCCCATGGCGCTTTCGGGGATTTCCCAGCCAGGAATGCCTGCTTTGGCGCTGACTTCACGGCGGATTTTCTCTTTCGTGACCACTTCCCATGCCCTTTCGTAAAGGTGGGGCTCCAATTCCTGGCCGTCTTCGGCGAGCATGGCTGTGAGGTTGGTGCGTCCTGCGAAATATTCGTCGAGTTTGGATTTGCTGTCGCGTGAATCGTCGATTGAGATCTTCGGTGGAAGCGTGAACGTCCATTTGTCCCAGTCATTTGTTTGCGGGCGAGGGAGTCTGCCTGTCATGAAGGCGATTCCGAGGGCAAATTGGATTTGGCGAAGGGCTGGGCCGAGGATTAGGCTTTGGCGGTCGGAAACGAACCGGCGGGCGCGGCCTTGGACGGCGCGAACACCTGGCCCTTTGAGTGAGCTCATGTCCCAGACCATCTCGGTTGGGAAAACGGGGGTGGTTGCCATCTTGATGAGGCGGTTTTGGAAGGACTCCCACGCTTCGCCGGGGCGGGTGTGCTGGAACATTTGGAGGTTTGCCCCGCTGTTTGCTCTGAAGAAACGAACCAATCCACCGAGGTAGCTTTGGGTTGAGATGCCTCCAGTTGGGTTATCGAATGTCGGGCTGTCCGAGAATGGATCCGCACCGCTTTGTGGCACTCCCTCTGGTGCACCGGTTTCGTTTTGTTCCATCAGGGCGATGCTCGAACCGATGACCTGGGCGAAGGCCTCGCGTTCCTGGGCTGTCATGACCGAGCGGCTTTCGAGGATGCCGTGGAAGAATGCTGGAAGACCGCGGGCTTGTCCGATGAAGCAGGGTTCCTTCAAGAGGAAAAAAGAACGGCGGCTGACCACACGGTCTTGCTCTGGCTTCTCTCCCATGATGGCGTAGGCCAGTGGGTATCCGTATTCCGAGAAAATGACCCCGTCTTCGTGTCGAAGGCCTTTGTATGGCGCAGCGCCTTCGCACTCCGTTCCTTGGACGATCCCTTGTGAGAGACCGATCCTGAAATCGATGCGGTGCGATGGGATGTATTGGATGGCAGGCCATGGGCGCTTTGCGTCCCCACGATAAGTCAGAAGGATGCCGATGTCGCCGGAATGGTCTACGTTTGTGCTTTCCAAATATTTCCCGGTGACCCAGTCGAGCTCGCCTGTGATTTCGCAAGTTGGGCACCATTCATTGCGAAGCCAGTCTTGCCAGATTTTGCCGTTTGGATCCGTTCCACGGTAGACCGGTTGAAGGTGGTTCCCTGTGGATGCGATGGCTTTGCCTTCGATGGCTTCGCGGATGAATCCCAGGTTGCAGTAAAGCTTTTTGGATGCGCTGACTGTGAATTTTCTTTCGTGAACCTTTACGGATTTGTTGAAATCCTCGTGAATGGTTGGCCAGCTCTCTGTGGCTGGCGTGTTGCCAGAGCCGTGGATAAGCCGATTCGTCCCCGTGCTTGCGGGGCGGTTATCGGGTCCGTAAATGATGATAGGGTCTATGGCCATGGGTTTGTGAAGTGTCAGATTGTTGCGCGTGCCCAGCCAGATGGTCTGCCACCGCGTTCGAAGTATTCAACCGCTTGAGCAAAGGCATCGATGATCTCTTCGGAGGTTGCTCCGACTGCCCAGCTTGCTGTTTGGTCGCCGGCGCTAGTTTGGGAAAGGGCATCGAGCTCGCCAGCTTTGAAAGAAGCGCATGCCTTGAGGAAATCGGCACGGATGGTCGCCAGACGCTTTTCTGCGTCGGGGAATTTCAATCGGTATTCGAGGATCAATACCCGAAGCCGTGCGCCTGTGTGTCTCTGTGCCATGTTCTTTTCCCATCGTCAATTTTCCGGATCGCTTTCTTCGGAGTCTTTGTTTGGTGCGATGTCTGCGTCGAATTCCAGGGTGTTTGAAATCATGGCGATGATGAGGATCATGCATTCTCCGTCCCAGTAGTGGTTGAGTTTGCGAACCTGTTTCCAAATACCCGAGACTGGGTCTTTCACTTCGGACTCCATGGCCTCGATCATTTCTTGATCCATGTCATCCGGTAGTTCCCACGCCTGGTCTTCAACGAGGCCAGCCTGTAGGCGTGCCAGGATGTCTTTGGCGCGGACGTTGCTCCATTGCCAGTGATAGCAGAAGGCTTTGTCGTTCTTGCTCTGCGGGTCTTTGCCGGTTCCAGGTGTGGAGTAGGGTTTGTCTTCCCTGCGTCCACGCTTTTTGTTTACGTGCGTGAATCCGGGAACGTCTCGACCGACCAGGGCTCTCCATCCGTATTTGATGCAGGCTTTGTAGACGTCATCTTTCCATTTTCCTGCGTCGACCGCCACGTAGTTGTTTGGCACCCGGTAGCGGAGTTGGAGTTCCCTGACCCCGTCCCAATCGTGGACGGTTTTGTGGAGAAGCTGTCTGGATCTGCCGATGCCGAATGCGCGGATGACCACCTTGTAGCAGTCGCGCTGAACGTCCACCGCCATGTGCCTGGCCTTTTCGTTTTCCAGCATCGGGGGAAGGGGCGGAACGGATCCGTCGGTGGGTAGTGGCGATGGTGCATATTCCTCCATCGTGTATCCAGATGCGGGGCGGTTGTTGATGACCGGAACCTCCTTCATCTTGAAAGTCCAGAATCTGGCCTCGCGCTGCTTTGTCCAGTTTTCGAAGTCCTTGATGTCGCCTGCCCGTAGTTTGGCTTTGGCGAGGAGGTATTCCTCTGCCATCTCTCCCCAATCTTTCCACCAGACATTCCAGACCGAGTAGCGGAAAGAAAA
>Ga0315904_10004820_pt1 | contig 18982 bp, 16 predicted proteins | sample LakEriMetagenome_6_FD_203529 | JGI IMG/M metagenome (GOLD analysis project Ga0315904, IMG submission 203529) | Freshwater fungal communities from buoy surface, Lake Erie, Ohio, United States - Buoy 12 MA120 | ecosystem: Environmental > Aquatic > Freshwater > Lake | place: USA: Lake Erie, Ohio...
GTTTGAAGATGGCGAGCAGGCCAACACCTTCCGCGCCTTCGAACCCACCCAGGAGGAGGAGACCTACTCGATGGTCACCGCCAACCGGTTCTGGAGCCAGATTTTCGGGATTGCCTTCTCGAACAAGCGCTGGCTGCACTTCTTCATGCTGTTCGTGCCGGTGATGGGTCTGTGGACCAGCAGCATCGGCATCATCGGCCTAGCCCTCAACCTGCGCGCTTACGACTTCGTGTCGCAAGAGATCCGCGCCGCTGAGGATCCTGAGTTCGAAACGTTCTACACCAAGAACATTCTGCTCAACGAAGGCCTGCGGGCCTGGATGGCTCCAGCGGATCAGCCGCACGAAAACTTCGTCTTCCCTGAAGAGGTTCTGCCCCGTGGAAACGCCCTTTGATTCCGGCCTTGTCTCCGTTGGAGGCAGGGACATTGATTCCACCGGCTATGCCTGGTGGGCCGGCAATGCCCGACTAATCAACCTTTCTGGTCGTCTGCTGGGAGCCCACGTGGCCCATGCCGGCCTGATGGTGTTCTGGGCCGGCGCCATGATGCTGTTTGAGGTGAGCCACTTCACCTTTGATAAGCCGATGTACGAGCAGGGCCTGATCCTGTTCCCCCACGTCGCCACCCTCGGCTATGGCGTGGGCCCCGGTGGTGAAGTCACCGACCTTTACCCCTTCTTTGTGGTTGGGGTCTTGCATTTGATCAGTTCCGCTGTACTCGGCCTCGGCGGTCTGTACCACGCCCTGCGCGGCCCTGAAATTCTTGAGAATTATTCCGCCTTCTTCTCCCAGGATTGGCGCGATAAGAATCAGATGACCAACATCATCGGCTATCACCTAATTTTGCTCGGGGTGGGTGCTCTGCTGCTGGTTTTCAAGGCCATGTTCTTCGGTGGTGTTTACGACACCTGGGCTCCCGGTGGAGGCGATGTACGCTTGATCACCAACCCCACCCTTTCACCGGCGGTAATCTTTGGGTATCTCACCAAAGCCCCCTTTGGCGGTGAAGGCTGGATCATTGGTGTCGACTCGATGGAGGACATCATCGGTGGCCACATCTGGATCGGCCTGATCTGCATCTTCGGCGGTATCTGGCACGTGATCACCAAGCCGTTTGGCTGGGTGCGTCGCGCCTTTATCTGGAATGGTGAGGCCTACCTCAGTTACAGCCTCGGTGCGCTGAGCTTGATGAGCTTCATCGCTTCGGCCTACATCTGGTTCAACAACACCGCCTATCCTTCCGAGTTCTACGGCCCCACCAACGCTGAAGCCTCCCAGGCCCAGAGCTTCACCTTCCTGGTCCGCGACCAACGCCTTGGGGCCAACATCGGTTCCGCCATGGGTCCTACCGGCCTGGGTAAATACCTGATGCGCTCTCCCACTGGTGAGATCATCTTCGGTGGTGAAACCATGCGCTTCTGGGATTTCCGCGGCCCCTGGCTCGAGCCCCTTCGCGGTCCCAACGGCCTGTCGCTGGACAAGCTCCAAAACGACATTCAGCCTTGGCAGGTGCGTCGTGCCGCTGAGTACATGACCCACGCTCCTAACGCGTCGATCAACTCCGTTGGCGGCATCATCACCGAACCCAACTCGGTGAACTACGTGAACATTCGCCAGTGGTTGGCCGCCACCCAGTTTGTGTTGGCCTTCTTCTTCCTGGTGGGTCACCTCTGGCACGCCGGCCGAGCCCGTGCCGCCGCGGCTGGTTTCGAGAAGGGCATCGACCGTCAGGCCGAGCCCACCCTGGCTATGCCTGATCTGGACTGATCGTTCCAGCTGTCTAAGCCACTGCTTGTTTCGTTGAGCCCTACAGCTCATGCCCCCCGCTTCGGCGGGGGTTTTTTATTGTCTTTACCGCCCCATCCTCCGCGACCGAGCAGCTGGCTGTGGCCGGCTCCAGGAGAACGGTGAAGATCAAAGCCAGCGGCTCCAGAATCGCTAGTTTGACTAGAGTTCGTCCTTGCTTAAGCTCATGCCGCAGCCCTTCAGCCTCAGCTCGCACCCTTGGCCTGGCGCCGTGTTGTGGGCCACTGGCCTTGCTGTTGTGGCCAATGTGGGCATGGCACCCGCGCTCGCGGGGGGGGCATCCCAAGCCCCGACCAGCGGCCGGCCTTGCGATCCAAGCGGGCAGCCCTGCGATGAACAGCTGGCTTCACCATTCGGCCGGTCGCGCACCTTTGCGGCTGCCTTCGTCAACCAGCTGGACCCCGCTGATCAACGCGGTCGCCACCCGCGCCAAGGGCTGAATCTCGGCCAACCTGGAGCGCAACTCGCCCAGACCTTCGGCAGGCCATCGCCTGGACCCTATGGCGGCCCTTACCCCTCTCGACCCAACTACCCCTACCAGGGCCCAGGCGCCCTGCCCGCGCCAGGCCTGATGCCAGGACAGTCCGTCAGCCCGCCTTTGACCCCACCAGCCAATCTCTCCTTCCCGGCTCCGGGCGTGATCTGCGACTCGGTTTACAAGCTCTGTTACAACAATCAGGGCGTCTCCCAGGCCCTGAGTGCAGGCACCTTCGGCCAAGCAGGCTTCGCCAGTGCCATGTTGGCGATGCAACGGGGACTACAGAAACAGTTCCTGCTCAGCAACGGCACCTTCTGTGATGTTTCCGTGCCGGCCTGTTGGAGCGACGGCATGGCGCGGCGCATTCCCTCTGCGCTGATGAGCAGCCAGCTGTTCTATGGCGTCAATGCCGGCAGCGGCATCTACCCTGGAGGCTTGGGCGGAGCCAGCAGCGCTTATGCCACCTGCCGCCTGCAGCAAGGGTTCCAGGTTGTCTACAGCGGCCGCTGCCAGCTCAGCCGCCAACCAGAGGGCAACCGCATGCGCTTCAACGCCCAGCTAGGGAATGGCAGTGTCTTCAGCTTCGTGAACCGTGGCGACAGCTACCGGATCAGAGACAACAACGGTGGCATCTGGCCGGTCAGCTATGTCGATCAGGGGGCCACTGGTGTTTTCACCTGGGCGAACTACACCCTAATGATGACGAAAAGTAGTTACAGCGGGGCCCCCAATCCAGGTCGTTCGCTTGGCGGCCTGCTTGAATCCCTGTTCCAGTAGATCACTCAAGCCCAGCTTGGCGGAAAGCCACTTGATTGCCTGCCTCCCGCTCCTGCGCGGCGACAGTTGTCGCTGCGCTCAGAGGCGAGCCACCCAACGGGGTCAGCCACTGGCGCAGCAGCGGCAGGCTCAGGCCGATCACATTGCTCCAGCATCCCTCCAATCGCTCCACCACCATTCCCCCCAGGCCCTCCAGGGCGAAGCCACCGGCGCAGGCCAGCGGTTCGCCGCTGGCCACGTAACGATCGATCTCCTCGGGGCTGAGCGCCGCGAACTGGAGCGAGGTCGCCACCGTGGCGGAACGTCGGCCCCCGGGCCAGATCAGGCAATGGCCGGTGAGCAGCTGGGCGCGGCCGCCCGCCAGCCGCCGCCAGCGCTGGCGGGCTTGCTCCGCATCGGCGGGTTTACCGAAGGTCTCCCCCGCCAGGCTGAGGAGCGAGTCGCAGCCCAGCACCGCCAGGATCGTTGCCGATTCCCCGGCCCCGGCAACGTTGGCGGCACCCAGGGAAGCCTCCCCGCCAGCGCCCATGGCGCCGGGCAGCCGATCGCGCCTTGATGCTCGCGGGCCGCTGGCGCTGCCAAGTTGCCAGGAATTGTCCCAGCCGCGGGCCGCAAGGACAGCCTCCGCCTTCGCTTCGGCCAGCCTCAGCACGAGCTGTTCGGGGTCTGGGCTTTGGATCGCCTGTTCATCCACGCCGCTCACCTGCCAGCTGAACGGGATGGCCGCCTGCTCCAGCAGGCGGCGGCGAGCCGGGGAGGCGGAGGCCAGCAGCAGCATCGGTAAACACAAAAGCCCTCCCAGCCTGACCAACGGAGGGCACGGCAGCCATCCCCGGGGGCCGTGGGTCGCGATCAACGCATTTTGGATCAAGGCTTGGATGATTGGCGCCATCCCCCGGGGGCCATGCGTCGCGACAATGGGCGCCATGGATGCCTTGATTTCGCCTGTCCGTTCCCTGCAGCGGGCTGCCCGTGCCGTGCGTTGCCTGCCGTTTCGACGCGCCTTCTACGCCACCCTTGCCGAACGGCCCCTCGATGCCGAAGCCCTGGCGGCGGAGGCCGCCGCAGCCTTGCGCTTCGGCCCGCTGTCTCCCCAACGGGCCGAGGACCATCTGCTCTGGTTGATTCGGTTGGGGGTGCTGCGCCGTGAGGTGGATGGCCAGGGGTTGACGCGGCGGGTAAGGCTGACGCCAATGGGCCGGCAACTGCTCCAGCAGATGCCGGCGGAGGTGGCCAGGGCTGGGCCCCTGAGGCGCCTGCAAGGTTTCTGGTGCCGCCATCGGCCGCGTCTGCCGTGAGCGTCCGTTCTGAATCAGCTCGGCCGGGCCGGCCGCCGCTGATGGTGCTGGGGACCAGCAGCGGTGCCGGCAAGTCGCTGATGACCGCCGCCATTTGCCGGGTGCTGCTGCGCCGTGGCGAGCAGCCCCTGCCGTTCAAAGGCCAAAACATGAGCCTCAACGCCTGGGTGGATCCAGCCGGCGGCGAGATGGCCTACTCCCAGGCCCTGCAGGCCTGGGCCGCAGGGTTGGAGCCCAACGTGGCGATGAACCCGGTCTTGCTCAAGCCGCGTGGAGACAGCACCAGCGAGGTGATTCACCTCGGTCGCTCCGTGGGCACGGCCCGGGCGGAGCACTACTACCGCGACTGGTTCCGCCCGGGCTGGCAGGCGATTCGCCACGGGCTTGAGCGGTTGGCTGATGCCCACCCGCAGGGTCGGCTGGTGCTGGAGGGGGCGGGCAGTCCGGTGGAGGTGAACCTGCAGGCGCGGGACCTCACCAACCTGCGCTTGGCCCAGTACCTGCGCGCCCGCTGCCTGCTGGTGGCCGACATCGAGCGCGGCGGTGTCTTCGCCCAGGTGGTGGGGACCCTTGAGCTGCTGCGGCCGGTGGAGCGCCCCTTGATCCGCGGCATCTTGATCAATCGCTTCCGCGGCAGGCGCGAGCTCTTCGACGAGGGCCGCAGCTGGCTGGAACGCCGCACGGGGGTACCGGTGCTCGGGGTCATGCCCTGGTTGGCAGAGCTCTTTCCTCCGGAGGATTCCCTGGATCTGTTGGAACGGCGCGGTCGCAAGACGGGCGCCGACCTGGAGATTGTGGTGCTGCGGTTGCCATCCCTCAGCAACTTCTCCGACCTCGACCCGCTGGAGGCCGAAGCGAGCGTGGGGCTGCGCTGGCTGCTTGCCGGTGAAGACCTGGGCCAGCCTGACGCCGTGATCCTGCCCGGCAGCAAGCAGACGCTGCGGGATCTGGCGGCACTGCAACGCAGTGGCGCTGCGGATGCGCTGCGGACCTACGTCGCAGCAGGGGGCCATCTGTTTGGCCTCTGCGGTGGGCTGCAGATGCTCGGCGCCGAACTGCTTGATCCTCTCGGGCTCGAGGGGGAGGCCTCCGGCGTCGCGGAGGCGCCGCATTCCAGAGCCTGGTCAGGCCTTGGGCTGTTGCCGTTGCGAACGCGGTTCGGCGCCTCCAAGGCCACGGCCCAGCGCCGCGTGGTTTCGCTCTGGCCGCCGGGGCCGCCCTTGGAGCTGGAGGGATTTGAGTTGCACCATGGGCGCAGTGAGTCGCAGGCGTCGCCCCTCACCGCAGAGGCCGATCTGGGGTGGTGGCAGCCCTGCGGCGGTCGGGGAGGCCTGGTGGCGGGAACCTACCTGCACGGAGTTTTCGACAATGGACCCTGGCGCCGACGCTGGCTCAATGTTCTGCGTCAACGCCGCGGGTTGGCCGCGTTGCCCGAAGACCAGCCCCACCACCGCCACCAGCGCGAGGCCCTGCTGGATCGCCTCGCGGCGGAGTTCGAAGCACACGTGGATCTCCGTCCGCTCCTGGCCTGAACTGCCTGGCTGGCGTTGCCCGCTGGCAGCGGATGGGAGACTCAGCGGCGACTGCCTGGTTTCTGAATAGGTCGCCATGAACCCCGTGACCGTCCATTGGCCCGATGGCCGCACCAGCCTTGAGCCCCCCGGGCGCGATTGGCTGCTGGCGGCCCGGGAGGCGGGGCTGATGATTCCCACCGGATGCCTGGGGGGCAGTTGCGGCGCCTGTGAAATCGAGGTGAACGGCCAGATTGTGCGCGCCTGCATCGCCACCGTTCCGCCCAGTCGAGAGGGAGTGCTGACGGTGGCTCTGGCCGCTGATCCTTACTGGTGATGCCTGGGGAAACGCGGCGGTTGCGATCGCAGCGTCCGCACAGCGGTTGCCCTCCATCCTCGATGGCGAGGGTTGGGCGGCAGACATGACGGGGACAGCCCCATGCTCCCGACAGTCCCACTGGGTCGTCGGTCGTCGCGGACGGCAGTCGCCGAAAGTGGTCGCGGAGGGTCGTCGCGCTCGGCGGTCGCGATAGCGAACGGTGGTCGTGGACGGTGGTCGGCGGTCGGCGGTCGCGAACGGCGGTCGCGAACGGTGGTCGTGGAGGTTGAACGCGGCAGTGGTTGGTGGCGTTTGATCGCGGCGCTTGATCGCGGCCATTGATCGGGACGTTGATCGGGACGTTGGACCGGCGGCCCAGGGCGTTGGCCGGGCCGCGCCGCTCTGGTCACGGCTCCGGCTGAATCAGGCCTCCTCCAAGCAGCACATCGTCGGCGTAGAACACTGCGGCTTGGCCAGGTGTGATCGAGAACTGGGGCTCCAGGAACTCCAGCGCACAGCGATGGGGCCGGTCGGCCGAGTGGTCCGATGCCGTGGCCGCCAGCGGTGTCAACCGGGCGGCAACCGGCTCACTGCGATAGCGCACCTGCACGCTCAGCTCCAGCGCTTCGCTGGGGGCCTCGATCGACACCCAGTTCACCGCCCCCACCAGGCAGCCGCCACGGGCTGCCGCGGCCCGGGGCGCGACGACGACGCGGTTGAAGGCCCCATCTAGCCGCACCACATGCAAGGGCTCGCTCCAGGCCACCCCCAACCCTTTGCGTTGACCGATGGTGAAGTGCTCGATGCCATCGTGTTGGCCCACAACGGTCCCGTCCGTCAGCACGATCTGCCCCGGCCGGGGCGGCAGATAGGCGTCCAGGAAGGCGCGCATGGAGCCATGGTGATCGGCTAAACACAGATCCTGGCTCTCCGGCTTGGCGGCGGTGCGCAGCCCAAGGTGGGCGGCCTTGGCCCGGGTTTCGGCCTTGCTGAGATCGCCCAGCGGGAACACCAAGCGGCTCAGCAACTGCTGCGGCAGGTCGTAGAGGAAATAGCTTTGATCTTTATTGGCATCCAGCCCGCGCAGCAGTTGGGCTCGTTCGCGTCCATCACCGGGCAGCGGCGGCTGCGCCTCGGCCCCAACAGGGCGAACGCGGGCATAGTGGCCGGTGGCGAGTCGGTCGATGCCACGCTCCTCGAGCGCCCAGGCGAGCATCGGCCCGAACTTCACCATGCGGTTGCAACGGGAGCAGGGCAGGGGGGTCACGCCCTGGCCATAGCCCTCCACCAGCACGTCGATGATCTGGTGGCGAAAACGTTCGCGGCTGTCCACGAGATGGTGGCGGATGCCGAGTTGCTCGCAAATGCCAGCCGCGTCCAGCAGGCCTTCGGCGCAACAAGCGCCTTTGCCACTCATCAACCACAGGGTCAGACCCTCCACCTCCCAGCCGGCTGCGACCAGCATGGCGGCAGTGAGAGAGCTGTCGACTCCTCCAGAGAGACCGACGACGACGCGGTGCTCACCAGGCCAGGCGCGGAGGCGCTCAATGGCGGCTTGGGGGGCGGCTTCTGGGGCAGCTTCGGGGGCGAAGGATGTCGAGGTAGCGGAAGACAGGTGCACCATGCCGTCGGTAATCGAGCGATGGAGATTTGCGCTGGAATGTATCGAGATTTCCTCGGCGCCGATTCCAACATACACGCACTGCCCTGCTGATCACAATGCGGCGACAGGGTTGGGCTGCGGCGGAACATGCGAGACGTACAGTCAGAATGGGCAGATCGCCAACGAATGCCTCCTGTCCATCCCCCGTGCGCGCCATGCCCAGGAAGAGCCAACGCTTCTCAAGCCCGACCGTCCTGCTGCTAACCGCAACCCTTGAGCCTCCCGGCCGCGATGCGGCAACGGTTGCACGGCGCCGCCAGCAATACGCAGAAGCACTTCGCTATTGGCTGACGAACACCGATCAGCGCATCGCCGGTGTTGTTTTTTGCGAAAACTCAAGCCGTGACCTTGACTGGGTCCATCAGTTAGCGAGCGAGATTCCCGATCGAAAGCCCTACGAGATTTTATCGTGCACCGACAATGACATCCCGACGGGTATGCACTACGGCTACCCAGAGTTAGCCATCCTCGATTTTAGCGTTAGCACCAGCCACTTGCTCCAACAACACAGTTTCTTTGCCAAGATCACTGGCCGCCTTCTCTTCCCCTCCCTGAGTCGACTTCTCGATTCCCTCCCCCCCTCCATCGACGCCTGCCTCGACTATCGCTGGGCCTATCCCAGGGAGAGCAAGCAATGGAGTGCCTATCGGGCTCGTACGGAATTGATGCTATTCAGCCGCTCCTATTACCTAAAGACAATCTATGGCACACGTCAAGCGATGGTGCAGAACAATATTGGCTTGATCGAAGAGTTCATCCCCTGGCTGATCAACCCCAAGGAGCCTGCCAACCAGAAGGTTCTCTTTCGCAGGCCCATCGAGTGCAAGCCCTCCGGCTTCAGCGGCGACGGCCACAACTACGATTCAAGCTCCCGTAAACTCAAAGCGGTAACCACAGCAACGATGCGTGCGCTCCTGCCTTGGGTCTGGATCTAGGCCACCAGGCCTTGGCCAGGCTGGCGCGACGGATGCCTTGCTGGGCCACGCGGCTGCAGGCCAGGATCTTGATATGCAAAACGGCTGATAAAGAGCGATAGAAACAAGGGCCTAACATGAGAGATATTGAGCAAAATGATTAACATGCTACCGCCAGGATTAGACAGGGTTGCAAGATGGCGAAGCCCGTCCCTTGGGCCGGCCAAATGCCCCAGAACATCCGACGCCTGCAGAACATCCGGCGCCTGCTGGACATCCAGTGCCCGAATGCAACCATATTCGAGGCCTAGTGCTACCAGTTCTCTGCGCAACTCCGATGTCTAAATATCACCCATCAGCACTAAGCCGCCATTGGCAGTAAGTGCCGATTTATTCACCTCGATACCAACGATAGCCGCCTGCGCACGCTGCGGCTTGCCAACTGCCGTAGTCGGACCATTGCCATAACCGACATCCAGAATCTCCCGAGCATCGCCGCGTATTCAGGGGAGAGCCTCCCGGCATTCGATCCCATCGCAATCATCGATTGCGCTCTTCGGTTGTTGGCAGCGAAAAGCGTGAACAGCATCCGAAGCAACCGCCTGTGTGGGGCGCGTCGATCATTGACATCAGAACTTTCCGCAGCAGAAAAATAGCCATCGCCAATTCAGCTTCTCATCGCCGAGAACCTTTCCAACGGCAGAGGCTGAACAGCCGGCCAAAGCCAAGGCTTGCGCCACAATTGCGTTCGTCCAGTCCACCGCCTCGGCAGGCAGCCGGGAGCCCGCCAGCGACCACTCGCCCCCCAGCCCGCTCCCGATGCACATCCCCGCCAGCTGGCCCCGCCGCGACGCCGACCACCTCCTCGTGACCTCCGCCGCGATGGCGACACTGGAGGAAGAACTGTTCCGCAGCGGGCTGCCGGTGGCGGCGCTGATGGAGAAAGCGGCCCTGGCCCTGAGTCGCCGGATGCTGGAGGCGCTGGTCGGCAACCAGGCGAACCAGCACGGGAAGGCTGACGTGCTGGTGCTGGTGGGGCCTGGCCACAACGGAGGCGACGGTTTGGTGGTGGCGCGGGAACTGTTTCTCGCTGAGGTCCCCGTGCGCATCTGGTGCCCCTTCGAACGGCTAAAGCCGCTCACCGATGCCCATCGACGCCATGCCCGCTGGCTGGGCATCCCCGAGCTCGTCGCGCCGCCGCAGCCCGGGGAGTTTGCCCTCTGGGTCGACGCCCTGTTCGGCATCGGCCAGAAACGCCCTCCCTTGGAGGCGATCGAAGCCCTGCTGGTGGAACGTGAGCGCTATCGACCGGGGGGTCTGGAGGCGATTGATGTGCCGACGGGCCTCTGTGCCGATCGAGGGCGGCCGTTGGGGTTCGCGGCCGCCACCGCTCGCCGCACCTGGTGTGTGGGGCTGGTGAAGCAGGGCCTGGTTCAAGACACAGCCCTGCGCTGGGTTGGCCGACTGGAACGCATCGACCTAGGCCTGCCCCCACAGCTATTGAAGGCGGTTGACCCCCACACCCCACTTGGCCTCGGACCGGAGGACCAGTCCTCCGCCCCCAGACCGGAGCCGGATCCAGCTGCCTCCAAGTACGGCCGGGGGCGTCTGCTGGTGGTGGCCGGCAGTCGGCGCTACCGCGGCGCCGCCCATCTCGCCCTGCTCGGGGCAAGCGCCAGCGGTTGCGGCAGCCTGCGGGCGGCCGTGCCGCCGGAGCTGGCCGCGAGCCTGTGGCAAGTGCTGCCCCATGTGGTGGTGGAGCCGCGTGAGCCCATCAACAGCGATGGGCTCACGCGGCTTGCGGACCTGGAGGAGAGCTGGCTGGAACGACTGGATGCGGTGTTGATCGGACCGGGGCTTGGCCCCGATCCCCAGGGCCCGGCCGAGCGGGCGCGCTGGCAGCAGCTGGCAGGGTTTGAGGGCCTGCTTCTGTTGGACGCGGATGGGCTCAATCGGCTGGCGCTGGGAGCGGCGGGGCCGCCGGCGCTGGAGTGGTTGCGGCAACGCCGCGGGCCCACGTGGCTGACGCCCCATGGGGGGGAGTTCGCCCGTCTGTTCCCCGCCTTGGCAGATCGGCCCGCTGCGTGGGCGGCGCGGGAGGGTGCCGGGCAGAGCGGCGCGGTGGTGGCGTTGAAGGGCGCCCGTAGCGTGGTGGCCGCCCCGGATGGAAGCACGTGGCAGCTGTTAGCGGCCAGCCCCGCAGCCGCCAGGGCCGGACTCGGGGATGTGCTCGCTGGCTATGCCGCGGGGCGTGGGGCCCTGGTGCGTTCCTCGCAGGCGTCGCTTGAGGCCACCCATCTGGCCGTGGCGGTGTTGGATCACGCCCTCGCGGGACGCGCCGCGCAGCGTCGCTGGGGCGATGGCGGCGTGACCCCGATGGTGGTGGTGGCGGAACTGGGGGAGGCAACGCGATTGCCACGATGAGGGAGCAACAACCAGCCCACCCCTGGCGAGCCAAGTCAACAGCCTCAGAATCGGCGATGCCGCAGCGGAAGGCCCCCGTCCACGTGTCGCTTCAACCCGCCTGCTCGCCGCGGCGATCCTGCGCCAGCCAGCATGCATGTGTTGATTTGAAGGACAAAATCTAAAGGGTTGCTGAAGTTGCGTGGGGTTTGGCTCAGGAGAAGAGATATTCATAAACCGTCCGACGTTTCCCATGTCAGCCTCCTCGCTCCGAGCGGGCGAAAGTAACAGTCGCCGCTCCGGCGATTCGATGACGTGGTACCTGGCCTCGATTGGCCGGGAACCCTTGCTGACGCCCGCAGAAGAAATTGAGCTGGGCAATCAGGTCCAGACGATGATGGCCCTCGTCGAAGTTGCACGAGAGGACTACAGCCAGCAGGAACTGAAAAGCATTCGGATTGGTCGCCGCGCTAAAGCAAGAATGATGAAGGCAAACCTGCGCCTCGTCGTCAGCGTTGCCAAAAAGTACCAGGGCAAGGGGATGGAATTGTTAGATCTCATCCAGGAAGGCTCTTTGGGATTGGAGCGAGCTGTCGAAAAGTTCGACCCTACCCGTGGCTACAAATTTTCCACCTACGCCTTTTGGTGGATTCGCCAGAGCATGACCCGTGCGATTGCCTGCCAATCCCGCACGATTCGATTGCCGGTGCATCTCAGTGAGCGCCTCATGGCGATCCGGCGGGTAAGCCTTGATCTAGCCCATAAGCTCGGAGCCATGCCCAGCCGACGCGAGATCGCCGAGGCGCTGGATATGCCTCTTGACGAACTGGATTCTTTGCTGCGCCAAGCCCTCACCACCTCCAGCCTTGATGCACCGGTTCATGCCGAGGAAGGACGGAGCTATCTCGGCGATCTGATCGCCGATTCCAGCACCGAGGAACCTCTCGATCAAGTTGAACGGGGGATGCACCACGAGCAACTGGGGCGCTGGCTAAGCCACCTGACCGAGCAGGAGCGCGAAGTGTTGTCGCTTCGCTTCGGTCTTAATGGCCAAGAGCGGCTCACCTTGGCGGAGATCGGGCGCCATCTCGACGTGTCCCGTGAGCGGGTGCGGCAGGTGGAGCTCAAGGCACTGCGAAAGCTTCGCAATCTCACACGTCGATAGGTTCTGCACTGGCTGGTTGCTTATCTTGCTCACCACAGCCAGAAACGGCGCCCATGGATTTTGTATAATTTCAGCCTTCTCTGGACACCTTCAGCACAAGCGCGAGCTGAGATCACAATCAACATCACTGCCCAGGCTGGAACCATGATCAATTCACCTTGGCAAGGCCAATCTTGATGTTGAACAGTGGCCGCCTCGCAACAATTTTGGCGGACGCTGTACTGAGGATGCCGACCTGCAGGAGATTTGTGGGCTTGCCAAGACCTTGGTACGGCATCAGCTTCGCTCTCTTCACCGGCCAAGTGGGCAAGAGTTCTTTCGCTGTTTCGCTCTCCAGGCCAGCGGGCTAAAGCGTCCACGCGTGGTCACTGGCCTGAAGTTCGCGACTTGGCTCCGGCCGCTGGACCGCCGGAATGGCGGGGGTCAGGGCTTAATCCTCAGCCCAGATGTAGCGGGTCAGTTCGGCCCCATCCGGCTCGGGGGCGTCGAGGGCATAAGACACGCAGTCGGCAACCTCCGCATCGATCTCTTTCTCGATAGCCCGCAGATCAGGTTCCGTGGCCAAGTCCTGGGCGATGAGGCGAGCGGCGAGCTGCTTGATCGGGTCGCGCTGGGCCCAAAACTCCTTCTCGGCCTGGGCTCTCAGTTCGTCAGGGTCAGCGAGGGAATGTCCCCGGAATCGATAGGTGAGACATTCCAGCAACGTTGGGCCTTCACCAGCCCGGCCCCGCTCAATGGCCCGTTGGGCCGCGGCGCGCACGGCGAGTACGTCCATGCCATCCACCTCCTCACCCGCCATCCCAAAGGCGGCGGCCTTGCGCCAAATCTCCGGATCACTGGTGGCGCGGTTGTGATCCATGCCAATCGCCCAGCGATTGTTCTCCACCACAAACAGGATCGGCAGCTTCCAAAGCGACGCCATGTTGAGGCATTCAAAGAATTGCCCCACGTTGCAGGTGCCGTCTCCAAAGAATGCCGCCGTGACGCTGTCATGGTCGGCTTCCCCGAACACCTCGCGGCGGTAGCGGCTGGTGAAGGCAGAACCAAGGGCCACAGGGATCCCCTCCCCAATGAAGGCATAGCCTCCAAGCAGATGATGCTGCTTGGAGAACAGGTGCATGGACCCGCCGCGACCCTTGCTACAGCCGGTTTCCTTGCCAAAAAGCTCGCTCATCACCTCCCGGGCAGGCACCCCGCAGCTGAGGGCGTGAACGTGATCGCGGTAGGTGCTGCAGAACCAGTCGTACTGAGGGCGCATCGCCTTAATCACACCGGTGGAGACGGCTTCTTGCCCGTTGTAAAGATGGACAAAACCAAACATCTTGCCGCGGTAATACATCTCGGCGCACTTGTCCTCAAAGCGGCGGCCCAGGGTCATATCGCGGTACAGCATCAAGCCCTCGTCTCGGCTTACCGCTGCCGGTTCAGCGGGGTAGAGCCCTTCCAGGCGGACGGCGTGGCTGCCGGCTTCAGGAGGAGGCCCTGCCACCGCGCCAGCCGGAGCGGTGGTGGTGGTGGCCGTCGAAAATCGGTCCTGCGACATGGGCTCACCGACGAGAGATCGCCGTTGGAAGGTCACTTGTGGGATGACTGTAGGGGGTCTGCCCCGGCGACTCTGTTCACCGTGACCGGCTTGCCGCCTCGCCAGAGTTCCCGTCGCCGGGTTGCGCCACACCAGAGCGCTGCGAGAAAGCCAACAGCGGCGAGCGGCCCTGGGCCATCTCCTTACACTGCGCCCACCGATGGCTAAACCGGTTGGATCTGCCGATCGATCACTTCGGGCTGCTGGGGGTGACCCCAGGTACCGATGCTCAGGGGGTGCTCAGAACGCTCCAGCTGCGCCTTGATCGGCCCCCGGATCAGGGCTTCACGGCGGAAACCCTCGAAGCTCGTGCGGCGCTCCTCAGCGCCAGCGCCGATCTGCTCAGTGACGCGCCCCGGCGGGCGGCCTACGAGGCGGATCTCACCGCCCTGACCCGCTCGGAACAACCGGTGCAGCCAGCCCTGGAGATTCCCAGCAGCCGGGAGGTTGCGGGGCTGCTGCTGCTCTTGGAGGCAGGGCAACCACTGGAATGCTGGGATCTCGCCCGCGGTTGTCTGCAGCCGCCCCAGGCGCCTGCCCTCGGGAGCAGCCGCGAGGCGGATCTGGCCCTGCTGGCCGGGCTGTCGTCGCTTGAGGCGGCGCGGGAGTGTCGTGAACAGCGGCGTTACGAGCAAGCCGCTCGCCTGCTTCAGGAGGGGTTGCAGCTGCTTCAGCGCATGGGGCAAGCGCAGGCCCTGCGCGAGACCATGCGTGGCGAGCTGGAAGAACTTGCTCCCTACCGAGTTCTTGACCTGCTCAGCCGCGATCTCGCCAACCTGCCCGAACGCCGAGAGGGCATGCTGCTGCTGGAGCAGCTGGTGCAGAAACGCGGGGGGCTGGAAGGGGATGGCGACGCGGCATTCCCGAGCGACCAATTCCAGCTGTTCTTCAAGCAAATCCGAGGCTTCCTCACGGTTCAGGAACAGGTGGACCTGTTCAGCCGCTGGGCGGAAGCCGGCTCATCCACGGCCGGTTTTCTGGCCGGCATCGCCTTGACCGCCTCCGGTTTCGCCCAGCGCAAACCGGAGCGGATCGCGGCAGCGAAGGATCGTTTCCTCGCCAGCGGCCGCTCCGGTCTCGAACCGCTCCTGGCCAATCTGCATCTCCTGCTGGGCGAGGTGGATCAGGCCATCTCCTTGTTCGACGAGGGCGCCGCCAAGGATCTACGGGCCTGGGCCTCGCGCCACAGCAGTGATTCCTTAGGCCGCTTATGCGCCTACTGCCGCGACTGGTTGAGCCGGGACGTGTTGCCGGGGTACCGCGATCTCGAGGCAGACCCGGACCTGGACGTGTACTTCAGCGACCGTGACGTGGTGGATTGGGTCGAGCGTGAAGACCGTCGCGCCGGTCGGCACTACTCGGCGGCCCCGGCCGAGGCCGCGACGCTCTCGCCCACGACGGGTGCTTCTTTTCCCGGCGACTTTGATTGGACGTTCACTCCACCATGGGATCGGGCCGACGGCGAAGGCCCATCCGCATCAGCCCCGCCGCCGGCCGAGGAACCCAACGCCAGGGCCAAGCGCCAACGTTGGTCGCTACCCCATCCATTCGCAAGACGGCCAGGGCTCTCCGCCTGGTGGCTCGTCACGGGGGCTGTGGCCCTGACCCTTGTCGGCGCGATCTGGGCACTTCGGCAGAGGGCTCCAGCCCCACCGTCCCAGCGGCCCGGCGTCCGTGCGCTGCAGGTGGTCCCCCACACCAGCGGCTCGCCTGGCTCCCCATCGCGGCCAGGATCGACGGCGGCCCAGGGGGTTGCCGGCCCGAGCGCCCCGAAGCTGCCGCTCAGCGTCGCGGATCCGGATGAGCCCCAGCTGCGGGGACTGCTCCAGGCCTGGCTGGACGCCAAGAGCGCGGTACTGGCGGGCAAGGAACCGGCCCTGCCGCTCGATCGCCTGGCCCGTCCGCGCCCGGTCGAGCGTCTGGAGGCCGATCGCCGCCAGGATCGAGAGGCGGGACAAACCCAGGACATTCAGGCGAAGATCCGCGAGCTTGACGTTCAGGAACGCACGCCCCAGCGGATCGCCGTCGCCGCCGAGATCGACTACCGCGACACACGCCTTGGCGCCGACGGCAAACCCGTTGGTCGCACACCGGCCACGACCCTGCGCAATGTTTATGTATTCGGACGCGACGGCGACACCTGGCGCCTGGCGGCCACCTACTCCGGGCAGTGAGCCCCTGTTGATCCATGTTCGAAGAGCTCTCCCAACGTTTCGAAGACGCCGTCAAGGGCCTGCGCGGGCAGGCCACCATTTCGGAGACCAACGTTGAGGAGGCCCTGAAACAGGTGCGTCGGGCTCTGCTGGAGGCTGATGTGAGCCTGCCGGTTGTGCGTGATTTCGTTGATGAGGTGCGGCGCCGGGCGGTTGGGGCGGAGGTGGTGCGGGGCATCAGCCCCGATCAGAAGTTCATCCAGCTGGTGCATGAGCAGCTCGTGGAGATCATGGGTGGGGCCCTGGCGCCCCTGGCCCATGCGGCCGAGGCCCCCACGGTGATCCTGATGGCGGGTCTGCAAGGTGCGGGCAAAACGACGGCCACCGCCAAGCTGGCGCTGCATCTCAAGGATCAGGGGCGACGGGCCCTGCTGGTGGCAGCGGATGTCTACCGCCCTGCGGCCATTGAGCAGCTGCGCACCCTGGGAGACCAGATCGGGGTGCCCGTGTTCAGCCTCGGCGCGGACGAGAAGCCCGAAAACATCGCCGCCGCTGGCGTCGCCCAGGCCCGTGAGCAGGGATTCGACACCGTGCTTGTCGACACCGCCGGACGCCTGCAGATCGACCAGGGAATGATGGAGGAGATGGTCAGGATCCGTGAGGCCACGCAGCCCGATGAGGTGCTGCTTGTGGTGGATTCGATGATTGGTCAGGAAGCAGCAGATCTCACCCGCGCCTTCCATGAGCAGGTGGGCATCAGCGGTGCTGTGCTCACCAAGATGGACGGCGATTCCCGCGGTGGAGCTGCCCTCTCAATCCGCAAGGTTAGTGGCGCCCCAATCAAGTTCATCGGCACTGGCGAGAAGGTGGAGGCGCTGCAGCCCTTTCACCCAGAGCGGATGGCCAGCCGCATTCTCGGCATGGGGGATGTGCTCACTCTGGTCGAAAAGGCCCAGAAGGAGGTTGAGTTAGCTGATGTGGCACGGATGCAGCAGAAGCTGCAGGAAGCCAGCTTTGATTTCGCCGACTTTCTGCAGCAGATGCGCCTGATCAAGCGCATGGGCTCCCTGGGTGGCTTGATGAAACTGATCCCTGGGATGAACAAGATCGATGACGGCATGTTGCGTCAGGGCGAGCAACAGCTCAAACGGATCGAAGCGATGATTGGCTCGATGACCGTCTCCGAACGCGCCCAACCCGAGCTATTGGCGTCCCAGCCCGCCCGTCGCCGGCGCATCGCCGCGGGCAGCGGCCACTCCCCGACCGACGTAGACAAGATGCTGGCCGATTTCCAGAAGATGCGCGGGTTCATGCAGCAGATGACCCGGGGCGGTATGCCGGGGATGGGTGGCATGCCGGGGATGGGCGGTGGCTTCCCCGGAATGGGGGGTGGCTTCCCCGGAATGGGCGGTGGCATGCCGGGCTTCCCCCAGCCGGGTCCGGCGGCTAGAGGCAACGCCCCGGCCAAACCAGCCCGCCCCACCAAGAAGCGCAAAGGGTTCGGTGACCTGTGAACTCCCTGGGTGAAGGGGGGAGGGCCTTCGGCTAGGGTGTTCGTTTGAACTTCAACGGGTAACGCCGCAATGATTAAGCTCCGCCTGAAGCGGTTCGGCAAAAAGCGTGAGGCGAGTTTCCGCCTGGTTGCCACGAACAGCACATCCCGGCGGGATGGCAGGCCGCTCCAGCAGCTGGGCTTCTACAACCCCCGCACGAAGGAAACGCGCCTCGATACCGAGGCGATCCGTCAGCGGCTTCAAGAAGGGGCTCAACCCACGGATACGGTTCGGTCTCTGCTGGAGAAGGGCGGCTTGCTAGCCAAAACCATTCGCCCTGGCGAGGTGATCGGCAAACAGAAGCAAGCCGCAGCCCGCGAGGCGGAAGCCGCTGCGAAGCGCAAGGCGGAAGCGGAGGCCAAAGCCGCTGCCGAAGCGGAAGCTAAAGCCGCTGCTGAGGCGGTTGCGAAGGCTGCCGCTGAGGCGGATGGGAACGCCGAATCCGCGGACGAAGCCTGACCCCGCCCACCGCCCCCGCGGAAGGGTCTGATCACCGCGATCCCGATCCGAGCGACTCCATCGAGGGGCCGGCTGGCGGCGGGAGCATCCTGCCGACAGCCGGTTCCAGCATCGCGTCCTCCGGTGGGCCAACGGTGGCGGTGATCAGCCTTCCCTATCCCGAGGCCGCCACTGCCCTGGCTGGCCCGGAAGGAGTGATCTTGCGCAAGCTGGAGGCACTAACTGGCGCTTCCATCACCCTGAGAGGGCTCGATCTGGTCCTCCAGGGGCGCGAGTCCCAGCTGGAAAGGCTGCAATGTTTGGTGCGCGCCTTGGAACCCCTGTGGGGTCGAGGTGAATCGGTGAGCCTTGTGGACCTGCAGGCTGCCCACGGCGCCGTCAGCACCGGTCGGCTTGAGGAGCACCGGGCCCTGGCCTCGATTGAGCTGGGCACCACCACGACGGGCCGCCCGTTGAGGCCCCGGACCTTCCGGCAACGGGGATTCATCGAGGCCATTCAGCGGCACGACCTCACCCTGGCGATTGGTCCAGCGGGTACCGGCAAGACCTTCCTCGCCACGCTTCTGGCGGTGCGCCAGTTGCAGGAACGCCGGGTGGAACGCCTCGTGCTCACCAGGCCCGCGGTGGAAGCCGGCGAGCGCTTGGGCTTTTTACCTGGTGACCTTCAGCAGAAGGTGGACCCCTACCTGAGGCCGCTGTACGACGCACTCCACCTGGTGCTGGGCAAAGAGCGCTGCAGCGCGCTGATGGAGAAAGGGGTGATTGAGGTGGCGCCGCTGGCCTACATGCGAGGTCGCACCCTCCAGGACGCCTTCGTGATCCTCGATGAGGCCCAGAACACCACCCCCGCCCAGATGCGCATGGCCTTGACACGGATCGGCGAAAATGCCCGCATGGTGGTG
>Ga0315904_10004821_pt1 | contig 18980 bp, 17 predicted proteins | sample LakEriMetagenome_6_FD_203529 | JGI IMG/M metagenome (GOLD analysis project Ga0315904, IMG submission 203529) | Freshwater fungal communities from buoy surface, Lake Erie, Ohio, United States - Buoy 12 MA120 | ecosystem: Environmental > Aquatic > Freshwater > Lake | place: USA: Lake Erie, Ohio...
TCGTCTAAATCTGACGAAAAGCAGACAATCGGGGGCTTATTTCTCTTCCTCTTGCGCCACGATGATTGGCGCAAGTTGCTGTGACTCGAGTTTTTTGAAAAACTCACTTTCTTCCATCGAAGGCAACAGGAATAATGAAAAGTTGTAAATCGGCTCGTAGAAATAGGAGTGCTGCTTTTGCTTGTTGGGCAACCAGCCGTATTTACGATCGAGTGCATTGAATAAGACGAATACGATACTCAGGAAAAGAAGTGTTTTCGTAAGCGAAAAAAAAGCGCCACCAATTTGATTCCAACGCTCTGCGCCGCCGGCACTGACCGTTTGTGTTATGAGCTTTCCCATGAAGTATAACCCTACAAAAACCAGCACTAGCACCACTATGAATGACACAATAGGCAGGCTCTCCGAATTCATATCGAACTTAGTACGAAGGAAATTGGCCATCCAGTCGCTCAAATGAACACCCGCATAAAGCCCAACGAATAAGGCTAACATGGAAAAGACTTCCATTACAAAGCCATTGCGCCAGCCACGCCAAATGGCTAACCCGATGGGAATGAGCAGCGCGAGATCGAGATAGCTAACCATAATGTCGAATATAAATTGATGCGCTCAGCAGAAAGTGGATGTCACATAGAGTTGTCAACACCGCATTTTGGGTAGCCGGCGTTCTTCGATAGTAACGGCTGTCCCATTGAAAATTAGGAGTATAATGAATTTTGAGTAATTTTGTTACTCAATTATGATTGATACCCTACTATCCTCCAAAACACGCATGAAGTTGCTGATGAAGTTTTTTCTCAACAGCAACAATAGCTCGTATTTGCGCAACTTGGAAGAAGAGTTTGGTGAATCAACCAATGGAATCAGAATTGAGCTAAACCGATTCGAGAAAGCAGGTTTTTTAGAGTCGCGGGTAGAGGGTAACAAGAAGATGTTCAAGGTCAATGTTTCTCATCCCTTGTTCAATGATCTGAACTCCATTCTGATGAAGATGACCGGATTGAACCATGTCATTGATTATGTGCTGTCGCGCATTGGCGATTTGGACGAAGTGTATCTGGTTGGAAAGCTGGCTCAGGGCCAGGACACCGGTATCATTGACATTGTGCTGGTTGGAGACGCCATTAACAAGACATTTCTCATTGAACAGATAGAGAAGGCAGAGAAGAAAATAGGAAAGAAAATTCGGTATGTGCATTTTGGAAAGAACGAATTTGACTTGTCGAAAATTCAGGAGTCGGATATGCACCCCTTGTTGCTATGGAAGAAATAACCAATGCGTTTTGAAAAAGCGGAATGAACAAGAAGATATATACACCGTCAAATAACGAATCGCTCGTAAAGCTATTCAAGGGCATTTGTAATGGTTTGGCAGACGGTCACACGCTGGGTTTAAGGTTGTTTCGCAGAGATTTGAAGGCGGGCTTTGAGGCATCGATGTTAGGCTACGCCTGGACAATTCTTCCACCATTGGCATCTGCCTCACTCTGGATTTTTCTGAACAACCAACGAGTCATCAAGGTAACTGATACAGGAATGGCCTATCCGGCATTTGTGCTGATCGGGACCACATTCTGGGCTGTATTTTCTGAGTCAGTCAACAAGCCCATTCAACGATACAAGAGCGCCATGTCTATGATGGTTAAACTCAATTTCCCACGCGAGGCCCTTGCAATCGCATCTGTTTATGATCTTCTGTTCAGTATGACATTAAAGCTCGTGGTGCTCTACATCTTGTTAGTTGTATTGGGTGTTTCTCCGTCGTTCTCTGCGATTGGTTTAATACCCTTGCTGGTAGGTGTAATTTTTACCGGGATATCCATTGGAATATTCATAGCGCCTTTTGGTATTCTGTTTAATGACATTTCACGAGCCTTGAATTTGGCTTTGCCTTTTTTGATGTATCTGTCGCCTGTGGTATATGCTATTAATTCCGACTCCTTCCTTGGTCGACTGCAGGTGTTTAATCCTATGGCTACCTGGATCGACCATGGCCGTTGGTTGATAGGAGGAATCGCTAGTCCTGTTCATTCGGCGCTTATTGTTTGGATCTTGCTGGCATCACTGTTATTGTTGCTAGGATTGATTATGCTTAGAATTGCATTGCCTATAATTGTTGAACGTTCAGGAAGCTAAAGAATATGAAACACCCCGAAGGCGACGTATTGGTTAGAGTGGAGGGACTGTCAAAGAAATTTTGCAGGAACCTAAAGCGCAGTCTATTCTATGGCGGGACGGATATCGTGAAGGGTTTTTTAGGAATGGAAAAATCGTCCTCTTTGCGACACGACGAATTTTGGGCAATAGATAACGTGAACTTTGAACTGCGCAGAGGTGAGTGCCTGGGACTTATTGGTCATAATGGTGCAGGTAAAAGCACTTTATTGAAAATGCTCAACGGATTGATTCGGCCTGATAAAGGGCGTATCGAGATGAACGGTAAGGTAGCTGCTTTGATTGAATTGGGAGCCGGCTTTAGCCCATTTCTAACCGGACGTGAAAACGTCTACAACAACGGAGCTGTTCTTGGATTCTCCAAAGCAGAGATCGATCAAAAGTTTGATGAGATTGTAGAGTTTGCCGAGTTGAAAGATTTCATTGATACGCCTGTTCAAAATTACAGTTCCGGAATGAAGGTGCGACTTGGCTTTGCGGTGGCCGCTCAAATGGAGCCTGATATCCTCCTGGTCGATGAAGTACTCGCAGTGGGAGACATGGGTTTTGTGCTGAAGTGCTTTAATCGTATGGATAAGCTTCTCCAAAATACAGCCATGATATTTGTGTCGCACGCGATGCCACAGGTTGCTAGAATGTCTACAAAAATTCTTATTCTTGATAAGGGCCGCACCGACATTTATTCGTCAGATATTGGAGAAGCGATAAACAAATTCTATTCAAAATTCGGAGGCCAAATCTCCAACTTTACCCAGAACAATAGGGCGGATTTAATACAAGTAATAGTTTCAGCAAGGAATAAGGATTTTCGCTCTGGCGCTGATGACATTGTGCTGAACGCATATGAGGAAGTCACGTTCAAGGTAAAGATTAAATCTCATGTCTCTATTCAGGAGCCATTTGTTTACTTGGCTTTTTATGATAAGGAGCAAAGAAATTTTGCTGAAGTTTCCAATTTTTCTGATTGCCGAGATTCGAAGCCTATTGAAGAGGGTGAGTCGCGAGAGTTTGTCATTAAATTTGACAAGCTGGCTTTTGCTCAAGGAATATATAGCGTGTCAATTGCTTTTAGTGAGCGACAGCAGGGGAAAAGGGAGGTCTTTTTTAGATACCAATCAGCATTGTATTTCCAAGTCGATAACCACCATCATGGATGGGCGCCACTTCAACTTACGCCACAATGGAATGTGTTAAATAGTTAGCAAATGATTAACGTAACCAAAACATTTTTGCCTCCCCTGGCCGAGTACATGGCTCTGGTGGAGCGTGCCTATAAAAATGCATGGCTTACCAATCGCGGGGAGTTGGTGCGTGAACTCGAAGAAAAGGTTTCTGACTTTCTCGGCTTGAGTGAATCCAAAATGATTTGCATGAATAACGGCACCGTGCCACTGCAAATCGCGCTCAAGCTTCTGGCAAATGGCGGAGAGGTTATCACTACGCCATTTAGTTACGTTGCTACCACAGCATCAATTGTCTGGGAAAACTGTACTCCCGTATTCGTAGATATTCATCCTGAATATCTGACAATAGACGAAGCACTTATTGAGGCCGCCATTACCGATCGCACCACTTGTATTCTGGCTACCCACGTTTTCGGTAATCCCTGCAACATCGAAGAGATTGAGCGCATTGCCCGAAAGCATGGATTATTTGTGATATATGATGCTGCCCATTGCTTTGGTGTGAAGTACAAAGGGAGGAGCATCTTTGAATATGGTGATGTAAGCACGTGCAGCTTTCATGCAACCAAGCTTTTTCATACAGCAGAGGGAGGTGCAATATTTTGCAAAGACGAGGAACTTTTTCATAAGCTCTTCTATAGCCATAATTTCGGGCACAATGGCCCGCTTGATTTTCACGGACTTGGCATAAATGCGAAGGTATCAGAGTTGCAGGCGGCCATGGGACTAGCGGTTTTTCCGTATCTAGGGGAAATCATAAACGGTCGTAAAAGAGTTGTTGATGAGTACAATAACGGACTGGCTAGCACGAAGATTGAAAAAATGAAACTTCGAGATGTTTCAGGATGGAACTACAGTTATTATCCAATTCTTTTCTCAAGTGAAGAAGCTTTGTTGAAAGTAGATGCTGCTATGAAGAAGGAGGAAATAACTTGCAGAAGGTATTTTTATCCTTCATTGAATACACTGAATTATGTGCAGAGAGCCGACTGTGTAACCAGTGAGAGTGTAGCGAAAAGGATACTTTGCTTGCCTTTATACCCCGACTTGGGTGAGGCCGATATTCATCGAATCATTCGCGTTATCAATGATCATCAACAATAAATTTTAGGCTTCTTCTCAGTAAGACTTAATAAGCATGGCAAAGAGAATACTTTTTTTAGGCGGCGCAGATATCCAGGTTTCGGCCATTAAAAAGGCCAAGGAACTAGGCTACTACGTTATAACATGCGATTATCTTCCCAACAACCCAGGTCATCGTTTTTCCGATGAATATCATAATGTGAGCACTACCGATATGGAGGGCGTTCTTGCCCTAGCAAGAGAGCTCAATATTGACGGTATACTGGCATATGCCTCTGATCCGGCAGCCCCAACAGCCGCCTATGTTTCTGAAAAACTTTCGCTTCCAACAAATCCTTTTGCAGTGGTGCAAATGATGTCGAGGAAGGATCTCTTTCGCGATTTTCTCGAAGCAAACGGTTTTCGTGTTCCTAAAGCTATGGCGGTAACGAATTATGCAGACGCTAAGAGATTTGTAGATACCATTGAACGAAGAATGATCATTAAGCCGGTGGATTCTTCCGGTAGTAAAGGAGTATTTGCCATTGATTCAAATGAAGATTTCGAAAAGAAGTTTGACGATTCGATTTCATTTTCAAAGGCCGGTATTGTAGTAGTAGAGGAGTTCATTTATAAAAAGGGCTATCAGATAGGTGGCGATGGTTTTATTGTGAACGGTAAACTGGCTTTTCGCTGTTTTGGTGATATTCATTTTTCGAAAACAAATCCTCTGCTCCCATGCTCGGTTAGTGTGCCGACGCTTCACGAGGATTATATCGTTCAGAAGGTACATGATGAGGTACAGCGCTTGTTCACGTCAATTGGTATGAAGATGGGGGCTGTGAACTTCGATATCATGGTAGATGAAAACGATGATGTATTCATTCTTGAAATTGGACCGCGCAATGGCGGTAATATGATTCCGGAGTTAACCGAGTACTGTACCGGAGTTGATATGAAGGTATACAGTATACGGGCTGCACTGGGTGAAGATTGCAGTGATTTAAGAATGGGAATAGAGAAAAAATATTTCTCTCATTATGTCATTCACTCGCAGAAAGCAGGAGTAGTTCGGTCAGTTGAAGTATCGGCGAAATTGCAAGGGGCTATTCTTTACAAACACTATAATTTTGAAGTAAATGATTCGGTTGCGGTTTTTGCTAACTCATCGAATAGATTAGGCATTATGCTGTTGAAGTATGACTCAAAGGAAGAAATGCTTGGGCTCTTGGATACAATCAACTCTAATTTGATTATCGATGTTGAATAGCAAACCAATTGGCGGGTACTTTGAATTGGAGTTGAATGGCTCGAATGAGCTATATAAAGACTTTTATCGTTTCAACCTAGCAAGAAATGCCATTGCCTATTTCTTTGAATCAAGAGGTGTTTCAACTGTTCATGTGCCAACATATACATGCAATAGTGTCACGGATGTGTTGCTTCGAAATGGATTTCAACTAAAATATTATAATATAGTTGACTTGCTGGACATTCGATTTCCTCTTGTAGATAGCGGAGAGGGTTTGTTAATTATTAATTATTTCGGACTGTTTAATGAGTTCCCAACTCAACGGTATAACGAAGGTGTGGCCTTGTTGGTGGATAACTCCCAGGCTTTTTTTAATAATAGCTTTGAAGAAGCTGTTTATTCTCCGAGAAAGTTTTTCGGCATTACAGATGGGGCATACCTTAAAGTCAAAACAAGTTTGCCGAAATACCATCTCCTTCCTGATTATAAGGCGCTGAATTTAATGGAGCCTCTTGTGCGCCGAATTGATGATGGTGCTGAAGAGGCGTTTTCGTCTTACTCACAAATCCACACCATTTATTCTTCAGCGCCTATAGCGAAGATGTCGAACTTTTCTGCTCGAATGCTCCGCTCAATTGACTATGAGCGTGTTCGAAAAACGAGGCTAGAAAATTTTCAGTTTTTGCATGAAAGGTTAGCGAATGTGAATGCATTAAGAATAGGAGATCGCTCTTCATATTTTTGTTACCCGCTATATGTCGCAAATGCAAGCTTACTTCGTTCGAAGTTGATAATGAATAAAGTGTTCATACCACAATATTGGAAGAGTGTGCTTTTCTCGGAATATTCAGATGACTATGATAAGTCACTTGTAGAGAATATTTTGCCATTGCCAATAGATCAGCGCTATGGATTAAATGAAATGAAGATCATTTTGGAAGTGATTAATTTATGAGAGTCTACCTAAGAGATTTAAAAGAGGATGATGCCGCAATTTCTTTCGTTTGGCGCAATGATCCTGATGTTTGGGTTCTGACCGGTCGTGCATGGAATAATCTGGTAACGGAGGAAGTGGAAAGGGAATGGATTAGACAGAGCCTACTCTCTGAGAGTGTTAAGCGAATGGCAATTTGTGTTGGTGACGATGCGAGGTATATTGGAAATGTTCAATTGACGAATATTTCACAAGGCAAAGCAGTATTTCACATATTTATTGGAGAAAAACAATTTTGGGGCAAGGGTATTGGCAAAGTTGCAACGCAATTGATGATTAAATACGCAAAGGATGTCCTAGGTCTAGAGGAGCTATCTCTCGTGGTACTGATGAATAATAAGGCAGCAATCCGTATCTATAATGCCGTTGGTTTCGTTGAAGTATCTAGTAGTGGTGATAAGACCCTTATGAATATGATCATATGAAGAAGGAACAGGCCACACCACTGGTAAGCATAACATGTATCTCGTTTAATCACGAGCAATTCATAGAGCAATGTCTCAATGGATGGTTAATGCAAATTACCAACTTTCCATTTGAAGTTGTACTCTATGACGATGCCTCAACAGATAGGACTGGAAGTGTAATTCAGGAGTATGCGAATCGATTCCCGAATATATTTAATATAATCCTCAGTGAGGAAAATCAATACTCACGTGGAGTGCGCGGGATTAATGCAAAGTTTAATCTTCCCAGATGTAGGGGCAAATACATCGCCCTCTGCGAAGGCGACGACTACTGGACAGACCCATATAAACTCCAGAAACAGGTTGATTTTTTGGAGAAAAACACGGATTTCACGATATGTTGGACGAATTATGATGAGTTGAAAAATAATGTACTCTTCAAACCAAGTTGGGACAAAGATTTTTTTGAATCAGATTTCTTCGAAGTGAACTTGAATAATTTCAGCACTCCTTATTGCACTTTAACGTTGACCGCACTTTTTAGAGCAAGTTGTATTAAGATAGTCCCGTTTGAACGCATGAGACATTCAAAGGATAATACCGTCTATGCAGCTTGTTTGAGCGAAGGTAATGGTGCTGTGTTGAACTTTAAATCTTCGGTTTATCGGATTCACGATAAGGGGGTGTACTCTATGAATGCAGTACATAAGAACACAAAAGCGAATTTTTTGAATATTGTTGAAATATTATTCTTCTTTCCCAAGACCAGGAATGGACATTTTAAATTTTTATTTAATCACTTTCGCAAGCAGGCAAAATCTCAGACCACAATATTGGATTATTTTTCTGTATGGGTTAAGATTTTCAGAATTGCCGCAAAATCAAAATCCCCTAAAACGTTGACATTTTTGTTAAGCCGCAAATAGGTTGTTAATGCGTTAATACAACATGTAGTCGCGCGATAATTACACGGAATTAATGAGTACAGTACACAGTATACAAACGAAGTCTATTCACGAGCCTTAAATTGAAGCATGAAAAGTTCAGTTGTCTCTATAATTATGCCCGCCTATAATGCGGGTGCTTTTATCTCTCAGGCCATTGAATCGGTCCTCGCGCAAACCATTCAAAATTGGGAACTCATCATTGTAAATGACGGCTCAACAGATAATACCTCGGCTGTGGTTCTGGATTATTGCCTAAAGGATGATCGGATAATTTTTTTTGAAAAGGAAAATGAAAAGCAAGCAGTAGCTCGAAATTTTGCTCTCACTAAAGCTAAAGGTGAGTTAATCGCTTTTTTAGATGCTGACGATGTCTGGCTAAGCAATAGGTTGGAGTTGGGCCTTCTTCATTTTAATACACATGTTTTCGATTTGATTTTCTTTGACGCGTATTACAGCAATGAGAAGGGGCGAATGAGCATAATTGAAAGCATGAGAATGGGAGTTAAGGACTATATCTACACCGACGACAATGGACTAAGAAGGTTCGTAAGTTCTAATCAAATCCCTATTCTAACTGTATTGGTAAAGCGGAGTAAGATTTTGGAGGCGGGAGGGTTTGACCCCAAACTAGTGCCTGCAGAGGATTATGATTTATGGATAAGATTGATTAAATCGGGCAGTAAATTTTTGAGTATTTTAACGCCCGTAGCAATATATAGATTTCAAAGCAGCTCTTCAACAGCACATGATCGATTCGCAGCTAAGCAGGTAATTCAAATTTTAAATAAAAACATTTCGAAGAAAGAGTTTGATGAATTGAGACTATATTCTTTCATCAAGCATTGGTTGGTTAGGGCCATCAGTTTGTCTCAGAATAGGGATCCCGATTTTGAAACTTACAAGCGAACTCTTCAGAGATATAATCTATTGGGAAAGAAGATGACTCTGCTTTTTGCTATTCGGCGCTTTATTCCTAAGTTTACTTTTATTAGAATATTTAAAAGATTCTTATGAATCAGGTGAAGGTTTCGATAGTTATCCCATGTTATAATCAAGCCATTTATTTAATGGACTGCATAAGTTCAGTGACGAGGCAGACTTATACAAATTGGGAATGCATTATTGTCAATGACGGATCAACAGATCATTTTAATGATGTAATAGAGAGTTTGACGTCTTGGGATACAAGAATCTTGGCGTTTTCGAAGCCAAATGGAGGCCTTAGCTCTGCTCGAAATTATGGAATTCAAAAGGCTACAGGAAAGTACATTCTGCCGCTTGATGCAGACGATATGATTGGTCCGGAGTACGTAAGGTCATGTGTTGGGCACTTGGAAGAATCTATCGATGTTAAATTAGTTTACGGTAGCGCCATCAAATTCGGGTTGGAAAATGGAGCTTGGAATTTGAGAGATTATTCCTTCAAAGATCTTCTAGTGAGGAATATGATATTTTGCACAGCTATGTATGCGAAGAGTGATTGGGAGCGTATTGGTGGCTATGATGAAGGAATGAAAATGGGGTGGGAGGACTGGGAGTATTGGATTAGATTACTAAGCAACGGGGGTACGGTTATACGTGAAAACGCTACTCTCTTTTATTACAGAACGAAACCAACTTCTATGATTAAGGAGTTGATTTCTCGAAAGGATCATTCCTTGAGTATTCGTGAATATGTTTTCCAGAAACATGGCCCCATATACTCGAAGTTTTTCGATTTCGAGAATTTCCAGGACTTTTCTAATAAGTATTACAAATGAAAACAAATATTCAGCAATCAGTACAAAAGTTCAATCTTATTCAACAAAATTGACGATTCCATCTGTTTCTGTCATAGTGCCAAGTTACAATCATATAGCTTTTCTCAAGGAAAGGCTAGATTCAATCGTTAACCAAACGTTTCAAGATTTTGAATTGATAATTCTCGATGATTGCTCAATTGACGAAAGCGTAGAATTACTTGAGCAATGGAGGGCTCACCCTAAGGTCTCTCATGTGATTGTGAATGAATCTAATTCGGGAAGCACTTTTAAGCAATGGAAAAAGGGATTGGATTTGGCAAAAGGCGAATGGATTTGGATAGCTGAAAGTGACGACTTCTCAGATCATGATTTTTTGGAGCGAACGCTGGAGTTTGCCAGTATGAACAAACAATGCGGCCTGATATACGCTCAATCTTGTGTGGTTGATTCCGGCGGAAAAATTCAAGGCTCACTAAAGACGTTTACCGATAGCATTGACACCAATCTTTGGAGTACTAACTTTCAAATGAAGGGGAAGGAGTTAATCCGAAAAGCACTAGTAGTAAAGAACGTTATTCCGAATGCAAGTGCTGTAATATTTAAAAGACAATTGATGGCCAGTCATTTTTTTGACGAAAAGCTTCTTAAAATGAAAATGGCCGGAGATTGGTTAATGTGGATTCGAATTGCTTGTAATACAAATGTGGGTTTTGTAGCACAGCCGCTGAATTTTTTCCGTACGCATGAGAAAACAACCCGCAACCATAACAGCATTGAAAAACGTAAACGTCGATTGCATGAGGAAAAGGTGATAAGAGACGAGATACGGAAATTACTACCTGATGCAAAGCAAGATGCAGAGATAAAAGCGCTTCATGAGAAATGGTTTGACTTTCATTCGCTTCGTTTTCTTTTGACTAAAGATTTTTGGAGTGTTAAGGTAAAGGGATTTTCTTTTTTGCGGTTCGCTTGGGATTTCATAAACTATAATAAGAGATACAGATGATAATTGGTAATGGCCTCATTGGAAGCGCATTCAAGTTACGATTATTACCGGATGAGGTATTAATTTTTGCATCAGGTGTTTCGAACTCAAAGGAAGTAAATGAAGACTTGTTTCAGCGAGAGCTTGATTTATTGCTAACTACAATCAAGCAATTTCCTCGTTTTAAGCTTGTCTATTTTAGCACGGCAAGTGTAATGGATCCGAATTTGCAAGACGACCACTATGTAAAGCATAAACTAAGATGTGAACGTCTTGTAGTAACAAATTGTAAGAGTTATTTGATTTTACGCGTCACCAACGTTGTTGGAAAATCTTCCAATCCATTCACGGTATTCAATTTTTTGTCGGAGAAGATTAAATGTGAAGAGCCATTCGAAATCTGGCAAAACGGCTGCAGAAACTTTGTGGATATAAGCGACCTGGTCGAAATTACAATCTCCTTGTTGCACGAAAATATCCCGGTCAATTCTTTCATTCTAGCAAATCCTTATTTTTACTCTGTCCCGGAGATTGTAGAAAGATTAGAAATAGCCATTGGAAAAAAAGCTAATTGCAGAGCTGTTGATAAAGGGACATGCTTTAGGCCTGAATTATCGGAAACACTATCTTTTTATGAAAAGACAAATTTCAAGTTCCATGAAAATTATCTTGACTTGATGATTCAAAAATACCTTCAATGATTTCCTCTGAATTTGCGATATACAGTGATGCTGGTTTTAACTCCACGTTTTTAAAAGCCCATGTTGACTATCTGAAACCGGATTTTATTTTAGCGGGCGCGCCGTATCCAAAAGCGTTGAATGGCGAAAACCTCCATAAGAGCTCATTAATTAATTCAATAATGAGCCGGCTTAAACCCCGAAGAAGAAATCCTCTATATCCGTTTGAGGTGTTTTTATCCACCAAGAGACCCAAGGTAATTGTCGCTGAGTATGGCGTATCCGCTGCGCACATCATAGATAATTGTATCGCTCATAATGTGCCCGTCATAGTGAACTTTTATGGTTATGATGCTTTCAGTCGAACAATTATGAATCGATACGCCGACGCCTATGCTCGTGTATTTAATCATGCCACTTATGTATGCGCCCAATCAAACTCTATTCGGTTAAAATTAATTGAGTTAGGTTGTCCGCAGAGTAAGATTGTCGTTAATGCAGCCCCGCCCGAGGATGTTTTTTTTAATTATGACGCTCCTTCCGATACTCAAACAATTATATCGATTGGTCGATTCGTTGATAAAAAGGCGCCCTATGCCGTTTTATTATCATTCCAGCTTGCGTTGAAGAAATTTCCAAAAGCCAGACTTATTATGGTCGGGGATGGTCCTTTGTTGTTCACGGCAAAAAATTTGGCGATAATTCTTGGAATAAATGAAAGGGTCGAATTTACGGGTAAGGTTGATGCTGTTCAGCAACGTGGATTTATGATGCGCGCATCCATTTTTATTCAGCATTCTATGGAAGGACCAGACGGCGATTGTGAAGGTTTACCGGTGGCAATTATGGAGGCGTCGGCAATGTCTATGCCTATTGTGTCGACTTATCATAGTGGTATACCCGAGGCTGTGGAGCACGGAGTTACAGGTTTGCTTTCTCCTGAGATGGATATAAATACAATGGCGGACAACATTGTGACTCTGCTAGCCAACCCCGAAATGGCAATCGAAATGGGAAAAAAAGGGCGATCTAAAATGAAGTCCGAATTTTCAATGGAAAATCATATAGGGTGCCTCAGAAAGATGATTGGTGAAGCCTCTAAAAACACCTAGCTATAGAAATTTTTTTAATTGTTCCAAATCTTCTGGAGTGTCGATAGAAGGAGATTCTATCTCTGTAATTGCAATGTGAATGGCATTTCCGTTTTCCAGCCATCGTAGCTGCTCCAGCGATTCTGCTTTTTCTAATGAAGAGGGCGTTAAGGAACAGATTTCCTCTAACTTATCCGGTTTGAAGGCATACAGGCCAAGGTGTTTGTAGTAGGTGTGAAGCATATGCCAATTCGCAGCTTCTTCATTGCGATAAAAGGGTATCGCTTGTCGGCTGAAATAGAGTGCCTCGCGACGTGCGTTCATGACAACTTTTACCTTAGAGGGGTCGAAGAGAGTCGATAAGTCATTTATTTTCTTTGCCAATGTTGCAATTGAAACCTCGGGTTGAGAAATGAGTTGTATCAGCGAATCGAGCTGTGCGAAATCTACAAATGGTTCGTCGCCCTGCACATTGATGATACAATCTGCTGTAACATCCATTTTTCGGTAGGCTTCAAGGCATCTATCTGTGCCACTTGGGTGATCAGGATGGGTCATGATGGCAGCAGTACCGAAATCTTGAACATGCGAAAAAATACGCTCATCATCGGTTGCAACAGCAACATGTGAAATGGCTGAGCATTGTTGAACGCGCTCCACAACGCGCCTGATCATACTCTTGCCGGCTATATCCACGAGTGGTTTTCCCGGAAATCGAGTGCTTGCATAGCGGGCAGGTATGATGGCCAGAACTTTCATGGCGCAATACTACAACGTTAACGTGTATTGAAGCATGCTCATGCGCGGCTCTTCGACAGCTAGCGGACGAATGGCATACTCGCGGTTCAACACATTGTTGACTATGATGGCCAACCTGTGGCGCCCTTTGATTTCGTAGCCTACACGCAAATCAAAGACGTAGTCACCCGTGGTATGTTCTGCGCGCCATTTGGTGAGACCTGGTTGAAAATTGGCGAATTCTATTTCTTCTAAATCAGTGAACGCCTTGTCTATATTTTGCATATAGCTGTTATACCTCGCGCTGACACCCGCGCTGAGCGCGTGATATTTCCAGAAAATATCTCCACGAACAAGATGTTGCAAACGATATTTAAGAATGTTGTTGCGGGTATTGCTGCTCGTACTTAAATAACTGACACTAACATCTATGTCGCTTGCTTCGTCTTGCACAGCGTAATCGTAATTAGGTGTTCTGGTGATGGGTTCGGTGTATGTGTATCCTGCCAATAACTGGAATTCATGTTTGCCGATTGATCCCGCACCCATAATGGAAAACTCTGCACCCCTAATTCGTGCTGAACCGGTATTAAGACTTTTGAATCCGAAGGTTTTACTTAGGGCATCGAAGTATTCACTAATTGGAGTACCTGGAGGTATGCTGCGCCACTGCCCAAACGTAAACTCAATGAAGTTTTCATAATTCTGCTGGAACACGGCCACGTCGGCGTACCCCATGAAGTTTCCGATTTTGAATCCTTGCTTAATCCCAATTTCGGCGTTGTCAGACGTTTCTGCTATGAGCGAAGGATTTGCGAAAATGTTGATGGACCCAACCCCTGTGACAATAAACTTCTCTGCGATGCTCGGAAAGCGAAAACCCTGTCCATATGAGGTGCGGATATAGGTCGCTTCGCCAAGTTGATAGTTTGCGCCGGCACGAAAAACAGGTTTGTTGTCGCTTTCTTCGTTGATACGAAAATACTCGTAGCGCACACCGGCCGAAAGGTTGAGTCGGTCAAAAAGCTTTTTATCTACTTGTAAATAGGCCGCATAATTCTCTGCTGTGTTCCGCCCATTAGCATTGCCTCCCGTAAACAACTCTCCTCGCGCTTCTGTATACATACCCACGACTCCCAGCGTAGTCGTGAAATTGCTTATCCCTGCATTTTCCCAATTATGCTGGTATTGGTACTCACCATAGTATTGATCGCTGAAGTTGCCCTGGTTGTTGTCGTTGTTGTTGTCGAGTGATTGCCATCTCGTTCTTAAACTATGCTTCTGACCGCCCGAAGTGAAATAGGTAATATACGGATCGACGGTGCCCAGCAGCTGAATAGTGCGTGTGGCGCTTCCTTCATAGGCGCTATACAACGCTGAATCCGCATTCTCCCATACAAGCGTTGCCAAAGAATTACTGGTGTTCCAATTGGTATTTAATCCAAAGCTGAGTCCTACAAACTTCTTCGACCGGTAGCGGAGGTTTGCATTGATGCGAGCGCGTGAATTAGCGCTATAACGGTCTGCGGTAAAAGGGTTATAGGTATCATTAAATGCCCCCAGACTGTCGCGCTGTGGACCCAAATGACCGTCGTCGCCCACCAAATTGGCCGCAAGCGTGACATCCAGTTGCCCGAATTTCTCGAGATGTAAAAAACTCAACCCACTGCGCTGCAACTGTCCATCCCAATAAACAGAGCGCTTGTTTTGTGGAGTGCTGTAAAATCCGTGATAGGCTGTTACAACCGTGCGAGCTGTGTCGGCAGGTGCGGCGGTTCGCAAATTGATGACACCGCTCAACGCAGCACTTCCGTATAGTACACTGCTGGCGCCTTTAATCACCTCCACCTGCGAAACGTTTTCAATAGGCAGATAGTCCCAGGCGGGCCTGCCGGCATCGCCGCTGAGAGACGGCATATCGTCGACCAGAATTTGAACACGACTGCCGGCACCAAATGAATATCCGCTGCCGCTGCGAATCTGTGGCTCCTTGTCAACTATGCTCACCCCTGGTGTTTGCTGCAGGGCCTCGTCGGCTGAAACAACATTCTTATCATGCAGCAATTCCGGGGTCAACACTTCCATACTTACGGTAACTTCGCTAACACTCTGCTCGAACTTTCCGGCTGAAATCACCACCACATTGAACTCGTTCGCACCGGAATACATTTTTATCGAAATAGCAACTCCCCTGTCGGTGGTTTGCACACCATAGCGAAGAGTTTTGTAACCCAGAAAGGCGCATTCAATAGTATCGCCGGCAGCAACGGGTAATTCTATGTGCCCATTCAAATCGCTGACGGTGCCACCCCCCGTTGTTTCATTTTTAACAATAACACCAATCAGGTATTCGCCGCTTTTCGCATCCGTAAGTTGGGCATCAAGCGTGAAACGTTGTCCCAACAAGCAGAATGGAAATAATACAAGAAATACCGAGAGTAAGCGCATGTTGATTGGCTTTTGGTTGTATGCAAGAATAAGCGAATGAAGGTGATTCGGCAAATGCTTGAGGCCTTAAATTCGCACTGTGCAGAATAACCCTAAACGACATACGTTTTCCAAAGATGAGCGATTGTCGCGTAGGAAAATCATAGAGGCGCTCCACGCAAAGGGCATGAGCGTGAAATCGCCGGCTATTATTTTAGTGTATCTGCCGCATGATTTGCCTGTCGACTTTCCTGCCCAAGCAATGTTTAGCGCTAGCAAGCGATTATTCAAAAGAGCTCACGATCGCAATAGGGTGAAGCGTTTGCTGCGCGAAGCTTACCGAAAGCAAAAGCACGCTGTTTATACTTCACTGAAAGAGTGCAATCAACAATACGCTCTTCATTTTATTTTTACCGGGAAACAACTTCCCAATTACCCGTACGTTTTCGGGAAGATGAACGATCTGATTCTTAGGTTTTGCAATGAAGCATCCGCTGCTAAGTTGCCAGAGAATCCAATTGAAACAAAATGATTAAACGATTTTTTCAATCACGATTGCGCCGCGTTATTGCGCTTACGTTCGCGACTGTTGTGTTGCTTTCGGCTACATTTTCTGATGAGTTCTTTGAAATTTCCAAAAACATGGAAATTTTCACCTCCGTATACAAGGAGCTCAATATCTATTATGTGGATGGCACCAAACCGGGAGCTTTAATGAAAACCGGTATTGATGCTATGCTCAAGTCGCTCGATCCCTATACGGTATATTACCCGGAATCGAAAATCGAGGAGGCTATGTTTATGCAGACCGGTCAGTACGGGGGCATTGGCACACTCGTTAATACCATCGAAGGAAAAATCACCATTACCGAACCCTACGAAGGCTATGCTGCCGTGAAGTCCGGATTGCTTGCAGGTGATGTAGTCCTCAAAATTAATGGTAAATCGGTAGAAGGTAAAAGACATGACGAGGTTACCGACCAATTGACCGGCCAGCCCGGAAGCGAAGTCGAACTGACCATTCAACGCCCGGGAGAGTCGCAGCAACGTACAATCAAAATCAAACGTGAAGAGATTAAAATTAAGGATGTGCCTTACTACTCCATGCTTGCCGATTCTTCGACGGGTTATATTCAACTCACCGGTTTTACGCAAACAGCCGGCAGTGAGGTGAAGTCTGCTTTTCTTGCCTTGAAAAAGCGCAATATGAACAAACTCATACTCGATTTGCGAGGAAATGGAGGTGGCTTGCTGCGTGAGGCAATTACCATCGTAAACTTTTTTGTGCCCAAAGGCACCGAGATAGTAAAAACGAAAGGAAAAATTGACGAGTGGAATAAAACGTATACGGCAACCAATGACCCGGTCGATACACAAATACCGATTACTGTATTGGTAGATGGAGGATCGGCGTCGGCCTCTGAAATTGTAAGCGGCAGCCTGCAAGACCTCGACAGAGCAGTTGTGTTAGGCGCTGAATCGTATGGTAAGGGCTTGGTGCAACAAACGAAGGATCTTGTCTACAATACCAAAATGAAGTTGACTGTCGCTAAGTATTATACCCCGAGTGGACGTTGCATTCAGCGCCTTGATTACTCGCATCGAGATCAAAGTACCGGAGAAGTGGTTGCTAAGGCCGACTCGCTTCTTCGTAGTTTTAAAACAAGAGGCGGAAGACCGGTAATGGATGGAAGAGGCATTAGTCCTGATGTTGAGGTGAAGGATGATGAAGCCTCACATATTTTACGTTCGCTAATCGAGAATTGGGTCATATTCCACTGGGCTACCGAATATCATCAGTCACATGCATCCATTGATTCGGCCGACGCATTTCGCCTTACAGATGCTGAGTACAATCAGTTTGTGGAGTTTGCTAAAGGCAAAGATTTTCACTACGAAACTCACACCGAAAAAGTGTACGATGAGTTAAAGAAAATCGCAAAAGAAGAAAAGTACTATGATGGCTCAGAAAAACAATTTGAAGAATTGTTTGCTAAAATTGAACCCAAGAAGGAAAGTGATTTGATGAAATTCAAGCCTCAAATCAAGGAGTTTTTGGAAAACGAAATCGTGGGCCGATACTACTATCAAACAGGACGATCAAAAAACGCTTTGCGTGAAGACCCATGTATTGGAAAATCATTGGAAGTGTTTGCTTCCAACTATAATCAACTGCTCGCACCGGTGGATGTAAAGAAATGACCCTTTTTCTGCCGTGCCGCTCAATGCATAGCGGCGGCGGTCAGTTGTAAATGACTATCACAACCTGGAATAATCTGCTTCGCTACTCGCAATTCCTAGGATTTGCAATCATTGCTGTGGCCTTGCCTTTCAGCAACTTCTTCATGTCTTTTGGTATGTTTTGGTTGTGCGGAACACTGGTTTTGCAAATTGCCACTGATATAACTCGCAAAGTTTCCTTGAGTAGTCGTTGGGAGCAGTTCACGGCGAATTCAACAGCAGTTGCTCTCGTTACGCTGTATGCGATTCCTTTAATCGGATTGCTTTGGACACATAATATAGATTATGCTGTTTGGGACTTGCGTGTAAAACTGCCGTTGCTAGCGCTGCCTATTCTTATGGCACTCTGTAATCCTCTGACCCAAGGTGAATTTCGGGCGTTGATCGGTCTGTTTCTGTTGGCGGTTCTCATCGCGGTAATGTGTTGCTTGCAGGTCTACTGGATAGGCTCTCCGGAAATAGAGCGAGACGTAAGGAAAATATCGGTGTTCATCTCACACGTGCGATTCTCCCTGATTATTGTTTTGGCTCTCGGCCTCTTGGTGAGGTTTGCCTATAATACAGTTCAGGGTAAAATATTGATTGCACTTTATATCATGCCTTGCTTGTATTTCATTTATGTTATCGGAAGTATTACTGGCGTGTTGGTCCTGCTGGCACTCATGGTCTGGATGGGGTTGCGCTTTGCGTTCTCACAACATGAAATGCTGAAACGCATTGCATGGTCAGCGGCAATTGTTGTTCTCATCGCATCGGCCGCTACCTATCCCATACGATCCTACAATCAATATTTTAATGCAGAATCCATGGATTGGAGTTCATTGGAAATGTATACTCTCCGTGGTGAACCATACAATCATCATCAAGAATTTCCTTTAGTGGAGAATGGGCAGTATGTGATGACCTATGTGGCGTCAAGAGAGTTGTACGAAACATGGAACGTAAGAAGTATTATTCATCCTGACAGCCTTGATGGAAGAGGACACGTGTTGAGGGGTACACTTATTCGTTATCTGGCCTCCAAAGGATTTCGCAAGGATGCTGATGGTGTC
>Ga0315904_10004823_pt1 | contig 18976 bp, 13 predicted proteins | sample LakEriMetagenome_6_FD_203529 | JGI IMG/M metagenome (GOLD analysis project Ga0315904, IMG submission 203529) | Freshwater fungal communities from buoy surface, Lake Erie, Ohio, United States - Buoy 12 MA120 | ecosystem: Environmental > Aquatic > Freshwater > Lake | place: USA: Lake Erie, Ohio...
CACTTCCTCTTCGTAAAATATTTAAGCGAAACGAGACAAAATGAGTATAGAGTGGATTGTCTTGCACATTGAGGCGTGAAAATGAATAATCGATACTGAAATTTTTAATACGAACGCCAACCCCAACTGTAGGTTGAAACATAGTACGCAATTTCGTATTCGTTGTATCGGTGTCATCTAATACGCGTTGAAAGTTACCTATACCGCTGCGTAAATAAAATAAATGGTTATAACCAAACTCCAAACCTAAACGGGGATCGATGCTAAGCGGATTGACATTGATTAAATTTCCATAACGCCTTCCATCCGTAGTAATGTCAGTATTCAACTCAGTAAGTAAGTATGCCGATTTGGATGAGTCTCGTAATTTAATTGGCATTTTATAAGCGCCCCCTAAAATGGTTCGCGGTGTATTTACTTCCGAACTGCGTGATACGATTTCATTGCCCGTTTGAAGCAATACTTGTTTTTCAGCTTCCGTAAAATTGAAAGACCAAATCGTGTGAGTGGTAGTAATATCTCGGAAGGTTGCGCCGAAGCGCCATTTTTTGTAACTGGCTTGAGCGCCTAAATCAATGCCAGCACCCCAGGCATTCGCTAAACTGCCGATATTGCGATGAATAATTTTCAGATTACCACCTACGCTCATATTTAAATCTTCGATGTGCGAAAGTTTTTTGATAGTTATAGGCTTGGCGAAAGTAATAAGGCCTGCAAAATCTTGTGAAGAAATAGCTTTTATTTTCGAATAATCGACCGAACCGTCAGGTTGGATTAAATTAATGGTATAAGGAATATCGTCAATCGCATATCGAACTAAGGAAAAACCAATATTTCCTTTTCTGTTGCGCATCGGGAAAGCTGCACCAATATAATCGTACTTCGCAATACTGCTGAAGTATTCCGTATGCATGTATCCAATCTGAAAATCAGCTCGCATCAAACTTAAACCTGCGGGATTGGCAAAAGGAGCTGTTACATCATTCACCGTCGCTACTTGAGAACCCGCCATACCCATACCACGTCCACCAACACCTAGATTTAAAAAATCATTTACATATTTACGTTGTTGCGCTTGAAGACTTTGGGTAAGTATTACAAGACTCAACAAAGAAAAACTAATTCTTCCAATCATAATTTTTAGGGGTTGATTGCATGCAAAACGCATTATTTTAACAAAAAGTATAACAACCTAACAAAAATATTAATTTTAAACTATTTAAACTATTGGTTTTTTTGGGTTCACGTGCTTTTTTTATCATTTTTGCGGCATGATTAATTTGATTGAAGAATTGAAATGGCGTGGTCTTATTCAAGATATAATGCCAGGTACAGCAGAACAATTGCAAAAGGAATTGACAAAAGGTTACGTAGGCTTTGATCCGACTTCTGATTCATTGCATATAGGGAGCTTAGTACCAATTATTTTACTTATGCATTTACAAAAAGCAAATCATCAGCCTTATGCTTTGGTGGGCGGAGCGACAGGCCTTGTGGGTGATCCTTCAGGGAAATCAGAGGAGAGAAATATGTTGCCTGTTGAAACAATCAGACGCAATGCAGAAGGTATCGAAAAGCAATTGCGTAAGTTTTTACATTTTGACACATCGAAACCGAATCATGCCATACTTGTAAATAATTATGATTGGTTTGAGGGAATGACATTCCTAGATTTTATTCGAGATGTTGGAAAACATATTACAGTAAACTATATGCTCAGTAAGGATTCAGTGCAAAAGCGTTTAGAAACAGGTATGTCCTTTACTGAATTTACTTACCAACTCGTTCAGGGTTATGACTTCTACTATATGTATGAGAAATTCGGAGTCAAACTGCAATTTGGAGGTTCAGACCAATGGGGTAATATTGTTACGGGTACAGAGTTGATTCGTCGGAAAAGCAATGGAGAAGGTTTCGCCTTTACAGCCCCTTTACTAAAAAAAGCAGATGGGGGTAAATTTGGTAAAACAGAAAGCGGCAATATATGGTTAGATGCTTCAAAAACATCGCCTTACCAATTTTATCAATTTTGGCTGAACGTGAGTGATGCAGATGTCGAAAACTATATCAAGGTTTTTACCTTTATAGCACCCGAGGAAATCGATGATTTAATTAAAGTGCATAAAGAGAATCCAAATTTGCGAACTTTGCAAAAACGTTTAGCGCAAGAGTTGACAGTTTTGGTTCATTCCGAAGATGATTATGAATTTGCGAAACGTGCTTCTTCTTTCTTGTTTAGTGAACAAGCAATGGATGAAATTCGGAATCTTTCGCAAGCTCAATTTTTGAATATTATGCATGGCATTCCACTACATGAAATATCAAAATTAAGTATCGAGAATGGAATAGATATCGTAACACTATTGGCAGAAAGTGGTATTATGCCTTCGAAGGGTGAAGCGCGTAAAATGGTGCAACAAGGTGGAATAGCTATCAATAAAAATAAAATAAACGCGATTGATGCCATAATCACAAATACGAATGTCATGCATGAGAAATATATCATGGTTCAGCGGGGGAAGAAGAATGACTATCTAATTGAAGTCGTTTCATAAAACCATGACAAGTATTGGGCTACTTTCAGACACACATAGTTATTTGCCTGAATCGGTTTTTCATCATTTTAAAGAGGTAGATGAAATATGGCATGCGGGTGATATAGGTAATATTGAAGTAGCGGATGCTTTAGAAAAATTCAAGCCACTGCGAGCTATTTGTGGAAATATTGATGGGCATGAATTGAGAGTTCGCTACCCCGAGCATTTAATTTTTGAAGTCGAAAATGTAAAAATACTCATGATGCATATTGGAGGCTATCCGCCAAAATATAATGCTGAAAGTAAGTTATTTATTCAGCAGCATAAACCTGATATATTTATTTGTGGACATTCGCACATATTAAAGGTAATGCCTGATACCCTCAATAATCTTTTGCATATAAACCCTGGTGCATGCGGCAAACAAGGGTGGCACAAAGTTTCAACCTTAATTCGATTTGAGATAACAGTTGGTAAAATTCATAAGTTAGAAGTTATAGAGCTGAGTAAGATGTAAGGAACTCATTCAGTGCTACTTTATAGTGATTGCTTTTGTGGGTGAAACATTGGCTTGATAGATGGGTCTAATCTGCAAATCATATGGGTATAAACACATTTTATTACATTTGATTTATAATAAATATCAAATGCGAATCATTTTCCTTGCTTTTCTTAGTTTCATATCAATATCTGTATTGGCTCAAGAAGATATTAGCTATCAAAAACCATCACCCGAAATATTGGCTTTGGCCGATTATGAACGAGCCCCGAGTGTGCTCATTGATGACAGGAACGAGTATATGGTGATGATTTATCGGAACACTTACAAAACTCTTGATGATTTGAGTCAAGAAGAAATCAAATTAGGAGGCTTGCGCGTTAATCCAAATACGAGCATGTCATCTACCATGAATTTTATTACTAATATGAAAATAAGAAAAGTAAAAGATGTTCAAGCGCAACCAATACAAGTAAGTGGATTGCCAAAGAATTGTAAAATTGCTTATTTGGCTTGGTCGCCCGATGAGCATAAAATTGCCTTTACAAATACAATTTCTACCGGTAATGAACTATGGGTGCTCGATTTAGCAAGTGCAACGGCCACGAGAATTTGCGAAGCGAGATTAAATGCTTGTATCAATTCCCCATTTTCTTGGCATCCGAATGGTACTCAACTATTAGTTAGGCTTCGACCTGAGAATCCAAGTAATTTATTAGACCCCAAGAAGGAAATCCCATCTGGACCTATTGTTTCAATAACAATTGGTAAGGCATCGCAGAATCGGACATTTACAGATTTGTTGAAAAATAAATTAGATGAGCAAAATTTTGAGAATATAATCACGAGCGAATTGTTTCTTATAAATCTGCAAGGCGAAAAGAAATTATTGAAGGATAAAAATTTGTTTATATTCTCATCGTTTTCGCCAGACGGGAATTATTTGCTTTACTCTATTGTTGAAAAACCATTTTCTTATCTTGTACCCTATAGCAGATTTCCGATTAAAACATTTGTATTGGATACCAAAAGCAATTCAACTAAAATGGTAAATGATTTGCCATTAACAGAAATTATGCCTAAAGGTTTTTCCGCTGTGCGAAAAGGAAAGCGCAGCATGAATTGGCGCAACGATAAACCCGCTAGTTTGAGCTTCGTAGTTGCTCTTGATGAAGGCGATCCTGCTATTAAAGTGTCTTTTCGGGATGAACTATTTTCATGGGATGCCCCCTTTACAAGTGAGCCTTATTCAATTTGCAAAACAGAAAATCGCTTTGAAGACGTCACTTGGGGCAATAATCAACTGGCGCTAGTTAGTGATTCATGGTATGATACCCGAATGACACAATGTTATGCAATTAACCCAAGTAATCGAGACATAGCACCACGCATTTTTTTTAAACGAAATTATCAAGACGTATATAGTGATCCTGGTAATTTTGAAACAAGAAAAAATAACTTAAATAAAGATGTGTTGGCGATTGAAAAAAATAATCTCTATCTAATCGGTGATGGCTTTACCGATAAAGGACAATTTCCTTTTATTGATAAATTAGACATTACTTCTTTGAAAACTACACGCATCTATACCTCTTCGCTTAAAGATAAAAAAGAAAGTATTTTGAGGATGCTTGATTATCAAAATCCATCTATGCTTGTGATGATAGAATCGAAGAATGAATTTCCGAATTACTATATCAAGCAATTAGAGAAAAAGAAAATTTCGCAGCAAATTACATTTAACGGAAATCCATTCCAAAGTATCGCAAACGCATATAAAAAAGTTATTAAATATCAGCGTGCAGATGGAGTTGCATTGTCTGGTACATTGTATTTGCCTGTGGGTTATGATACGAATAAGAAAGAAAAATTACCCTTATTAATCTGGGCTTATCCCGAAGAATTCAAAGACAAGCAAAGTGCCGGACAAAATAAGCAAAACTCCAATGAATTTACATTTCCCAATTATGGCTCTTTCGTGTATTATATCACACAAGGTTATGCCGTTTTAGACGATGCTTCATTTCCAATTATTGGTGAGGGGACAAAAGAACCGAATGATAATTTCATTGAACAACTCGTATCAAACGCACAATCAGCTATACATGCAATTGATCAGTTAGGTTATGTTGATACTAAAAAAGTAGCAGTAGGAGGACACTCTTACGGCGCATTTATGACCGCTAATTTGCTTACTCATTCTAATTTGTTTGCTTGTGGTATTGCCAGAAGTGGTGCATACAATAGAACACTCACGCCTTTTGGATTTCAATCGGAGCAACGTAATTATTGGGATGTTCCTTTAGTTTATAATGAAATGTCTCCTTTTTATACAGCCAGCAAAATGAAAATTCCTATCTTGCTTGTACATGGCGAAGCGGATAATAATCCGGGTACTTTTACTTTACAAACTGAAAGATATTTTCAAGCATTAAAGGGATTAGGGGCCAATGCAAGAATGCTTATTTTGCCTAAAGAAAGCCACTCTTATGTTGCTAAAGAAAATATTATGCATTTGTTGTGGGAGCAAGAGCAATTCTTAAAGAAGCATTTGAAATAATAGTCGGTTCAAATATTCAGGATAAATTAGTATTACAACATTTTCTAGCTTTTCTTTGTAAGCTAGTCTATTATAAAATCTAAGCGCATGTTTGCCATTGGCGAAATAAATACATTAAGAATACTGAGATCAACAAGTGTTGGCTTATACCTTGGCGATAAAGATGGCAATGATGTATTATTGCCTAATAAATATGTAAGTGAGGACTTTAAGATAGATGATTTGATTGATGTTTTTGTTTATAAAGATTATGAACAAAGATGGGTAGCAACCACTTTAATGCCTTTTGCTAAAATTCATGAGTTCGCTTATTTGCGAGTTCGTGATGTATCGCAGCATGGGGCTTTTTTAGAATGGGGACTTGAAAAAGATTTATTTGTGCCATTTCGTGAGCAACGCATCAAGATGGAATCGGGTAGGCGCTATGTAGTGTATATTTATCAGGACGAAGAAACGCAAAGATTGGTAGCAAGTACCAAGTTGAATCGTTTTTTAAGTAATGAAGAATTGTCGGTCGCACCAGGTGATAAGGTCAACTTGGTGGTGATGGAAACAACGCCTCTTGGTTATAATGTCATAATCAATCAGCGGCACAAAGGTTTAGTCTATCACAATGAAATTTTTCAGGAAATTGAAGTAGGAGATCGCTTAGAAGGTTATATAAAATTGATTCGTTCAGAAGATAATGGTATAGATGTGAGTTTACAACCGAAAGGTGTAAAGCGCTTGGAGTCGGGCGCTCAGCAAATTTTAGATGTATTAAAAAAATCGAAAGGCTTTTTGGCGCTGCATGATAAAAGTGAACCTTCAGAAATTATGCGTATCTTGAACATGAGTAAGAAAAATTTCAAGAACTCTGTTGGAATTTTATATAAACAAAGAATCATAAGCCTTGCAGCTGATGGTATTCGAATGATTGAAACTAAGTAGGTATTCATGTTAAAGCTGATAATTAGAATTGGATTGATTTGCACAGTATTGTTATTTATATTACATTTCACAATCAATTATTTATTTGCACATAAACTAAATAATCAACAATTACACATTGAGTTTGGAAGATCGTGGATTCATCGTGGTTTGTATGATAATAAAATTGTGTATGAAAATACAATTGCGGCATTAGATAGCGCATCACAATATAGCACGATTCATGGAATAGAGCTCGATATTTTTTATATTGATTCTCTGTACGATTTTGTAGTAACCCACGACATGCCAAATAAATTTGGGTTGCCGATTTTAAAACTATCTGATGTCTTGCAACGCTATCAGGGTAAATGGAATTATTGGCTTGATTTGAAAAATTTGACGGATGATAACAAAATTGATATTAATAAGGCGATGAAGCAATGTTGTGAGAAAGCCAATTTTGCTAATTTAAATTTATTGTATATCGAGTCGGGTGAGGCTGATGCCTTAGGATATTTGGCTTCGAAAAAATGGAATACGCTCTATTGGATTCAGTTTAATAGAACTGAAGCTTGGAGGCAATATCTAAAAGTAATGAAGATAAAAACAGACTTTATTTACTATAATTATAGCGCGGCAAGTATTGGTGAAACTTTCTTTGACGAAGTATATCAAGATTATTTTCATCAAATGCCAAGTTTTGTATTTCATATCTATGATAGAGCGTCTTATAATCGCGTTCATTCTCATGCCAATGCAAATGTTTATTTAATGGACTATATCCCAAATTCGAAATAAGCATGAAGGGTTTTTTAGTAAAGTATTTAGGCTTTCGTTTCATAATACTCCTTGCATTACTGCAAGTCCTGCGCCTCGTATTTTATTTTTTCAATCAATCAAGTTTTGATTTGCCAATAATCGGCTTGATTCAAACTTTTATTTATTCCTTTTTTTACGATTTTATTTCAATCGTTTTTTACCTCATTCCTTATTTTGTTTTACTTTTTTCCTTCGGTTTATTTTCTTGTATAAAACGTTGGCAGGTTTTTTTGTTGGATGTTTATTTTACCCTGATATTTTTATTTATAAGCATCACAAGTATCAGCGATATTTTTTATTACCGATTCAATATGCATCGCTTAAATCTAGAAGCACTTCAATTATTGAAAGATTCAAGTGCGGGAGTTTTGCAGTTTGCAGTCACCCATTTTACGGTATTATTACTTTTCGTTCTGGCATTTGTTGTTTTGTTAGTCTCACTGAAATTTACAAGAGTCAAACAATTTCCGATACAGCTAACTCCAAAATCTTCTTACATTAAATTTATAGGAGCAGTTGTTTTTTTCTCTGCTGTTTTTATTTTTTCCTTTTCAAAATATTTATCTCCGCTTTCAGCATCATTGCTTGTAAAGCCAGGATATACTGGTTTGTATATTAATAGTCCGCAGACGTTTTTGTATTCTTTTCGTTCCGGGTGGACTTATGTCAAGCCGTTACAATTTGTGACTGATAGTGAAGCGAATAAAGCGTATCCTGTTTTTTATGCGAACGCTGATACTGCAAAGCCAACCCATCGCAATGTTGTTTTATTTATTCTTGAAAGTTTTTCTTATTCTTATTTAGATCCTACGAATTTAGAAAAGCCTTCGACTCCATTTTTCGATTCACTAATTAAGCACAGCGCTTTTTATACAAGGGCTTACGCAAATAATATGACCTCGGCAAATGGATTAGGAAGCTTGTTAAGTGGATTGCCCTCACTGATGAATCAACCTATTTTTTCTTCAGCTTATGCAAATAATCCGATTGATGCGATTGGTATCCGTCTTCAACAAAATGGGTATGAAACACATTTTGCTTTGGGAGCAAATGACGATCATTTTGGATTTAAGAAAGGAACAAAATTAATGGGTCTTGAAAATTATTGGAGTGGAGAACCATTGCCAAAGGATAAGCATGATGGTACATGGGGTATTTATGATGAGCCTTTTTTACAATACTTTGCAGAGAAAAGTAATCATTTTAAACAACCATTTTTCGCTACTTTATTTACGATCTCGTCACATTATCCATTTAAGTTACCAGATTCATTACTATCTAAATTTCCAACTCGACATAGTTATGCGAATGAAAGAGTAGTTTCCTATGTTGATTATGCTTTTAAGAAATATTTCGATTATGCACGAACGCAAAGTTGGTATAATAATACAATTTTTCTCTTTACCGGTGATCATGTATCAAAGGAGAATGATAAAGAAAAGTTTAACGCAAATTCACATTTTCACGTTCCTATTTTTGTCTTCGATCCTTTAAACCCGGTATCAAAAGTTTATAACCAAATTATTCAACATACGGATTTCCCCTCGACCATAGCAAGTTATACAGGGATTAAAGATTCTGTAATTAGTTTTGGATTACCATTTAATGATACCACGAAGTATCGATTTACTGTGAACAGATATTCTGAGAATATTATTCAAATGATTGACGCAGAAATGCTTTTGCAATACGATATAATCAATCAAAAAGTACTGGATATATATAGAATCGGTGAGAAAGATACAATCCGATTGGAGATAGATTTAGAAAGACTAAACTATATTCAAACAGTGAAAGTGCCATTACTCAAAGTCTATATGCAACAGTATTTTAATAGACTTTATTTCAATAGACTTTTTACTTCGCGAAGCTAATTCAAGATGCAATAATACATGGTCGACTATTCTTTTCGTGTTGTGAATGGGTTTATGCCATTGCCAGATAAAAGCGGTTTAAAGAGGTTTAAATGAACGAGATTAGATTTAAAGAAGAATCGGTATAAAATCTATTTTTCAGAGTGAATGAAAGTTATATCTTCGTGCCTATTCGAGTATTTCGACTTTAAATTATGCAAAAAGTATTAGTAGCTAACCGTGGAGAAATTGCATTACGTGTAATGCGAACTTTAAAAGAAATGAATATACAATCAGTTGCTATCTATAGCGAAGCTGATGTCAATATGCCATTTGTTAAATTCGCGGATGAAGCTTATTGCATCGGTCCAGCACCTTCATCGCAATCGTATTTGCTTGCCGACAAGATTATTGAAACAGCCTTGCAATGTGGCGCACAAGGTATACATCCTGGTTATGGATTTTTGAGCGAGAATGCAAACTTCAGTGAAGCTTGCCAACATGCTGGTTTGATTTTTATTGGACCAACACCTCATTCTATTCGTACTATGGGAAGTAAAATTGCGGCCAAACAAGCCGCTAAGCAATTTGAAGTACCCATGGTTCCAGGAACAGATCAACCTTTGAAAGATTTGAATGAAGCAATCGAAGTAGCTAAGCAAACGGGCTTCCCACTTTTGATAAAGGCGAGTGCCGGTGGAGGAGGTAAAGGTATGCGCATTGTGCATCAAGAAAGTGAATTGCAAGAACAATTACAAATGGCAAAGAGTGAGGCTTTAAATTCATTCAATGATGACAGTGTATTTATCGAAAAGTATGTTGGATCTCCTAAGCATATCGAAATACAAGTTTTATGCGATACGCATGGGAATTGCTTGTATTTATTTGAACGTGAATGTTCTATACAACGCCGTCATCAAAAATTAATTGAAGAAGCGCCTTCTTCATGTTTAACACCCGAGGTACGCAAGGCTATGGGCGAGTCTGCTGTAAATGTTGCACGATCTTGCGATTATCATGGTGCTGGTACAGTTGAATTTTTAGTAGATGATGATTTAAATTTTTATTTTCTCGAGATGAATACGCGACTCCAAGTAGAGCATTGCGTGACGGAGATGATTACGAATATTGATTTGGTCAAAGAGCAAATTCAAATAGCACGAGGTGAGAAATTGAGTTTCTCGCAAGAGGATTTAAAGATAAATGGACATGCGATTGAACTTCGTATTTGTGCAGAAGATCCGTTGAATAATTTTATGCCTGATACAGGTTGCCTAAAAACTTACGTTAGACCAACCGGGGATGGAATTAGAGTTGATGATGGTTATGAGCAAGGTCAGGAAATTCCGATCTATTATGATCCTATGATTGGGAAATTAATTGCTTGGGGTGAAAATCGAACTCAAGCTATTGAAAGATTGTCAGAAGCGATTTCAAACTTTAGAATTAATGGCATCGAAACTACTTTGCCTTTTGGTAAATGGGCTATTCATCAGCCAGCATTTGTCGAAGGAAATTTTGATACTCACTTTATTCAGAAGTATTATAAACCTATTTATTTAGAAGAGATTCTCGATGCGGAAGCAAATGAATTAGCTTCATTAGCGACACTTATCTATAAAGATCAAACAAGCTTGCCTTTGCCAATTAATGCTAAACAAGATAATTGGAAAAGAAGAATGAGTTTGAAATAATATCTAAGGATTTACTAATTTATACCAATTGAAATTTTGTAACACCGACTGGTATTACTTTAATTTTACTTCGTCATCAACATGAATATCATCGGCACAGGCAGACCAATTTTTCGTGCCTCAAATTGCTCTTAGTACCGATTAGACAAATGTGATAGATTGAAATTTCGTTCCTTCATTTAATCTAAACATTTCTATCCATCGGCATTCGCCATTTTCGTCAAGCGAAATGTATAATATAAAATTAATGTCAAAATGGTATAACAAAATAACCATCGGCATTAACTCCTCTATGATTTGGTCTGCGACACAAATCACATTGGTATAACCACATAGTCAATTGAGTAGTTGCAGAAAAATCTGAAACATGTTAATTGAAGTATTATTTTAGAAAACGTATCAATAATATCTCAATCAAGAGAAATAGAAGTGTAAGCCCAATGCAAATTTTCCACAATGGCATACCTAGCTGTAAATCATTTAAGTTACTTCCTAAGTTGATTTCGCTTGTCAACCATTTAGCATTTTTTAATTTTACACTTTTCGATAATTCATCTGTATTCCAATAAATCAAATCGGATTCGATTCTATCATAATTTACACCCACAAAATTTGTATCCTTACTTTTTTCTAACGCAATTCCATAAATACCTGCTTGCGCAACTGCATTGTTTAAGTTTAATTGTACTTGATTGGCGATAACTCTTTGTTCTGGAATTCCATCAAACCCGTTTTTGTAAATGTGATAAATCGCTTTATCTCCTTTTTTTTCATTATCAATTTGCAGACTGCTATTCTTTCCGAGTGTTACAGATTTTATTGATGAATTTTTGTTGATGAAAGCCATTTTGTATAGAAGGGGCAAAAACCAATATGATTTCGGGAAAGTACTCGCGCTAATTTCAGCACTTGAAGCACAGATATACATCTTGCCATTGCCCATTTGATAGGCACTTAAAAAAGCATCATTATTCGAGAATGAAAATAATTTTTGCTCACTACTCAAGGCTTTTCTTTCAAGTAAATAGTGCTTGTAAACAATAGGTAGGTCAATATTGCTTGGCGTTTTCTCGAAAATACCCTTGAACAATTCATGTGATTTATTATAGTTTGTAACAAAGACTTTTGCTGTATCTAACCTACCGTAAGTACATCCAATAGTTTTGCCCAGCAATGAGTTTAAATTTTGGTTGTTCATAATCTGCGGAGCAAAGACAAGCATGTTACCTCCTAAATTGACATACTTTTCTAAGGCGTCAGACATAGCAGCACTAAGACGGCTTGTACCATTTAATATCACGAGTGAATAGTTGTTTAGCATATTTATGTTAAAGCCATCAATATTTGTATTGTCTACTCTGAATTGTATACCTGGTTTAAAAACCGAGCTTAAAAATGCATTTGAGTTACTTTGATTAAGCACTAACACGGAATAATTTGATGTGACTTTACCCGCAACATAAAATGTATCATCAAAGCTTATTGGATTATCTTGAATAAATATTTCAAAGGCTTGATTGCCGGCGGTTGAAGTGCTAAATGATAATGTTTCATTTTTTACTTCATCGGGTTTCAATTCAACATTTAACGCGCTTTTAAGCTGCCCATTTACTTGCATTGTGATTGAAGTTCCCTTGGTTTCTGAGCTGTTATTTTTCAATCTTACTATCAACAGATTGGGCTCATTCATGAGTAAAGTAGGGGTTTCGAAGTAGGCGGTATCAATGCTTATATTATTTGATTGGTCATTTTTAATCGGAATGAAGTATTTCTCAGTAGAATCTATCATACTAAGATTTGCTGGGAAACCACTTTTTTGAAAATCCGAAATATAAATTATTGTACGCGAGTATCCAGGTTCGGTACTGAGCAATTGCTTTTGTTTTTCAAGTATCACTTGAGCCTGTCTGCTTTTCGCCGATAATTTGATGTTGCCAAGTTGTTGTAAAGCTTCTTGTTTATTTAAGAATTTATTTTCATTGTATCCAAAATCGTTGCTCAATAGCTGTATTCTGTCATTTATGCCCAATTCATCTATTACTTCTTTTGCTTTTATTTTTGCTAAATCCAACTGAGAAAGAGAATTTTTTTCAACGCCCATACTAAACGAATTGTCGAGATAAATACTGATTGCTTTGGGGCCGCGTGTTATTTTGTCTTTATCTTTTGTAAAAAAAGGTTGAGCAAATGCAGCTACTAAGGCAAGGATAGCAAGTATGCGACTAGCGAGAATCAAGAAATGTTTTAATTGAGATTGCTTTTGTGTTTGTTCTACAAGTTCCTTCAAAAAACGAATATCAGGGAACAATACTTTCTTATACTTCCGAAAATTGAATAAATGAATCAATATAGGGAAAGCAATTGCTAGCGCTGCGATTGTAAATAAAGGGAATAGAAAACTCACGTTTGCAAATATAATCGACAAATGTTAATTGGATGATTTCAATCATGGCGAACATCGATCAAAGAAAAGAACTGATTTGGCTGGAGCTCAATTTAAAATTGAATTACCCTAAATAATATGGCATATTTTAGGATAATTTTATCTACTTTATGCCTATGACTGCTGTCGAATAAGTATAAGTAAATTCCAATGAAACCGTATCAAGCTGAAGATGACGAAGAGATACTATAGATTTCAATGAATGGCATCAGTAGAAATGCGATAGATGATTTTAGTATTTTATTAAAAAATTATGCAATAAATGTTCTTAAATTTGGCAACAAAATTTTTGATAATGGCAGAAGAATTAGAAAATATACTTCAACACACACAAGAGAATATGGCAAAGGCCATGACGCATTTAGAAGCTGAAGTACTCAAAATAAGAGCAGGAAAAGCTTCACCTTCCATGTTGGATGGCTTGGTGGTTGAGTATTATGGTTCACCAACACCTATATCACAAGTTGCTAATGTTTCAACAGTTGATGCACGTACACTTACGATACAGCCGTTTGAGAAAAACATGGTTGGTGCTATCGAAAAATCTATTATGCAAGCTAACCTAGGTGTTACACCGCAAAATGATGGAGCAATCATTAAATTATTTATGCCCCCGCTTACTGAAGAGCGCCGAAAGGAATTTGTAAAGAAGGTCATGGCTGAAGGAGAGACTGCGAAAATTGCCGTTAGAAATATTCGACGTGATGGCATGGAATCTGTGAAGAAATTACAAAAGGATGGTTTAAGTGAAGATATTTGTAAGGATACTGAGAACAGAATTCAAGCATTTACGGATAAAAAAATGGCTGAAATTGATGAACATACTTCTCGCAAAGAGAAGGAGTTATTGACCGTATAATGTGGTCTAATCTATCCGCATATTTTACGGATTATTGGCTTATAGCAATCTCTACTCCTATATATGTTGTACTCATTACATTGGAGGTGCTGTTGTCTACTTATCAGCATAGAAAGTATTATGCTTTAAAAGATTCTGCCATGAATATGTGGCTCAATATCGTGAATGCTTCTATTGGCATGTTTGTCAAATTCGCCGTGCTTCTTATCATGGCTTGGTTTGCTAGATTTGATTTAGCAAGCCAATTACCCAATTTCATCTATTGGATATGCTTATTTTTTGGTTTGGATTTTTGTTTTTATCTCGAGCATCGAGCCGAACATTATTGCAGATTGCTTTGGGCAGTGCATGTAACGCATCATTCATCCGAAGAATTTAATTTGACTACAGGTTTTCGCTCATCCGTATTCCGCCCCTTTATTTCATTCTGGTTTTTTATACCTCTCGTTATTCTTGGATTTAAACCTCTCGATATACTGCTGATGGATGCTATTTGCCAGATATATGGTATCGTAGTTCATACAAGATACATTCAATCCATGCCAAGTTGGTTCGAAAGCTTTTTTGTGAGTCCTTCTCATCATCGAGTGCATCATGCAAGCAATGTTATTTATCTTGATAAAAATATGGGCATGGTGCTTATTATTTGGGATAAATTATTCGGCACATTTCAAGAAGAGCTTGAAACTGAAAAAGTAGTGTATGGACTCACTAAAAATCCTGAAGAACCTTATCATCCAATTAAAATTATTTTTCATGAATGGATTCAACTTAAACAAGATTTTTTTCAACAAGGCATTTCAATGAGAGAACGTTTAAAGTACTTATTCAATCCACCAGGATGGAGTCATAATGGGAAGACACTAACAGCAAAGGAAATGAGGAAATTGAATGATTTGAAAATTTGAAAATTTGGAGATTTGCGGCCGCGATTGTCGCGAAAATCCTTTTCACCTTTGAGGCCAATAAGCTTAGCGTGAAAAAATTGTAGCAAAAGCGCGTTAATCCGCCCAATTAGGCTTATACTTTATCATGAAAACAAGTTCTGCATCTTGCTTCATACACATCTTTTTCACCCAACACAACCGTTGCATCTGAAACCGTTTTTCTGTAACTATGATGTGCAATATCGCCACAAACCATACAAATAGCATGCAACTTGGTGATATAATCTGCCATTGCTAAGACAGCAGGCATAGGTCCAAAAGGGCGACCTAAAAAGTCCATATCCAAACCAGCCACAATTACGCGTATGCCTCGAGTTGCAAGTATTTCGGCTACCTTAGGCATTTCGGAATCGAAAAATTGAGCTTCATCAATCCCAATCACGTCGGCTTCTTGTGCAAACAGCAAAATTTGTTGAGAGTTTTCGACGGCTGTACTTGCAATGCGATTGTCGTTGTGCGACACCACATCTTTTTCGTCATAACGGGTATCTACAGTGGGTTTAAATATTTCGACCCGCAAATTGGCGATTTGGGCTCTTTTTAACCTGCGAATGAGCTCTTCTGTTTTGCCGCTAAACATAGAACCGCATACAACTTCTATCCATCCTTTTTTAGTATTTCTAATATTTGGTTCTATAAACATTTTTTAATTGGAAGGGTTGCAATAATTTTGAATGCCACGAAAATAGGCTTAACATGAAATTTAATACAGGATTCATTTTTATTTTTTTATGCACACTCTCCATGCATGCCAAGGAAGGTATGTGGCTGCCATTTTTACTCGAAACAATGAACGAGAAAGAAATGAAAGCAATGGGTATGAAAATTAATGCCAAGGATATTTATGATGTGAATCATGGCAGTTTGAAAGATGCGGTAGTCATATTTGGAGGTGGTTGTACGGGCGAGGTAGTATCTGATAAGGGCTTAGTGCTCACGAATCATCACTGTGGATATGGCACAGTGCAAGGTTTGAGCTCAGTGGATCATAATTATTTGTTAAATGGTTTTTTTGCAAAAAAACAGTCACAAGAAATTCCTTGTCCAGGTTTGTCGGTAACATTTATAGTTCGTATTGACGATGTAACCACTCAAGTGAAAAAAGGAATCACGAAGGAGATGTCCGATTCGGCTGTCAATAAATTGGTTATGTCGAATATTGAGGCTTTAGAAAAAGAGACAAAGAAAACTACTGGATACGATGCTTTAGTGAAATCATTCTTTTATGATAATACCTATTATATGTTTTTAAGTGAGAAGTACACGGACGTAAGATTGGTCGCATTTCCACCCAATGGCATAGGTAAATTTGGTGGCGATGCTGATAATTGGGCATGGCCTCGACATACGGGCGATTTTGGGATGTTTCGAATTTATGCGAATAAGCAAAATAAGCCAGCCGCATTTGCTAAAGAGAATATCCCATTTACACCTCGACGTTCATTTTCTATTAATATAAGTGGAGTGAAAGAAAATGATTTTACGATGGTATATGGTTTCCCAGGCCGTACAAGTGAATATTTAACTAGTGATGGTGTGGCTGAAATAATGAAAACCTTAGATCCAGCTCGTATTAAAATCCGTGAGAAACGATTGGCCATCATGGAAGCTAGTATGAAACAAAGTGAATCTAATTTTATCAAATATGCATCTAAACAGGCAGGCATTGCCAATTATTATAAAAAATGGAAAGGCGAATTGGCAGGATTGCAACTTAATAATGCCATCGAAAAAAAGCGCAAAGAAGAAGTACAATTTGTTGGATGGGTTAATCAGAATGAAAATAGAAAACTTGATTACGCAGGTGTCATTGATAGCTTACGCTCGCAATATAAAGTACAAGAACCGATTATTCATTTGAATGAGTATATCAATGAGGCTTTGCTGGCGCCTGATGTTGTGCGGAAAGGTAATACACTGATGCAAATGTTAAAAGCAGCGGATACGGTTAAGTCGAGTGACAGTATGAAAAGTTATGTCAATGAAATAAAGGAATTTAGGAAGTCAATTGATCTTGCCACGGATCAGAAAATTGCTGAAGAATTATTTGCGATCTTCATCAATGATATTGGATATAATCCAAGTATAAGTTTAGATGAGTTGATTGCTGTTTATCAAAATTCACTTATAACTTCTGACGATAAGTTGAATGCATTTAGTGCGGAAAAAAACTTGTCGAAACTCAAATCGATGATTCAATTTGACCCCTTGTTGACCATGTATAAATACATTGATAGTGTATCAAAGAGTAATTTATTTACTTTGAAATCATCACAACTCAAATTGAATAAAATGTATGGGAAGTATATACAAGCGCTACAGTCTTATTATGTGGGTAAGCCATTTTATCCAGATGCCAATTCGACTTTACGTGTCGCTTATGGGAAAGTGGAAGGTTTGGAACCACAAGATGGCATGCAGTATAATTTTTACACAACCTTAGATGGTGCTGTTCGCAAGCATAACCCTAATATAGAAGAGTTTCAAATGCCACAGAAGTTATTAGATCTTCATCGTAAAAAAGATTATGGACAATATGCGATTAATCATCAAGGAAAAAGTACTGTACCACTTGCGTTCCTAGCTTCTAATCATACAACTGGAGGTAATTCAGGCAGCCCCGTTATCAATGCCAAAGGCGAATTGATAGGAACCAATTTCGATAGAATATGGGAAGGCACGATGAGTGATGTATTGTTTGACCCTAACTTATGTAGAAATATTACTTTAGACATACGTTATACCCTTTTTATTATCGAGAAATTTGGTAATGCGAAATGGGTAATAGATGAAATGAGGCTCGTGAGAACAGAGCCTAAAATAACCTTGTTGCAGCGAATCTTTGGTAAATAATAACATCAGCAAGTAATAATTGTACGAAATTCGCGAGCGATTCAAATTAATATATGTCAGTAAAGGTAGAAAATTTAAAGAAAGTATTTGGAGAGCAAATTGCCGTAAATTCAATTTCATTTGAAGTCGAAAAAGGTGAAATTGTTGGTTTTTTGGGTCCAAATGGTGCTGGTAAATCTACCACGATGAAAATGATAACAGGCTACTTGCCTGCAAACGATGGGGATGCTTGGGTTTGTGGTAAAAAGGTAAGTGATAATTTAATTGAAACTCACAAACGAGTTGGGTATTTGCCAGAATCAAATCCATTGTATTACGATATGTATGTTAGAGAGTATTTGCAATTTCTAGCTGGTGTGCATCAGTTAGGCACAAATACCGATAAACGTATTGATGAAGTAATTGAAATGACAGGTTTGCAATTAGAGGTTAAGAAGAAAATTGGTTCTCTTTCGAAAGGTTATAAACAACGAGTAGGCATCGCTCAAGCAATCATACATAATCCTGATGTATTAATTTTAGATGAGCCAACTTCAGGTTTAGATCCAAATCAAATTGTTGATATTCGAGAATTGATAAAACAGTTTGGTCGGAAAAAAACTGTAATACTATCCACACATATCATGCAAGAAGTTGAAGCAATGTGTGATCGTGTAATTATTATCAATCAGGGAAATATTGTGGCAAATGATAAACTTCATAATCTAACTAGTCAATACCCGAATTCGAATCTTGAAGATATTTTCCGTATGTTGACCAAAAATCTGGTTGTAAATTAGATTTTTAAATGGTATGAATTTTTTATGATCAGAAAGAATCTCTATATTTTTATTGTACTGTTATCTATTTTAGCTGAAGCGCAAGTCCAAACTCATTCTGTAGTTCGAAGATGGAATGATTATTGCCATTCGTCAAGACAAAGCTAGGCCGCCTGTTCAAGCTCGCAACTTATATCATTTTTCCATTGCCATGTATGACACATGGGCAGCCTATGTAACTG
>Ga0315904_10004825_pt1 | contig 18973 bp, 16 predicted proteins | sample LakEriMetagenome_6_FD_203529 | JGI IMG/M metagenome (GOLD analysis project Ga0315904, IMG submission 203529) | Freshwater fungal communities from buoy surface, Lake Erie, Ohio, United States - Buoy 12 MA120 | ecosystem: Environmental > Aquatic > Freshwater > Lake | place: USA: Lake Erie, Ohio...
CAATGACCGTCAATAAGTTATTGGCAATGCTAATGACCGTGCCCGTGGCCACGCCCTGCACGGCCCCGACATCGCTACTCACCCGCGCCACGATCTCCCCGGCGCGCGTCGTTGTGTAGTAAGAAAGCGACATTTGTTGCAGGCGCAGAAATAATCGATTGCGCAGGTCGTAGAGCAAGCCCTCGCCGACTTGTGCGCTCAAAAAGCTCTGCAACACCCCCAGCAGGCCCATGACGATATTCACCCCAATAATCCCACCGACGAGCCAGAAAAGAAGCGTCGGTTGATGCTTGGGGATCGCGTCGTCGAGAATCCCGCGCACCAGGAGCGGCGGCACGACCGCAAGCGCGGCATTGGCGGCAAGGCAGCCGAAAATCCCCACCCAGAGCGTCTTGTAGGGCGCAAGGCAGGTCAGCACGCGCCGCAAGAGCACCCGATCCAGCGGCTTTTGAGGGCCATCGCCGCCCGTGTTGCGGTTCTGCAACCCAAACGTCCGAGGCAAGCCCCCCAAGCTCTGATCCGGCCCCCGCCACCCGCCTCCTACACCCATGAGGCTATCATACCGTGCCGCCCCATTCACGGGGCGGGTACGATAGAGCTATGGATGAAACGACGCGCTATGATTTGATTGTGATTGGCTCTGGCCCTGCGGGTGAAAAAGGGGCGGCACAGGCGGCGCTTCTGGGCAAGCGGGTGGCGCTGATCGAGAAGGGGAAGCATCTGGGCGGCGCGGCGGCCAACACGGGAACGCTGCCGTCGAAGACACTCCGCGAGACGGCGCTTTTTCTCTCTGGCTACCAGCAGCGTGAGCTCTATGGGCTCGATGCGTGCCTGCGAGACAAGGCGACCGTGCAGGACTTCTTGCGGCGCGAGCGGCGTGTGGCCGAGACCGAGCGCCAGCGGATCGCGGGGAGTATGGGGAGCCATGGCATTGAGCTGGTGCGTGGCGCGGCGTCGTTTGTGGATGCGCACACCATCAAAGTCTCGGGCGACTCAGAGCGGACGCTACGCGGCGATATCGTCCTGATCGCCACCGGGTCACGGCCTTGGCACCCGCCCGGTTTTCCCGTGGGGCAGCCAGACATCTACGACTCGGACACGATCTTGAATCTGGAGCGCATCCCCCAGCGCCTGATTGTCACCGGCGGGGGAGTGATCGGCTGCGAGTATGCCTGTCTCTTTGCGACATTGGGCGTGAAAGTGACCGTGATCGAGGCGCGTGATGAGCTGCTTGCATTTCTGGACAAAGACCTCTCGCGTGCCCTGAAAGAGCGCATGGTCGCCCTCGGGATTATCTTCCGAATGCCCGACGAGATCGAGCACGTGGAGCGCGACGACGAAGGTGAGGAAGTGGGCTGGCGCTGCGCCCTGCGCTACGGTGGCTCGATTGTCGCGGACACGATCCTCATTGCCGCGGGGCGCAGTGGCAACACGGAGGGCCTGAACCTCGCAGCCGCGGGGCTGGAGGCGGCCAAGCGTGGCTTGCTAACCGTTAATGAGTGCTTCCAGACCGCCGTTTCCTCGATCTACGCTGCCGGCGATGTGGTAGGGTTTCCCTCACTGGCCTCGGCTTCGATGGAGCAGGCGCGCTTGGCGATGTGCTACGCGTTTGAGAGCAACTTCACGGGCCATCTCGCCCCAATCTTGCCCTACGGGATCTACACGATTCCTGAGGCCAGCAGCGCCGGAGAGACCGAGCAGAGCGCCAAAGAGAAAGGCATTGATGCCGTCTGTGGACGTGCCAGCTTTGCTGCCAATGCCCGCGGACAGATTATCGGGGAGCAGTTTGGCTTTATCAAGCTGGTCTTTCGGCGCGAGGACATGCGGCTCATTGGGGTGCACATTATCGGGGAGAGTGCCTCTGAGCTCGTGCACATTGGCCTCACCGCGATGCTCGCCGAACAAGGTGCGGAATTATTCTTGCGTACTTGCTACAACTATCCAACCCTCTCTGAAGCGTATAAATACGCCACCTATGATGCGCTTAAACGCAGAAATAGCTGATCTCTTTCCCTGGTCGGCTTGGTTTGTTGGTCTTGGTTTACTCGGAGGGGCGCTGGCTCACCGTCGTCGTGGCTAGTCGGAAATCTGGCACGAAAGTTGCAAACATAGGAAAAATATGATTTTTCCACGATTGCGATGTCTTAGCGGAGCATCTTTGATTGTTTTCGGAATGCTCCTGTCTCCAGCGCATGCACAGCTTTTTGAGAGCAATCTTCAAGTTTTTAATTATAGCTACAGCTACAATGTTGGGGGCACTCTGGTAACACGCACCATCCCGGTTAAGATCTATGTCAATCTAGGGCATGTGGGTGATCCTGGGTTTGGTCAGCCTTTACCCGTCGTGATGTATCTTCACGGGGCAGGGGAGCGTGGCAATAGCTGGGATGTAGATAACAATAGCCAGGTAGATAGCTGGACTTTCTCGGACTCTCTGAAGCTTGTAGATCGCCCTGCAATCTATGTTGCCCCCCGTGGCATCAAAGACTTCGCAACGAACGACCCTGAGTATCTTGTCAACCAAGCCCTCTGGGGGAGTACTGCACCACTTGGTTCTAACTTTGGCTATGATAGTCTGGGGGAGTACTGGCTCAATAGCTATGGCTCCAGTGATGAGTACAATCACAATAACTTTCCCCTTTCCGCGAGCTTACGGGGAGTTTTCAGCCTCACTGATACGCTGATCACGTCGCCTCAGCTCACCTTAATAGACAACTCCACCCTGCAACTTCCCGCCATTGATGCGAATCGTCAGTATATTGTCGGTTGGTCTGCCGGAGGAGATGGTGCCTGGGATGCGGTTGTCCGTGCCCCTGGTAAGTACGCCGCTGCAATTCCTATCTCCGGTATTGGCGATCCGGGAGCCTTCTTTGGTTCCAATGCGGTCGCGGGTTTGGAAAGTCAACCAATCCGGGCATTTGCGGGGGATAGTGAAGGCATTGATCAACAGACTTCGATTGCAAAAATGCAGGCGGCGATGAGCAGCCGAGGAGCTATCGGGACTGCTCAAATTCTCCCTGGCCAGCACCACTTTACAATTTCCAATGCAGTCTTTGATGCTCAAGCAAATCGTGACTGGCTTTTTGCCCAATCCTCTGCGGTCATCCCTGAGCCCGCAATCCTATCACTCTTTGGAGTTGGTCTTTTAATACTTTGGCGCCGTAGTAAGGCTTGACGCGATCCTTTGGGCACGATATACTCCTCACGTTTGGCCCGTTGGTCTAGCGGTTAGGACGCCTCCCTTTCACGGAGGAAACCAGGGGTTCGATCCCCCTACGGGCTATACTTTTACCCTCTTTTGGCGCAACTCTAGAGGGAAAAAGGACGCTTCCTCTTCTTTGCTGTGCTACCCCAAAAGGATCGCAGCATGTCAAAATCCGTAAAAAGGACGCCTCCTTCGGCGTTTTCTGCACCGCCCCAAAACCGGGAATCGGTGCTTTTTTCTCGTCTTCCGCGCCTGATCGAGGGCTTTCTTCTCCATGGCGATGTTTCAGGACACTCGTCCCGCACGCTGGAGAACCGGCGACAGCGCCTTGCGGGGCTGACGTGGTTTGCCCAGAATCGCAGCCTGGAGGAGCTGGGGGTGCACGAGCTTCGTGCGTTCTTCCAGTACATGCGCCATGGCCACGAGGACGCCGCGGGGCTCTGGGGATTGCCGCATCACAAGAAAGCGCTCTCGTCGGGGACGATCAAGAGCTACCACAGCTCGCTACGCACCTTCTTCAACTGGCTGGTGGCCGAGGGCGATCTGGACACCTCGCCCATGGAGCGCATCACGCCTCCTGTGGATCGGCCCGACCAGGTACAGCCTTTTACCACCACTCAGCTCAAGGCGATGCAGCAGGCGGCCAGCCGTGCCAGTCGGCGCGAGGCGGCGGTCTTCTGTGTGTTTCTGGACACGGGGATTCGAGCCTCGGAGCTCTGTGGCCTCACGGTCGCCGATGCCAACCTCACCGATGGCCAGCTCCTAATCCGCAGTGGCAAGGGCGGCAAGGCGCGCTCCGTCCCGATCTCCTCCGACACCAAGCGGGCGCTCTACCAGTGGCTCAAGGAGCGGGGAGAGGTCGAGCTGGGCGACCCGCTCTTTCCCTCCACCCGTGGCGTTCGGGCAGGGGAGCACATGACCAAGGAGGGGATGCTCAAGATGGTGCGGCGCTGGGGAACAGCAGCAGGTTTCTCACGCACCCGGCTCTCTCCGCATACGTTCCGACACACCTTCGCCGTGACTTTCCTGCGCCTGGGCGGCGATGTCTTCACCCTCAAGGCGATCCTGGGCCACGAGAGCCTCACGATGGTCAACCGCTATGTGGCTCTGGCTCAGGCGGATGTGACACGCAAGCACGCGCTGTTCTCACCGCTCAGCAGCATCCGCAAGCGGTAGCTGTGAGCGTTAGAGGAGGTATGCCATGCCTCCTCTAAGCAAGAGCGCTCTGGTCGCCTTTCGTGTCATCTCTAATCTCGCACGGCGTACGGGCAAGGGCTTTGTCCGCACCTTTGAGACGCTTGCCAGAATGTTCGGGGTTTGTGAGCGCCGCGCCTGGCAGCTGATCTCTGAGCTGCGTACCGCGGGCTGTATCGGCTGGGAAATCGTGCGCAAGACCGGTGAGCGAGGCATCGCGTTCTGGCCGCTGGTCGCGCTTCCTAAGCAGCCCCGTGGGCGGTTCGCACCGCCCGCCGCCCGTGCTTTTTCTTGCCCGAAAAGTGCACCCTCGGCTGCACTCTCAAAGCGCGAAAAGTGCACTCTCACGCCCTCGGCTCCTTTTAAGAATACTCCCGTAGGGAAAGAGACGACAACAGACACTCAAACCCAGGTTGTTGTCTCACCTGCGGAGGTGTCCGAACCCGAAAGTGAAGCCGTGACCGTGGCGGTGGCGGCAGGCTTGGACCGAAGTACGGCTCGTCGAGCGGTTGGGGAGAAGCCACTGGAAGCCGTGAGGAGTGCGGTAAAAGCGGCACGGGCTTATGCGGCCTCTCACGAAGTCAGAAGCCTGCCCGCTCTCCTCGTGACTGCGATCCGTGGAGCTTGGCAGCCACCCGCACCACTTGCAAGCCATCCCTCTGATCTTGGGGAGCGGCCCCAGCGCGTGGTGAAGGCGCTGCGACCGATCCCGCCGGACTGGCTTCCCAGTGTGGACTATGAGGCGGCACGTGGCTTCTGCAACGAAGCCGCGCGGCTGATCAGACTCGAAGGGGCAGAGCGGCTAAGCGATACAGAGATACGGGATCGGGCACGGCTTTTGTGGCAGCGCCAGTACCCGATGGAGGTGCCTCCATGGCAGAGTGTGCTCTGAATAACTGCTTATTGGTCACTATGGTCGCTCCCCGAGAAACGCTTGGTGGCCGTTGATACGCCGTTGGGTGACCGTTTGCTACTGCAGTTAGTATTGGTCACTTTGAAAGTGTGACATGTACCTGCCACAAAAGAAAAAACGCGGTGCTGTCACAATTGTCTCTAGCACAAAGCTCTAACTCCTAAATCTACTTTTTAGGAGAATGCAACCATGATTCGCTCTTTACCCCTCTTGGGGCTTACTTTGACATTGGTGGGGTGCTCGCAGCCAAAGGCTCCGCCCGCCCCTGTTGCGACTGCGGTGCCGTCCCCGAGCCCACTCCCAGCCCCTAAAGTTGCGAAGGCTCCGGCGGCCCTCCCCTTTGCAACAGCGGTTCAAGGGCCTGCTACCTCGCTCCCCCCCGTTGCAACGCCGCTGCCTCCTTCGGCTAGCCCTGCACCAGCTACTACGGCTCCCCTTGCCACGGGCTCCGCACCGGTGCCTGTTGCTGCTGCATTGCCCACACCGTCACCGGCTCCGCTCGTGATTCCGGTTGCGAAAGGGCCACTTCCCGAGTTGCGCCTCGATTCAGGGAAGGGGATTCCTGTAGTGGTGCCCCGAAACGTTGCGCTGAGTTCATTGAAGCCGGGCTCTCAGTTCTTCGTTGTGGTGGAGGACGATGGCATTCCCTTTCGGAGTGGGGTTGATGAGAATCTTGATCCGGGTACCCGCCTCTATGCAACGGTCGAGAAGGTGGAGAAAGGGCGCGTGCAGTTTCTGTTTACCCATGCGGTGGATGGAGCGGGCAAGCGCTACGACATGATCGCGGGGCTCAGCTCACGCAGTGGGGGACACCAACCTGCCTGGCAGCGCGATGCAGATGACAAGCGACGCCAGGTCGCTCTAAAGCGTACGCACGAGCTTCAAGAAGCCTATGAGCGGGATCGCTCGGCGGCTTTTGATACGGTCGGTGAAGCACGCTCACGGGATGCGGAGTGGGCGGGAGATATCAAGAGTATGGGCGTGGTACTCCCGTGGGCGATGGGGTCTAAGGGCCTCATGATTGGGGTAGCCTCGTACCTCGCGGGGAAGGTCACCAACCAGGTTCGCAATGAGAAAGAAGCGGCGCGTACTGCTTCGCTGGATGCCTGGAATATGAGCCGCCAGGCGGATCTAAAGCAGCAGGAGGAGCTCACCAAAAGGCGGTTGGCCGAGGCGTATGTTCTCGATGCCTACCGCGCTGCGCGGACAACTCTACGCACAGATCTAAACAAAGGAGATCAGATGTCGGTGATGCTGGCATTTCCCTTCTCCACCACGGAGAGTACGGAGGAGATTCTTGAAAGGATAATCCCATGAAACGATGGACTTTGATGGTTTGCATGATGGTTCTCTGCAGTCCCTCGGGCTATGCTCAGCAGGCTCGCCCTTCCGGCAGCCGGGGGGTGATCTACGAGCGGATTGATCCCTCGACGGGCAAGTCGTATGTGGGGCAGGCTAACTCCCAGGGGCGCTTTGAGTCCCGAATGCGAGAGCATACCAACGGTAAAGGGGTGGCCTATGAGTTTCGCGTCTTAGAGCGACCTTACCGCGCCGATCTCGATGTTCGAGAGGAAGCGAAGAGGCGTGAGGCGATTGACCAGCGCGGCAAGGAGAACGTGGAGAACGCCCGCCGCCAGATGAGCGAGAAGCGCTTTGAAGAGGCGACACGCCGCATGGAGCGGGAGACGGCCAGCGAGCGGCGTGAGCGGCGCGATGGCTTTGATAGTTCCCGCTATGAGCGGGGCACGCAGAGCGCAACGCGGCGTACGGAGCGTGAGACGTTCCGCACCGAGTCTCAGAAGCGTCTGGAGCGACTGCAAGAGCGTGCTCGTGAGAGTGCTCGTACGCGTGAGCGGGAACGTGTTGGGCGATAGAAAAAAAGTCTGCCGGGCTTTGTCACAGTCCGGCGGGCACCCCGCCTCTAATAGCATTGAAAGGTAACGAAAACGATGGCAACTTTGGCAGAAAAGAAAGCGGCGAAGGCCGCAGCGGAGCGGAAAGAAAAACAAAAGAAGCTCCTGGTAGTTCCTGCGGCGATCGCCGCTGCTCTGATCCTCGCGCTGGCGGTGCGATTTGCACCCCGCGCCACCGCCGCTCTTGGGGCGATCAGTAACCCGGCTCCGCGCACTGATGTGGAGTTCTTTGAGCTCCTGGATAACTCAGGCTCTATTATCGCGATGGATCCTCAGGCTAAGCTTGGGATCGCCAACGAGGCGGACTCTATTGCGGGAAAGATCAGCCAGCTACTGGGAACGGTGCGTGTGAAGGTACTGCGCTTTGGCCATACTGTGGTCGAGCTTCCGGATGCGCCGTATGACTCTGATGGGCTCCTCAAGACCCTGAAGTCGGATTACATCGATGCAAACTGCGACCCCGAGGGTGGGACTTTCCTTGCTCAGGCTCTCACCCGTGTGGAGGAGCGCTCCACCCCTGGCTCCACACTGATGATCGCCGTCGCCTCCACTTCCTGGGACGACTCGACGGAAGCCCGAGCCAAGCTTGCGGAACTGAAGAAGAGCCGAAAGGTGATTCTTCTGGTGCATGGCGCGGCAGTGCACAACGTCAAGGTCAACAAGACCCAGACCGATGTCCGTGGTCAGATGGCATCTGATATTCAGGTGCTGGGTGCCGATGGCAAAGTGGTTGGCCCCACTGACTTTCAGGATGCGGTGGAGCGGTGGATTCCCGAGCGCCTGAAAGCCAATCGTATCAAGCTAGCAGGCGAGTAGCCGCCCAAAGCAGCAGGAGTAGAGAGCCAGGTATTGCCTTAGATCCCTGGCTCTTTTCTTTTGGATCTCAAGAGAGGAGAGAGTGAAAAATGTCCGTTGTTCTTGCCAAGAGTGAGCACTTCCAGTGCCGCCAAAACCAGCGGGGAATCCGCGATGAGGTGGTTGCTCTGGCGATTCAGTTTGGTCGCTGTTTCCGTGAGGGGGATAGAAAGGTCTTCTTCCTGGGGCGCAAGCAGATCCCTGGCCAAGTTCGCTCGCAGCTGCGGGACAAAGTAAATGGAACGGTGGTGGTGATGTCCAATACGGGCGTGCTGGTCTCCACCTATAAGAACCCCGACTACATCAAGGCGCTGAAGAAGCACATGCGTTGAGCCAAGCGCCGATTTATTTTTCGAGAGGCTGTCACAGTCCGAAGTGCACCCCGCCTCTAAGAGAGTGAAAGGTAACGAAAACAATGACAAAACCGATAACGATTGACAATCAGCTTCCTATGACGGGCGTCCCCGAGGAGCGCCATGATGCCTCTATTATCTTCCCCACCTATAGCACGAAAGAGCTCCCTGCTAAGCGGGATGCTATGATGCAGCTCCCCCTCGCTTTTCGTCGTACGGGAACCGGGCTGAACGCTGCCTGGGGACTCTTTGCCGAGCAGTGGATGGCGGCAGTTTCTGCTCAGGCGGCCCTTATGGAGCGTGAGGGAGACGAAGGCTCTGTGAAGATTGCGCGTGCTCTTCGTAAGACACAAGCAAAGCTCGCACGACAGATTGAAGAGCATAAGATGAACCCTCAGGTCTCCTCAGTCGAGTACACCGATGAGAATATTCCCGAGATCATGCGGATGATCACCGAGGAGACCAAGCAGATCGAGCTGAACCGGCTTCCCACCAAGAAGTCGGAGGTCTTCTGGAGCAAGGGGGTTAAGCTCCTCTTCGTGGTGCCGCAGCTGATGATGTTCGCCAAGGCGATTCACCTGGATCCCTCGCGCTCGATTCTCTTTGGGATCGGTCTGGGGTTTGCGGCGTATGGTCTGGCGAGTGTCTATCAGCTTATCGCTCGCCCGATCATGGAGTGTATAGCAGCTCTGGCAGGGAAACCAACAGAGCGCTCTGGGGAGGCACCTCTGAAAACGGGTGGCATCATCACCCAGCTCGTGACCTTTAGCGCGGGGTTCATTACTGTCGTCTCCTGTGCGGCGGTGCTCGATGCGACGGTCATCGTTGAGGCAACCAAGCTCGATAAGTTCGGCCAGAAGAACCCTACTGCAATTCCGTTCTCGACCGCCCTAGCGATTGCGGGGAGCTTCTCGGGGATGCTGGCGCTGGCAAGCCTCGCGATCGCCCGGCTGGATCGTGATGTGGCTGATATTGTCCGCATGATTGAGGAAAAGGTGGGCACGATGATGAAGACGGTTGCTCCTGTCACCGAGAAGCTCCGCTCTTTAGAGGGCGAGCTGGTGGTGGAGCGGCACCGTGAGGCCGAGGTCTTTGCCAGTGCACGCTACGAGTGGAATCGGCTCTATACTGCCCTCTACCTGATGTCCAAAAGTGTCTCTGATGATGCCATTATCCGGTTCCTGATGATGCCACATGACCCCATTGAGCCTGCCGATGGTTCTTGTGCTACCAATGTCACTCCCACGCCACGGGCGGGCTTTGGGGCGAAGCTGCGCGGTCTCTTCGGAAAGACTGCTTAAAGCCTCTTGACGCTTAGACGGCTCAGCCCTTCTTTTATCTGAGGAGGGCTTTTTTTCTTTTCCCCGTGTCACAGTTTGCCAGCAACCCCACCTCTAATGTGTTGAAAGGTAATCTCTATGTCTCCTTATGTTCAGCGCCGGGTTCTTGCCCGCACCGGGTTAGGGTTGGTGGCGACGGTCTGCGGAGTCGGCTTTTTAGCGGGCTTTGAGGCTGTAGCGGGTCATCGCCCCGAGAAACGCGAGTTCCTCTACGAGCCACATCCACGAGCTCTCATTCCCACCCCGACCCCAGCTCCCACACCCAAGCCACTCGTTGAGACCTTTGACTTCTGCGTACGTATCCCTGCGAAGGAGCTGGGGCCTGGTCTTAAGCCCAACGACTTTCTTGCGAAAGGAGCTGAGGTCGCAACGCAGTACATGACGGTGCGCGCGGGGTATGTCTCGCAGGTAACGTCGAAGAAAGTGGAGCGCTCTGGGCCGTCGGTGGCGCTGGTTCTGGATCAGTCCGGTTCCATTCAAACCTCCGATCCGCAAGACCTGCGCATCTCTGCTAGTGAGCAGTTTGTGGACGCGGTTCCCGAGAGCACAAGGCTCTCTGTCTTTACCTTTGGCGAGCTTGGTGAGACCGCCCCGGCAGATCAGCCACACGCGGGGTTTGGCACGACCAAAGAGGAAGTGAAACAAGCGCTCCAGGATCGGTCTGGGAAGGCCTCAGGGGGCACGGAGACCTTCCGCGCTCTCGGCTCGGTGATCCCGCAGATGGCAGGTGAGCCTGCGAACTCGGCGAAGATGATCCTCTGCTTCACCGACGGTCAGGCGGGAGATAGCCTACTAGCTCCTCAGGTGGAAGCGGCGGCCAAGCAGGCAGGGATTAAGATCTGGTTTGTCGCGCTAGGAGCTGGTGATTTCTCCGAGAATGAGCGGGTTGCTCGCGCCACAGGGGGAGGGCTTATCACGGCACAGAGCGCCTCGGAGCTTGCGACTGCCTTCGCCAAGCTTGCATCGAAAGTTGTGCGTGAGGATAACTCTTACTACAACATCACGATTCAAGCCAAGCGTGTCGGAGTACCCTTTGTCAATGGTGAGGTACTGAAACCGAGCATCGAGCCCCGTTCGGGTAAGCAGGCTCCCAGTACCTTTGAGATTCCGGTGCAGAAGTAAGGAGAAAGAAAATGCACGCAACTTTAGTTCATGGGCTTCTCTTCACTCTTGTGGTGGCAGTGGGCTGTGGCACTCTCTCAGGAGTGGCGCGGCTCCTGGCCCAAGGGATGAAGCTTGAGCTACCAAGCTTCTCGGGCAGGCAGCTTATCGCCGCCCTTCTGGGGGTGGGGTTTGCTGGTGCGCTTGGCCAGCTCCTCTTTGCACTGCTCCACGACCGACTCGGCATGGGTTTTCCTATTGCCCGGCTGCTAAGCTGGCTGTTTGTGGGCTGTCTGGCTACTCTAGCGACATCGGTCGCAACCCCCTACATGCCCCGGCGGCGCAGTGTCGTTGTGGGAGCACTGGCTGGGCTGGCTAGCTGGCTAGCCTTCTCGGGGCTCTTGGCCACATATGGAGAAGCGATGGCCCGCCAGGGGAGCGTCTTGGCGTTCTGGATGGTGCTGCCCCTTGCGGTTTTGTTTCCTCTGCCCGTGCTCGAGTTCGTGCCTTGCGAAGGCTGCGACTGTGGGCAGCAAGAAGCGCAAGAGTCACCTGCACCCTTGCTTGGGCTACCAGCTCCGGTGGCTGTGACACGCCAAGACTCTGTTGGCGCACTGCTAGGTGTGGGGGAGAAGCCGCCTCTGCCGGGACGCCTCGGAATCCCCGGGCGTGGCTTGATGCCAGGGGCACGTGCCTCATCGGGGGATATTGGTAGAAAAAAATAAATCTCTGCCGTGTCACACATCCCAAGGTTCATAGGATCAAAAAAATACGAAAGGAAACGAACTCATGTCTACTCAACAATCTTCTGGAGGCGATCCCTCCGTTTCTACCGATGAGGCTGCCCGGATACTGGAAGCATTTATGCGACCATCCCCTGTGCCTACGAAGCCAGTCAAGAAGAAGAAAGATAAAAACGAAGGCGAAGGGGGTAAGAAACCCGATCCTTTGGCACCGCCTGCGCAAAACTCTCCTGTGCTCGGCAATGAGCCAGCCCCGAAGGATAAGAGTCTGCTTATGCTTGGCACGGTGGTGGTGGTCTTTATTGCTCTGACCGGGTTGGCCTTGATGCTGGTCTCTCGGAGCATGGGAGGAGATACTGATGCGCCTGGCTCCATTGCAACCCCTTCTCCGATTCCTGCCACACCTGTCCCCGTTGTCGCTGTTCAGGCGACCCCAGAGCCAACCACTCCCCGGCCAACCCCAGCTCCTACTCCTAAGCCGACCATCCCCGCTGTGGACTGGTTGAAGCGGCGTGAGAAGCTGGCCCTTGAGGTGGCAGCACTCTACCGTGCAGGTCGCTGGCGTAAGAGTGAGGCCGCCCAGCAGCAGATTCTGGAGAAGCTGACGGACTTGGAGGAGGCGACCAACCACACGCAAGGCGTGGATGCGGCAGAGATCCTGACCAGCGTTGAAGCTGCCCGAAGGAATGTGCTTGCCGTGCGCTAGACACAGCAGGGCCCTACCGGTAAAATACAGCCGTGCTTTACCGGTAGGGTGTGGGGAAGTTCGTTGTATGGAAACCAGTCGAAAACAGTTCGTCTCGATGTGTGCCTTGATGGGCTTTCGCGCTCTGAATGGTACTGCTTTTGCCCAGACGGGATCTCAGGGAAGAACCTATGTCATTCTGGTAGGGATTAACAAGTACGCCAAGCAGGGTCAGGTGCAGTACGCTGTCGAGGATGTGGATCGTCTCGCCAAACTCTTTGCCGCCAAGTATAAAGCGGTGCTCCAGCCTCGCGCCGAGTTTGATCGCTCCTCCAATGCCCCACGTATCCAGATGATCAAGCTGACCAGTGAGGAGTCGCCCGAATCACCGCTGTATCCCACGTTGGAGAACATTGAGGTGTGCTTCCGTCAACTTAGCCTACTCTCGGAGCAGGACAATCTGATTCTTGTGTGGTGTGGGCACGGCCAGGGACTGAAGGCTGAGGACGATATGCTGTTGCTCCCGGTGAATGCTGATACCGCAGCGGTGACGCAAGCGGGAAAGAAGATGATCCAGCTCAGTGAGCTCAAGGGCTACTTTAAGGCGCGGATCAAGAAGGCCATTTTTATCATCGATGCCTGCCGGGACAATCTGGATCCCAAGCGAGGTAATGAGAAGAACCAGCTCACAGAGAGCATGAAGCGTGGGATGGGAGTCTTGGCGAAGGGGCTGGTTGCCAATGGGGACTTTGCCGTGTTTCTGGCGTGCAAACCGGGGCAGAGCGCCGGGTGGGATGGCACCCTAAAGCAGGGCATTTTTACACACTTCCTGGTTCAGGAGCTAGAGGCAAATCCCTACCAGTCGCTTCGTGCACTTGCGGGGAAAGTGCAGACCGAAGTGCAGAAATGGACCAAGTCCACTCAGATTCCCGATTTGAGCAGCCCGGGCATCAACGAGCTGTACCTGAGCGATGCCACGCCGCCGGTACGCACCGTCACGCTGACGATCAACGCCAACGTGCCTGGCATCACGATCTCCGCAAACACGGGCAAGGTGGTGGGCAACCAGATTATGGTTACGTTCAAGTCCGATGTGCCCATCCCCATCAAGGGAACCGTCCGTGCGCCGGGCTACGATCCCGTGCCTTTCGCCACCCTGCTCTACCCTGGTAAACCGGAGACTGAGGACGTGACCCTCAGCGAGAGTGGCCGCAAGCGCACCCGGCATGAGATCGCGGCAGAGAAGACACGCCAGCCGCGCCCCAACCGCCCCGAGGGCTACCCCGCGCTGGCCGACTACCTGGAGCAGATGTGCGCGATTCCAGGGCAGACCTTCGAGATGGGGAGTAACTCCGGTCGCGATGACGAAAAGCCCGTCCACTCTGTGACTTTGACGGACTACTTTCTGGGCAAGACTCCGGTGACGGTGGCGCTCTGGAAAGAGTACGCGGTGGCAGTGTGGTATCCAAATAAGCCGATAGACAAGATCACTGAAAGCGAGTGGGTTTCGGCGATGCCTCCGAAACCCTCCTGGGGCTGGCTGGACGACCATCCCGTGGTGAACGTGAACTGGGATGACATCATGGGCAAGGACGGCAGTGGAAAGCGTGCCGATGGCAAGCAGGCGTTCTGTGCGTGGGTGAAGGAGATGAGCGGGTACGTGGTAAGCCTGCCGAGCGAGGCGCAGTGGGAGTGTGGTGCCCGCGGCGGCAAGAAAGGGGAGGAGTACCCTTGGGGTAAGGACTTTGATAAAACAAAGGTCTGGTGTAGCGGCGAAACATTTGGTGATGCTAAGCAAACTGGCGCTGTAGTTCGTTCAAGCCGCATCTACACGAACGCCCATGGCCTTACGGATATGGTGGGAAATGTGTATCAGTGGTGCGCGGATTACTTTGCCCCCAAGTTCTATGCTACAACGGAAGCCACAAAGGAAAACCCAATGAATAGCGTCGCTGTAAATGATCCCGCCATTACCACCGATGCAAGCTACTATGGGCGTACGGTACGTGGCGGTTGCTGGTGGGTCTACGATACTAGCTGGTTCCTTTGCGCGCACCGTGGTGATAGGTCGCCCGATTACAGGGACGACTTCGGCGGTTTTCGCCTTTGCGCAGCATCCTAGTGACCGTCGAATAAATTCGCGGCTACAGAGAAAAAGTTCACCTTCGTGGACTTAAGCCGTTTTGTGCAGGAATTCTTAACATTGTTGCAGAACTCTAGTGGGCCCGGCTGACGTGCCGTTGCAACTGGTTTCCTGCTGATGAATCCTTACAACCGCTACAACGACAACGCAGACGGCACGAACGAAGCCGTTCTCAAGACTCTCTACGATTCCCACTGCCTCGATCATGTAGACAAGGAGTTGTACTACCTACTTCGAGCCTTTGGAGCGACGCCTTTCTGTGGTAGTGGGCACCCGGCTCCCTGCAACTCCTGGCGCACCGAGCGCATCCAGCACCCCACAGATCAGGAGAGCGATCCGCGCTTTACCAACCGGGTGCATCTCTTTGAAGCCCCGCGCACGGGCGAGCATCGGGTGGCACGGGGGCAGATGGGGCCAGGGCAGCGCTGCTTGGGGTACGTGAACCTACGCCCGGTGGATCAGACCGAGCCGGACAGTGAGTACGGGCGTCAGGTAGGGCTGGTAAACGAGAAAGGGAAGCCCGAGCGCTTCTATTTGCGGTTTGCGGCGACTGCGACCCTGGCACCGCCGGGGTTCATGCTCCGCCCACGCTACCATGTCATCACCTGTGTAGCGGGCCCCTCCGAGGGCGTGATGCCCTTTCGTGCCGTGCCCTACAGCCACCCGGAACAGTTCGGGCTCACTCGCGCCCGGTGCATGCATGTCGCGCTCCACTGCGCTCTGATGCTCAAGGCCAATGTCTACCACGCGGTACCCCTCAACAGCCAAGACATGGTCACAGTGCTCTGGAAGCTCAAAAACGCCCAGCGCAAGCCGGGAGCACGCGCCATCCCGATGAGTCGGCTCCAGAAGACCGGCTTGAGCATGGTGGATGCCAGGGATCTGCTCCAGAGCCCCGAGGTGCGGGCCAGTGGCGTTCTTGAGTGGGTCTCGCAGAGCACCGCGCCCCCGGCCACCGAGGAGCGTGCCCAGGGGGAGGAGTATCTCTTTCGTGCGGCGCTCCGTGCCATTACGGACTATATCGCCAATGGGGTGCCGGTCATCTTAGACATCGGTCCGGAGCGCCCTCATGACCGCGAGAGTTCGCAGAATAAATCGGAGTGGGACAAGTACCGCAGGAGCTTGACGAAGTGGAAAGGCAAGGGGCATGCGTGGCTGGTGATCGGTTTTCGCATGATGTACGATCCCGATGAAGACCGCTGGCCGTTGCCCAGTAATGCCGATGAAGAGCTCCAGCGTATTGATGTCCGGGAGCTCCCTTCCCGCTTTGTGGTGCACGACCAGTTTGAAGGGCCCTACTACCGGGTCTACGCCAGTAAGCTCTTACGCCGCGCCTGGATTCCGGAGGAAGTGCAGCCCAACGGAGAAAGACTAGGGCCAGGGATTCGCTTCCTCGCAGTGCTGCCCCAGCACACCCGGATTGGCGTGCAGGATGTGCGCCGACACGCCCATATCGCCGCCCGTGCTTTTGGTCACCTGGGCTGGCAACGGTACGTGACCGAGGAGCTACGGTACGAGGCCCCTTCCTCGGAAAACAAGCTGCCGTGGCACAGAGAAGCGCAGTACGTGGTGCACTTGCTGCGCTCCCGAGAGATTGAGCAGCGCTACCTGGGTGGGCCAACCCGCAAGAACCCCTCGCTGCAGGATCACCCAACGCTTCACGAAGCGCGTGAGGCTCTCCGAGAGGTCATGGATACCTACACGGTGCCGACCTTGACCCGCAGCCCAGGCGAGGAAGCAGAGGAGAGTGGGAGTATCAAGACAGTGGACGCGCCGGTTTCCTGGTGGTGGGCGGTTGAGGTTCGCCATCCCAAGGGCGAGGCGGATGCCCCACGCCGCCATCGGCGTGCCGCACCCGCTCTGGTCTTTCTCTGGCCGATCTGTGCCGATCCAAATGGCTCGATGGAGCCTGCGGCTACGATTCAGTACAAAGCGACCGTTGGGAAGAAGGTGAAGATGCAGTTCTTTCTTGGGGAGCGCAAGTATACCTACGACTGGTTCCCCGATGATGCCGATGGGGGAAGTGGGAAAGCCCGATGAGTACCTCTCGTGAGATCGCGCTCCTGCCCGAGGTGAGTCTCGTCACCTCGTGGCGTGTTCCGCTGCCCCAGACCGATCCTGACATCCATGCGGAGCGACTCCCTGGGGTATTTCATGCACTACGCGAGGGAATCGGGGTGCTGGATCTCTATCTTCTGGAGCACCGTGAGATCCCTCTCTATGCCAAGATCACGTCGCAAGTAAACCCACCGCGTGAGCCGCAGGCGTTTCTTGCCTCGCTCGATCAAACGGCGCTTGATACGCTGGTGGAGTGGCTTCAGAAGCAGCTGGTGACCTACTTCGCAGGGCGCAGTATTGGTCGTCGCCCCCGCTGGGGAGGGATTGCCACGTTCTTTCCCAGTATCTCCGCCCCCGACTGCGATGGTGAGCAAGCAAAGCGAGATCGCCAGGACGCGATCCGGGCACTTCAGGCAAGCCTTTACCTCGCTTACCGGCTGGGCTGCCCCTGTATCGAGGCGGTTGGCGGGAGCAGAACCCCCCTGACGGCTGCCCCAAAGCTACCCGAGAGCTACATCAAGGAGCGCCACCGTGCGCTGGCAGAATCGCTCAATGCCGTCTTCGATCTCCAATCTCCTAAGAATGTCCTTGACAAGATCAAGGACACGGCGCAGATTCCAGGGCTTGCCTTGGAGCTAGAGCCGGGCCCTTCGTTTCTGCTTAATCGGATCGAAGAGTATGGCAAGCTGGTTACCCACTTGACCAGCTCTCTTGCCAAAAAGAAAGTGGGACTGAACGCCGATGTCGCCCACTTCTTCCTGTGTGGCTACTACCGCCCGGAAGACTTAGGGGAGTACCAGAGCCATATCCTGCACATGCACCTCTCGGACCATGCCGCCGACTATGTTGGTGGAGGAACGCACGCCAGCGATCTTGTGCCAGGTCTCTATCATGGCTTAGCGGACTACCGCCCGTGGCTTGAGCTGGCCGTCAAGGAGACGCAACGAGAGAACTCCTCGTTCTCCGGCACGATAGCCGTTGAGCTAGAGGCATGCCATGCCATCAGCGATGTCCTCTCAGCCCAGAGCACGGTGCGCCGCTGGCTCTCCGAGGTTGCGAGAGAGATAGGGAACCCGGCTGCGGAGCTACCCCCATTGCGAGGAGCCCTTCTTGTTGTGGATCTGGGGAACTCCACCAAGGGCATTCTGGGAGCCGGGGATGATGCTCGGCAGGCAGCTAACAAGCTCCGTGATCTTTTAGATCGCATCTGCACCTTCGTGCGAGAGAGTGGAGGAACTCTCCTCAGCTTCACGGGGGATGGGTTTATCGGCATGGTGGAGGAGCGCTACTTCCAAGAAGAGACAGCAGAGCGTGCTGGGAAGATCGCCCAGGAGCTTTCAGGAGAGCTTCGTGAAGCACTCTTGGCCACGGAAGCAGATGAAATCTCCCTTCGCTGTGCCCTGCACTGGGGTGAGGTACTTGTTCCTAATGCAGGGGCACTACGTGAGCAAGCGATTGGACGGGATGTGGTCTGTACTGCCCGCCTCTGCGACCTGCTTTCAAAGAGGATCGAGCCGGCTCTACCCGAAAGCCAAAATGAACGCACCCTCTTTGCGGCTACCGGACAGTTTCATAAAAAGCTTCTTCACTCTGCAACGAGCTGGGAGCTATGGCGGCGTAACATTGAGCTCAAGGGCTTACCAGATCGCTATGTGATCTATACTCAGCAGGGGAGAGCTACCACCACGTAGGATCGCTTGCCATCTCACGTGCCAGGAGCGCCACCTTACGGTCGGCGGCAGGCATCCGCTGCCGTGCCAAGGAAAGCTGCGTTGCGTTGACTCCCTTGATGTAGCGCTGTACGAGCCGCAGCCCACGTGGAAAGACAACCTGCTCCAAGTTCGGGAGCTCATGAAGGTGGGTGGTGAGCTGTGCGTAGAGTGCGCGGATGAGCTTGGGATCTTCCATTTCGAAGTCGCTGAGGTAGTAGCGATCCTCGTCGTGCAGAATCCCCTGTGTCCGCCAGCCACCTTGCTCCAGCCACAGCTCCAGCTCCGCTCGAAATGTCGAGTTGCCCCCTACAAAAGATACCTGCATCTCTACCCGTTCCTCTTTCGCATTGGTTCCTACGGTCGCCATTTACGCCGTAGAAACATACCTTCCCCTATTATCGGGCAGGCTTCTAATTCCCTGCACAAAACGCTGTTTCACAAGCGTTTCACAGCATATCGTACCATGTTCCGCCCACCTCATAGAGAGAAAGCCACAAAATTCACACCGCGCACATTTCGCGCCATTGTGCCCAAGTTCTGTCCGAAGAGCAAGGAACCTCTAAAAATAAATAAAAAAATTCCTGAGCCCCTGTCACAGAATACCCGATCCCCCGCCTCCAATAGGCATGAAAACACGAAAACAGTTCCTGACCCTGGCGGCAACCGCCCTGCTCCTGACCGCTCCTCGCCCCCTTTTGGCCCAACAGCTCTCCTCTGGAGCCAGTGCACTACGGGTGGCCGTTTTCGGGCAACCTAGT